>OUWB011209490.1_pt1 | contig 14798 bp, 9 predicted proteins | sample 1779821 | NCBI WGS metagenome assembly OUWB01 (sample SAMEA3914806, study PRJEB12502) | metagenome | biome: forest; material: soil | place: Canada | collected 2011-08-03 | depth 0.1 m
CGGGTGCTCGGCATCGACGCCGCGAAGCTGCATGTGATCCACAACGGAGTCGATATCGACGAGTTTTCGCCCGGCGAGCCGCAGCGCGAGCGCTTCGGCCTGCCGCAAGCGCCGTTCATGTTGCTCTTCGCCGGCGATCTGCGCGTGTCGCGCAAAAACCTCGATACGGTGCTGCACGCGCTTGCCGGCACACCTGAGTCTGTGCATCTGGTGGTCGCCGGGATTCTGCGTAACAGCCCGTACCCTGCGCTGGCCAAATCACTCGGATTGGCGCATCGCGTGCATTTCACCGATCTGGTCAAGGATATGCCTGCACTCATGCGTTCGGTCGACGCTTTCGTATTTCCATCGCGCTACGAAGCAATGAGTCTGGTCCTGCTCGAAGCGCTGGCGGCGGCGCTGCCGGTCGTCACGGTGCGGACGGCCGGCGGCGCGGAGGTTATTAGCAGCGACTGCGGCATTGTGCTTGAGCAGCCCGACGACGCCATCGCTCTGGCGGAGGCGATCATGCGCCTCGTCGCCGATCCCGGTCACGCGCGGCAAATGGGTCGGGCCGCACGTGAGCTCGCTGGGAATTTCAGTTGGCAAACCATGGCGAGCCGCTATTTGTCGCTTTATGAACGGCTCGCCGCAAGGCGTGCGCTCAGCACCGCTGCCGCAACGCGCGCAGTGGTATCGGCGGAATCATGAATACACCAATCGATTCGCTGCAGATCGGCATGCACTGGTTCGGCGAACGGCCCGGTGGTCTCGACCGCATGTTCAAGGCACTGATCGAATCGCTCCCGGCGCAGGGCGTGAGCGTGCGCGGACTGGTGGCGGGCACGCCTGGCGTGCTCGACGCCTCGGGCGGCCTGGTCGTGCCGTTCGCCGAGGCGCACGCCGGGCTTGGCTCGCGCCTGTGGCAAGTGCGCATGCAGTCGGGCAAGCTCAGGAGCGCACGCGTGCCGGACGTGGTCGCCACGCATTTCGCACTCTACGCGGCACCCACCGTCGGGATATTTCGCGGCGTGCCCCGGGTCGTTCATTTTCATGGCCCCTGGGCCTTCGAGTCGGGCACGGAAGGGCGTGGCCGGCTGTCGCGCGCCGCGCGTCATCTGCTCGAACGCATGGTCTATCGCGGCGGCACGCGGCATATTGTGCTCTCGCATGCGTTTGGACGCATTTTGCGAAACCAGTACGGGGTGCGCGAGGAAAACATCCGCGTGGTGCCGGGCTGCGTCGACGTGGACCGCTTCGACCTTGGCGTGACCCGCCGTGAGGCACGCAAGCGCCTTGGCTTGCCGCAGGACCGGCCATTGGTGTTCTGCGTGCGGCGCCTCGTGACACGCATGGGTCTGGAAGACCTGATCGATGCCATGTTCCTCGTCAAGCAGGCCGTGCCGGACGCCATGCTGACGATCGCCGGCAAGGGACCGCTCGAGCCCCAGTTGCAAGCCCGCATCGTCGCACGCGGACTTGAGGCTCATGTGCACCTTGCCGGGTTCGTGCCCGACGCCGATTTGCCGCTGTGGTATGCCTCGGCGGACGTGACAGTGGTGCCCACCGCGGCGCTGGAAGGCTTCGGACTCACGACGATCGAATCGCTGGCGGCGGGAACGCCCGTGCTGGTTACGCCGGTGGGCGGCTTGCCGGAGGCGGTCGCGCCGCTCTCGCTAGATCTGGTGCTGTCCTCGACCGGCTACGAAGCATTGGGCCGCGGCATCGCGGACGCCCTGCTGGGGACGCGCGTATTGCCGGGGCCGCAAGCGTGCCGGGCCTACGCGCGCAAGCATTTCGCACAACCCGTCGTGGCGGCGCAAGTCGCGCGCGTCTATCGCGCAGCGATAGACGCGTACTGATGGCGCCTCACGGTCATGCGAAACCATGCGCGGCGAACCTTCGAGTGGACTGTTTGCGCGATTGCGCTGTCGTTGCCCGTGCTGGCTTTTTACGCCGGATCGGACGCGGGTGGGGTGTCGGTGGGCGCAGCCGGGGAGGCGCATGCATCGCCGGCTGCCCGTGCGCCCGCTTCCGGCGCGCTTGTTGGACTGCGCCCAGTGGCCGTCCAATCGGGGTTGTCCTATCGCACTTCGTGGATCGGCAATACGTGGGGCTATGCGAACCAGCGCTGGGTGCAGATCGATGTTCAGGCGCTGGCTATCACCCCGCAAGGCGATATGTACACCAACGCGCCTTGGGATGAAGGCGGCGGTGAGATCGGCCACTATCGTGACGGTCAACTGATAGGGTACGCAGGGCAATCGCACGGATGGGGCATGCTGGGTGGTGACGCGATTGCCGTCAACGACGAGTATGTGTTCGTCGCGCAAATTGTCGGGAGTATCGGCAATGAAATGGCAGCCGAGAAACATCTGCCGCCTGAAGGCGTCACCTGGTACGGGGTGTCGCGGCGCAGCCGGGCGGACTTTCGCCAGAGCCTGCCCTTCGAAGGCGAGCAGTACTGGCCGGGCAACCCCCTCGCATTTCGTCTGATCGGACACACCTCGAATACGGAGGACGATGCGATCAGGGGACTTGCAGCGGATGCGACGCGCCTGTTCGTGTCGAATCTGCACGACAACCGCGTCGAAATCTTCGATGCGCGTTCGATGCAACCGATAGGACGTTTCCCGGTGCAAGAGCCGGGCAAGATCGCCATCGCTCCCGATGGCTCGCTCTGGATCATTGAGCGCATCCGCACAGACAGCATGCGGCGCATCACGCATTATGCGCATGATGGTGCACTGCTCGATGAGCTGGCGTTGCCGCCCGGTACCGTGCCGGTCGACGTGGCAGTCGACGCGCATGGCCGCCTGCTGGTCGCCGACAATGGCCCGCGTCAGCAGATTTTGATCTTTGCCAGTCCGCCCGGCAGGTCCGCGAGCGAGGGGGCGAAGCCCGCAAACGCGACTCATGAGGATGCCTCTATGCAGTTGTCCACTACCCTGGGAGAGTCCGGCGGCATCTATGCCGGGCGGGCAGGCGCGCCCGGGCCGCTGCGTTTTAACGGAATTACCGGCGTAGGCACCGATCGTGAGGGCAATGTATACGTGTCGATGAACGGTGCCGGGCCGCGTGGATTCGACTCGGGTCCCTGCAATTGCGACGGCACGCTGATCGAAAGCTATACGCCCGACGGCAAGCGGCGTTTCAGCCTTCAATCGCTACTGTTTGTCGATGGCGCCGAATTTGCCGCGGGCGATCCGCCATCGGTATATAGCGGCACAAAACGTTTCACGCTCGACCTGACGCGGGCGCCGGGGCAAGAGTGGGCGTACGCCGGCTATACCGCCGACCGGTTCCATTACCCATACGATCCATTCTTGAATCTCAAGCAAGGTCAGCGCGGCATGCCGCTGGTGCGCGATGTCGATGGTAGACGTTTGCTCTATACGATAGACATGACGTCCACGTATTTGCGCATCTACCGCTTTGCTGCGGATCGGGAAACGGCGATTCCAGCGGGCTTTTTCGCCCAGTCGCATATCAATGGCGCCTGGCCGCCAAACCAGCCGGCGCATGGCGAGTGGATCTGGCGCGACACCGCCGGGCGCGGCCGGTTCGAGTCTCGCGACTTCGATCAGAAGGCTGCCGGCGATAACGCTCCGCCCGTGACCGGATGGTGGGTTGATAGCAGGGGAGATGTCTGGCAAGGCACCGAGACACAAGGTATCCGGCGCTTTCCGCTGCGGGGTTTCGATGCAAGCGGCAACCCGGTCTACCGCTACGCGACGATGCAGACTTATGCGATGCCTTCGATTTTCAACCGGATCGCACGGCTCAATTACTTTCCAGCCGACGACACGATGTTCATCTCAGGGTCGACGCCGGAACATCCGTTCGTCGAGTATAACTGGAACGGGACGGGCTCGACCTTCGCCCGCTTCGACCACTGGAAGAGCGGCAAGCCCGTGCTGCGCTATGCAATCACACTGCCGGACCGGGGACCGCCGCAGCCGCTTTCATTGAACGGTTTTGTCGTCGAGGGCGACTACATCTTCGCTGTCGAAACCCATACCGGCTTTGTTCGCGTTTACGACCGTGCCACCGGGCAGGACCTCGGGCGTCTCAAGCCGGGGCCGGAGGTGGGCGAGGCGAGTGGCACGGTGGACGTGTCGATGCCCGTGACGGCGCACCGGCTGGCGACCGGCGAATACCTGGTGTTCGTCGAGGAAGACTGGCATGGCAAGGCTTTGATGTATCGCTTCATACCGGCCGCACTATCGTCCCTCGCGGCTTCTCTGCATTCTCACTGACCTTGCGCAGGCATCCATGAAAATCGTCCATCTCGCGAACCATGTGCAGAACGTCGGCAACGGCATCGTCAATATGATGGTGGATCTGGCCTGTATGCAGGCGCGTGCCGGTCACGAAGTGACGATCGCGTCGTCGGGCGGCGGGTTCGAGGCCTTGCTCGCGCAGCATGGCGTGCAACATGTGCTACTGCCGCAATCGCCTCAACTGCGGCGGCTGCCTGCCATGTTGCTGGGCTTTAACCGCTTGCTCAAGCTGTGCGATCCGGAAGTCGTGCATGCGCATATGATGACCGGTGCGCTGATTGCGCGCTTCGGCGTGATGCGGCGGCGCTATGTCATGGTGACCACCGTACACAACGAGTTCCAGAAGAGTGCCTCGTTGATGCGCTTCGGCGACCGGGTGGTGGCAGTCAGCAAGGCGGTCGAGGCGTCGATGGCGTTGCGCGGCGTGCCGCACGAGCGTCTGTCGGTGGTGCGCAATGGCACTATCGGCACACCGCGTCTTGCGGACTCGCCGTTGCCCGCGTCGCCGGGTCTTATGCGGCCCAGTATCGTCACCCTGGCCGGGATGTATCGGCGCAAAGGCATTCAGGATCTGTTGCGGGCCTTTGCGCGCTTGCATGACCAGTTCCCATCGGCCGCGTTGTACCTCGTCGGCGAGGGCCCGGACCGGCCGGCAATGGAGGCTCTCGCCGAGGAGCTGGGCATTGCCGGGCGCGCGCACTTTACGGGCTTCGTTGCCAATCCTCGTGCCCATCTGGACGAAGCCGACGTGTTCGTCCTCGCCTCGCATAAGGAACCCGGTGGGTTGGTGCTGTGCGAGGCACGTGAGGCGGGTTGCGCCATCGTGGCTACGCGCGTCGACGGCAACCCGGAAATGCTCGACGACGGCGAAGCCGGCTTGCTGGTGCCGCCGGCCTCCCCCGAAGCATTGGCAGACGCGATTGGTCTGCTGCTGACCGACCAGGCCGCACACGCGATGCTGGTCGCCCGGGCGAGACACAACCTCGAAAGCTTCCACGTGCAGCACGTGTGCGATGCGTATCTATCGATCTACACCGCTGCACTCGAAGCAGGCCGTCCAGGCCGGCACGCGCTGGCTGCCGCCGAGCCTGTCGTGACGCCGGACGGCGCGACACGGTGACGACCATGGCGAACTTCAATGGCTCTCCCGTGGATGACAAAACTGCGGTGCGTCCATCAGGTCCCGACGAGGGAGTGGCCGGCTTCGCGGTATGCATCACGACCATGAATCGCGCGGACACGCTCGCTAGCTGCCTTGCGAATCTTGCGCTTTGTGTGCCGACCGCGACTTGCATCGTGGTCAGCGATGACTCGCCGGAGCCGGCGACGCGCGAGGCGAATCGAGCCGTTGTCGCGCAGCATCCGGGTGTCGTCTGGCTAGCGGGGCCGCGTCGAGGCGTGTGCGCGAACCGCAACAATGCGGTGCGCTATTGCCTCGCGCACGAGCCCCAGTGCGAGTACGTATCGTTTGTCGATGATGACGTGCAGATTGCCCACGATTTCTTTGCTGTCGCGTGTGAACGCCTGGCCGCGTTACCGGCAGGACGCCGCCATACGGTGATGCTGACGGGCGGCTCGTCGAGCGGCACGAAACATGCCGGGTGCCATGCGGTACGGCTGTCGTTCACCGGCTATTTCATGGCATCGGACGAACCCCAGTGCGTCAATATTCACGCAGCGGTGTTTCCACTCGCGCTCTTCAAAAAGGAGGGCTGGGATGAAAACATCTTCTTCGGTGTGGAAGATGCCGAATTATCGTTGCGGGCGCTTAAGCGCGGCTATTCGATCGAGCTGGTGCCGGCCCTGCGCGCACGCGACACGCTGCCCGGCGCCGGCGTGATCGACAGTGCGCCGCAAGGGGCGCATCAGCTATCGCGCTACCAGTTGCATTGCGAGGCGGCACGGCTCTATGTGGGCGTTAAACGCTATCGCGTGATCGATCCGAGTCCCGTGAAATACCTTGCATTCATGACGCTGTACTTTGTTCATCTCACACTGTATCTCGCGAGGCGCGGTGCGCTTGCGTCATTGCTGCCGATTGTCAGGCTGTCGAATGTGAGGCGTGCAGGCACGTCCCGATAAAACCAACTTTCCTACACGGCCTAGCCATGAACATCCTGTTTACGATTCACCATAAACTGAGCCGCAACGCGGGAGCGCCGGGTGTGACGCTCAAGCTCGCCGAGGCCCTGCGCGTACGCGGTCATGAAGTCACGATTCTGTCGCACGACGACGTCAAGGGTATCAGCGGACTCGCGCGCAACATGCTTTTTCCCTGGTTCGTCGTGCGGTACATCACGGCGCATCCCGAGTACGATGTGCTCGACATGTCGTCGGGAGACGGCTGGTTGACCAACTTTGTGAGGCGCACGTTCGGCTGGCGCCAGCGGCAGTTGTCGGTGACGCGTAGCCACGGCATGGAACCCGTGGTACATGAGTTGTTTCTCGAGGGCTGCCGTTCCGGCAACATTGCGAAATCATGGAAGTACCGTTTCTACCACGGTGGATTTCGGCTGTGGGAGTGTACGAAGTCTTTCCAGTGGGCCGATGTCGCGATGCTGCTCAACGACACCGAGTGCGAGTTCGCCGTATCGAAGCTGAATCTTGGCGAAAGGCGCGTCGTACAGATCGACAACGGCATTGACGAGACGTTTACGTCGACCGCGCGCAAGGCGCTCAGTGACGCGAGCGCGCAGACAGCGATTCCGCTCAATCTAGCGTTTATCGGCCGAGCCAACTACTGGAAAGGTATTGCTGCGCTGGTGACGGCCGCGACGACGCTGTTCGAGCGCAACCGTGACATTACGCTGACCTTGTTCGGCACCGGCGAGTCCATCGAGCAAACCCTCGAGCGCTTTCCGGAAAGCGCGTGCGAGCGGATCACCGTCGTTCCGGTTTTCGACAATGCCGCGCTACCCCAATTGCTGGCACGGTGTCACATACTCGTCTTCCCGTCGATCTACGAGGGATTCCCGTTGTCGCCGCTCGAAGCGATGGCCTGCGGCCTGGTACCCGTGGTGTCGGACATTGGTGGCCTGCGTGCGTACGTGCGCAACGGAGATAACGGCGTGATTGTGCCGCCCGGCGACCCGGCAGCGCTCAGCGAAGCGGTGCAGGCCCTGCTGGACGACCCCGCGCGCTGGGCGGTGTTGCAGCGTCGCGCCAGGGAAACGGCGCTCGAGTATGGGTGGTCGAGAGTCGCCGATCGCTTCGAGTTGCTGTACAAATCGCATCTGCGGAGGGGCATGCCCGTTGCGAGGTGACGGAGAAGTGTTGTCGGATCCCCGGGACGTCGTACTAGCTCGCATTGAGCGAAACGCGCCCCCAGATTTGGCGCACGATCTTGCGGAGCTCGCTGGATTCATGCAGCGACCACCCGAGATTGGCTATCGCGAGCGCCAACCCTACGCAGATCAGTACTGGCAGCGCGGTCAACACGCTGGCGAGCAACGCGGCCGCCACGAGGAACGAAATGTGCGCAAACATATTGCGGACGATCGGACGAATGTGCAGGCGCGCGAAATAGAGAAAAGCCGCGTAATCGAACCCAGCCTTGAACACCAGGACACCCCCAGCGCCGATGATGCCGAACGTGCGGATCGAAAACCAAAGCGCTGCGGCGAAGAAGGGAAGCTGGATCCAGCTGACGCGGGCGACGTCGGCGGGGTTGGACTGCGCCTGGATGAGAATGCCAAGGATGCTCGATTGCCCGGCGAGCCATACACCGATGATCAGGATGCGTCCGACGGGCGCGGACGCGGCCGCCATCTGTGGACCGAGCCACAGGTTGAGGAATGGTTCGAGTGCAAACAGGGCGAGGATCATGCAAGGCGTAAACACGCCGTTCAGAAATCCCAGCGCGCTGCGGGCCAGATTGTCGGCGTCCTCACGCGAGCAGGCGGAGAGCCGCGGGAACAAGGTGCGCAACATCGCGCCCGGCAGGATGTTCAGGCGGGTGACCAGATTTTGGGGTGTCGCGTAGTAGGCGACGTAGCGGGCACCCATGATCGAGCCGACGAGCACACGGTCCAGCGTCTGAGAGATGATGCCTGCGCCGGAAAACAACAACAGCCAGCGGCCGTAGCGGAACAACTCGACGATCGCGGTCCACTCGGGCATGACGGGACGCCTGATACCCAAGGCGCGGAACGTGGCCACGCCAAGCAAAACCCCCGCAGCGAAACGTGCGCAGACGGCTGCCGGGATGACCACGGCGAGTGACGGAGAAAAGCAATAGATTGCGGCGAGCGGCAGTACCTGGAACAGCACAGTGCCGATGGTCTGGCAGGTGTTGTAGCTGGCGAACCGTTCCACGGCGGTGATCGCGCCGGCAAATACCCACGTCACGTTGGCGAGCGGCACGGCGACCGAGATCCACGGCAGGCTTGCCAGTACTTCACGTTGAAACTGGGGATCGATCCGTACGCCATGTGATACGTACAAAAATGCACCGAAATAGATGAGCAGGCCGCCCACCGCGCCAGTCATCAGGTTGAGCGCGCATGCGCTCCAGAAAATGCGTTCGACCGACCCATCGTTGCTGTCGCGTATACGCGCGATCTGGTTCTCGGTGGCCAGACTGGTACCGAGATCGAGGACGCTGAAATAGCCGATCAACGCCCACACGAGATTGATCACCCCATACCGTTCCACGCCCATCAGATGCAGGTAGGCGGGCACCGTGGCGAGGGAAATGAAGGTCGGCGCGACCGAGCCTGCGAAATTGATTAAGACGTTCCTGACGATGCTTTTTTCCATTGCTAGCGTTCCGGCAGGTATGGCCGATGGGGGGCGAAGTTGTCGCCAGGACTCAATGTGCAGCCTGTGCGGCTGCGCGTCGGTGCGCCACCGCACTCAAGGCTGCCGCCAGATCGTCGGACGCCGGCCCTAAACCGCGCCGGTTGCGCGGGATGGCGCGGTGGCGGAGCGCCTGCGCTGCGCCTTGACAAATGCACGGCGCAGCCGCTCCGAAGGTTCGTCGACGTAGCGATAGACGAGCCACGATAAGGCCGCCACGGCGACGATCATCAGCATGATCCAGGGCAGCCGTGCCGCGCGCGACAGGTGCAGAAAATGTTGCAGGAAGATCGGCAGCGCTGCGCCGTGGACGAGGTAGACCTCATAGGAAAGATTGCCCAGCACGCGGTCGGCGCGCTTGCCGGTCCGTCTGACGGTTGCCATTGCATAAGGCACCAGCAGGAGAGCGAGAAGGCCGTTCGCCTGCGCGTTGTACTGGGTGAGCGGACCCGAAAAGCTGCCCCAGAGAAAGAATTCGCGTGCATGCGGCAGTGCGATGCAACCGAACAGCAGCAACGCCGCACCGAGCAGGCTGGCATGCGTCTGCCTTTGCGCCGGATGCCAGCCGTGGCGAGCGCTCAGCAGTCCGCACAGGAAGAACGCGAGGTAGAGCGGCAGCGTGCCGGTTGTTGGACGTAGGCCGTAGATCGTAAAGAGCAGCCCCAGCCCTGCCGCTGCGAAGCCGTATAGCGCGAGACGGCCGATCGAGCGGTGCGAGGTGCGATCGAGCAGCCAGATGAGCAGCGGGGCGACTAGATAGAATTGCAGTTCGATATCGAGCGACCACACCGTGGGAATCAGATTGTCGGGTGTACGCAGTTGCGCGTAACCAAGCAGAACCAGATGGGACATGTAGAAGTTGAGCGCGGCGGGCGACCAGTCGGCGGGAAGTTGGAACGCCAGCCATCCCAGCGGATGCACGCAGAGCGCGAGGATGAAGAGCGTTGCGTAGAGCGCGGGGAACAGCCGCCAGACGCGTGAGATCAGAAACGTCGTATAGGAGCGATCGAGCGACGCATACTCTGCGTGCCACATCTGATAAATCCAGTAGCCGCTCAGCGTGAAGAACAGATAAACGGCTGCTGCGCCAAGCGCGAGCGGCAACACATGGCTGATGAAGACCGTGCAGGCTAGTGCCAGACGGAATGCGCCGGGGGCAATGACGAGTTTGGATGCGCGCATGGGGTATCCTCGAAGGAGATTCAGGCCGCTGTTGGCGGTAGCGAATCGATCAACCAGCGCGTGAACGTTTGCGCGCCGCAGCGGTTCAGATGCAGGTAGTCGACGAACAGGGCGTCCTCGAGCGCCAACTGGGTCTGTCCGTAGATAAACGGAATACCCTGCTGTTTCGCCAATGTCTCGATCGGTTGCCAGAAGTTCGGCAGCGACGGGCCGAACCGGGCGCGTGCCACCGCAGCTACCGGTGTCGACACGATAATGAAGCGCGCGCCGTCCTGCCTGATCTGCGCGGACAGTTGGGCGAGGGCGGCAATCGCAGCCGGACGCGGGGGAACGACGGGATGGTTGCGGTACGCATAGACACGCTCGTCGGCAAGATCGTGTTTGCCGCACGACAGCAGCACCGAGCCGCCGTGATCGAAGTCCAGTGAATCGACGTTGCCAGGATGGCTACGATCACGCCACCCGGCGGTAATGCGACTTGTGTAGTAGTACAGATCCGGCGCCTGCGCATAAGGCTCGAGGCGGGCGCCCGACAGATAGCGTTCGAAGGTTCGCCAATCGATCCCCTTATCCCAATGCCATTCGAAGTCGACGTACGTGGTAGCGAGAATCACCGTGCGGAACTTGCAGCGTCGGGACAGGTGAGCGTAGAGCGCCGGGAGGTCTTCGGTGTTGAGGCCCCACGAAGCGGCATTGATAATGTTCGAGGTCTTCAGGCTGTGCGCGAGTTGCTGACCGTCCACGTCGTTCAGTGCCACGGATGAGCCGATCACCAGCACGTCGCAGGCTGACGGCGTCAGGCGCTCGCGCAGCCAGGCGCTCTTTTCATTGAATGCTTCGCTTGCCGAGAGACGGGGGCCGGGCACGTGGATACCGGCGGCAAACGATGCCACGACCGCCGCTACGAGTAAGAGAAGCGGGGCACAGAAGCCAATAAAGAAGGTCCGGGCGTTCATGATTCAGAACTGGAAGTAGAGAAACTCGGCCTTGCGGGCGAGGAACAGCAGGCAAAAGATGAAGGTCACGCCGCAACCGAGTCCGCTTGCCAGCGCTAGAAAACGCGCTGGACGCGCGGTCGACGGACGGCCGGCCGCGGTGAGGCGCGCCACGATCTGCTGCGAGTTCGGGCAGCCCCACACGATGACCGCGCTCGTGACCAGTAGCAGCACGCATTTTTTCGACTCGGCGATGCCGTACTGCTTCAGCGCGCCCCACGGTTCGGCGAACGTGACAAGGGACGCATAATGCCCCGCGATCTTCATGAACAGCGGCTGCAACTGCGTCGGTACGGCGATTCCATGCACGCCGGCCATGCCGCCGAGCACAAGGTAGGCCGCGTGAAAAGAAGGCGCGCGGAAAAATACCCAGGCAGCCGTGACAGCAACGAAGGTAAGCGTTGCGCTCAACAAGCGATAGCTTCGGCGGGTCTCCCAGTGAATCAGTGCGCCCCCCGTGACGAAGCGCCACGCATGGTTGATGGACAGAAACAGTCCATGCAGGCCGCCCCAGATCACGAAGGTCCAATTCGCTCCGTGCCACAGGCCGCCAAGCAGCATGGTGATCATCAGGTTCAGATAGCGGTGTGCGGCGCCATCCCGGTTGCCCCCGAGCGGGATGTACAGATAATCGCGCAGAAAGCGCGACAAGGTCATATGCCAGCGCCTCCAGAACTCGACAATGTTGGTCGACTTGTACGGCGAATTGAAATTGAGCGGCAGGACGATGTTAAACATCCTCGAGATACCAATTGCCATATCCGTATAGCCGGAAAAATCGAAGTAAAGCTGGAACGTGTACGCAAGTGCGCCGGTCCATGCCGCCAGCAGATTAAGTGCGACACCGTGATCGGCAGCATTGAAAACCGGTGCCACGTAAGGACTCAGGTTATCGGCGAGCAGGATTTTCTTGGCGAGGCCGATGGTGAGAAACAGCACGCCGGTGACGACATTGGCGGGTACGATGCGGTAGCAGTCGCGGCTCGCGAATTGGGGCATCATTTCCTTGTGGTGCAATACCGGTCCCGCAATCAGATGAGGAAAGTACGTGACGAACAGCGTGTAATGAACAAAGTTGAATTCGGTTGCGATACCGCGATAGGCATCGACGAGGAATGCAATCTGCGTGAACGTGAAGAATGAGATTCCCAGTGGCAGCACGATATTCAATCCGCCGAGATGGGCATCGAAAGTGTGGTCGACCGTGGCAATGAAGAAATTGCTGTACTTGTAGAGCGCGAGCATGCCGAGATTGCCGGCGATCGCCAAGGTGAGCAGCCGCTTGCCGCCGGGTGTTCGCTGCTGGCGCGACAGTTGCCGGCCGGCGAGATAGTTGCCGGTCACCGACAGCATCAGCAGCGCCACAAAATGCGGATTCCACCAGCCGTAAAAGAATAGCGATGCGAGTACGAGCCAGCCGGCGGCGAGTAAGCGGCTGTAGCGTCCGATCGTAAAGAACATCAGAAGGACGACTGGCAGAAAGGCGAACAGAAATTCGTAGCTGTTGAAGAGCATGTTCGACTCGCGCGACATGATGGACGGTGCACTGATGGTGCACGTATATATGGTCCGAATGTGTGCGGGGGCGCACAGAGATGCATCTCGAGGATCGGTTAAATACCCTTAAGGCCAGTCAGCCCTGTTTGAAAGGGCCATTTCGGCAAGCCTGCGCTCGCACGGCACAATGAACCGGATCCCGCTCATGTGGGCGGAACGGACAGGGGCAGCGATCCCACGAGGAGATTCAATGAGACCTGTCGTCTTCGACGGCTGTTTCGGCTGGTTGCATCCGGCAGCGTGCAACAGAGGCGTCGTCCTGTGTAATCCGTTCGGATACGACGCGCTTTGCACGCATCGTGGCTGGCGCAAGCTTGCGGAGCGGATCGCCGCGGCCGGGATGCCGGTGTTGCGCTTTGATTATCCCGGGGCGGGGGATTCGGCAGAGGCGGAAGACGACCCGCATCGGCTTGATGCATGGCTAGCCAGCATTGCGGCCGCGACTCGCCGGTTGCGTGAATGGACAGGGGTAGAAAGCGTGTCTCTGGTCGGTTTGCGTCTTGGCGCGTCGCTCGCGGCGCTGGCGGCCGAGCGTATGGGCGACATCGACGCTCTGGTATTGCTCGCGCCCGCGATCACCGGACGCAATTACCTGCGGGAGCTGCGCGCGCATCGCCAGAGTTGGCTAAGCACACCCGCCGGGATGAACGCGGAGCCGATTGCCGAGGATGATCCGTATGTCGAAGCATTCGGTTTCGGGATTCACGGCGAGGACATCGCACAACTGGCGGCGCTCGATCTGCGTTGCGATACGCGAGTACCTGCGCCGCGCGTGTTATTGCTTGATTCCAGCGACCGCAACCGCGCGAGTGCGCTGGCCGAACGCTACCGGGCGAACGGCGTGACGGTCGAGCGTCAGACGTTCGACGAATGCGACCGCTTCATGGTCGAAGCGCTGTATAGCGAAGAGCCGGTCGAGGCATTTTCGCGCGTGACGCAGTGGCTGGCAGAAGGTCTGGAAGAGCGGCGCTCAGTTACTGCAGGGGACGACGTAAGCGATCCCGACGTGCCCGCGTTGACGCTTGCAGCGCTCGGTGCCGTCGAGCGGCCGGTCGTGTTCGATTCGTATTTCGGCATTTACTGCGAACCCGTTGCCGCGCGGCAGGATGCGCCCGCCATGCTGTTCTTCAACACTGGCGCGAGTCATCACATCGGCGATGGACGCATCTTCGTGCTGTTTGCACGGCGCCTTGCGGCGCTCGGGATTGCATCATTGCGCATGGACCTGGGCGGCCTCGGCGACGCGGAGCCTGTTGCCGGGCGCATCACGCTGGATACGATCTACTCGGATGCTTCCTGGGGTGATGCGGCTGCCGGCGCCGACTGGCTGGTCGCGCAAGGCCATGCGCGAGTCGTCACGTTCGGGGTCTGCGGTGGCGCGTTCGTGGGCCTGCATGCGTGTGCCCGTCATCCGCATATCGTCGGCGCTTTCGGCGTGAATCTGCAGAAATTCGTCTGGGACGGAGCGGCCCGGGATCCGGGCGTTCATCGGTTCGCGTCGTCCCGGGTCTACTGGCGCTCCGCCCTGTCTCGCGAGAAGTGGTTGCGGGCACTGCGCAAGCAAAGCCATCCGTTGCGCGTCGCCAACGTGCTGGGAAGGCGCGCCGCGCGATGTTACTGGCTCGCCGCGACCAGCTGGATCGAGCACCGTACGGGCTGGATGTTGACCACCAATGAAGTCCGCGCGCTAATGCGGGCTGTTCATGTCAAAGGTGTCTGCCTGAGGCTGGCTTATGGTGAGTTCGATGTCGGCCTGGACGAGGCGCGGGTCCAGTTCGGCGCGCGCCTTGGCGCGCTGCGCCGATATCCGCGAGTGCGCGCCGTGACCTTGCCCCGTCTCGATCACGCGCTGTTTACACGTCTGGCGCGCGAAGCGGCGATGGCCGATGCAGAGCACTGGCTGTTCGAAGAGGTGCTCCGTGCCGGCGCGTTTCATTCGGCCGCCGTAGTGACACCGGTGGCATCCGCGCCGTCGTCTTTCCTGAGTCGGCCGGCCGGTGCGCCA
>OUWB010020387.1_pt1 | contig 14763 bp, 15 predicted proteins | sample 1779821 | NCBI WGS metagenome assembly OUWB01 (sample SAMEA3914806, study PRJEB12502) | metagenome | biome: forest; material: soil | place: Canada | collected 2011-08-03 | depth 0.1 m
GCATAGCATAGGAGGGGTGAGTTGTGATTACGCTAAAGCAAGTCGAGGCGTTGTATTGGATTGCGGAGCTTGGCAGTTTCGATGCCGCCGCCTTGCGGCTCAGCACGACACAATCGGCCATTTCAAAGCGCATCCAGGAACTCGAAATTCGCTTCGATATCATGATCTTCGATCGCAGCCGCCGCTCCGCCGTCTTGACGCCCAAAGGCGAGGAGATCCTTCATTCGGCGCGGCAACTGCTGACCACGCGCGATGGCCTGCTGATGCAACTGGGCGCTAAGGACGCAATGTTCCGCAGGCTACGGCTTGGTGTGACCGAACTGACGGCGCTGACGTGGCTGCCTACCCTGGTGGACCGTTTGCGCCAGCATTTTCCGCAGTTGGAGATCGTGCCGGAAGTCGGATTGGGCCGCATGCTGTACGAACGGCTCGCCGATCACACGATAGATTTGATCATCGTGCCTGATGTGTTCAATGACCCGCGCTTTTCTGTCATGCCGGTGGGTGCGGTCGGCAATGCGTGGATGTACGCCGATGGCGTCATGCCGGTCAAACGCACGTTTGCCCTGAACGAGATCGCGCAACAGACCCTTATTGTCCAAGGCAAGGATTCCGGCATGGGCATCGCTTATGGTCAATGGTTCCGCGCCCAAGGCATCGATACGCCCAAAACCGTCGTGTGCAGCAACCTGGTGGCGCAGATCGGCCTGACCGTTTCAGGGCTGGGCGTCAGCTTTCTACCTAGGGAATGCCTGTCGCACTTGATAGCCCATGGCGCACTGCGAACGGCCAAAACGACGCCGGCATTGCCGAAGATCCAATATGCTGCAATGTATCTGCGTACCCAGCACGTGGATTTCCTCGATGAGGTGGCTAGTCTGTGCCAGACATGCTGCGATTTTTCCCGGCTGGTACTGCAGGTGTGAACCGCGTTTGAAAAATGGGAGCGACGCCAACTGGCCGTTATATCCCGGGGCCTGCTAAACTAAGTATCTTGCCTCACAAGATAATTCTGGCCCGAGGCACCACTATCTACAGCCGTTTTATGCAATGAGCGCCACTTTCGAGCCGGTCTCGGCCGCCCGACAGATCGAGTCGGTCGGTTCGATTGCGTCGTCGCGCTCCGAGGCAGTTACGTTGGTGCTGCGCGATATGATCACGCGCGGCGATTTCGTGGCCGGCTTCCATTTGCAGGAAATTCCGCTGGCCTCTCGCATGGGCGTGTCGCGCACACCCATCCGCGAAGCGCTCGCCACGCTGGCCAAGGAAGGCTTGCTGGAGCCGGGCCCGCGGCGGGGCTACAAGGTACGCACCTTCTCGATCAAGGAGATCATCGACGCCTACGAAATGCGCGCCACGCTCGAAGGAACGGCCTGCCGACTGCTTGCCGAACGCGGCCTTTCGGAAAATCAGATCCGCGAGGTGCGCGACCTCCTCGATGCGGGCGACCAGTTGATCGAGCGTGGGCGGTTCACGACGGTCGAGCACGAGCCCTGGGGCGAGATGAACATCGCGCTGCACCGCCTGTTGGTCGACGCGACCGATAACATTCTGCTGAAGGGCTTCGTGCAGCAGACCGGCAACGTGCCGCTGACCGGCCCGCGTGACATGCACTGGTACCGGCTGGACCAGGAAAATTTTGCGTTGATGCAGCAGGCACACCGCGACCACCACGAAATCCTCAATGCCATCATCAAGCGGCAAGCGAGCCGGGCCGAGGCGCGGATGCGAGAACACATTTACCTTTCTCGCGACCTGGTTTGGTCTCGCTTCCGACAACAGACCGTCGGCTTCGACGCCGCAATGATCAGCCGGCCGAACCAGCAAGACCTGACGCGCTAAGGACTACGTCCTCCAAGGTTTCGTCGATGCGTGCCAGGCGATCGAGGTCCAGCGCCGTGTGGTTGACGATGCAGCGGCGCGCAGCGGGCAGGTCGCGCCCACTGTTCACCATGTTGGCCGCCACGAGGCGATCGCCTTGTAAATACAGCACCGTGAAGCGCCGGCTTTCCGGGTCGCCGCGCACGATGACGCGGTCCCAGTCGGACGAGTAGCCGACAGTCTGCAAATTCATGTCGAACTGATCCGACCAGAACCACGGCACTTCGGCATAGGGCGTTTGCGAGCCGGCGACCACTTGCGCCACGGCGGCCGACTGGTTCTGCGCGTTGTGCCAGGACTCGACCCGTATCGTACGACCGAGCAAGGGGTTGAAGTGGCGTGCGACATCGCCGATGGCAAAGATGGAGGGGTCGGAGGTCCGGCCAAATTGATCGACGATGATGCCGTCCTGTACCTCTAGCCCGCAGGCTTCGGCAAGTTCCGTGTTGACGATCGACCCCGTCGCCGCGACGACGAGGTCCGATGTCAGTGTTTCGCCGTTCGACAACTCCGTGACGACCGTCTGGATATCAGGCGTGGCCTGCCGACCCTGCTCGAGATACATGTTGCGAGGCGTCACTCCCGTCAGGATGCGCACGCCATGCCGGGCATGAAGGCGAGTGACATGCTCGCCGACCACCTGCGCGACCGATCTGTACAGCAGAGTCGGATGCCGCTCGACCACGCATACCTCGCAGCCGATCTGCCGCGCCGTGGCGGCAATCTCCAGACCCAACAGACCACCGCCGACCACCAGCAAGCGCCGTCCTCGGCTTAGGGCTTTCTTTAGTCGTTGGGCATCGTCGAACGTCCGCAAATGAAACAGTAGATCGCCAAGCGCGAAACCCTTAAGTGGACGCGATCGCAATCCCGTGGCCAGGATTAGATGAACGTAGGGAACCATTGAGGCGTCCGCCAGTTCGACGACCTTATCTTCACGATGAATCCGCACGGCGCGCATGCCCAGGCGCAGTTCGATCGCATGGCTTTCATAGAAATCGCGGTCCAGCAAGGTCGAGGCGCCGTCGTCGTCGCGGCTGAGCAGCACGCCCTTGGACAGCGGTGGCCTCTCGTAAGGCAAGTGCGATTCTTCGCCGATCAGCACAACGCGACCGGCGTAGCCGCAGCCCCGCAAGGCCTCCGCCGCCCTTGCGCCGGCCTGGCCCGAACCCACGATCACGACCGTCATTTCAAGCCCCTTTACGTTTGCCTGGATACCGAAATCCATGGTCTCAAAAGTTCGTCAAATTACCTTGAGCTGTTCGACGAATCGCTTTACTTTCTTTTTTTATCTGCATAGCATGTATACATAAAGCGATATTTTTGGAAATTTTACATGAATATTGACGAAAACAGATCGATATGGATACATATCGCGAAAACCTCGGATCCCGTCCCACGGCACGGAACAGCGCTGGAAGTGTGTGGTGAAGAGATTGCGCTATTCATGATTGATGGCTGTCGCTATGCGACCAGCAACGTTTGCACCCATCAGTTTTCGCTAATGACCGATGGTTATGTGGAGGGCGAATATATCGTGTGCCCGATGCACCAAGGCCGTTTCCACATCCCCACCGGGGCGCCCCAGGGCGCTCCCGTCACCAGGCCGCTGCGCGTCTTTCCGCTTCGCGTCGAGGGTGACGACGTGCTGATCGAGTTTTCACCCTCCGAGAAAACCTCAAAGACCTGATCGCACACCGCCTCCAGGCCGATTCCGCATCGCCGCCAACTTGCAGGAGTTTCCATGTCGCCCAACAAGGTCATTGAAATCAGCAAACGCATCGAGCAAGGCAGCCAGGCGGTGCGCCGGCCCTTGGCCCAGGCAGGCCATGTCGCCTACCGCCTCTACAGCGATCCGGAAGTATTGGAGCTCGAGCGGGAGCGACTGTTCATGAAGGATTGGCTGATGGTGGGCCGCCTCGAGCAGATCGCCAATCCTGGTGATTACATGACCCTGGACGTGCTCGACGAGCCGATCGTGATCGCCCGCAATCAGGCCGGCCAGATCAACGCGTTTTCCAACTTCTGCCTTCATCGGGGCGCCGAAATCTCCCCCAAGGGTTTCGGCAATGCGCAGGAGTTCAGTTGCCCGTATCACAACTGGCTGTACGACCTGGACGGCAAGCTGATGGGCGCGCCGCACATGATGCATACCGAAGGCTTCGACCCTCATCAATGCGCGCTGCCGCGCGTACGCGTGGACACTTGGGGCGGCTTTGTCTTCGTCACCTTCGATCCGGATGCACCTCCGCTTTCCGCGTTCATCAGCCGCTTTGCCGAAGAATTCGCCTTTCTGCAGATGGAGGATTGCGCCGTCGGCGCGCGTATCGAGTTCGATCTGAAGTGCAACTGGAAGTTCGTTGTCGAGAATCTGTTCGACGTCTATCACGTGACAACGATTCATGCCCAAAGCTTCGGCAAGTACCGCGACACCGTCGACTACTTCAAGGATGTGCCCGGACAAGCGTCGCTGTTCGGTTATTACAAGTCGGCGCCATCGATGGAAGGCGGCAAGAGCCTGTTCGGCTACATGCCGTGGCTGGCGGACAAGCCAGATACGTTCGCATGCAGCGGATTTCAGGGGCCCAACCTGCAGATGTTCGCGCGCCGCGACGGCGTCATTGCGCATAGCATTTGGCCGGTGAGCGTGGATCGCACGAAGATGGTCAGCTACCTGCTGTTTCCCAAAACCTTTTTCGAGGATCCGGAGTTCGACGCCAAGGCCGGCCGCTATGCCGACTATCTGAAGAAAATCATAGACGAAGACGAAGTGGCGATTACTTCGCTGCAACGCGCCGCGCACTCACGCCTGTTCCAGCCCGGCCGCATGGCGAAGCTCGAACATGGCGTCTACAACGTATTGAACTACTACCTGGACCGTATCATTCCGCGCCCTGTCGGCACGGAGGTTGCGGAAGATGGCACATCATAAACAAGCGCGGATACCCCAACCAAAGAGTCGCCATGGACCCCTCACGCCGCCACATCATTCGACAGGGCGCCGGCATTGCCCTCGCCGCCTCGCTGCCGTCCGCGTTCACGCGTGCCATGGCCCAGGGCGGCGACACGCTGCGCATCGGCGCGCTGAACCCGGTTACCGGCTCGGGCAGTCCATACGGCGGCGGCATGCAGAAGGCGATCATCATGGCTGCCGGCGAAGTCAATGCCGCGGGCGGCGTGGCGGGCCGCAAGATCGAGATTTTTGCCGAGGACTCCGAGACCTCGCCGGAGGCCGGAGTACTGGCAGCCAAGAAGCTGATTGACGTCAACAAGGTGCAGGCGCTGCTGGGTACATGGTCATCCGGCGTCACCGCGGCAGTGATGCCGCTGACCGATGCGGCCGGCATCCTGCATGCGACCAATGCCGGCGCGTCCAACATCGTCAGCAGCAAGGGGCTGATGTTTCGCTATTCAGCGCTTAGCGTCGAGGTCGGCGTGTCGCTGGGGACAATGATCGCCAAGCGCGGCTTCAGCCGCCTGGCGACCATGGCGATCAATAACCCGTCCGGCCGCGAGATCACCGCCGGGGCAAGGACTGGCTGGGAAAAATCCGGCAAGCATCTAGTCGCGGATGTGGTGTACGAAGCCAATCTCCCAAGCTACCGGTCCGAAATACAGAAGGTGCTGTCGGCCAACCCGGACGCGATCGCGCTCGGCGGCTATCTGTCCGACTTCACGGTCATCCTGCGCGAGACGAGACAGGCCGGCTCCAACGTCAAGTTCTTTGTGCCAGCATGGACCGTCAACGAGAAGCTGATCGAGGCGCTAGGCGCCGCGGCAATGGAAGGCGTCATGACCTACGACTATGTCGCGGCACTGGACAGCGAGGCGTTCAAGACCTTCGCCGTTAAGTTCAAGAACGCGACCGCTATCGATCCAACCGGCAACTACTACGCCTGCTGTGCTTACGACATGATGGTGGTGGTGGCACTGGCGGCAGAAGCCGCGAGTGGCAAGGGCGGGTTGGCTGGATCGATGCGAACGGTGGCCAACCCGCCCGGCATCGTGGTCAACGATGTCGCGCATGGCTTGCAGTTGCTGCGCGAGGGCAAGAAGATAAACTATGAGGGCGTGTCCGGATCAAACGACTTTGACGCAATCGGCAACGTAAAGCCGCTATTCAAGCTCTCTGAAATCCGTAACGGCAAGATCGAACCTGTCGGCAATGTCTTCCAGGACTATGGAACTTAGACGTCCGGGCGATACGAGGAGGTCCCGCCCATGAACGGCTGGATCTTCTATGCGAACCTGGTGGTCAACGGCATCGTCGAAGGTCTGCTGATCGGGCTCGCGGCGCTGGCCCTGAATCTGGTGTTCGCGATCGGACGGTTTCCGAATGCCGCGACCGGCGATTTCATGACCGTGGGCGCCTACGCCGGTTTCGGCGCGCAGCACTTGGGCGGCGCCAATATCGTCATGCAAGCGCTGGCGGCAATGGCGGCCTGCATGGCGCTGTCGGTCGTATGCTATCTGACGGTCTTTCGCAAGCTGATTGGGCGACCGATGGTGGCCGCGATGCTGGCGTCCATCGGCCTCGGCTTCTTTTCCCGCAGCATGCTGTCGCTGTTCGTCGGCAACGATCCGCGAATCTTCCCGATGTCCTCCATCTCCGCCATCAACATCGGCGGATTGCGCATCCAGACGATGGACCTGTGGCTGGCCGGCATCTGCCTCCTGTGCGTCGCCTTGGTGATGGCGATACTGCATCTGACGCCGATCGGCCGCCGCATGCGTGCGGTGGCCGATAACGCCATGCTGGCGCAAGCGTCGGGCATCCGTTCGAAGCGGGTGATGCTGGCGTTGTGGGCGATGGTCGGCGCAATCACAGGCATCGCGGGGCTGATCGTCGGCATCCGCACCACGGTCAACCCGGATCTCGGCTGGGACATGCTGCTGCCGGCCTTTGCCGCCGCGGTGCTCGGCGGCGTCGGCAGCCCGCTGGGTGCGGTGCTTGCCGGCATCGTGCTGGGCGTACTGCAGGAGCTATCGACGCCCTGGCTGGGCTTCTCGTACAAGATCGCGCTGTCGTTCATCGTGCTGGCCGTGATACTGGTCCTGCGGCCGCAAGGCATGTTCGGACACAAGGAAGCGGTGCGCTGATGCTAGCCTATGTCGTCGCGCTGCTGATCGTCACCGGCATCTATTCGCTGCTCACGATCAGCCTCGATCTACAGTATGGCTTCACCGGACTGGTGAACTTCGGGCAAGTGGGTCTCTTCGCGATCGGCGCTTACGGCTCAGCGCTGGTGTCGCTCGCTGGCTACCCGATCGCGCTAGGCTTCGTCGTCGCGGTACTCGCGGCTGCGCTGTCGGCGCTGCCGTTGGGCGCACTCGCGCTGCGGCTGCGCGAGGACTATCTGGCAATCGTCACGTTGGGCTTTTCCGAGGTGATCCGGCTGATCATCCTCAACGAAGAATGGCTGACCAAGGGCGGCCTGGGGCTGCCCGGCATACCGCGTCCTTTCACGCAATGGGGCGTGGCTGGGTCCGACGCCGCATACCTGGCGCTGGTCGTCGCGTGCAACATCGCCGTGGTGCTGCTGATACGGCGACTGGTCGGCAGCCCGTTCGGGCGGCTGATCCAGGCGATACGCGACAACGAAGTCACCGTGGTGTCGCTCGGCAAGTCGCCACCCGCCGCCAAAGTGAAGGCGCTGGTACTGGGCGCGGGCATCGCCGGCCTGGCCGGCGCGCTGTATGCGCATTACATCACCTTCGTGGTGCCGGACCAGTTCCTGCCATTGGTGACCTTCTACGTATGGATGGCCATGGTGCTGGGCGGCGTCGGCACGCTGCGCGGATCGCTGGCCGGCGCGCTGGTGCTGGTGCTGATCCTCGAAGGCTCGCGCTTCGTGCGCGACGTGATCCCGGGCGTAGGGGCGGTCGAGATGGCCAGCATCCGGCTGGCCCTGATCGGCTTCCTGCTGGTCGCCTTCGTGCTGTACCGGCCCCAAGGCCTGTTCGGGAACCCGACACGTCAATGAACCTGATCCTGCATCGGATAAGCAAATCCTGGGGCGGGCTCCAGGTGTTGGCCGACGTCAGCATGACAGTAGACGCCAGCGGCATTACCGGCCTCATCGGTCCGAACGGAGCGGGCAAGAGCACCTTGTTCGGCGCCATCAGCGGCAACGTGCCGGTGGACCGCGGTTCCATCCATTTCGGCGATGAGGTACTGGACAAGCTGGACGCCAGCCGGCGCGCGCGCTGCGGGCTGTTGCGCACGTTCCAGGTGCCGCGGCCGTTCGCCAACCTCAGCGTGCGCGCGAACCTGGCAGTCGCCGCACGCGGCCAGATCGGTGAGTCGCTGGTGAACGTGTTCTTCCGTCCCGCGCGCGTACGCCGCTGCGAAGCCGACATCTTCGCGCGGGCCGAACGCGTAATCGACGCCTTGAACCTGCGCAAGGTGGCCGACCATGCGGCGAGCCAGCTGTCGGGCGGCCAACTGAAGCTGCTCGAACTTGGCCGGCTGCTGATGACCGAACCTCGACTGATCCTGCTGGACGAACCCTTCGCCGGCGTCAACCCGGTGCTGGCGGAAGAGATCGCCGAGCACATTCGCACGCTGCATGCCGGCGGCCTGGGCTTTTTCATCGTCGAGCACGACCTCGGCGCGCTTTCGCGTCTGGCGACGACTCTGTTCGCGATGGATCGCGGCGTGCTGATCGCCAACGGAACGCCGGACGAGGTCCTGTCGAATCCACAGGTCCGCACCTCATACGTGGGTGGCTAAGATGAACTTGCTGCAACTGTGCGACGTGCGTGCCGGCTACGGCGAGGTCGACATCATCCGTGGTGTCGATCTGCACATCGATGCCGGCGAGATCGTCACCATCGCGGGCACCAACGGCGCGGGCAAATCGACGCTCGCGAAGGCGGTGATGGGCCTTGTGCCCCGCTGCACCGGGCTGCGGCAATTCCGGGGCAAGGACCTGTCGGTCAGCGCTCCCGAGGATCGGGTACGCATGGGCATCAGCTACGTGCCGCAGGTCGCCAATGTCTTCGCGCGGCTCACCGTGCAGGAGAACCTCGAAGTCGTCGAAGCCCTGGCCGACCGGCGGGCGCGCATCGAGGAGGTCTACAGCCTGTTCCCCTGCCTGCGCGAACGCCGCCGCCTGCAGGCCGGCGTGCTGTCGGGCGGAGAGCGACAGCAGTTGGCGTTTGCCCGCGCGCTGATGCCGCGACCGGCGATGCTGTTGCTCGACGAGCCCACTGCGGCACTCTCGCCGGCGCTCGCCCTGCAAGTCTTCGAGATTATCGCGCGGCTGCCGGCCCTGGGCGTCGCGGCGCTGGTGGTCGAGCAGCGCGTGCGGCTGAGTCTGGCGCACAGCAGTCGCGGCTACATTCTGGACGGCGGTGTCACGGTGATGCAGGGGAGTGCCAGCGAACTGCTGGCCAACGCCGAGATGACCGATCTCTACCTAGGCCGACATTGAACGGCGCCGGCCTCAATTTGAAGGAGCCCACCCTGTGAATACCCTATCCGCTTTCGATCCGGCCGCGCACCGCGCCGCTGCCATCCTGATGACCGACCACATGGGTGTGCGCGCCGGCGAGACGGTGCTGATCAGCGCCGACACGCGCACCGACCCGCTGCTCGCGCCGATCCTGATGAATGCCGCTGCCCAGGCCGGCGCCCGGCCGATGATTGCGACCATGATGCAGTTGCCGCTGCAGGGCAAGCTGGCCGATCCGCATTTGCCCGATGCACTGCGGGCAGCAATGGCCGAATCGGATTGCTGGATCGATCTGACGCATCCCTACATCGCGGGCTCGCAGACGCATGACCATGCAGTGAAAGCTGGCCGCGTCCGCTGTCTGGTCGCCGGCGGCATGGACTGCGGCGCGCTGTCGCGCCTCTACGGTGGCGTGCCGCTGGACGTACTGTACGAACTGCAGCAAGAACTCGATGCACTGGTCGCAGCCGCCGCCGGAAAGCCCTGCCACCTGACCGATGCTCAGGGGACGGATGTGCGCTTCGTCCTCGGCAAAGCCACAGGCAGCAAGCCGCGCCATGCGTTGAAGGCCGGCGCCACCTACTCGCTGCCCGGCTCGGTCGTGATGTATCCGGATCTAGAGAGCGTGCAAGGCACGATCGTGATTGTGGGAGCCATGCACGACTGGTACGGGCCGCTCGAACGCCCGTTGACTCTGGAAGTCGATGGCCGCATCCGCCGCATCATCGAAGATGGGCCGGACGTCGCGATCCTGGACAGGGCACTGCGGCGCGCCGGCGGCGGCGACTACGGTCATGTAATCCATTTTTCGTATGGATTGCACCCGTCGGCGCGCTACCGCGGCGACTGCTTCGTCGAAGACATCCGCGCAATCGGCGCCAGCGCGATCGGCTTTGGCCGGCCGTGGTGGGAGCCGGGTGGCGGCGAGAACCACCCCGACGGCCTGCTGCTGCGGCAGAACCTGTGGATCGATGGGCAGCAGATCCTGAAATCCGGGCTTGTCATCGCGCCGGAGTCGATGGCCACCGCTGCTCAGCGCGTGGCAGCGGCATCGGCGCCGAGCTGACTCTGAGTTGACCCTGAGTTGACCCTGTATGGCCTCTTCACACTGCGAAAAGGAGATTCAACCATGATTTGCTACCCCATTGGCGTCGGCGCCACCGTCACTCGCGTGTTCGAAGCCGGCGCACCCGATGCGCCGGTCATCCTGCTGATCCACGGTCTCAGTTCGCGGGCCGACCGCTGGGCGCGCAATATCGACACGCTGGCCGCCGCCGGATTTCGTGTGATTGCGCCCGACCTGCCCGGCCACGGCTTCGCGACAAAGGATGCATCGTTTAACCACAGCATCGGCGGCTATGCGGATTTCGTGCTGGCGCTGCTGGATGCGATGAAGATCCAGCGCGCGACCATCGTCGGAACTTCGCTCGGCGGCCACATCGTCGCCACGGCTGCGTTGCGTCAACCGGAGCGTGCCGAACGCCTGATGATGATCGGCAGCACCGGCCTGGCACCCACGCCGCCCGCCCGCGCACAGGGCGTTCGCGACTGGCTCATGCACTTGACCAACGAGTCGCACCGACCCAAGCTGCAGAGCGTATTTACCGACAAGTCCCTGGCGACGGAGAACATGGTGCGTGAGGACGTGCTGATCAACACCTCGCCCGGCGCGGCGGGCTGCTTCGACAAGTTCCTCGTCTACATGGCCGATGGAATCAACAACGATCTGGTGCTGGAGCGCCTGCGCACGATCGAGGATCGCATACCTCTTCTGCTGTTCTGGGGCGTCGACGATTCGTCGGTTTCGATCGAGATCGGCCGTGCCGCGCACGCCAGGCTACCGAAGTCACGCTTCATTGCCGTCGAGCACCTGAACCACACGCCGTACTACGAGAATCCAGCGCTATTCAATAATGTGTTGTTGAAGTTCATCGACGACGGGCTGGATACGGTGAAAGCGCCTGGACTGACGGTGAGCTGACGCCAGGCGGCGGCGCCGCGCCCGCACGGTATTACTGCGCGTTGGCAAGCAAGCATTCGAGCAACACCGTGGCCGAAGGCGTGAGATCCTCTCGCCTTCGCACACAAATCTTCACGTTGTACGGCGCCCATTCATCAGCGAGCGCAATGGTCCGCAATCCCAGAGGCGCAAATCGCGTCGCGATGCTGTGCGGCAAGAGACTAATACCCGCGCCTGCCGCAACGAGCTGACAGACTGCATCGAAATTGCGCATCTGCACACGATGGCGCAGATGCTGGCCCACTTCACGAGCGTGGGCCTCGAAAATTTCCTGCAGGCGGCTCCCACGCGCAAAGCCGATAAAGTCGTGACTCAACAACGTCTCGAACCATATCGGCTCGGCACTTGCCACCTCAAAATCTTTTCCCACCACAGCCACCAACCGGTCGTGTCGAAAAGCGAACGTCTCCAGATCGGCCGATTCCACGAAATCGCTGGCCAGACCAATATCCGCTGTCCCATTGGCGACCGCGTACACAATATCTTCGCTCAGATGCTCCTCGATGTTGAGATCGGCATTCGGGCACGCACGAAGAAACGCTTGTACCGGCGACATCAGGTACTCCATGACCGCGTGCGTGGTCGCAAACATGCGGATGTTGCTGCGCACGCGATGCCCATAATTGAGCAAATCCGAGTTCATGAATTCGACCTGCCGGATGATCTTCGACGCATGCTGCAGCAGCACGCGGCCGGCATCGGTCGGTTTCGCCCCGGTACGGTTGCGCAACAATAGCGGCGCGCCGACTTCTTCTTCCATCTGCTTGATACGCTCGCTGATAGACGCGACTGTGAGATGCACCCTGGCTGCCGCAGCGGTCATACTGCCCGCGTCGACGATCGCACGAAATATTCGCAGATCCGACACGTCGAATCGCATGGCATTCCTTCCTTCGGGAAAAGCTGAAGGTACATTAGATTAATCCAGATTGTCATTCTATTTTTGACAGCCAAAACTGGCGCTAATAGTCCCTTTTTCTTCTTTCTTTCCACACAAGCCGTTGCAAGCCATTGGAGCCAAAAAATGATTCCAACGACCGATGTCGGGATCCATGAGTCCGCCAAGGCCCGATCACTGTCGGGCGCGGAAGTGATCACGATAACCACGCTTGGCAACGCACTCGAGTTTTTCGACTTCACTGCCTATACATTTCTCTCCATTCTCTTGGGAAAGGTATTTTTCCCCACATTGAGCCCCATTCTCCAATTGGGAATGACAACGGGAACCTTTGCGATAGGTTATTTCTTTCGACCGCTCGGCGGGTTCCTGTTCGGCAGATATGCCGACAAAGTCGGCAGAAAATCGGCACTGACAGTCACCGTCACCATGATGGCAGCCAGTTCCGCAATCATCGGCTTCGCGCCAACGTTCGCACAAATTGGCGTGGTCGCGCCGTGTCTCATCCTGCTATCGCGGATCATGCAGGGCATTTCCGCAGGAGGGGAGGTGGGCGCGTCGACCGCGCTGCTGATCGAGTACGCGGGACCGCGCCGGCGAGGCTTCTATGGCAGTTGGCAATTCGCCAGCCAAAGCGTGGGTATTGCTTGCGGCGCGGCGATCAGTGCTGCGCTATCGCGCTTTCTTCCCTATGACCAGCTGTTCTCCTGGGGATGGCGCGTTCCGTTTCTCATCGGCACGGTTATTGCGCCGGTCGGTCTCTATATTCGCGTGCGGCTGATGGAGACACTGCATGGTGCGGGAAATGCCGACGCTAACCGGCATGGCGCACTGCGGCACGTCTTGCGAGACCACATCAAAGAACTGGTGCTCGGGACGCTCCTTACGTTCGGTGGTACATCCGCCAATTTCATCATTCTCTTTTCCCTACCGATCATTGCCGTGAAATCGCTCGGCATGTCTCAAGACGATGCACTACTCGCCGGCATTGTTACCGGTGTGACGGGTTTCGCGCTAAGTCCGCTGGGTGGATGGGTATCGGATCGGATTGGGCGTAAGCCGGTCATCGCGTTGTCCCGTGTCGCCGTCATCGCCCTGGTGATCCCGCTATTTATCTGGCTCGGCCGGTCGCCATCCGTTTTCTCTTTGCTCGTGGTCGAGGGCGTTCTTTCCTCGATTGCCGCCTTCGGCGGAGCAACGGCGATCGGCTATATGACCGAGTTATTTCCTCGCGAGGTTCGGGCCACCGGCATGGCCATCGTATACAGCTGCGGCGTCGCTCTGTCCGGGGTGGTTGCGCAATTGGTGTCGACCTATTTTGTGGGCATCAGCGCCAACATCATGCCCGCGGCTTGGTATGTCGTCATTTGCCTGGCATTGACCTCTGTCACGCTCATTGGGATCAGGGAAACTGGCGGTACACAATTGAAGAACAGCCTCGATTGATATCTGAAATACACCCCGTTCTTTAGGCGCTCGGGTTTTCCTGAGTCCATCAATTTATGGAGTAGAAGACATGACCTACAGCATGATTGCGCGTTGTCCTACAAGCGGCCGAGTCGGCATGAGTATCGCAACGTATTCGGTCGCGGTGGGGCAATGGTGCGACGGTGTCGACGCCAAGGCCGGCGTCACGATGAGCCAGGCGTTCGTGCGTTACGGCAACAATGCGCTCGCGCTGAATCTGCTAAGGCAGGGTTTCTCGGCACCTTATGTGGTTGACGCGCTGAAACACAACGACCCCCACGCCAAGTACCGACAGATTGCCGCCGTGTCCACCGACGGTGTGGTCGAATGCTACACCGGGCCGGCCACGAGAGGATGGGCCGGGCACGAGATCGGAGAAGGCTTTGTCGCGATGGGTAACGTGTTGCGCAGCAAGGATGTCGTGTCGGCAATGGCGCAGGCCTATCGGCGCACTGACGGCTGCGTCCTGGAAGAGCGCATGCTGGCGGCGCTGGAGGCGGGCAGAGATGCGGGCGGTCAAGGCGATAGCACGCGCCGCTTGAGCGAGCGATCCGCTGCATTGATCGTCTCGGCATCCGATACACTGCCGGCCACCAATTTACGCGTGGATCTTCACGCCACGGCCGTAGAAGAATTGCGCAGGGTGTACGCGTTTTGCAATCAATACGCCGAATATTACAGACATCGCGGCGTATCGCCGGAGGGCGCGCAATCGCAGGAGGCATTCGAAGCGACATTGGGCCCGCTTGTCAGCGGTTCTTCGCGATAGATCCAGCGGCGAATGTGGGTGAGGTCGGGTTTTCCGCGGCAGCAAAAGCTCAAGGCAAATCCGGGCTCAGGCTTACGGGTGAATTGGCGCCACCCCGCTTCGCGTCGATCCAGCTGGCCAATCTGTCGAACCAGAGGTGGATTACCGGCGTAGTGAATAGCGTGAGCATTTGCGAGAATACCAAACCGCCGACGATCGCAATCCCCAGGGGCACGCGCAATTCGGCGCCCGCGCCATGTCCCAGCGCCAGCGGCAAGGAGCCGAACAGGGC
>OUWB010000847.1_pt2 | contig 14688 bp, 11 predicted proteins | sample 1779821 | NCBI WGS metagenome assembly OUWB01 (sample SAMEA3914806, study PRJEB12502) | metagenome | biome: forest; material: soil | place: Canada | collected 2011-08-03 | depth 0.1 m
TTGGCTTCGCCGATCTGGAAATACGGGTTGACCGTCGATACCTCGATGAAATTGCCCGCGGCATAGACCTGGAACAGGCGCGGCGGATGCCCGTGAATCTGGCCGCCGAGCAAAAAGCTGCAATTGAATTCAACGCCGAAATCCTGCAGTGCGAGCGCATGCAGCTTGTACACCTCGCGCACGGCGCCGCCGATCACGCGCGCGCCTTCGTACAGATTGGGCACGGTCCACAGCGTGGGTTGCCCCGGCGGCGCCGATTCGGTCAGCAATTGCAGCACCGATTGCGTCAATGCCAGGTTGCCCGCGCTCAGCATGACCAGCACGCGCTCGCCCGGCTGTTCGAAAACGGTCATCTTGCGGAAGGTGCTGACGTGATCGACACCGGCGTTGGTGCGTGTATCGGAGAGAAATACCAGTCCCTCCTTCACGCTCATGGCTACGCAATAAGTCATAAAACACTTGAAAATTGAAGGCCAGATGCAGAAACTCCGGCTCGGACGCGGTTCACACCACGCCCGGGCACAGACGATTATTGATTGACTCGCATATCGACGGCAACCGAAACTTCCATCGCCTCCTCGCCTCCGCCGACGCGCATGCCGCGCACCGGTGCAGCGGTCTCATAGTCGCGCCCGACGGCAACCCGGCAATAGCGCTCGCTGGCATAGCAGGCATGCGAGGCGTCGATCGCGATCCAGCCGGCGCCATTGAGCCAGATGTCGACCCAGGCATGGCTCGCGGTCTCGGCCGCATCCTCGACGAATACATAGCCGCTCACATAGCGCGCCGGCAATCCGCGCGCGCGGCAAATCGCCAGCATCAGGTGCGCGTGGTCCTGGCACACGCCCTTGCCCAGCGCCAGCGCTTCCGCCGCCGTGCTGGTCACCGCGGTATGGCCGCTGTCGTATTCGACCCGCTCGCAAATATGTTGCGCCGCAGCCAGCAACTGCTCGGTCGTGGTCAGCGGCCCCACCTGCTGCACCAGACTGGATAGCGCGGCATTGGGTGCGGTCAGGCGCGTCTGACAGGTGAAGTGCGGCAGTGGAATGGTGCCCGGCCCCTCCAGCAATCGGCCCTCGGCCAGCGGTACCGTTTCGATCTCGCCTTCGACCAGCAATCGTATGCTCTGGTGCGGTCGCGTCAGCACCAGCGTATGCAGGATATTGCCGTAGGTATCGATCGATTGGGCCGGTTTGTTCGGGGCGTCGATATTCCAGCGTATGACGAATTGCGACGGCGTATTGGACGGCGTCTGACGTAGTTGTTGGATCGAATACTGAACGCGGGAGCCATATTGATAAGTCGTTTCGTGTCGGATCGAAAAGCGCATGAAGGGCTCCGGTCAAACCAGCGGCAGCAGCAAGAATGTCTCGCTGACTTTATGGCCCAGCGTGTACACGCGGGCCAGGAATTGGGTCAAATACGCATGCAGCCCAACCTCCAGGATCTGGGGAATATCCGCGTATAGAAGTTCGGACCTGAGCTTGCCGGCATCGCGCTCGCAATCGCGCGAGTAATCGGTGCGCAGCATCGCCAAGTTCTGGCACACGCCATCAAGCGCGGCCAGCAGCGAACGCGGCATGTGCGAATTGAGCATCAGCAATTCGAGCACGCGCTCCGAAGTCACCACGTCCCGGTACACCTTGCGGTAAATTTCGAGCGCCGACACCGAACTCAGGATGGAGGTCCAGTAATAGAAATCTTCGAGCTGGGCCGAACTGTCGTTCAGATGGCGCGCCTCGCGTTCGGCATCGAGAAAGCGGACGTCGAGAATACGCGCGGTATTGTCGGCCCGCTCCAGGAAAGTGCCGAGTTGGGTGAAGTAGAACGCGTCGTCCTGCAACGCGGTGCCGAGCGTCACGCCGCGCGACAGATGCGAGCGATACTTGACCCATTCGAATAAGGAACTTGGGTCGGACACCCACTCATCGTCGCCCAACAACTGGCCGAAGCGCAGCCAGGTGTCGTTGATGGTCTCCCACGACTCGGTCGTCAAGGTACCGCGCACCGCGCGCGCATTCTCGCGAGCCGCCTGCAGGCAACAGTAGATGCTGGACGGATTGCCGGCATCGGAGACGAGAAACCGCAGCACACTGTCCTGGGTCAGTGGTTCATCGCGCTCGGCGAAAGCCGGCTCCAGCTCGGAGATGCGCAGCACCGCGCGCAGGCTGCGCAGCGCCTGCTGCTCGCTTTGCGGCAGCAATAGCGCTTTCAGGTTGATGTCCAGCATACGCGCGGTATTCTCCGCGCGCTCCATATAGCGCGACATCCAGAACAAGTGGTCTGCGGTGCGGCTCAGCATGTGGCCCCCCGCGTCGAGATGGCAATCTTGACAGAAATCGTGAACGTCTCGAGACCGCGCGGCAATGCGCAGCGAGTGGGTCGACGCAGATTGGTACTAGTCATTTTTCGATCACCCACGTGTCTTTGGTACCGCCGCCCTGCGACGAATTGACGACCAGCGATCCTTCGCGCAAGGCAACGCGCGTCAGACCGCCCGCCACCATGGAGACGCTCTTGCCGGACAGCACGAAGGGACGCAAGTCGATATGACGCGGCGCAATGCCGGCTTCGACGAAAGTCGGGCACGACGACAAGGCCAGCGTCGGCTGTGCGATATAGCCGTGCGGACGCGCGATCAGCCGCGCGCGAAACGCCTCGATCTCGTCCTTGGTCGAGGCCGGACCGACCAGCATGCCGTAGCCGCCCGCACCATGCACTTCCTTCACCACCAATTCCGGCAGGTGCGCGAGCACATAGCTCAGGTCTTCCGGCTTGCGGCACTGATACGTCGGCACGTTGTTCAGGATCGGCGTTTCGCCCAGATAGAACTGGATCATGTCCGGCACATACGGATAGATCGACTTGTCGTCGGCCACCCCCGTGCCCAGCGCATTGGCGAGCACCACGCGGCCGGCACGATACACCGACAGCAGGCCCGGCACGCCGAGTGCCGAATCGCCCCGGAACGCGAGCGGATCGAGGAAGTCGTCGTCGAGCCGTCGATAGATCACGTCGACACGCTGCGGTCCGTGCGTGGTGCGCATGAACACGCTGTTGTCGTCGACGAACAGGTCCTTGCCTTCGACCAGCTCCACGCCCATTTGCTGGGCCAGGAAGGCGTGCTCGAAATACGCCGAGTTGTACATGCCCGGCGTGAGCACCACCACGGTCGGATTGTCGACGCCGGGCGGCGCGGCCGAGCGCAGCGAATCGAGCAGCAGGTCGGGATAGTGCGCAACCGGCGCGATGCGGTTCTGCACGAACAGCTCGGGAAAGAGGCGCATCGTCATCTTGCGGTTCTCGAGCATGTACGACACGCCCGACGGTACCCGCAGATTGTCCTCCAGCACGTAGAACGCGCCGTTGTTGTCGTCCCCCGCCCGTACCATATCGATCCCGGCGATATGTGCGTAGATCTGGCGCGGCACATCGACGCCCTGCATCTCCGGCCGATACTGCGCATTGGTATAGAGCTGCTCGGCGGGCAGGATACCGGCGCGCACGATGGCCTGCTCGTGATAGACATCGTGCAGGAACATGTTGAGGGCCATCACGCGCTGCCGCAGGCCGTTCTGCAGCATCTGCCACTCGTCGGAAGGAATGATGCGGGGGATCAAGTCGAAGGGGATCAGCCGCTCGGTACCGGATAGATCGCCATCGACCGCAAAGGTGATGCCGACTCGCCGAAATACCAGGTCCGCTTCCGCGCGCTTGCGCGACATGGTCTCGCCCGACTGGCGTGCGAGCCACTGACAAAAACGATCGTAATGGGCACGTACTTCGCCCGATTCACGCTGCATCTCGTTGTAAGAACGCATGAGAACCACTAGCCTCCTGATCGCTTGGCGCGGCGCACCGTCCGATGCACCGCTTCGATCATATCTAGCAAGTGTCGTACCGGCAACCAAATCAGGGACACAAGCCAATGACCGGAAAGGCTATTTTGACCGATGCGGCAAGTCGTGCCTAATAGCGATTGCACTGATGCAGTGCCGCCAAAAGGCAGCGCAGACGGAAGCTGCTCGGTAACAGGGCATGGTCAGGCCCCAATGGCCAAGGCCTGTCCCGGACGGTCGCCGCTAAAAACACCGAACTAGACGCGGAACTCTAAGCCGCCTTTCTCTACGACTGGCACGGTGCTTGCTGCATAGATCCTCACGCGAGTGGGAATCGCCCGAGCACGCGCTTACGCACCGAAATTCGGCACCCCCACACTTGTATACAACAGAAGAATGCACCACTGCTGAACCCCATGCCCCAAAACGTTTCATCCACCGAACTAGCCGAACGCCTGATCGATGCCGTGATGGCCCAGCGGCTTGCTCCGGGCACGCGCTTAAGCGAGCAACAGCTGGCCGATCTATTCGGCGTGTCTCGCACCATCGTGCGCGAAGCGTTGACGCGGCTTGCCGTGCGCGGCGTGGTCGAAGTCAATTCGCGGCGCGGCTGGTTCGTCGTGCAGCCGTCGCCCGACGATGTGCGCGAGGCCTTCGAGGCACGGCGCGTGATCGAGACCGGACTGTTGATGGAAGCTGCCCACGCCATGACGCCGGCCGGCCTGCGCCAACTGCGCGCGCATCTCGCGCGCGAACGCAAGGCGATCGCGCATGACGATGCGGCGCAACGCAGCTGGCTGCTGGGCGATTTCCACGTGTGCCTGGCGCAATCCCTGGGCAACCATCTGCTCGCCGACATCCTGCGCGACCTGACCACGCGCACCCAGCTGATTTCCATGCTGTACCAATCGTCGCATGAAGCCAGCCATTCCTGCGACGAACACACCGCGATCGTCGCAGCGCTCGAGGGCGGCCGCATCGACGAAGCTGTGCGCCTGATGCGCGAACACCTGCAGCACATCGCCGACGAACTGCGCATCGCAACGCCGCCCGATCCGCTAGCCGCGATCCGATCCACGCTGGCCCCGGTGGAAGCGGCCGTCTCACGCCGCCGCACGGCTGATCGCACCCATCCTAAAACCCCGGCGAAAACCCCGGCGCCGAAAACTGGGCCGGCTCGCCCGGGCAAACGCATCCGCCCAACCTCCTCAACCCCCTCAAACGCCAAAGAGATCTGACCATGAAACTCCCTCGCCTACTTGCTGCTTTATGCACCAGCTTGCTTGCCCTGTCCGCTTTGACGCTGGCCGGCCCCGCGCACGCCGATGGCCTTGATACCATCCTTGCCGCCAAGACGCTGCGCGTCGCAGTGCCGGACGACTTCCCGCCGTTCGGCTCGGCCGGCCCCGACCTGCGCCCGGTCGGCTATGACATCGACATGGCCAAGTACCTGGCGCGCAAACTCGGCGTGGTGCTGCAACTGGTGCCGGTCTCCAGCGACAACCGTATCCCCTACCTGACCACGCACAAGGTCGATCTGGTGATTTCCAGTCTGGGCAAAAGCCCCCAGCGAGCCCAGGTGATCGATTTTTCGGAGGCCTATGCGCCGTTTTATAACGGCGTGTTCGGCCCGGCCAGCGAAAAGGTCACGCAGGCCTCCGACCTGGCCGGCAAGACGGTCGGCGTAACGCGCGGTGCGATCGAAGACATCGCGCTGACCAAGATCGCACCATCGTCGACCATCATCAAACGATATGAAGACAACAACGGCACCATCAGTGCGTTCCTCTCCGGCCAGGTCGAACTGATTGCATCGGGCAACGTCGTGGCCGCGGCCATCCTGGCGAAGAATCCGCCGAAAAGGCCGGAGCCGAAGTTCCTGATCACGAACTCGCCCTGCTATATCGGATTGAATAAAGGCGAGCCGCGCCTGCTGGCCAAGGTCAACGAATTGATCGAGCAGGGGCGCAAGGACGGCAGCCTGGACAGTATTTCGATGCAGTGGCTGGGCACCAAGTTGCCGGCCAATTTCTGAGCCGCCTGGCACGAGCGGCGCGGCAGCGCGCCGCGCTTTTTTAGTTGGTCGCAGTTCGTTTATCGTGGTTCTATCCGGCAGTAGCACATGGGATATCAATTCAATTTTGTCGACGTGCTCGCGTATTACCCCTGGCTGATACGCGGCGCGCTGCTCACCTTGGCGCTGATCGCGATCGGGGGCACCTGCGGCATCGCGCTCGGTATCGTCGGCGCTTGGGTACGCAGCGCGCGCAGTCAGGCGCCGCGCTGGGCGCGTTCGTTGTTCGGCATCTATGTCGACGCGATACGCAATACGCCGTTCCTGATCCAGCTGTTCTTCATCTTCTTCGGCTTGCCGAGTATCGGTGTCAAGCTCAACGAATTGGAAGCTGCGTCGCTCGCGATGGTGATCAATCTCGGCGCCTACAGCACCGAAATCATCCGCGCCGGCATCGACGCGATTCCGCGTGGGCAGATCGAAGCCGGCCAAAGTCTTGCGATGACGCATTTGCAGATATTCCGGCACATCGTGCTGCGCCCCGCACTGCAAAAAATCTGGCCCGCACTGTCTAGCCAGGTGGTGATCGTAATGCTGGGTTCCGCCGCATGCTCGCAAATATCGGTCGAGGATCTGAGCTTTGCCGCCGATTTCATTCAGTCTCGCAACTTTCGCGCCTTCGAAGCGTATTTCATCGCGACCGGCATCTATCTGGTCCTGGCCATCCTGGTGCGCCAAGCAATGCATGGCATCGGCTGGCTGCTGTTCTCCCGCAAGGTGACGCGATGAGCGATTTCACGTTATGGGATATCGTGCGCGGCCTGCTGCTGGCGACGCGCTGGACCGTGGTGCTGTCGCTCGCCGCCTTCGTCGGCGGAGGCCTGGTCGGTCTGTTGATGCTGTTTCTGCGGGTGAGCCGCGGCCGCGTGCTGCCGCTCGTGGCACGTCTCTATATCGAACTGTTCCAGGGCACGCCGCTACTGATGCAATTGTTCATTGCCTTCTTCGGCCTGCCGCTTCTGGGCGTGAATACCGCCCCGTGGAGCGCAGCGGGTGTCGCGTTGACGCTGTGGAGTGGCGCATTCCTGGCTGAAATCTGGCGCGGCTGCGTCGACGCGGTACCGCGCGGCCAGTGGGAGGCCTCGGCGTCGCTTGCCTTCGGCTACCTGCAGCAGATGCGCTATGTCGTGGTGCCGCAAGCGCTGCGTCTTGCGATCGCGCCTACCGTGGGCTTTTCGGTGCAGATCATCAAGGGCACCGCACTGACCTCGATCATCGGCTTCATGGAAGTGTCCAAGGTGGGTACCGTGATCAACAACGCCACCTTCCGGCCGTTCACCGTCTACCTGATGGTGGCGGCGATCTATTTCATCCTGTGCTGGCCCTTGTCGCGCCTGGCCAAATATCTCGAGAGACAGCTCCATGCCGCTCATATCCATTGAAGACATCCATAAGCACTTCGGCGACAATCACGTTCTGCGCGGGGTCAGCCTGGACATCGAAGTCGGCGAAGTGATCGCCGTGATCGGCAAGAGTGGCTCGGGCAAGAGCACGCTGCTGCGTTGCATCAATGGCCTGGAACCGATAGACGACGGTCGCATCACGGTCGACCAAGTCGAACTCGGCCAGGACGAAGCGCATCTGCGCGCTCTGCGCATGAAGGTCGGCATGATCTTCCAGCAGTTCAATCTGTTCCCGCACCTGAGCGCCGGCCGCAACGTGATGCTGGCGCAGCAGGTGGTCAAAAAGATCGCCCTGACGGACGCTGAAAACACCGCGCGCGAAGTGTTGGCCCGCGTCGGCCTTGCCGAGAAATTCGATGCCATGCCGGGCCAGTTGTCGGGCGGCCAGCAGCAGCGGGTGGCGATCGCGCGGGCGCTGGCGATGGCGCCGCGCGCGCTGCTATGCGACGAAATCACGTCGGCGCTCGATCCGGAACTCGTCAACGAAGTGCTCGCGGTGGTGCGCTCGCTTGCCGAAGGCGGGATGACGCTGATGATGGTGACGCATGAAATGCGCTTTGCACGCGAGGTCTGCGACCGTGTAATCTTCATGCACCAGGGCAAAGTGCACGAGTCCGGCCCGCCCGAGCAGGTCTTCGCACAGCCGCAAACCGCCGAGTTGCAGCAGTTTCTCGGCATGGTTGCCTAGGGTTGGGCGCGGCGCCCCTTCAGGAGAAACCCGATGCGTTTTGGTACGCGATTGATGGCGCAGGCCGACGATCTTGCCCGCTTTACACAAAGCGACAGCGGCCTGACCCGCACCTACCTGAGTGCGCAACACCGGCAGGCCGGCGACTATCTGCTGGATCTGATGCGCAAGGCCGGCATGGAAGCCGATTACGACGCGCTCGGCAATCTGGTCGGGCGCTATGCCGGCAGCGAGGATGCCCCCGCGATCCTGACCGGGTCGCATATGGACAGTGTGGTCAACGCGGGCAAGTATGACGGCCTGTTCGGCATCCTGACCGCGATCGCCTGCGTGGACGACCTGCACCAACGTAAGCTGCGCCTGCGCCGTCCGATCGAGATCGTCGCCTTCTGCGACGAGGAAGGCGTGCGTTTCAACGTCACGATGATAGGATCGGCAGCCCTGTGCGGCCGCTTCGATCCGGCGTGGCTGGACCGCATCGACGAACATGGCGTGACGATGCGCGAGGCGCTGCGCGCATTCGGCGGCGACCCGGACGGCTGGCGCGCCTTGCAACGCGATTTCTCGCGCGTCGCCTGCTTCGTCGAGAGCCATATCGAACAAGGCCCCGTCCTGCTCGGCGAAGGCCGTCCGGTCGGCGTGGTCACCGCTATCGCCGGCTGTACCCGGGTGAAGATCGGCGTTGCCGGCCTGGCCGGGCACGCCGGCACCGTGCCTATGCTCGGGCGCCGCGACGCGCTGGCTGCTGCCGCTGAAATGACGCTGGCCGTCGAACAGCTCGGGCGCGAGCGCCATGAGCATATCGTCGCCACCGTCGGCAAGCTTGCCGTGGCCGAGGGTGGCGCAGTCAACGTGATCCCCGGCGCGGTCGAGTTCACGTTGGATCTGCGCTCGGGCAACGACAGTCAGCGCACCGATGCGCTGGCTGCCTTGCACCGGCGTCTTGCAGATATTGCGCATCGGCGCGCGGTCACGCTGGACTGGCAGGTATTCTACGAATTGCCCGCCGCGCCGTGCGATGCCGACTTGCAGGAACGCCTGGCGCAGGCCATCGTGAATTGCGGCTTGAGCGTGCGCCATCTACCCAGCGGCGCCGGCCACGATGCGATGCAGTTCGCCTCGGCCACACCCACTGCGATGCTGTTCGTGCGCTGCGGCCACGGCGGCATCAGCCATAATCCACTGGAAACCATGAGCCCGGCGGATGCCGAAACGGCGACCCTCGTGCTACTGCATTTCCTCGAACACTACGACTCCGAGCAATAGACCAGCATGCGCTCTCAAGCACTCGACACGTTGCACACGCAACTCGATACATGGATAGACCGGCACTTCGACGACGAAACGCACTTTCTGCAGGAAATGGTGCGCGTGCCCACCGATACGCCACCAGGCAATAATGCCCCGCACGCCGAGCGCACCGCCGAACTGCTGCGCGCCTTCGGTTGGGAAGTGCAAGCCTTCGTGGTGCCGTCGGCTGAAGTCGAGGCCGCCGGCATGCAAAGCATCACGAACCTGATCGTGCGGCGCCGCTTCGGCGACGGCCCGACGATAGCGCTGAACGCGCACGGCGACGTGGTGCCACCCGGTGACGACTGGCGTTTTCCGCCATACGACGGCGTGATCGAAAACGGCAAGCTGTACGGCCGCGCATCCGCCGTCAGTAAAAGCGACTTCGCCAGTTTCAGCTATGCATTGCTTGCGCTGGAAGCGCTGCGGGTGCCGCTCGCTGGTACCGTCGAACTCCATTTCACCTACGACGAGGAATTCGGCGGCGAACTCGGCCCAGGCTGGCTGCTGCGCGAAAATCTGACGCGGCCCGATTATGTGATCGCGGCCGGGTTCTCATACGAAGTGGTGACCGCGCACAACGGCTGCCTGCAGATGGAAGTCACCGTGCACGGCAAGATGGCGCACGCGGCGATTCCCCACACCGGGCTGGATGCCCTGCAAGGCACGGTCACAATACTCAATGCGCTGTACGCGGAGAACACGCGCTTATGCACCCTGAAGTCCAAGGTCGTCGGGATCGATCATCCCTACTTGAACGTCGGCTGGATCGCGGGCGGCACCAATACCAACGTGGTGCCGGGCAAGGTCGTGTTCAAGCTGGATAGGCGCATGATTCCCGAAGAAGACCCGGTCGAGGTCGAACGCGCGCTGCGTCAACTGATCGCCGATACGGCAGCAACCGTGCCGGGTTTGCAGATCGATATGCGGCGCATGCTGCTCGCGCATGCGTTGACGCCGGCTCCGGCGATCGGACCGCTGGTCGCCGCGCTGCAGCGCAATGGCGAAGCCGTGTTCGGTGCGATGCCACCGGCCCGCGGTACGCCGCTTTACACCGATGCGCGACTGTATGCGAAAGCAGGGGCGGCCGTTGTGCTGTATGGCGCAGGACCACGCACCGTGCTCGAATCGAATGCGAAGCGAGCCGACGAACATCTGGTGCTGGAAGATCTGCGTCGCGCAACCAAGGTAATCGCGCGCGCGGTGCTTGATCTGCTGCGTTGAATGCGGACGGTCGAACCGCAACGGTTCAGGCCGTGGAACGCATCGGCGCTTGGGCATTGCGCTCCGCGTGCCGTCGATGCTCAGCCCCGCTCGTCGATCCAGAGCATGCCCCAGCGGGTCGCATAGTCGAGCGCACCTTCCTCGTCGTGAAAATAATCGAGGGCATGGAACGAATACGGCTCGCGGTAAGGCGCACTCGTGCCGACGTTGCGCTCTATCGTGAGGTTGGCGGCGAACAGGCCGTTTTGCATACGTTGGGCAGCGGCTTCAACCGCATACCCTTTGTGATGGACGTGTCGATTCATACAGATAACTCCTGCGTGAGCCGGGCCATGCGCGGGCCGGTCGGCTCCAGGTTGTTGCTTACGCCTGCGTATTGTCCAGAGCAATTATGACAATTTCGGTACAGGCGCCGAGCCGGCAATGCGATGCCCGACTCACGTATTGGTTGATGGACCGGCGATGTAGAGTGAAGTTCCAAGGTCTGGAACAGGCATCTTGCGACGCGGTGGAATAGCGGGTCCGAGAACTTCTTGCTGTCACGATATTGCTGCCGCGGTAGAGCGCCTCGGCGGCGTATCGATGCATGGCTCGCAAGCGCCGCCAGCGGCTTCGCCTCTCGCACGAAGTAATGGATTATCCAGATACTTAACACTAGACGCTGCTGCTCCAAACGAATTCGGACCAATCCTACACGTATCAACCCATACCAGGAAATAGGTGTTGACCTTACGCTGTTATCGCTGTGTTGGAGCACCGCACATGCGGCCGAATTGAGCGTGGCGGAAGTCTAGGCCAGCATCCAGCATGCTGGCGCCAAAGACTGCATAATTAGTTAGTAATCCGATCAACCAACGCTCAAATTGGAATACGGTGAAAGATGGATATTTCCACTAACACGTGCTGCCACCGAAACGGCGCGGCAAATCCTGTCGCCAAAATGCGGCCAGCGAGATCAGTGTTTACCCTCATCATTTTTTTCGATGTTTACTTATCAATAATTTATCGATAATTTGTTTCCGTGAGTACGCTTTTCCGACTGCATTCTGCCGTGCCGCCAACGCCAGCTTGACCCGTCGCCTCTACATTTTCGTCATGTATAGCCTTGAGGAGTCTCAGCATGTCCGCATCCGATTCGCCCCCCTTCCAGGCCGCGCCATCCGCCGGTGATAGCCGCTGGCAGTTCTGGATCGACCGGGGAGGCACCTTCACGGATATCGTTGCACGTCGTCCGGACGGCACGCTGGTCACGCACAAGCTGCTCTCGGAGAACCCCGAGCGCTACAAGGACTCGGCGGTGCAAGGCATACGTGAATTGCTCGGTCTGCCGGACGGTACGAAAATTCCCGCGGCGGTGATACACAGCGTGCGCATGGGCACCACGGTGGCCACCAATGCGCTGCTGGAACGCAAGGGTGCGCGCACCGTGCTCGCGATCACGCGCGGCTTTGCCGATGCATTGCGCATCGCCTACCAGCATCGGCCGAAACTATTCGCGCGCCATATCCGTCTGCCGTCCATGCTGTACGAACGCGTCGTCGAGATCGACGAACGTATCGGCGCCCAGGGCGAGGTCGTCCAGGCACTCGATGTCGACCAGGCACACGCGGCGCTGCAAAGCGCATACGACGAAGGCATCCGGGCCTGCGCGATCGTGCTGATGCACGGCTATCGCCACAGCGCCCACGAACGCACATTGAAGACGATCGCACAACGCATCGGCTACACCCAGATTTCCATCAGCCACGAAGTCAGTCCATTGATGAAGCTGATCTCGCGCGGCGACACCACCGTGGTGGACGCCTATCTGTCGCCCATCCTGCGGCACTATGTCGAACAGGTCGAAAGCGAGCTGGGGCCGGTGCCGCTGCAGTTCATGCAGAGCAACGGCGGGCTGACCGACGCCCATCGCTTCCAGGGCAAGGACGCGATTCTGTCCGGTCCCGCGGGCGGCATCGTCGGTGCCGTCGAGGTCTCGCGCCAAGCCGGATTCGAGCAGATCATCGGCTTCGACATGGGCGGCACGTCGACCGACGTCACCCATTACGCCGGCACCTATGAGCGCGACTTCGAAACCGAAGTCGCCGGTGTGCGCCTGCGTGCGCCGATGATGAAAATACACACGGTGGCCGCCGGCGGCGGATCGATCTGCAGTTTCGACGGTACCCGCCTGCGCGTCGGCCCCGAAAGTGCGGGCGCCAATCCGGGACCGGCCTGCTATCGGCGCGGCGGCCCCCTCACCGTCACCGATTGCAACGTGATGACCGGCAAGATCAGTCCTGATCTGTTCCCGCAAGTGTTCGGGCCGAACGGCGACCAGCCGCTCGACCCCGAAATCGTCAAACAGCGCTTTGTGGACGTTGCCGCCGCGGTACAGGCGGCAACCGGCACCATCCGTTCGCCGGAAGAAATCGCCGAGGGCTTTCTCAAGATCGCCGTGGAAAACATGGCCAACGCGATCAAGCAGATTTCCGTCCAGCGTGGCTACGACGTCACCGCCTACACACTCGCCTGCTTCGGCGGCGCCGGCGGACAGCACGCCTGCCAGGTTGCCGACTCGCTCGGCATGACGCGCATTTTCATTCATCCGCTGGCGGGTGTGCTGTCGGCCTACGGCATGGGACTGGCCGACGTGCGCGCACTGCGCCAGCGGGCGGTGGAGCGCAGGCTCGACGTCGCCGCGCTGCATGCCTGCGAGCCGGCGTACATCGAACTTGAAGCCGTGGTGCGGCAGGAAGTCGAAGCGCAAGGCATCGCAACGCAACAGATAGACTGTCACCGCACGCTGCACGTCAAATACGAAGGCACCGACACCACGCTGGAAATCGATTTCTCGCTCGATCCGCAAGGATTGGCCGCACAGTTCGAAACCCGCTACCAAAAACGCTACGGCTTCCTGATGCCCAACCGCGCGCTGATGATCGAAGCCCTGGCGGTCGAAGCGGTCGGCCGCAGCCAATCGGCGCGCGAAGAGCACCCCGCGGCCGTCGCCGGGACCGACACCGCGACACCGATCCCGCTGCGCTCGGGTCGCTTGTTCTCCGGCGGCATCTGGCTGGACGCGCCGATCTACGAGCGCGACGGACTGGCGCCGGGTGTATCGATCGAAGGTCCGGCCATCATCATGGAAAAAACCGGTACCAACGTAATCGAAGCCGGCTGGCGCGCGCAGGTCACGCCGCTGAACCATCTCGTGCTGGAGCGGCACACGCCCTTGCAAAACGCGCACGCGGCGGGCACCGATGCCGATCCGGTACTGCTTGAGGTCTTCAGCAATCTGTTTATGTCGATAGCCGAACAGATGGGGGTGACACTTGCCAACACCTCGTATTCGGTCAACATCAAGGAACGCCTGGACTTTTCCTGCGCCCTCTTCGATGGCGGCGGCAACCTGATCGCCAACGCACCGCATATGCCCGTGCACCTGGGTTCGATGGGGGAAAGCGTGCAGACCATCATCGCCCGGCGGCACCAGACCATGCAGCCCGGCGACGTGTTCATGTTGAATGCGCCCTATGCCGGCGGCACCCACCTGCCCGATATTACGGTCGTGATGCCCGTTTTCGCCGACGGCCCCGAGCCGACCTTCTTCGTCGCTGCACGCGGACACCATGCCGACGTCGGCGGCATCACGCCGGGCTCTATGCCGCCTGATTCCTCGCATATCTCGCAGGAAGGCGTGCTTATCGACAATGTACAAATGGTGGAGCGCGGTCAATTTCTCGAGGAGGCGATCCGCACTCTGCTGTCGTCCGGCCCCTACCCCGCACGCAATCTGGAGCAGAATCTGGCCGACTTGCGTGCCCAGGTTGCCGCCTGCGCCAAGGGTGCGGATGAACTGCAGCGGATGTGCGCGCAGTTCGGCCTGCCGGTGGTATCGGCCTATATGCGGCACGTGCAGGACAATGCCGAGGAAGTCGTGCGCCGCACGCTGAGCGTGCTCAACGACGGCCACTTCGAATACGAAATGGACGACGGCGCGAAAATCGTGGTGGACGTCAAGATAGATCGCGCCGAACGCCGTGCGATCATCGACTTTACCGGCACCAGCCCGCAGCAGCCGTCGAACTACAATGCGCCGGCCTCCGTCTGCAAAGCCGCCGTACTATACGTGTTCCGCACCTTGGTCGACGACAGCATTCCGCTCAACGCCGGCTGCCTGAAGCCGCT
>OUWB010000250.1_pt1 | contig 14687 bp, 12 predicted proteins | sample 1779821 | NCBI WGS metagenome assembly OUWB01 (sample SAMEA3914806, study PRJEB12502) | metagenome | biome: forest; material: soil | place: Canada | collected 2011-08-03 | depth 0.1 m
CCAGCACGCGCCGTTCCAGGTCCGTGTCCTCGGCACTCATGACAGGGCCTCGCACGGTGGCGTTTGGAAAATAGGCGGTTGGAAATGGGGGCGCATGGGGCCCTTTCAAAATAACGCCGGGCGCTCTGCGAACGCTGGGCCCGGCCTTGGGTGGTCCCACCATATGGAGGGTGCGGGGACGCTTAGGAAGAGGCGGCGGCTTTTATATTCGTCGCGACCTCCGCGCCGGATTTCGAGACGGCCATCGACAGGTCGGCATGGCCGGGCGCCGCAATGAAACAGGATCCGGCCAGGGCGGCAAGGTCGATGACGGCCAGCACGACCAGGGCGGTGATGATATGGCGTGAGGCGGGCGAGGTCGTCGTGAAGGCGGCCATCGGGGTATCCAGTTCGGGGGAAAGGCGACTCAAGGGGGAATGCGTGCGGGCGACATCGCAAACGCCGCCCGCACGCGCGCATGATATGGCCGAAACCGTATAAGGAGGCGATGTGGTCCCGGGAAAATCGGCTCGGACCGGATGACCGCCGGCCACGGCCTTGATCAAGCCCCGCCGATAAACCGCATAACCAATATGGATTTACCTTGACCTTTCGCCCGAATGGCGAGCATGCTTTGGAGGATAATTTCGCATTTTGGACGACGAAAATGGCCGGCCCGGCGCCCGTTGCGGCGCCCCGTTTCGCCGGACACAGCGCTTCGGATTTCGGGGAAGACGGCGACGGCCTGCCGGTCGCCGTCGATCTTCACCGGGTTCACCGACCTAGTTCACGTAATGAGATGCGTAAATGAGCCTCGCGCTGCTGACGGTTGCGATACGACAGGAGCTCGACGTGGTGCTGGCCCGTCGCCGGGCGCTCCATATCGCCAGGCTGCTGAGGTTCGAAACGCAGGACCAGATTCGCATCGCCACGGCGGTCTCGGAACTGGCGCGCAATGTGTTCGAATATGCCGGCGCCGGCCGCATCGCCTTCGCCGTCGCGGCCGGCGACCCCGACCGCTTCATCATGACCGTTTCGGACCAGGGCGGCGGCATCGCCGACCTCGAACTCATCCTGAATGGCGATTATCGGTCAAGCACGGGCATGGGACTGGGGCTTAAGGGCGCGCGCAGCCTTGTCGACCGGTTTTCCGTCATTGCGAACAGTCCGGACGGCACGTGCATCGAGCTGGTCAAGTTCCTGCCCGACAAGGCGCCGGCGATTTGCGTCGCCCTGGTCGCCGACATTGCCGCCGCGCTGGCCGAAGAAGCGCCGCAAAACGCCTTCGAGGAAATGCAGGGGCAAAATCAGGAGCTGATTTTCGCCATGGCCGTCGTCAAGCAGCAGCGCCATGAACTTGAAGTTCTGAATACGGCCCTGGACCTCGCCGCACAAAAGGCCGACGCGGCCAACCGGGCGAAAACGGATTTCCTGGCAAATGTCAGCCACGAAATCCGCACGCCGATGACCGCGATTATCGGCATAACCGACCTGCTCGGCAGGACGTCACCGACCTCCCAGCAGGCGCAATTTATCACCACCCTGCGCCACAGCGCCGAGTCGATGACCGTCCTGGTCAACGACCTGCTCGACATCAGCAAGATCGAAGACGGCAAGCTGGTCCTGGAAGCCATCCCGTTCGATTTGAGGGACGCGGTCAATCGCGTCGTCGATATCAGCGCGATCGCCATCGGCAAAAAGGGCGTCGACCTTGCGGCCCGGTTCGCGGCCCACCTGCCCCACCGCGTCGTCGGCGATCCGCAACGCCTGCACCAGATCCTGCTCAACCTGGTCAGCAATGCCGTCAAGTTCACCTCGGTGGGCAGCGTCATCGTCCATGTCGATGCCGCCCCCCCGTCCGGCGGACGGATACAGGTTCATCTTCGGGTCAAGGATACGGGTATCGGTATCGCCGAAGATCGTCTCGACCAGGTCTTTGAAAAATTCGTGCAGGCGGACCGGTCGACGAGCCGGCGCTATGGCGGAAGCGGGCTCGGCCTGTCGATCGCCCGAAGCCTCACGGAATTGATGGGCGGCCGCTTGTCCCTGACCAGCCGGCTGGGGGAAGGCTCGACCTTCACGGTATCGCTGCCCTTTGACCTGGTCGGGGACGAACTCCCGGTCGCGAGGGATCTTTTGCCCGATCCCGGCCTCCGGATCTAGGCGATCGCGCTCAGCGGTTGCCATGTGCCGGCAACCTGTGGTCAACTGATCCAGGAAGGCCTCGCGCGAAGGCCGATTATCTCATCGCCCAGGGGGGCCTTATGTCCATTCTTACGTTCCTGTTCAGCGCCAAGGGCCGCATTCGCCGCCGTGACTACTGGCTTTACAGCATCGGTATCGCCATTGTCGGGTCGGCGGTCGAGTTCGCCGGACACCAGATCCTGACGGGTCATCCCGCCTCCCAGTATTTCACGGATTTGGCCGGCTGGACGGCGCTCAAGCCCGATCCCTTCAGCCTGTTTATCTGGGGCATCATGATTGTGTTCATGTGGCCGGGCATCTGCATCTCCAGCAAACGCTGGCACGACCGGAACAAGTCCGGCTGGCTCAGCGCGATCAATCCCGTCATTACCGTGGCCTCGTTGGCCAGCCAGGTGTTTTACGGTCCGTTGGCCGCTCACCCCAATCTTTGGATCTATTACGGCGGCTCGCTTGTCGGCCTGGCCGTCAATATCTGGATCTTCGTGGAGTGCGGCTGCCTCGACGGCACCAAGGGTGACAACCGCTACGGCCCGTCGCCCAAGGGCGTGTCCAGCCAGGCTGAGGTGTTTTGATCGGGGCGGGCTTTGGCTAGGAGTTAGCCCTCACAACACGTGGCATACGGACTCCGAATGCATTGGGCTATTGATTAGACTTTGTACGCACGGAATTTAGGCCGTACTAGAGTTGTGCGATTGGGATGCCATCGCCAGACTCCCAGGAACTCCCAATTATGCCAATCAGGCCGCCCTGTCCTGCGGCGCGCTGACACCCGACGGATGTACGCCGCCGCCTTCCCATTCGTCAGTGAGAAGCCATGCCTCATAATATAACAACCAAAGGTCGGCCCAAGGCATGATCGTTAGGTCTATCCGGTCTGAAGTTTTCCATTCCTTGGCCGGCGGGAAATGCAGGCAGAGGCGCGCTGGCCGTTGTTCATAGACATGCGGCAGGGTGCGGCCATCGGCTAAAAGTGCTAGATCAGGGTCGTCGACCCAAATACTGGGAAATCCTCTGCCCTGGTACTCGATGCGAAGGTCGTATGCCCGGCTGAAGAGCGTTGGTCGTCGTGAGTACCGCCAAGTCAGCGTCCCACGCACAATCTTTCCCCTCCCTCCGTAGATACCATTGTGCAGGAGGTTCCAGTGCTGTTGGGCAAGCGTAAGAGGCTGTCGACCAGAAAATTGCACCGCTGTCCCTAATTGCCGTAAAACGTATTAGCCAAAACAGGCGCCGCGCGGGCGGTAGTCGCCGAGGCGGCGGCCAAGCCAGAAGCACCCGCAACCAGTGTTCCGGACCGGCGCGCGAAGCTGACCGTATCAGTCAATTCTTTCACCGTCGCCCGAGCTAGATCGTTTCCAAGATATCCGCCTAGCTCCGACGCCATGGCGTCAAGACCTTCAAACTCCAAGAGGCGAGTGAACTCGTGCAAGGCAACGGAGTGCCACCGGTAGAATTGATCCGCTCGGCTACGTTCCTTGTTCCATTTCTCGGCAAAATTTTCACCCTGAGTGGTCTCATTCCAGATGAAATAGTGGAGCTCCCCGAAGATGACTCGCCGCTCAATGAAATGTGGCATGTACCTAACGGTGTCCAAAAGTAGATCAAAGTCATTCTCGTATACGAAGCTCGTCACACAGTACTCATAGGCTTTGGAGGCAAGCGTGGTAATGATGATAGACAACGGCGCCAAAGACGTATCGAGTGTCTGGAAATCGATATCCCGATGACGCTTGAGGAGTTGCACAGCGCGGCGCAGAACGCCGCGCACCGTTGCTTTGGTGGGAAATGGAACAATTTCCGCGTCCGCCGCTGCCGCTAAGGCACTTCGTTTGGCAAGAGGCCGAACCGGCCGCAATAACGCTCGAGCCGCAAACCTATCGCAGAACCCCTGCGGATTAGAAGGTTTCCACTCCCCTAGGTTTTTATCCGGCACGAGTTCACCGCCGTTGGGGCAGTCGGGATTTCGGATAGACGGTGTAATATCGAGGTGAAAATTGTTGGCGTAATTGATGCGCCAACACCGCGGCATCTCTTCAAGTTTATCACGGTAGAGTCCGTTAGCGCGCAGCCGGTCCCCAATGATTTGTTTCACAAATGCCGGAGAGGTCCATTTAGTGGCCCCAGTCAGAAATGCGATCAAGTCGACATCGTATTCATTCTTTCCAATAGGTCTGACGGTAGTCCCGTGAGCGACTGAACCTTGTGGGTAAATTCTCGTACAGGTCAGCAAAGGTAACGCAGAAGAACCGAGCCAGTTTCCAATTGCTCCATATTGCTGCCGTGCACTCTCGTCCTGGGTATGAGTCCACTCCAACTGGTCGCAGGCCTTCTCCAGTAGACTGAATGCTGCCATCTTACGGATGAAACGGTCATCCGTAACACCTACTAAACCTTTCGCCGCATCAGGCATCTACGTTTCCTTACTCTTGAATTGCGGGGCTTCGCCAATCCGCGTGCGTTGGTGAAAGCCGCCCAACGTGCGGTGTTCATCATAGATAATGAGAGGGAGATCGGCCTTCGGCATCCAAACGCGTCCAACTTCGATCGCTGCCGAGACTGGCAAGGCTGGGAAGACGTGGACTACGATTTGGTCGCTGTGAATGGCCTTGATCTGGTCCAATGTGTGACGCAGCGCTGTCCGAAACGCGGAAAGGTCATCCTCGCGATGCATAATGTCGTTATGAGGTTTGGCGGTGGTAATTGACCATATTGAACAGTCGGCACCTAACGCGCGCGTAATCCGGTCATCGGTAATGGTCGCACTTAATGCGAGCTTCAAAGCAACCTTGCTCATTCGCCTCTCGGGACGCCCGATGTCATATGAAAGAGCCGGACGAGTGGTGCGCCAATCCCATCCTTGAGGCTCGCGATGAAGTTGGTGGACACGGGCAGCAGGTAAATCGGAAAGCAGTTGCCCTAGGTGTATGAGTAAAGGTTGAGGGGCTAAGGCAAATATCGAAAGGTGCTTAATATGCCCGTCGGCGATCGCGGGCCGCACACGCTGGTCGAACTGACGCGTTAAGTTTTCGACCTGAAACTTCCAATAAGCGTCTTCGTGATCGGCAAACGCGCTGCCAGTGAGATCAAGCGTAATTGGTAGCCTCTCATCGGGGTAATATTCAGGAAGAAGTGCTGTTTTGGCCAGATCCATACGCACAGGCGAGTCATGCGCGCCAACACGCGCAGCGTAAAGCACGACGCGCGTTCCCCGATCCTGGGCGATCCCAGTGACCGCTTCGATACGGGCTTCGTGCGCCTTCTTCATCGTCAGTAGGCGCTCTTCAGGATATTCGGCTCTCGTTTCGACGCCATCAATAAGCCTATGATGGGCGTCGCACATGAGCATGACATTTTCTATGTCATCCGCCAGAGTCGGCGAACGCACCGTGTCGCCACGCGGACCGCCAGGTTCCTCGGCGACGATATGTGCCACGTAGGCTTTGTTCATCTTCTCCTTGCCGGAAATGATATCGCCTAAAAGTCGCATATTGCAATTTTGATACTGACATCTGCCGCCTGCGCGGACCCAGAGCACCAGTCGCGTTTTATAACTTACCCCATGTCGGCCAGCACCCGCTCCTTAAAACCTGGACCACCGTCACACCACTAGATGTATGCATTAATCCGCCCTGAGTTTCAAGATGTGGTATTTATATGTTCTGCCTTGACGAACAGACATCTCGAACAGCACCGATCCGAATCAAGAACATTTCGTAAATATCGCACCCAACACATATGCCGATTCGCACGCCACGTCCTGATGCAAGGGGAACAGCTTCCTGTGCCAAAAATATTTTCAGTTCACGATATGGTTGTAACGGTCTAGTAAACGCGAGATGGGAATGGCCGGCACAACGGAGCAACTTATGGCGCGGGAAAGTAAAATATCGAAGGCAATATATACGCGTCATATTCGCCTGTTCCGTTATCTTAACGACGCTTGGATATTCACAGGATTGCTCCAACCAGAGCTAAAAGAGCGAGCGAATACCCTCCGGCTGTCGAAGAGCATGGAAAAGAAGCCTTACCCGGTGCCAAAAGGAAGCGGGACAGTCATCAGTAGGCGCCGCGACGAAGATATTGGCCTAATATTTTCTGCGCAGCACCAAAGAGGAGTCTTCGAAACGAATATTATTTCGATGGTATCGCGCGCAGAAGCATTTATCCAAGATGCCATCGCCATCGTCACCATAGCATTTCCGGCTAAGATCGCATTGCTTGATAAAGGTGGCATTCCCTTGGACTTATTCCTGGAATGCGATGATCGAGATGATGTTATTCGGCGTTTTGTTGCATTGAAGTGCGAGAGCCTCATGTTTGGCAAGCCCTCAGATTACCTTGACAAAGCCGAGAAAGTTCTTGCAATCGAACTCGATACAGATTTGGTACGCTCTTTCATTGAAATAAAGGCATCACGCGACATCATCATTCATAACAACGGCGTCATCAACAAGGTCTACGTTGAAAAGGCCGGTGAAAAACGCCGTGGCGAGGTCGGGGATGAGCTGGCCATCGACCAGGACTACTTTCGTCAGGTTATTATTACGCTCAAGAAGCTTTCAGGCTCCATTCAGTCCAATACAGAAGCCGTTTACAAATAACGTCCCCTACCAATTGACGCCTCCCTCACCCGTGCTAGGCTCCCTGCTTTACCGGAGACCGTCATGACCGTTTTTCGCCCTGCCGCCCTTGCCCTGCTGCTGGGGACGACGGTTCTCGCCTCAGCCGCTTTTGCCGCCGACAAGCCGGTCTATGGTCAGTGGGGGCTGGATACGGCCGGCATGGATAAGTCGGTCAAGCCCGGTGACAACTTCTTTCGCTATGCCAGCGGCACCTGGCTCGATGCCCACACCATCCCCGCCGACAAGAGCGCCGTGACGCTGCGCCTGGAGATGACCGACCGCACCCAGGGCCGGCTGCATGACCTGCTGGACGCCGCCGCCGCCAAGGCCTCGCACCAGCCGAGCGATCTGGAAGGCAAGGCCGGAGCCTTCTACAAGGCCTTTATGGACGAGGGTAAAATCGAGCAGTTGGGCGCCACACCGATCGCGCCGGAGCTCGACGCCATCAGGAAGGCCACCACACCTGAGGCCGAGGCGGCCTTGATGGGGCGGTCCAATGCCGACTTCGAGCCGTCGCTGTTCAACGTCAATATCGATGTCGACCTGAAGAACCCCAAGATCTATTCCGTCTACCTCGGCCAAAGCGGGTTGGGCCTGCCCGACCGCGACTATTATCTGAGGCCGGAATTTGCCGCGCAGAAGACGGCGTACCAGGCCTATGTCGCGAAGATGCTAACCCTGATCGGCTGGGCCGATCCGGACAAGAGTGCGGCTGACGTGGTGGCGTTTGAGACCCAGATCGCCGAGGCCAGCTGGAGCGATGTGCAAAGCCGCGATCCCGTCGCCACCTATAATCCGGTCGCCACGAAGAACTTGAACACCCTGGCGCCGGGCTTCGATTGGGCCGGTTTCCTGGCGGCCGAGGGGCTGGGGCCGGACAGGCTCAAGGCCGGCCAGGTCATCATCCAGCAGAACACCGCCTTCCCCAAGCTGACCGCCATCTATGCAAGTACGCCGGTGGCGACGATCCAGGCGTGGCAGGCCTTCCATGTCGCCGATAATGCCGCGCCCTATCTCAGCAAGGCCTTTACCGACGCCTCGTTCGAGCTGCACGACAAGACCCTGGCCGGCCAGGCACAGCAGCGCGTGCGCTGGAAGCGCGCCATCTCCGCGGTCAGCGGCGAGGATTCGATCGCCGGCAATAGCTTCGGCGTCTTCGGCACCCTGGGTTTCGGGGTGGGCCAGCTCTATACCGACCGCTATTTCGGGCCCGACGCCAAGGCCAAGATCGAGGGCCTGGTCCACAACCTGTTGGCCGCCTATCGCGTGCGGTTGGAAAAGCTCGACTGGATGAGCCCCAATACCAAGGCCGAGGCGATCAAGAAGCTTGAGACCTATACGATCAAGGTCGGTTATCCCGATCATCCACGCGACTATAGCTCCGTCGTCATTACCGACGACGACCTGGTCGGCGACGTCAAGAGCGCCGCGGCCGGCGACTGGGCGTTTTACAGCAGGCGGCTGAACGGGCCGGTCGATCGCAGCGACTGGATCATGACGCCGCAGACCAATGACGCCTATAACGGCACACTGCGCGACATCGTCTTTCCGGCCGCCATCCTGCAGCCGCCGATGTTCGACGCCAATGCCGATCCGGCGATCAATTACGGCGCCATCGGCGGGGTGATCGGCCACGAGCTGACCCACGGCTTCGACGACCAGGGCCGCAAGATCGACGCCGACGGGGCGCTGCGCGACTGGTGGACGGCGGAGGATGCGGCAAAATTCACCGCCCGCACCACCGCGCTGGGGGCGCAGTATTCGTCCTATTCGCCGGTGCCGGGCGCCCATGTGAACGGCGATCTGACCATGGGCGAGAATATCGCCGATTTGGGCGGATTGACGTTGGCGCTGGATGCCTATCATGCATCGCTGCATGGCAAGAAAGCGCCGGTCATCGACGGGTTGACGGGGGATCAACGGGTGTTCCTCGGCTGGGCCCAGGCCTGGCGCGGCAAGGTCACCGACGACTATGTGAAGAAGCAGGTGGTCAGCGATCCGCATAGCCCGCGGCAGTTCCGCGTCAACGGTGTCGTGCGCAATATCGACGCCTGGTATACGGCCTTCGGCGTCAAGCCGGGGGATGCGCTGTATGTCGCGCCGAAGGATCGGGTGAAGATCTGGTAGGGGCCTTAAGGGCGGCACATTTTTGCGGTAGCCCGGGCGCTAACCCTTTCTCCTCCCTATCGCGTTGCGATGGGGAGGTGGCGCGGCAAGTGCGAAGCACGGCGTCCGCGACGGAGGGGTCACTTACGGACGTCTGAGGTTCCTCGACGACAGCAAGTGACCCCTCCGTCATCGACGCGCCCTGCGGGCTTGCGATGCCACCTCCCCATTTTAACAAAATGGGGAGGAGAGATTTGCGCGGCTTTCCCCACCAAACAAGACCTTCCATGCCCACCTCCCCGCCCAATCTGAATATTCATTCCCGGCCGTTGGGGCTGGATCCCGACACCTCTGCGCCGCGTTGGTGGTATGGCAACGACCCCGTCGGCACGGCGGTGATGAATGCGCTGTCCCTCACCTTTCCCGAGGGCGAGCGCTTCTTCATCCAGGCGGTCAAGCGGTTCTCAAACGACCTGCCGCCGGCGCTGGCCCGCGATGTGCGCGCCTTTACCGTCCAGGAAGGCGCTCATACGCGCGAGCACATGGCCTTCAACGCCCTGGTGGCGCGCGCGGGCTACGATATCGCGCCGATCGAGGCCCTGGTGCAGGCGCGGCTCGGCAAGGCGCGCGAACGGCCGGAAAAGCTGCAACTGGCCGCCACCGTGGCGCTGGAGCACTTTACCGCCTGCTTCGCGCACCTGGCGCTGAGCGACCGGACCTTGCTGCAGGGGGCGCCGCCGGAACTGGCCCGGCTCTGGGAATGGCACGCCGTCGAGGAGATCGAGCACAAGAGCGTGGCGTTTGACGTCTTCATGCATGCGACACGGGACCTGTCGGCCTGGAAGCGCTATGCCATCCGGCGCTGGTCGATGGCCCTGGCGACGGTGCTGTTCCTGACGGTGGTGCGCCGCGCCAGCCTGATGCTGTTGAAACAGGACGGGATTACCGGGCTTTCGGCGCGGATCAAGCTGTTCCGCTGGCTGTGGGGCAAGCCCGGGCTCTACCGGCGGATCTTGGGCGAGTACTTCGCCTTTTATGGCGCGGGCTTTCACCCGTGGCAGGTCGACGACCGCCATCTGATCGCCGAAACCGAGGCGCGGTTGGTCGCCTAATATTCGATTGCTCTACGCGCGAACAGTGTTATTAACAACCTGAAATTGCACTTCAGGCGTTGAGTCGGTCCCATGGAATGTCATCTTTCGGTTTCCCTCGACGACCATCTGGCTGATTTTATCGCCACACAGCTGGCGCAAGGGCACTATGGCTCTGCCAGCGATGTGGTGCGCGCGGGCCTGCGCTCGCTCGAGGAGCATGAGGCCCGGCTGCAATCGCTGCGGCACAAGCTGATCGACGGCGATCCCGCGGGCCCGCATTTGCCGTGATCTGTCGGGCTCACCTCCGGTGACGCTGGATTTGGGAAAGGCTTGCCAGTACCAATTTTTGGTACTATTTTCGAGCCAGGAGAGTCTCATGGCCCGCAATACGTCTGTTTCCCTCGGGGACCATTTTGCCGGATTCATAGCTTCGCAGGTCGAACAGGGGCGTTATGGCTCTGCAAGCGATGTCGTGCGGGCCGGTCTTCGCCTCCTCGAGGCGCACGAAGTCAAGCTTCAAACGCTTCGGCAAGCTCTGATCGAAGGCGAACAGTCCGGTCCATCCCAGCCTTTCGATGGCGAAGCCTTTCTTGCCGAAATGAACACCCGGCATGCCGACTGATACCGGCTACAGCCTGTCGCCACTGGCGAGGCTGGATTTGGAAGACATTTGGACCTACACGCGAAAGCAATGGTCCCGCCGGCAAGCTGACGCCTATGTCAGGCAGGTCGTTGATGCTTTTGCCGGCCTCGCCGAAGGACGCCATGTCGGGATGCCCGCGGAAGATATACGTCCGGGGTATCGGAAATACTGGGTTGGCGCTCACGTCATCTTCTTCCGCCACCGGGAGCGAGACATCGAAATCATTCGCGTCCTGCACCAGAGTATGGATATCCCGTCGCGGCTAACCCCGTGAAGCGCCCCTAATTCCCCTTCACTTCGGTGACATTGTCGTCGGAGTCGCGGTCGATCCATTTGTTGTAGGGGTCGATGCCGACAAAGCTCGGCTTTTTCGCCACCGTAAAGGTCACCGTGTGCACGCCCGACGTCACCTGGCGCTTTTCCATGGCGATGACGTTGGAGGCGCCAAACGCGCCCTCGCCCGGCTTGGCCGTGAAGACACCGAGGTCGACCGGCTGGTCGAAGGGCGCCTCGGTCTGCTTGCCCTTGCCGTCGGCATAGAACTTGTGCGCCTCGACGGTGAAGACGACGTCGTAGCGGCCGTCGGGACGCTTGATGACATGGGCGTCACGGGCCCGCAGGTCGACCAGGGTGATCTTTTCGAACAGGTCGGTGATCAGCCCTTGCTCGGACGCCGAAGCCTGGTCGCGCAGGGCCGCCACGAGATCGGTCGACTTGGGGTAAGGCGCGCCCTTGAAGGCGTACTTGGCCAAAAGCGTGCGCAGCGCCGCATTGACCTTGTCGGCGCCCATGCGGTCGGCCAGCAGGTACATGACCAGCGAACCCTTGTTGTAATAGATGTAGGATTCGTGCTGCTCTTTATACAGCGGCATTTCCTCGTCCGGATCGGTCTGACGGGCCAGCAGATAGGTGTTGAGCTCAAAGCGCAGGAAGCGGCGGATCTTGTCCGGGCCGTAGATTTTTTGCATCACCATCAGCGCCGAATATTGCGCCAGGGTCTCCGACAGGCTTTCGGCGCCTTCCTTGTCGGCACCGACGATCTGGTGGGCCCACCACTGGTGCCCCAGCTCGTGGGCGGTGACATAGGTCGTGTAGTCGATCTTGTTTGGATCGCGCACGTCGGCGATGAAGCCGATGCTTTCCGAATAGGGGATGGTGTTGGCGAACGACTGGGCAAAGGCGGCATAGGCCGGGAATTCCAGGATGCGTGCCTGATGGAACTGGTAGGGCGAGAAATTGGCCTGGTAGTAGTCGAGCGAGGTCGCCATCGCCGACAGCATGCGATCGACATTGTAGGGATGCTGGGCGTCGTAATAGACGGCGAGGTCGATGCCGTCGTGTAACATGTGCCTTTGCTGGTACTTCGCCGACTGCAGCGAGAAGAAGTTGAGGATCGGCGTGGTCGAGACGAAGCGCGCCGTACGCCGGCCACCGGTCGTCACGTCCGACACCTCATAGCCCGGCGCCACCGGGGTCTGGTCGGCCACGGTGCTGACGGTAATGTCGGACGTCGTCCAGTCGGCGCCGATATAGTTATGGCTGTCGCCGGCCGGATCGTCGAGCGCATGCATGCGCTTGAGCGCCGGCAGGCCGTATTTACGGCGCAGGCGCTTGTCCTGCATTTCCTGCGGATCGCCGATGCCGATGCGCGGCGCCACTTCGAAATTGTTGAGGAAGGTGCCGTTGTCGACGACGCGGGTAGTGATGCCGCCATTGCCGAAGCCCTTTTGGGCCTGGGACGCGGTGAAATGCAGGGTGCGCACCTCGCCCGGCTGCATCGGCCGGTCGAAGACGAATTTGCGGACGCCGAAGTCCTTCCACATCTGCGCCTGGTGGGCCCCGTCGAGGGTGACGGCGCTATAGTCGAGTTCCGCGGGCGAATTGAGGTAGAGCACCTTGATCGGCGCGCTCGTCTTGTTCTGCAGCGTATAGGTGCCGGCCGAGGCAAAGCGCAGGTCGTGCGGATAGAGATCGACATTGAGCTTGACCGCCGTGACGCTGGGCACGGGCAGATCGGCGACCGGGGTAAAGGTGCGCTCGAACGTCACCGCTTGATGTTCAGTCTGAGATTTGGTGCGGTAGATGTTGAGAATATTGGTATTATAGAAGTCGAATACACCTAATGCTATAAAAGCAAGCCCCGCGGCGATCAGGACGCCGAGCGCCCCGCCCTTCAGACGGCCGCCGGCCGTCACCAGCTTGGCCTTGGCGCCCGACGCCACGCCGCGGCGCCAAAGCAGGTGGGCGACGAGCAGCAGCAGGACGGCGAAGGCCGCCCAATAGAGCTTGAAGCTGAGCCAGCCGATCCACATGTGGCCGAGCCCGTTCATATCGGAAAGCGGCAGGACGGGCGACGCGCCGTACATGTAGAGATTGTGGTCCCAGCCCATGGCGCCGGCGACCATTTGCAGGATCAAAAAGACGACGCAAACCGCCCAACCGACGAACTTGTTGGGCGACAGGGCCTGGACGAAGATGGCGAAGACGCCGATCAGCGCGACGTTCAGCGTATTGGGCAGCAGGAACCAGACGATGTACTTGCCGAATTCGAAGTTCGTATAGCCCCGGAACAGCTGCACGACGACATCGGCGCCGATCGAAAAGACCAGGGTCGAGGCCAGGACGATCAGCAGGGCGATGGTCTTGGGCACCAGGAAGGCCCAGTTGGGGATGGAGGTGGCGTCGATGATCTCGTTGATGCGCCGGCCGCGCTCGCGCCAGACCAGCTCGCCGCTATAGAAGATGGCGACGATGCGCGAAAACAGGATGAAGCCGGCGCTGACCACCGAGACCATGACCCGGGTCACCGGATAGACGGCGGTGCCGTACCATTGGTTGGCAAAGAAGGCCATCAGCACCGTCAGGGCGACGGCCAGCAGCATCAGGATCAGATAGACCGGGCCGGTAAAGACCTGGGCGACTTCGAAGCGCGTGCGCTTGACCAGCGTCGCCCAGGCCGTGGCGGCGCCGAAGGTCGGACGGACATCGGCCAGGACAATCGTTGAGGCGCGCGGCTCCGCTGTCTTTTTCGAAGGTTTGCCGGCTTTCGACGAAGCCCCCGAGGTATCGAAGCGGACGAGTATGCGCGTCAGCACGATCAAAGCGACGCCCAGGGCCGTATAGATCAGGCGGTTGCCGAGGATGACGCCGCTGAACGGGACGAGCTTGGTATTGCTTTCGGCCGGCGTCCAGTAGCGGACGACCTCCCCGACGGCGCCTGCCCCCATCGGATCGACCCAGGCGAAGATCTGGCGCGCCAGGTCACTTTGGCCGGAAATGGCGCTCAGGGTGAAATAGAGAACGATGACGGCAACCGCGGTCAGGTAACTGCCCATCATGGATTTGGTCAGGGTCGCCGCGCTGGAAAACAGGGCGACCATGAACAGCACCGTCGGCAAGGCCAGGCTGACGAACGGCCAGACATAGTAGACGATATTGAACGGCCCCATCGTCTCCTTGTCGAGCCAGGGCATGAAGGTGCCGATGATCATGCCGAGCGGCGCGCTGAGCAAACACAATACGCAGACGATAAAGGCGCCCAGCACGCGGCCGATGACATAGTCGCCGCGCTTCAGGCGCGTCGTGTAGAGCAAGGGCCCAAACGCCGTCTCCTGGTCGCGGATGATGACATTGGCCGCAAAGGCCGTAGTGACGAACATGTAGAAGGTCGTCAGGATCACCAGGCCGACGGCGATGACGATCGGCGCGTTCCTGTGGACATTGGCGCCGGCGGCGATGTTGACCGTGGGCGCGGCGACCAGGCCGAAGCCCAGCAGCGCGAAGATGATGAAGGAGACCCAGAAGGTCGGGCTTTTCAGCTGGTAGCCGAGCTCGAAGCCGGTGATGGAGCGCCACATCTTACGCCGCCTTGGCCGGGGCGTGGATGGTCATGAAGTAGAGGTCTTCCAGGCTGCCCGGAACGGCTTCGAAGCCGTCGCCGGGGTCGGCATCGGCAACGATATGGATCACCGTCTTGCCGGCGAACAGGCGCTGGGAAATCAATGTGTATTTGAGCTTGTAGGCCTCGAGCTCGCCGCG
>OUWB011209550.1_pt1 | contig 14674 bp, 10 predicted proteins | sample 1779821 | NCBI WGS metagenome assembly OUWB01 (sample SAMEA3914806, study PRJEB12502) | metagenome | biome: forest; material: soil | place: Canada | collected 2011-08-03 | depth 0.1 m
CTGCGTGTGCTGCGGCACGCCGCTGTTCGAATCGGATACCAAGTTCGATGCGGGCTGCGGCTGGCCCAGCTACTTCAAACCGATCAACGGCGAAGTGATCGCCGAGAAGACCGACCGCAACCACGGCATGCTGCGCATCGAAGTGCGTTGCAAGGTCTGCGATGCGCATCTGGGCCACGTGTTCGAGGATGGGCCGGCGCCGACCGGATTACGGTACTGCATCAACTCGGCTGCGTTACAATTCGATCCCAAGTAGCATTTATAGCCGGTCTTGCGCCGAATCTACGCGCCCGACCGGCCAACCCTGGTACACCCCGTCGTCATCGGCCGCGATTTGCGCGGCTGCGACGGCTCTGACGGAATCAGCATGAAATTCCTGTTTGACCTGTTTCCCATCATTCTGTTTTTCGTCGGCTTCAAGCTGGGCGGCATCTATGTCGCGACCGGCGTCGCCATCGCGGCGACGATGTTGCAGGTGGCGTGGTCGGCGTTCCGGCATCGCAAGGTTGATGCGATGCTGTGGGTCAGCCTTGCCATCATCGTGGTATTCGGCGGCGCGACCATCGTTTTCCACGACGATACCTTCGTCAAGATCAAGCCGACCGCGCTCTACTGGGCCTTCACCATAGGCCTGTTGGTGTCCCATCTGGGTTTCGGCAAGAACATGATGGAAGTCATGATGAGCAAGCAGCTCGAATTGCCGCATCGGGTATGGGGCCAGGTCAATCTGGCATGGGCCGCTTTTTTCGCCTTTCTCGGCGCACTCAACCTGTTCGTGGCATTCGTGATGCACGTGCCCCTCAGCGTCTGGGTCAATTTCAAGCTGTTCGGCTGCCTGGGCCTGACCGTGGTATTCGTGGTCGGGCAAAGCCTGTGGCTCGCAAAGTATATGAAGGAAGAGTGAGCGTCAATGAATAGCCCGTTTCCAGATACGCCCAAAGCCGGTCGCGTCGGCCTGATCGAAGCGCGCCTGCGCGCGGCGCTCGACCCCGTCCATCTGCAGATCGACGACGACAGCGCGCAGCACGCGGGCCATGCGGGCGCGGCCGAGGGCGGCCATTACCGCGTGCAGATCGTTTCGACACGTTTTACAGGGGCCAATCGCGTCGCCCGGCACCGCTTGGTATATGATGCGCTCGCGGATGCGATGCAGCGCGGCATCCATGCACTTGCCATCTCGGCCTATACCCCTGAAGAATTTGCATCGTTGCAACAATCGAGAGACCGCTAGGACCTCCTTCATGACTTCAAACCTGCTATCCCGTCAGATTTACAAGAGCGCCCGCATCGCGGCGTTGGTGTTTACCTTCGCCGCCAGCTTCGCCTCGGCACCCGCGTTCGCGCAAAATATCGCCGTCGTCAACGGGACGCCGATTCCGACATCGCGCGCCAATGCGCTGGTGCAGGAACTGATCACCCAAGGCCAGCAAGACAGCCCGCAACTGCAAGGCATGGTGCGCGAAGAACTGGTCAATCGCGAAGTGATGTATCAGGAAGCGATCAAGGAAGGCATCGCCAACAACCCCGACGTCAAGGCGCAGCTCGCCCTGACCCAGCAAAGCGTGATCCTGCGCGCCCTGGTGCAGGGCTACATGGCCAAGCACCCGGTCAGCGACGCCGACGTGAAGGCGCGCTATGACGAACTGGCCAAGCAAATGGGCGGCGAGGAATACCATCTGCACCACATCCTGGTCGACAATGAACAGCAAGCCAACGACATCATCGCCAAGCTCAAGGCGGGCGGCGATTTCGAGGCCCTGGCCAAGCAATATTCGAAGGATCCGGGCTCGGCCGAACACGGCGGCGACCTGAGCTGGTCCGATCCCAAGGCGTACGTGCCCGAGTTCGCGGCGGCCGCGATGCAGTTGAAGAAGGGTGAAATCACCACTACGCCGGTCCATACCAAGTTCGGTTGGCACATCATCCGCCTCGACGACACCCGCCCGGTGCAGCCGCCGGCCTTCGACGACGTGAAGGACCAGCTGCGCAAGCAGATGGAGCAGGATGTGCTGCAGCAGTGGGAAAAATCGCTGGTGGCGCAGGCGAAGATTCAATAAGCGCAAGCTGCGACAGCGAAGCGAAGCCCGGGCATGCCCGGGTTTTTTTTCGGCTGGAAGGAGCGCCTACGTGCGTCGCTTGGTCGGCCGTGCAGCTTCCGCCGTTCCGGCAGAAATCGCGCATCTTCCCACTACTCCGCGCGTGCTGCATCCAGGCGATGTATGGCAGCTTCATCTCACCGAACAAGGCGTGGCGGTCGATCAGGCCAAGGTTATGGCTGGCCAGCTTGAACTTGAGCTAAACGGCGTTACAGGTCGCTTTGACATACCCGACCCCGGTTACAGTGTGACCGGGCTATTACGCGTCCTACGCTTTCGATTTCGGACCGCTGACGCTGATGCCGTCAAGTAGCTGTGACGGTGAGAGTGACGACTGAATACGACGGGTACCGTGCGTCTCTGAGCCTTATATCCGGCTTGCCTCGGCAATGCGGCGCATTCATTTCCTGCTTCCAGCGATCCGACTTTATCTGAATCGTCTCGGCAAGCAGTCGGACACCATCACAATGGCGCACTTGTCGCGCTTTTGTTTGAGCTTAGTTTCCGGGAATGACCGTATGAACCGATTCGAGCGATTGACGTCCGTTACGCACGGGTGCCTGATTTGCCTGCTATTTGCCTTTTCCGTCCACGCGCAAGCACAGCAAGCCGCGCCTGTGCCCTGCCGCATGTCGGATTTCCATATCACGACACTCGACGAAGAGGATCCTCGTTGCGAGGGCTGCGGCACGGGCGCCGGGCAATACGGTGAGGTCGCGATGATCCAGAATGTATCGACCAGGACATGTGTCTTGCACGGCTATCGCTCAATCCAATTCGCCACCCGCTATCAGGACTATCACGGCAAGCAGCACCGCTATAAGCATAGACAGCGAATCGTCGATACAATCGGCAGCTCCGCGCAGACGCTGCGTCCTCACGATGCGTTGTTCTTTCGTTTCGGCTATAGCCCGATTGCCGCGTCGGACGAGAATCCCATCATCGACGACGTGATCCTCGTCTTTGACGGGGTTAGCGGGCACTACGATTTCGGAGGACCAGGCGTGTCGAGTGGCTATGCCTACTTCGACAAGCTGAGCCGGACGAGCCCATAGCCCGCAGCCCGCGATCCATGCATGCGGGCCGCAGGCAGCTTTCGACTAACCCAGTGCTTTACGCGCATTGCGGAAAATTCGCATCCACGGGCTGTCGCCATGCTCGCCGCGCCAGGCTTGCGGGTGCCAGCTCATTTGATTGGTGCGGAACACGCGCTCAGGGTGCGGCATCGACACCGTGAAGCGGCCGTCGGCCGTGGTAGCGCCGCCCAGGCCCGCGGGCGAGCCGTTCGGGTTGAACGGATAGCGCTCGGTGACAACACCCTGGTTGTCGACGTAGCGCAGCGCAACCAGCGCGCGGGCAGCGTCGCCCTGCTGCGAGAAGTCGGCATAGCCTTCGCCGTGCGACACCACGACCGGCATCCGCGAACCAGCCATGTCGGTGAAGAAGAGCGAGGGCGAGGCCTGCACTTCGACCAGCGACAGTCGTGCTTCGAACTGCTCGGATTTGTTGCGCGTAAAGCGCGGCCAATCCTGAGCACCCGGGATCATCGAAGCCAGGCCGCTCATCATCTGGCAGCCGTTGCACACGCCCAGCGCGAAGGTGTCGGCGCGATGGAAGAAGGCGTTGAACATATCGGCCAGTATCGGGTTGAACTGGATGGTCTTGGCCCAGCCCTCGCCCGCGCCCAGCACGTCGCCGTACGAAAAACCGCCGCAGGCAACGGCACCGACGAAGTCCGCCAGCGTCGCGCGGCCTTCGAGCAGGTCGCTCATATGCACGTCGTATGCGTCGAAGCCGGCGCGATCGAAGGCATAGGCCATTTCCAGGTGCGAATTCACGCCCTGCTCGCGCAGCACCGCGACACGCGGACGTTTGCCCGTCGCGATCATCGGCGCGGCGATATCCTGATGCGGATCGAAGCTCAGATGCGGGTTCAGACCCGGATCGGCGGCGTCGGCCAGCGCCGCATATTCGGCATCGGCGCATTCCGGATTATCGCGCATACGGGCGATCTGCCAGCTGACTTCACTCCAGGCCTGCTGCAGCGTAACGCGCGGCTGGCTGTAGATTTTCTTCGCGTCCCGATAGATTTCGATATCGTCGCGGTTGTTCAGTGTGCCGATCACATGGCTGCATGCCGACAGACCGAATTCGCGCAGGATCTGCAGCACCGCGTCGCGTTCGGCGGCGGCCACCTGGATCACCGCCCCCAGCTCCTCGCTGAAAAGCGCACGCAGCGTCGCATCGTCGCGACGGCCGCTGGTCTGCTTGGCCCAGTCCTTGGCATCGCCATGGTCGGCCGCGTCGCCCGCGTCCAGCGTCAGCATGTCGACGTTCAGCGACACGCCGGTGTGACCGGCAAAAGCCATTTCGGCAACGGTCGTGAAGAGGCCGCCATCCGAACGGTCATGGTAGGCGAGCAGCAAGCGCCGCGCATTGAGCGACTGGATCGCATTGAAAAAGCGCTTGAGGTCTTCCGCATCGTCGCAGTCGGGGACGCTGTCGCCGACCTGCTGGGTGACTTGCGCGAGAATACTGCCGCCCAGGCGGTTGCGCCCGCGACCCAGGTCGATCGCGATCAGCACCGAGTCGCCGGCTTCGGCCGGCTTGCGCAGTTGCGGCGTCAAATGGCCGCGTACGTCCTCGACCGGCGCGAAGGCGGAAATGATCAGCGACACCGGCGCCACCACTTCCTTGGCCACGTCGCCGTCGCGCCATTGGGTGCGCATCGACAGGGAATCCTTACCGACCGGAATGCCGAGACCGAGCGCCGGGCACAGTTCCATGCCGACCGCCCGCACCGTGTCGAACAACGCGGCGTCTTCACCGGGGCTGCCGCAGGCCGCCATCCAGTTGGCCGACAACTTGATATGGTCGAGCGCGGCGATGGGTGCCGCGGCGATGTTGGTGATGGCCTCGGCCACCGCCATGCGGCCCGATGCGGGCGCGTTGATCACGGCAAGCGGGGTGCGCTCGGCCATCGTCATCGCCTCGCCGCGGTTGCCCGCGTAATCCATCGCGGTGATCGCGCAATCCGCCACCGGCACTTGCCATGGACCGACCATCTGATCGCGCACCGACAAACCGCCGACCGCGCGGTCACCGATCGTGATCAGAAAGGATTTGCTGGCCACGCTCGGATGCTTGAGCACGTCGAGCGCTACCGCATCGAGCGCGAGCCCGGTGACATCGACGGGCGCCAGCTTCGCTTCGACGCGCGTGACGTCGCGGTGCAGCTTGGGGGTCTTGCCCAGCAGCACATCCATCGGCATGTCCACGGGTTGCGGCTGTGGTTCCATCTGAGCGGTACTTTCGTCGTCGACCAACTGCAACTGGCGTGCTTCGGTGGCGACGCCGACCACCGCTACCGGGCAGCGCTCGCGCGCGCAAATCGCTTCGAACGCCGGCAGACTCTCAGGCGCGATGGCGAGCACATAGCGCTCCTGCGCTTCGTTGCTCCAGATCTCGCGTGGGCTTAAGCCGCTTTCCTCGAGATCTATCTTGCGCAGCTCGAAACGCGCCCCGCGCCCCGCACCGTCCACCAGTTCGGGAAACGCGTTCGACAAACCGCCCGCGCCGACGTCGTGGATGCTCAGAATAGGGTTCGCCTCGCCCTGCTGCCAGCAGGCGTTGATCACTTCCTGCGCGCGCCGCTGGATTTCCGGGTTGCCGCGCTGGACCGAGTCGAAATCGAGTTCAGCGGTGTTGGTGCCGGTTGCCATCGAACTGGCCGCGCCGCCGCCCATGCCGATGCGCATGCCTGGGCCACCGATCTGGATCAGCAGCGTGCCGGCCGGCAGGTCGTTCTTGTGCGTGTGGCTATCGGCGATGCTGCCGATTCCGCCCGCGATCATGATGGGCTTGTGATAGCCGCGTACGCGGCCCGCCACATTCTGCTCATAGACGCGGAAATAGCCGCCCAGATTGGGTCGGCCGAATTCGTTGTTGAAGGCGGCACCGCCGATCGGGCCGTCTATCATGATCTGCAACGGCGAGGCGATGCGGTCGGGTCGGCCATAGGCTATTGCAGCCGCGTCCGGATTGCGCTGGCTGGCCGGCACCGCGGCGTCGCGTGCGTTTTCCCAGGCTTGAGGGGCCGCTGGCAATTGCAGGTTGGATACCGAGAAGCCGCTCAGGCCGGCCTTCGGCCGCGCGCCGCGGCCGGTCGCGCCTTCATCGCGGATTTCGCCGCCAGCACCGGTGGCCGCCCCCGGAAACGGCGAGATCGCGGTCGGGTGGTTGTGCGTTTCCACCTTCATCAGCGTATGGGTCAACTCGGTGCTGCGGCCGTAGCGCTGCGCAACCTCCGCGCCGCGCGGAAACCAACGTTCGACCACCGCGCCTTCCATCACTGCGGAATTGTCAGAATAGGCAACGATGGTGCGCTGCGGGTTCAGCTTGTGGGTGTTCTTGATCATGCCGAACAGCGAGATATCCTGCGCCTCGCCGTCGATGGTCCAGCTCGCGTTGAAGATCTTGTGGCGGCAGTGTTCGCTATTGGCTTGCGCGAACATCATCAATTCGACATCGGTCGGATTGCGGCCCAACTGGGTAAACGCATCGACCAGGTAGTCGATTTCGTCGTCGGCCAGCGCCAGGCCCAGCGCGCTGTTGGCAGCGACCAGCGCGGCGCGGCCGGTGCCCGTCACGTCCACCGTCTGCAGCGCCTTGCCCGGCAGCTCATCGAACAGGCGATAGGCCGCTTCGACATCGGTCACCACGGTTTCGGTCATGCGGTCGTGCAACGCGCCCAGCACGCGCGCTAGATCGGCCTCGTCCAGGGTTTTCTTGCTGCCCAGCAAACCGCCGACCAGACTGCTTTTGAGCACCAGCGTATATTCGATGCCGCGCTCGATCCGGCGCACCTGCTGCAGCCCGCAATTGTGGGCGATATCGGTGGCTTTCGAGGCCCACGGCGAAATCGTGCCGAAGCGCGGTATCACCAGATAGCGCAAGGTGTTGCCGCGCCCTTCCGGCTGCGTGGCCGGGTCGCCGTAGTGCAGCAGCGCCGCGATCCGATCGCTGTCTTCCTGCGTCAGCGGCGCGGCACTGTTCACGAAGTGAACGTAGCGGCCATGCACTTCGACCAGATTACTGTCGATGGCTTGCAGAACGCCCAGCAGGCGAGTTTGGCGAAATGCGGAAAGCGCGCGGGCGCCGGCGAAGCAGGAGAAATGGGCCATGTGGCTAGAACGTCGCTAAAACGTCGATTAAGGCCGCGAGATGCAGACCGTAGAAAGGGAAGTCCTAGATTATAACCCGAGCACCCGCCTTTACGGGGTTCGAGCGTGCTGCCGCAGGGCCCTGCACCGCATTGGCACCGCGCAATTCGATGTGTCGCTCTTTCGGCAAACCGCGTTAGCCTCTGCTATCATGGCGCGCTCTCGTGCGTGCAGTTCGGCGTGCGTGGGAATGGCAGCCCCGCCCGCTATCGTACGCACACGCCAGTTTGCGTTTCTCTTGAGCGTTTTGATTCGGCTTCAAGCCGACCCGGTATCTCCTATGCATGTCATCGTAGTCGGCGGCGGTGTCGCCGGTGTCACCACCGCATATGCATTGCGCGCAGCGGGTCATCACGTCAGCGTGATTGAGCGCAACACCACGGTCGCCCAGGAGGCGACCTTCGGCACGGGGGGCCTGGTCCTGCCCAATGCACTCGACGCGTGGTTCGGCCCGAGCATGCCCGGTTCGCGCTGGCCAGGGCGCTTAGGCCGCCGCAATGGGCTCATCTACCGCCCCGGCCTCAACCTGGAAGTGCGCGGCTGGATGCGGCGCTGGCGCGCCGAGCGCAAGCCGGAACGCTACGCGCAACAGTACACCCAGTTGCACGCGTTAGCCGATTTGTCGCAGGCGGCCCTCGCCGCGATCGAAAACCAGCACAACCTCGAATTCGAACAGCGCAGCGGCGTGCTGCATCTATTTCGCTCGCAGCAGGAACTCAAGCAGGCAGCCTCCGCACTGGCATTGCTGGGCGAAACCGAGCACCCGCACCGCATTCTCGACGCGGCTGAGTGCATTGCACTCGAAGCGTCGATTCCGCAAGCCCAGACGCTGGCCGGTGGCGTACTGCTGGCAAGCGATCGCAGCGCGAACTGCCCACTTTTCGCCAAGCAGTTAAAGCAGCTCCTAGCCGATAAAGGCGTCACCTTTCTGCTCGAATCGACCGCCCAAGCTATCCAATTGATGGGCTCGGGCGTGCGCGTCAAGCTGGCCGCGCGCGTCGACCCGTTCAACCGGCGCAGCAACGGCTCAGCCGACGGCGACGAAATCGCCGCCGACGCGGTGGTGGTTGCGGCCGGAGCACCCAGCCTCGCGCTGCTGGCCGAGGCGGGTCTGCGCCTGCCCCTGCATCCGATACGGATGCATGCGCTGATGGCACCGATCCTGCATGAGGAATTGGCTCCGCACCTGACACTCGTCGACAGCACCCGCCGCGTGGTCATCGCACGTATGAACAACCGCATGAAGCTGACGGGCGCGGGTGTCCTGCAGAGCCTCGAGCGCACCATGAACGCACCCGATCCACTGTTGCGCAATCGTGCGCTGGACCTGCTGGCGCAGGCGGCACACGATTGGGCGCCGGGCGCGGTCAAGTTCTCCGCGGCGCGCCAATGGAGCGGCGTGCGCCTGCTGTCGCCCGACGGCTTGCCCGTGGTCGGCCGCACGGCCCACCCGCGGCTCTTCGTCAATCTCGCGCGCGGTCCAGCCGGCTGGGGTCTGGCGCTCGGTTGCGCGGATCTGCTGGCAGCCATGATTTCAGGTGTCAACGACAGCGAGCATGAGACCCTGGTGAACGCGCTGGCCAGTACCCGCTTCAAGCACTGAAAACAGGCTTGCACACAAGGGTTGACGCGCTTTGCGCGCTGGCGGCACTATGCTGATGACTATGTGTTGGCGCCAAAGCGCCACGCATCTATCGCCGCTGCCTCGCCGCCTGCTTGCGTTCACCGAGATTGACGCCATGAATCCAGATTCCGCCGCCGAGGGTAGCTCCGCGCCCTCCTTGTCGTTCTCGGCCGAGACCTTGTCTCTGCCCCTCTATACGGTGGCGCAACTGCGCAGCATCGAGCGTGCCGCGATGGCCCCGCTATCGCCGCACACCCTGATGGGCCGCGCCGGCCAGGCTGCCGCCCAGTTCATTATCGAGCGCCTGCCCGCGAGCCACAGCTACGGCCCGCGCGTCTGGCTCGCGGCCGGTCCCGGCAACAACGGTGGCGATGCGCTTGCCACTGCTACCGAACTGCATGTACGTGGCGTCGCGGTCGAGGTGCTGCTGCCGACGGAACCGGTCGGCGACGATGCGCGCTGGGCGCTGGAACGGGCCCGCTGGGCCGGTGTGCCGATCCATGCCGAGTGGCCCCCGCTTGCACCACGCCGCGGCGTCGACGCGCATCCGTCCTGGTATGTCGATGGCCTGTTCGGCATCGGCCTGGGCCGGGCGCTTGACGGCCGCTATGGCGAAATCGCCGCCTTCCTGTCTTCGCGCCGCCGCGATGGGCACGGTGTGCTGGCGCTCGATATCCCCAGCGGGCTGGATAGTGACACTGGCCTGGGCACCGAACGCGGCCTGGTGGTCGCTGCCACCCATACGCTCACCTTTATCGGCGCCAAGCCGGGGCTCTTTACCGGTGCCGGGCGCGATCACGCGGGCTCGGTCTGGGTGGCACCGCTGGGCCTGAGCACGGCCACCGCGGCGCCTACCGAAACGCTGGACGCGTCGCTCGGTCCACTCGCCTGGCTCAATGCGCCAGCCGGCTTCGCCGCGCAGTTGCCGCGCCGCAAGGCCGACAGCCACAAAGGCAGCTTCGGCAGCCTGGCGGTGCTGGGTGGCGACGATGGCATGGTCGGCGCACCGGTGCTGTCCGCGCGCGCGGCGCTCTACGCGGGGGCCGGTAAGGTGCACTTGGCCTTGCTCAGCGAGCGCGGTCCCGCCTACGATCCACTGCACCCCGAAATCATGCTCAATCGGCCGGACGCCCTGGCCTGGGACGACATCAGCGCGTTCACCATCGGACCCGGCATGGGCCAGGGCAGCCGAGCGCAGGACTGGCTGCAGACTTTGCTGGCGCACCCGCAACCCAAGGTGCTCGATGCCGACGCGTTGAACCTGATCGCAGGCCTGGATACGCTCGCACGCGCCTTGCAGCGCCATGGCCACAACGCCATCCTGACGCCGCACCCGCTTGAATGTGCCCGCTTGCTTGGCTGCAACACCGCCGAGATCCAGCGCGACCGCCTGTCGGCCGCGCGTGCCTTGGCCGCGCGCTACGGCTGCGTGGTCGTGCTCAAGGGGAGCGGCACGGTGGTGGCCGAAGCCGACGGCGCCTGTGCGCTGAACCCGACCGGCAATCCAGGACTGGCCACGGGCGGCACCGGCGATGTGCTTGGCGGTCTGCTCGGCGCCCTGCTGGCGCAAGGTTGTGCCCCCTTTCCCGCGGCCTGCGCGGCGGTCTATCTGCATGGCCTGGCCGCTGACGTCATGACTGCCGCCGGGCACGGACCGGCAGGCCTGACCGCGAGCGAACTGGCGCCGATGTTTCGCACCCTGCTCAACCGCTTGGTGCGCGAGGCCGACGAGACCGAGCGCGGCACAGCCCTTGCGTCTGCGATCGATATGCCCACGCCGACGCTTGATCCCTAGCCCAGGCGTTGCGGCAACGGCTAAGCGCGCACGTAACTGTCGCTCAAATTTCAAGCCACACAGTATCGTTTCAGCGCGCTTGCGCCTGAATCTGCACCTGCTCCGGCGTCAAGCCCAGCGCCAACCGGCCGGCCTCCAGCGTGATCACCTGCTCGCAGCGGCGCGCCAGATCGGTGTCGTGCGTCACCAGCACCAAGGTCGCGCCGCTTGCGCGATTCAACTCGAACATCAACTCGATCACCGCCGCGCCGTTGGCGGCATCCAGGCTGCCGGTCGGCTCGTCGGCAAACAGCAACTGGGGCTGGGTGACGAAGGCGCGCGCCAGGGCGACGCGCTGCTGTTCTCCGCCCGACAGCAAAGCCGGATAGTGGCGCGTGCGATGCGCGAGGCCCACCTGTTCGAGCAGCGCCAGCGCCTGCTCGCGTGGCGAACCGGGGGATCTCGCTGGGTGTGTTCCCGGGTCCGATCGCGAATCCGTCTTCGTACCATTTGCGGCCAGCAGTTCCAGCGGCAGCATCACGTTCTCAAGCGCGGTAAGATGCGGCATCAACTGGAAGGATTGGAACACGAAACCGACCTGGCCCCGGCGCAGCGCAGCGCGGCCGTCCTCGTTCAGCGTCGTGAGTTCCTGCCCCAGCAGCTTGACTGAACCGCTGCTGGGCAGGTCCAGTCCTGCCAACAGGCCGAGCAGCGTCGACTTGCCGGAGCCGGACGCGCCTACGATCGCGGTACTGCCGCCGCGGCGTATCGACAGCGACAGATGGTCGAGTATGGTCAGCACGCCGCTCGCATCGTGAACTACCTTGCTTAAATCGCGGACTTCTATGATTGGATCGATGTTGGTTTGCATGCTTGCACGTCGCTCGCGTTTTGCGTTATTGGGTTTGCTGGGTTTGCTATGTGTCGCCTGCGTGCAACCCGCCGCCGCAGTCACACCGCCCTCCGCCGCTCCGCCCGCGGCGACCCGCCCGCCCGTACTGCTGGTACTGGGCGACAGCCTTTCGGCCGAGTACGGCATCGCACGGGGATCGGGCTGGGTCGCGCTGCTGCGTGGACGCCTCGCCACCGACGGGGCCGGCTATACGGTCGTCAACGCCAGTATCAGCGGTGACACCACCAGCGACGGGCGCGGCCGCCTGCCGGCATTGCTGGCCCGCCTGCATCCGGCGCTGGTGCTGATCGAACTAGGCTCGAACGACGCGCTGCGCGGCATCCCGCTCGCGGTCACGGACGACAATCTGCGCTTCATGATAGACCAGACCCGTGCGCAAGGTGCTCGCCCTATGTTGATTGGCATGCAGATCCCGCCGAACTTCGGTACTGACTATACACAAAAATTTCGCGATCTCTATGCGCAGCTTGCGCACGAAAAGCATATCCCGCTCGTGCCGTTTCTGCTCGACGGCATCGCCACCGAACCACAGATGTTCCAAGCCGACCAGATGCATCCGACCGAGGCGGCGCAGGGTCGCTTGCTGGACAACGTGTACCCGATCCTCAAACCCTTGCTGGCACGGGCTCATTGAACGCAGTAAAACACCTGTGCCCTAGGCTGTAAACCACAACGCCCCGCAGGGGCACCTACGGGGCGTTGTGGGGCGTTGCGTTTCGCGCAGCGTCCGTGGTGCAGTGCTCGCGCGTCAGCGCTTACTGGTCCGCGTCGCTGGGCTTCGGAATGCTATAGATCTTGACCTTGGACCGTGCCCTCAGGGCTGCCAGATACGCATTCGTCTCGCCTTGCGCGTTGATCTGCGCGATCTGCTGCTGGACCTGCACGGCCTTGGTGGCATCTGCTGGCGGTGCGTTGTCGATCGCGTTCACGCGATCGATCACGTAGCCGTCCGCGCCCAGGTCGGTGCCGACGTATTGCGGCAGATGATGCGAGTCGACCCGGAAGATCGCACGCAGCGCGTCCTGCGGTACCTGCTGGTCGGAACGCGATACCTTCTGCACCGCGCCGAAGCCCGCGGTCGACGGTGTCGCCTGCAGGGCCGCGAGCTTGGCCACGCCGGCGTCATGCGCGAGCTTGCCCGCTTGCTCGGCGGTCAGCTTTTGCAGCACTTGTGCCTTGACCGCGTCGAACGGCGGGATCGCCGCCGGCGTGTACTGCGTGACGTGCGCCGAAATCAGCGTGTTGTTGCCGAGGTCGATGGCGGCCGTGTTGTGCTTGGCCTTGGTCGCATCGTCCGCGAACACCGCCGCCAGCAGCTTCGGATTATTCAGCGGGTCGGTCGCCGGCAGGGTCGAATTGCCCTTGGGCGTCAACGTCGCCTGCCGTATCGTCAGATGGAACTTGTCGGCCGCCGGCTGCAGGCTGGACGCTTGCTCGTACACAGTATTGCCAAAAGCATCGGCCTGATCGGCATATACCTGCGCCGCATGAGTCTGTCGCAGCGCGTTGACGATGCTGTCCTTGACGTTCGCGAGCGGCTGTACCGCGCCCGGATGGATGTCCGTCACCTTGACGATGTGAAAGCCGAATTCGGAACGAACGAGGTCGCTGATCTGGTCCTTCTTCATATGGAACGCCGCATTGGCGACTTCCGGCACCATGCCTGCGGGTTCGAAGAAGCCGAGATCGCCGCCGCGGTCGGCTGATACCGAATCCTGCGAGTTCTGCTTGGCGATAGCGGCGAATTGATCCGGATGGGCACGGACCTGGGCCAGCAGCGCTTGCGCCTTGTCCTTGGCCTTTTGGACGTCGGCCGCCGATGCGTCCTTGGCCACCGTGATCAGGATATGGCTTGCGCGGACCTGCTCAGGCGTCGTGTATTGTTTCTGATTGTCCTGATAATACTTCTGGATGTCGGCGTCGCTCGGCTGATAGGCCGCGGCCAGCGATCCCTGGTCGAAGCTGAGGTAATTGACGTTAACACTCGCCGGCGTCTGGAAATCGATTGCATGGGCGTCGTAGTACGCCTTCAGCTGATCGTCGGTCGGATGCACCTGGGCCGCATAATCGGCGGGATGGAAGGCCAGGCTTTGCACTTCCCGTTGCTGATCGGCTAGCGACGACAATTCGGCGGCCAGCGATTTCGGCGCAATCGCGCTGCTGCCGATGTTATCGGCGGTCTGTTGTTCTGACAGCTCGTAGCGGATGCGCGCATCGAATTGATCGGGCGTCATGCCCTGCGACGCCAGCAGGCTACGGTAGCCGTCCAGGTCCATGGTGCCGTCCGGCTTGCGCAGTTGCGCAATCGCCGGCAGGCTCAGTTCATACTTGAGCACGGCTTCGTTGGTGACCGTGAGGTTTTCGCGCTGCGCTTCGTCGGCGACGGTGCGCTGCTGGATCATCTGATCGAGCATGGCTGCACGCATCTGGGGCGTGTCGAACATCTTCGGATCGAACGATGCGCCGGCACTGTCGCGCATGCTATCCATTTGATCGCGCACCGCGGCGTCGAATTCCTGGATGCTGATCTTGTGGCCGTTGACGCTGGCGACGTTGGCGTTGTCGTCGAAGAAGCCGCTGCCGCGGATCCCGATCAGACCCAAGCCCGGCAGAATGAATAAGGCAAGGAGGGCCAGCGCCCAGCGCTGGTGGCTGCGAATGAACTCTAACATGCGTAACCGGCTCTCTCTGAAGAAAAACTGCTCGATATTACCTTACCGGGCATAAAAAAAGGCGAACCTAGGTTCGCCTTTTTCCTTTTAATCTGGCGGAGTGGACGGGACTCGCCTACATCCTGCAGGCCGCGAAATCGCTTGCAAGCGATTTCCTTCGATTCCCGCCGGGAGCAGCATTTGCTGCTCCCTTCACACCGCGCAACGACAAGCCCGCAAAAGCGGGCTTTTTTAATCTGGCGGAGTGGACGGGACTCGAACCCGCGACCCCCGGCGTGACAGGCCGGTATTCTAACCGACTGAACTACCACTCCCAAACGTACTGCGCATGCACGGAACTGGTGGGTGCTGAGAGGCTCGAACTCCCGACCTA
>OUWB011186878.1_pt1 | contig 14647 bp, 11 predicted proteins | sample 1779821 | NCBI WGS metagenome assembly OUWB01 (sample SAMEA3914806, study PRJEB12502) | metagenome | biome: forest; material: soil | place: Canada | collected 2011-08-03 | depth 0.1 m
CGCAGGCCCGCGGTGTCGACCAGGCGCACCGGACGCTCTTCGTAGGTCCATTCCACCGGGATGGCGTCGCGGGTGATGCCGGCCTCGGGACCGGTCAGCAGGCGGTCCTCGCCGATCAGGCGGTTGACCAGGGTGGACTTGCCGGCGTTGGGCCGGCCGACGATGGCGATATTGACCGGCTTGTCGCGGCTGTCCGCCTCGTCCTGGTCCTCGATCTCCAGCGAGAAGGCCAGCAGGGCCTGGTAGAGGTCGGCCATGCCCTCGCCATGCTCGGCCGAGACCGGGATCGGCTCGCCCAGGCCCAGGGCGAAGGCTTCGTTGGCGCCGGCGTCGCCCGCCCTGCCCTCGGCCTTGTTGGCCAGGACCAGGACCGGCTTGTCGCGCCGCCGCAGCAGCTCGACAAACAGGCTGTCCAGAGGCGTCAGCCCCTCGCGCGCGTCCATCACGAACAGGGCCACGTCGCATTCGTCCAAGGCCCGCTCGGTCTGGGCGCGCATGCGCGATTCCAGGCTTTCGTCGGACACGTCCTCGAAGCCGGCGGTGTCGATCAGCGTCAGGTCCAGATCGCCCAGCCGGCCCGCCGCATAGCGCCGGTCGCGGGTCACCCCTGGCCGGTCGTCGACAATGGCCAGCTTGCGCCCGGCCAGCCGGTTGAACAGGGTCGACTTGCCGACATTGGGCCGGCCGACGATGGCCAGCTTGAGCGTCATCGGACCCTTCCGTTCCCCGTCCCCATCAACGGATCGCGATCAGCTCGCCGGCTTGGGTGACCACATAGAGGTCGCCATTGGCGGCGATGGGGTTCTGCAGGGCCGGAGAGCCCAGCTTCAGCGTGTGCTGGATGGCGCCGGTCTTGGGATCGAGCTCGGCGGCCACGCCGTTGGTGGCCACGACCACGATATGGTTGTTGGCCATGATCGGCCCCGACCAGACGCCGCGATCCTTCTTCTTCTTGGCGTCCTTGTTCATGTCGGTGATCCAGTAGACCGCGCCGGAATCGCGCGAGGCGCAGACGACCTCACCCGAGGTGTCGGTCACATAGACCACGTCGCCCGCCGGCCAGGGGCTGCTAACCGAGGTCACCGGGATCTGCCAGTGCTGATTGCCGGTGTGGATATCCACCGAGGAGAACACGCCCGAGTGGCTCACCGCATAGACGTCGCCATGGTAGACCACCGGACGGCCCGAGATGTCGCGGATCTCCGACAGGGCGCTGTTGCGGTTGGTCTTGGACAGCACCAGGCTCCACAGGCCGTTGCCGTTGGCCGGCTGCAGGGCGATCATCTCGCCTGAGCCGTAGGCGGACACCACGGTGTCGCTGGTCACCGCCGGACTGCCTGCGGCCAGGATGCGCGCGGGCTCGTTCAAGGCCTGATAGGCCCAGCCGGCGACGCCGGTCTGGGCGTCGAAGGTCATCAGGTCGTCATCGACCGACTCGGCGAAGACGCGGCCGTCGGAGACCACCGGCGCGCCATGCACCGGCGCCTCGGTGTCGGTGCGCCACAGGATCTTGCCGGTCGCCGCATCGACGGCGTCGACGAAGCGATAGCCCGAGCTGACGAACACACGGCCATCGGCATAGGCCACGCCGCCGCCAAAGCCTTCCTTGTCGTGGTGCGAATGCTGCGCCAGGTCGACGCGCCAGATCAAGCGGCCGTTGGCGGGGTCGAAGGCCGAGACGTGAGCCGCCCCGTCCAGGGTGTAGATGCGGCCGCCGCCGGTCACCGGCGGCGCGGTGACATAGGTCGTGCGCGCCGAGCCGGCGCCGATGCCGGAGCGCCAGGCGACGGTGAAGTCCTTGCCGGCGTCCACGTTCTCCGGCTGCTGGTCAGCCGGGCCGCCCGGCTGCGTCCAGTCGCCGATCGGCTGCGGCGGCGGCAGGTAGAAGTCCTGTCCCTTGAGCGCGTCGGAGACCTTCAGCGTCTGGTCGAAGGCCAGGATCGGGATGCGCGTGCCCGTGCCCTTGTATTTGACGTGGTCGGACTTGAAGGCGTTCTTGATGTGGGCGCAGCCGGCCATCTGGGCGCCGGCGGCCAGGGCCAGGGCGAGGACCAGCCCGCGGCCGATCAGCCGAGAGGCAGGGGTCATTGGGCGGCTCCGGAAGCGACAGGCGCGGCGGGCTGGGCGGCCGCGGGCGGCAAGGCCACAGCGGCCTTGACGGTGGGGGCGATGGCCGAAGCCGAACCTTCATCGATCAGGGTCACGGCGGCGCCGGCTCGTTCGGCCAGGCCCTGCGACGCGTCCGGGTCGATCTTCAGCAGGTTGAAATCGGCGCGGGCCTCGGCGATGCGCCCGGCGCGCAGCTTGGCCATGGCCAGGGCTTCGCGCGCCAGCGTGCGCAGAGGGCGCTTGACGTCGGTGAGCGGCTGCAATCGGGTCTCCAGATCGGTCAAGCTGGCGGTGTCCAGCAAGGCCAAGGCGGATTTGAGGCGGGCCGCGTCGCCCAGGTCCTGGTTCGGCGCAGCCTGGGCGGCCTGGTCGAACAGGGCCACTGCGCCGGCCTGGTCGCCGGCGTCCAGGTGGAGACCGGCCTCCTGCATCAGGCCCAGGCAGCGGTAGACGGCCGAGCCGGACTTGGCGACGATGGCGAACTTGGCGGCGGCGCCGGCCTTGTCGCCCTTGGACAGGCTATCCAGGCCCTGGCTATAGGCGGTCGAGGCCTCGGCCGCGACGTGATCGCGATAGCTCACGAAGCCCCAGGCGCCGAAAGCGGCGACGAGCAGAATCACCGCCACGCCCACCGCCCACGGCAGGTATTTGCGCGCAAGTCCAGCTATGCGGTCGGAGCGAAGCTGCTCGTCGACCTCTCCAAACACATCGACCACTAAAGACGGCTCCGCACGCGGCTATCGGGATTCAGCGGCGGGGAACCTATAGCGTGAGAACGCCGGCCGCAACGCGCCCTGTGGACAAAGCGCGCGATCACCCGGTCACGGATCATATGTCCCGGAACAGCCGGGCGGCGATCAGGCCGACCCCCAGCAGCGCCAGGGCCGCGGCTCCCCACAGGATGGCGCCGCCGAACGGCGAGCTGGCCAGCAGCAGCCGCCAGGGCACATGCTCGGCCATGGCGATCGACATCAGGTGGAACGACTGCACCGAGATCACCTCGGCATGGCCCAGGAAACGCGAGGCGGTCAGCTGGCCCACGGCGATCAATCCGCCCAGCAGGCCCAGGCCGCCGATCAGCGCCCGGCGCAGGGCCCAGGCCCGATCCAGGCGCAGACTGACGCGGCGGCGGAAGGCCTCGCCGTCCGACAAGGCCAGGGGCTGGGCGAACAGGGCCTGCAGGAGGGGATCGAAATCGGACTCAGCCAGCGGCGGGCCTAGGCAGGCGCGCAGGCGCCCCAACCCCAGCGCCAGGGCCGCCCCGGCCGCCTGCGCCGGCAGGCCCAGGCTCTCGGCCAGTTCGCCGGGGCCAAGGCCGGCGCCATGGCACAGGACCACGCACAGCCGCTCACAGGAGGGCAGCGCGGCCAGCGCCTGGTCCGACAGGCCGGATCCATGCTCCTCGCCCGCCGGCTCCAGGGTCTGGACGGCCATCAAGGCCAGAGCCTGACGCCGGCGCCGGCGCAGCCACAGCCGCGCCGCCAGCTTGCGAATCCAGGCCGAGAAGGCGCCGTGGCCGCGCAGGCCGCCGATCTGCTCGAAGGCCACCAGGAAGACCTCCAGCGCGAATCGGTCGGCCTCCGCCTCGGCCACGCCCATGCGGCGCAGCAGGCCGCGCACGGCTGCGCCATGCCGGCGGACCAGCTCGTCGAACGCGCCCCGATCGCCTGCGGCCGCCAGGGCGGCCAGTTCGACGTCGTGGCGCGATGTCAGGACCTTAGCGTCGGCCGCCAAGCCCATGATGCGCGGCCTCCCCAGCGCGGGACGGACAGGCCTAGACCTTGGCTCTCTCGTGAGACACCAGGCCCAGGACGATGAAGGCCACCCCGAGGAAGAACGGGAGGGCCGCGACCCCGATCAGGGGCCGGCAGTCGATGAGCCACCCGAAGGCTGCGATAGACAAACCGACGGCGGTGACGATGGCGCCGCGGCGCAGGTCGCCGCGCGTCGGCGGCCGCGCCTGGCCGACCAGATTCAGCCCCTCCAACGCCTCGGGCGAGGGCGGATGGCCGTTCTCAATCATCACCCGCACGGTCTGGTGCAAGCGCTCGCGTTCGCGGTTGCGATAGAAGGTTCCGACGACGATCGGAGTGATGATCACCGCTGCGATACAGAGGAAGAGGACGATCGGCACCGCATCGCCCAAATCGGCTTCCATGACTTACGCCTCCAAGCCCAGCCTTGTCCGCCGAGGAACGGACACCCGAGAGTCTTGATGCCTGGGGGCGAAGGACAAAGCCCGTGAAATCTTGGTAATTCTCGCCGGCGCCCCCGTTCACAGGTCGCCGGGCCACATCCGAGCCGCCACCCGCCAGCCCTTCGCCCGCGGGACTACTGGGTGGGCTGAAGCGCCGAGCAGTGCTGGTCGATGAAGGCCTGGTGCGTCGGCATGGTTTCGGCGCAGGTCTGCACCACCGAGCGGATGTCGTTCAGCTTGGCCGCCATCCGGGCGGGATCGACGCTGTCGGCCATGGGGTCATAGCCGCGCGGCAGGATATTCTGGCCCGTATAGACGTAGGCCCAGCTCTGGACCGGGAACAGTTCGTTGTCCTCGCGCTGGATACGGCCATAGCTGCGATACACCTCCAGCTTCTCCTTCAGACTGTCGGGATGCTGGATCTGTTGGCAGTGCCGCCAGAACTCGGTGTCGTCGCGTTCATTGGTGGCGTAGTGCAGAACCAGGAAGTCGCGGATGCGCTCGTATTCGAAGGCCAGCTGGCGATTGTAGCGCTCGGTGTTCGCCAGCTCGAACCGGCGGTCAGGGAACATCTGCAGCAGCAGCGACAGGCCGCGCTGGACCATGTGGATGCTGGTGGATTCCAGCGGCTCGAGGAAACCGCCGGCCAGGCCCAGGGCCACGCAGTTCTTGTTCCAGGTCTTGCGCCGCCGCCCGGCGGTGAAGCGCAGGCGCAGCGGCTCGGCCCGGGCCTTGCCTTCCAGGCCGCCCATCAGGGTCTCGATGGCGCGGTCCTCATCCAAGAAATGGCTGCAATAGACATGGCCGTTGCCCGCCCGGTGCTGCAGCGGGATACGCCAGGTCCATCCGGCCTCCTTGGCGTGGGCGAGGGTGTAGGACGGCGGCGGCCCGCTAAGCTCGCACGGGACGGCCACCGCCCGGTCGCAGGGCAGCCAGTCGGTCCAGTCGTCGTAGCCGGTCTTCAGCGCGCCCTCGATCAGCACGCCGCGAAAGCCGGTGCAGTCGATGAACAGGTCGCCGGCCACGGTCTCGCCATTGGCCAGGACCAGATGGTCGATGAACCCGTCCTCGCCGCGCAGTTCCACCTTGGCCACATTGCCCTCGGTGCGCTTGACGCCCCGCGCCTCGGCGTAGCCGCGCAGGTAACGGGCGAACAGCGAGGCGTCGAAATGCAGGGCGTGGACGATGCTCTCCAACGGACTGTTGGGCGCCCGCACCGGGCGCATGAAGCGGCCCCGGGCGGAGCCGGCCGCCGTGATCGAATAGTCCTCGAGCGGAGCGGCTTTGCCCAGGCTGCGCATCTTGTGCCAGCAGGAATGGAACGGCACGCCGTCGATATCGAAACCGGCCGTGCCGAAGGGATGGAAATAGCGATGGCCAAGGCGGGTCCAGTCGCGGAACTCGATACCCAGCTTGAACGTGGCCTGCGTGTGGCGGACCAGATCGTCCTCATCGATCCCCAGGGCCCGGATGAACGATATGATCGGCGGGATGGTCGCCTCCCCCACCCCGACCGTGCCGATCTCGGCCGATTCAACCAGGCGGATCTCGGGCTTCAGCGCGCCCAGGAAGCGCGACAGGCTGGCGGCGGCCATCCAGCCGGCGGTGCCCCCGCCGACGATGACGATCCGGCGGATCGGCTCATTGGACATTGAAACCCTCCCTCACGGCCGCGGCGTCGCGCGACAGCGCCCCGGAACACCGCGCCTTAAGAATCAGAAAGCGCCCGGCATGTCTATCGACCAGTCTAGCGGTGGCGGTTCTTAAATTAATTTAGCTAATTTAATGGATAGGCGGGGAACTGAGGATTCGAAAACCGCCGCCAGGCGATAGAAGCCCTGCCCGTTCAAGGTTTTTTTACAGCTCAGCCAGGCCTGACGCACGCACGACGCGAAACTTGTGTAGCATTAGCGCAACGTCAGCTCGGAAACGCCTTCCCCCTTAATTGGAAAGCGGTTGCTGGCCTTCCCGCCTATTGCGTCCGTCGCGCCAACAGCGCTATCCCAGCCCAGGTGGTAGCGATATCGCAGCTGCATGCGAAGACGCCGCCTTCGTTGAGGGGTTGGTTAAGAACAGCTAGGCCGCGCTGCCGGCCAGCGGAACCACCTCCAAGTAGGGGAGTGCAAACGCCTGGGAATCTGACACCCCGGCGATACAGACAACAAGCTTCACGCTCTGGCGGGCATCATTGCGCTCGCCTGAGCCGGGGGGAGTGCGGCTGGCAAAAACGCGATCGGCACAAAAGACCGCGGGCGAAAGTCGGCAGCCGCACAATTCGACTGCAACACCAGAGGGAAGGATATTATGACCAGCAATCAAACCAGCGGCGTCAGCCGGCTGATGCGGGTCGCGTTCATGGGGGGCGTCTCCACGCTGGCCCTGGGCGCTCTCGCGACGCCGAGCTTTGCGCAGACCGCTGCTCCTGCGGCCGCGTCCACGGACACCATCGTCATCACCGGTATCCGCGGCTCGCTCCAAAAGAGCATGAACGTCAAGAAGAAGTCCGTCGGCGTCGTCGACGCGATCTCTTCGGAAGACATCGGCAAGTTCCCGGACTCCAACCTCGCCGCTTCGATGCAGCGTATCCCCGGCGTGTCGATCAGCCGCGGCGCCAGCACCATCGGCGGTCTGCCGACCACCACCGGCGATGCGACGGAAATCACCGTCCGCGGCTTCGGTCCCAGCTACAACACCACCCTGTACGATGAGCGTCAGATCGGGACCGCCACCGGCAACCGCGGCTTTGACTTCAGCGCGGTGTCCTCCGACTTCGTGAACGAAATCGACGTCGAAAAGACCCCGGACGCTTCGCTGTCGTCCGGCGCCATCGGCGCCACCATCGACATCAAGTTCCCCAAGCCTTTCGACCATCCCGGTCTGAAGATCGCGGGTTCGCTGTCGGGCAACATCCAGTCGCGTGACGGCTCGATCAATCCGTCGGGCGGCATCCTGTTCAGCGACACCTTCGGCGCCAACGATCAGTTCGGCATCCTGGCCGACTATGCCTATTCCGACCAGAAGACCAGCGCCAACCACCTGAACATCCAGGGCTGGGAAGGCACCTGCCTGACTCCCAACCAGTTCGCCAACGGCACCGGCTCGGTCGACCAGAACTTCTCTGGCACCGCCGCCTGCGCCACCGGCACCGTGCCGGCCTGGTTCATCCAGGACTACGGGATCTATCGGGAAGACACGGACGAAGCCCGTTCAGGCGGCCGACTGGTCCTGCAATGGCGTCCGATGGAAAACCTGACGCTGACCTTGAACGACGACTACTCGCAAGACGACACCCGGCAAGTCGCCTACGGCGCCAGCTGGTGGTTCAACGCGGGCCAGCTGGGTAACGTCGTCCAAAACGGGCATGGCACGATCACCGACTTCGTCCAAGGTGGCACCGCCATCTACTCGGGCAGCTCGCCGACCGACTTCCAGGGCCAGATCGACTCGTCGTTCGAAATGAACAACGAGTACGGCTTCAATGCGAAGTGGGACGTCAACGACAAGCTGAACGTGATGTTCGACGTCGACAACTCCGACGCCTGGCTGAACCCGGGCGGCCGGATGAGCCAGATCGACTCGGACGTCGGCTACGGCCCGTCGCAACCGGGCGGCACCAACGGCGTGGACATCGGCGTCACCGGGGTCGGCAACAACAGCCTGCCCTACCTCACGTCCTATGGCCCGAACAACAACGAGTCGCAGTTCATCAACAACGGCCTGATCGGCTCGCACGTGTTCCCCTTCGGGCGCAACGCGAACCACGACGCCGTCACTCAAGCCAAGCTGCAAGCCACCTGGACGGAAGACAACTTCCAGCTCCGCGCCGGCGTGCAGTATGTTGACGAGCAATTCTACCTGTCGAACTACGGCGACTTCTCGGACAACGACTGGCAGGCCTATTCGGGTTACGGCTCGGCGTCGAACAACTACTACGCCGTCGGCTCGCCCAACTGCCCGGCTTCGGCCAACGGCGGCAAGCCCTGCCCCGCCGGTGTCACCCTGCCGCAGAACCTGTTCACTGGTTCGTTCAGCACCTCGGACTTCATCCCGGGCTTCAGCAACGGTGGCAGCCTGCCGCCCCGCGTGCTGGCGTTCAATCCGTTCTCGGTCCTGAACTACCTGCAAGGCCTGGGCAACCCGCAAGCCAAGTACATCGCGGGCTCCAACACCACCTGCTGTAGCCCGGCCTTCACCGGCGTCTACACCGACACCCTGTCTCCGGGCAGCGTGCAGCAAGTGGATGAAGCCACCGTCGCGGCCTATGTCAGCTTCACCGATGAAGTGAAGCTGGGCGGCATGCCGCTGAAGGTCAATGTCGGCGTCCGCGCCGAACAGACCAACGTGGTGTCCACCGGTATCGGCACCCTGCCGACCAGCCTGGCCGTCGAACTGTCCGACCACACGGCTTATGCGGTCACCTACGGTCCTCAGCAGAACATCCGCGACACCAACGACTATCGCTATCTGCTGCCGAACCTCGACCTGAACCTGGGTATCACCGACAACATCAAGCTCCGCTTCGATGCGTCGCGCACCCTGACCCGTCCGCCGCTGGGTGATCTGACCCCGGACCTGAACGTGACCGGCTCTCGGGTCGGCGCTCTGACGGCCTCGGGTGGCAACCCGGACCTGTTGCCCTATCTGTCTGACAACGTCGATCTGGGCCTGGAGTGGTACTACTCCAAGAACTCCTACGCCGCGATCGACGGCTATGTGAAGCAGATCACCAACTTCGTCCAAAGCGGCGCCACCACCGGCCCCATCAACGGCGTCACTCTGCCGTCTGGGGTCACGGGCGCCGGCACGACCGCCCAATGGACCATCAGCGACCAGGTCAACTCGACGACCTCGTATGAAGTCAGCGGTCTGGAACTGGCGTTGCAGCATGTGTTCGGCGAAACCGGCTTCGGCTTCCAAGCCAACGGCACCCTGGTGGGTTCGAGCGCGCCGTACAACCCGGACGTTCTGGGCGTGAACTTCGCCCTGACCGGCCTGGCCGACTCGGCGAACTTCGTGGCGTTCTACGACAAGCACGGCTTCCAAGCCCGTGTGGCCGTGAACTACCGCGCCGCCTATCTCGACCACTTCGGCCAGCAGCAGAACGGCTCTTCGTTCGGCAGCGAACCGACGTTCGTGAACGGCTCGACCCAAATCGACTTCTCGACCAGCTATGACGTCAGCAAGAACCTCAGCATCTTCTTCGAAGGTCTGAACCTGAATGACGCCACCTACAGCACCCACGGCCGCTTCACCGAGCAGCTGCTGGATGCGGTCGACTACGGCTCGCGCTACACCCTGGGCGTCCACTTCCGCCTGTAGTCTGCAAGTCTAGTTACTGCCCCTTGATTGGGGATGGAGGGTCGCCAAGAAATCTTGGCGGCCCTCTTTTTTTCCGCGATAATGCTGACATCAATCTGAAATGCTCTGTGAACACGCTCATGGTTAAGCCGATCCAATCTCTGGTCATCGTCGGCGGCGGCACGGCCGGCTGGCTCACCGCCGGCGTGATCGCCGCCCGCCACAAGGGCCGCATCAAGTCGGGGACCTTCTCGGTCACCCTGGTCGAGTCGCCGAACGTGCCGATCATCGGCGTGGGGGAAGGCACTTGGCCCAGCCTGCGCCAGACCCTGGAGCGCATCGGCGTGTCGGAGACCGAGCTGTTCCGCCAATGCGACGCCGCCTTCAAGCAGGGCGCGTGGTTCGCCAAATGGACCACGGGGGCGCAGGATGACGGCTACTACCACCCGCTGATGCTGCCGCAAGGCTTCGCGCACGTGAACCTGGTCCCGCATTGGCTGCAGGACAGCCGCGGCATGACCTTCTGCGACGCCGTCTGCCCCCAGGGCGAGCTGTGCGACGATGGCCTGGCGCCCAAGACCATCGCCACGCCGGAATATCAGGGCATGGCCAACTACGCCTACCATCTGGACGCAGGCAAGTTCGCCCCGTTCCTGCAGCGTCACTGCGTCGAAAAGCTGGGCGTGCGCCACGTGCTGGCCGACGTGACCACGGTCAATCTGGATGAGCGCGGCGACGTGGCCGGCGTCAGCACCCAGCAGGCCGGCGACATCGCCGGCGACCTGTTCATCGACTGCACCGGCTTCCGCTCGCTGCTGCTGGGCGAGACCATGGGCGTCGGCTTCAAGGACTGCGGCGACATCCTGTTCTGCGACACCGCCTTGGCGGTGCAGGTTCCCTATGAAACGCCCGAGGCGGCCATGGCCTCGCACACCATCTCCACCGCCCACGAGGCCGGCTGGACCTGGGACATCGGCTTGCCCAGCCGCCGCGGCGTGGGCTACGTCTATTCCAGCCGCCACGCCACCGACGAGCAGGCCGAGGAGACCCTGGCCCGCTATGTCGGCCCTGCTTACAAGTCCTTGAAATCGCGCAAGATCAAGATCCGCTCCGGCCACCGCGAAACCTTCTGGAAGCGCAATGTGGTGGCCGTGGGCCTGGCCGCCGGCTTCCTCGAGCCGCTGGAATCCTCAGCCATCGTGCTGATCGAGATGTCGGCGCGGCTGATCGCCGAGCAGACCCCGGCCAATCGCGAGGTGATGGACATCATCGCCGCCCGCTACAATGACGCGACCCACTATCGCTGGGGCCGGATCATCGACTTCCTCAAGCTGCATTACGTGCTGACCCAACGCACCGACCACAAGTTCTGGACCGACAACCTCGACCCGGACACCACGCCCGAGCGGCTGCGCAACCTGCTGCAGCTCTGGAAATATCAGCCGCCGTGGTTCCTGGACGAGTTCGACCGGCTGGAGGAGGTGTTCCCGGCCGCCAGCTATCAGTACGTGCTCTACGGCATGGGCTTCCGCACCGAGGTCGGCCCGCACGACTATGACAGCTCGGCCGGCCTGGCCAACCGGTTCCGCACCGAGAACCAGACCGCGACCCGCAGGATGCGCAGCCAGTTGCCCAAGAACCGGGAGCTGGTGAACAAGATCCGCGAATACGGCCTGCAACCCGTTTGACATAAGGCGACCCAGACCAGTGACCAATCTCGTTCTTCTGAACACCGTGACCCATCGCGACCTGCAGGTGGACGCCTCCCCCTCGGCCGCCCTGGGCGATAGTGAACGGTTCGTGCCGGTGATCGTCGGCGAATTCCCGGCCTTGACCTTGCAGTACCCGATCATGCTGTCGAAGAGCGCCGAGACCGGCGCCTTCTTCTGCGGGGCGATGCTGGGTTTCGAGCTGGGTGAGAACCTGTTCCTGGATCAGGCCAAGGGCTATGACGGCTATCGTCCCCTGTTCCTGCAGCGCCTGCCCTTCTACACGGTGGGCTCGCAGCTGGCCGTCGACCTGGATAGCCCGCGGGTGAACCCGGCCCATGGCGGCCGGGCGGTTTTCAACGAGTCCGGCGAGCCGACTCCGTATCTGGAAAGCATCTTCGCCACAATGCGTGAGCTCACCCCCGGGACCGAGCGCACCAAGGCCTTCGTCGACGAGCTGGTCAGCCTGCGCCTGATCGAGCCGGTCGAGGTCAAGCTGAGCTTCGACGACGGCAACGCCCTGGACGTGACCGGCCTCTACACCATTGATCGCGCGGCGCTGCAGGACCTGCCCGACGACAAGGTGCTCGACCTGTTCCGTCGCGGCTATCTGCACCTGATCTATCTGATGATCGCGTCGATGAAGCACATCCACACCCTGGCGCGGCGCAAGAACGACGCCCTGCTGGCCGGCACCGAAGGCCTGGGCCGGGGCCTGAGTTGATCGCCGCCGACGCGCCAGCCCCCTCACCGGCCCCCAGGCCGCGCGAGCTGGCGGGCGCTGCAGTCCTGGCCGCGCCAGAGCGGTTCGCGCAGATCATCGCAGGCGCGGAACCGGTGGTCCTGCGCGGCCTCGTCGATGACTGGGCGGCGCTGGCTCCCGGGCGCGCCTCGCCCCAGGCCCTGTGCGCCTACCTGAAGGGTTTCGACAGCGGCCAGTCGCTGGACGCCTTCTTTGGCGACCCTGCGATCGCCGGCAAATATTATTACGCCGAAGGGCTAAAGGGCTTCAATTTCGAGCGGCGGCGCGTGACCTTCGGCGAGGGCCTGGACGCCATCCTGGCCAATCTGGACCAGCCTGGCGCACAGACGGTCTATATGGGCTCCGCCCCGGCCGACCATTACATGCCCGCCTTCGCGCAGGCCAATCCCATGCCCCTGCTGCCGGCCAATGTCAGCCCCAGGCTATGGATCGGCCACGCCTCGAACGTGTCCTGCCACTATGACGCGGTGGATAATCTGGTCTGCGTGGTGGCGGGCAAGCGCCGCTTCACCCTCTACGCCCCGGACCTGATCGACCGGCTGTATGTGGGGCCAATCGACAACACCCTGGCCGGCCAGCCGGTCAGCCTGGCCGCCTCCGCCGCGCCCGGCGATCCACGATATCCGCGCTTCGAGGGCGTCCGGGACCAAGCCCTGGTGATCGAACTGGAGCCGGGCGACGCGCTCTACATGCCCAAGCTGTGGTGGCACAAGGTCGAGGCCGGCGCGGCGTTCAACGCCATGATCAACTACTGGTGGGACGCCACCGCCGCCGGACCCGACCAGCCCTACGCCGCCCTGCTGCTGACCATGATCACCCTGTCCGAACGCCCCGAGCGCGAGCGGCAGGCCTGGCGAGCCTTCTTCGACCACTACGCCTTCCGCACCCAAGGGCATCCTCTCGACCACCTGCCGGCCGAGCATCATGGCCTGCTGGGCCCGCTCAAGGGCGGCGCCTATGGCAAGCTCAGGGCCCGCATCATGCACATGCTGCGCGGCGGCTAGGATAGCGCCCTACCCGACCGCCTGCGTCGATGGCGGAGAGGCCGACTGCCGTTCCACCAGGGTATGGGGGACGATGCGGTCCGAGGGCTCCAGGGCCGCGCCACGGCGCACGGCGCGAATCTCATGCAGCAGCAGGTCCACCGCGGCCGAGGCCATTTCGCTGACCGGCTGGCGGATGGTGGTCAGGGGCGGCCACACCGTCACGGCCAGTTCGGTGTCGTCATAGCCGACCACGGTCAGGTCGCGCGGGATCACCAGGCCCTGGCGCTGAGCCACCGAGATCACCGCGGCGGCCATGTCGTCATTGCAGGCGAAGATGGCCGTGGGCCGCGGCGTCGCGCCCAGCAGCTGCTCGGCGGCGCGCAGGCCGGATTCGAAGGTGAAATAGCCCTGGGCGATCACCGGCTCGGCGCCCGGCGTGGCGCCCATCACCTCCAGGAATTCGATCATCCGCAGCCGGCTGGAGCGATGGCCGGGGTGACCGCTGACGAAGCCGATCTGGCGGTGGCCCAGCCTGAGCAGGTACTGGGTCATTTCTCGCGTGGCGGCCCGGTCGTCGGTATGCACGCAGGAAAAGCCGGCGCGGCCGCCGCCCACCATCACCGCCACGATGTTCATCTCACGCAGCAGCTGCGGCGCCAGGGCCCGTTCGTGCCGCGGCGAAGGCAGCAGCACGCCGCTGACCACCCCGCCGGTCAGGCGCATCAGCTCGGCGCGCTCGGCCTGTTCGTCGCCTGGGGAACAGTTGAACAGCAGCAGCTCCGCCCCCTTGGCGGCGCAGCGCTCCATGGCCCCGGCCAGGAAGGCGCTGAGATAGGCGGCGCTGGGATTGCTGCAGATGACGCCGATGCGTTCGCTGGCCCCGCTGGCCAGGTTGCGCGCGGCCAGGTTGGGCACATAGTTCAGGGTGCGAGCCGCGGCCATGACCTTGACCCGGTTGTCCTCGCGCACGGGTTGGGTCGAGCCGATCACCCGCGAGGCGGTGGACGGCGAGACCCCAGCCAGGCGCGCCACGTCCTCGATGGTCACCACATTGTGGCTGCGCCGCCGGATCCGGTCGGCCTCGCTCGCTTGATCCCTCACGCCCGGTCTCCCTAGCCGGCGGCGACGCCGTGACCACCTAGCGCACGGCCGGGCGCCTAGGGGCGCGACCGACCGCGCGGGCGCCAGGCCACGACGCGTCGCTCATGATCTATATTTATGGGCGAAAACAATTAGGCTAGCAAATTTATCTATTCGGCCCGCATATTCAGGACCGATCTTTGCATTTTATAGGTGATATGAAGACGCCGCTTCCAGAAAGACGCGACGCCGCGCCTTGACACCTGACACATCAGTCGGACAGGGCGACTCTAGACTTGCAAGAGAGATCGATGGATCGGTGAAGTCTCCGCACGAAGGCGGAGGCCGAAACCGGCGCGGGCCTTCAGGCCCGCGCCGGCGGAAGGCCTGCTCAGCAGGCGTTGGTGACGAGGTTTTCGAGGTATTCCTGGCGGCCGGACTTGGGGGTCGGGACCAGGTCGCGGCTGAGGGCGCTGTCGGCCAGGTCGGCCAGCGAGGCCTTGCC
>OUWB010000039.1_pt1 | contig 14621 bp, 17 predicted proteins | sample 1779821 | NCBI WGS metagenome assembly OUWB01 (sample SAMEA3914806, study PRJEB12502) | metagenome | biome: forest; material: soil | place: Canada | collected 2011-08-03 | depth 0.1 m
GGTTCCTTGCATAGGTGATGACGTGAGCGAGGAAGCCTCGCCCACGATCAGGTAACCACATGTAAGGTGTTTGTAACGTGAAGTTCGTGTGAGCAGCTACGTCACGTTTTCTTCACGTATTGTTTGAAGATGTCGCGCACCACGTTAGGCGCGGGCGATTCCAGCAGCGAGATGCGCGTGCTGCCCTGCGACTGGCCGATCAGCTCACTAACGATGCCTGCTGGTAACGCCGCGGCAGCGTCCGACAAGGCAACCGGCTGCAGCAGGTCGTGTCGCCCGAGCGCCAGCAACGTGAGCGCCGCGCCCTTCGGATCTTTCCACATGCGCCGCCCGGCCTGAATAGTCAACTTGAAGCGGTTGTCGCCCGCCTTGGCCAGCTTGCGCACGCGTTCGTCAATGTCATCCATCAACGTTTCCACGGCCTCGCGCGCGGACCACAACGCAATGACCTGGGCGTCGTCCATCGACAACACGTTCGGACCGCCGGCGTAGGCGTTCAGCGCCACCTGCAGCGCGTTGTGCACGGCCGGGCACGTCGCCTTGGCCGGACAGTAGCGGCAGTGGTCGCCGGGTTTGGGGCCGCCCGGGGCGGCTACCGCGGCTACCTCTTCTTTCAGCTTGCGGCGTTCATCGGCCACCCACTCCGGCGGCAGATGCAACAGCTTGGCCGGTTCGCCCAGCGGCACGCGCGGCTGGTAGACCGCCAGCGTGATGCCCTTGATCTGTGCGGCTACGGCAGCGTTCATGCCTTCGATGCTGGCCACCGCGTAGGCCGCCAGCTGGGCGTTAGGCTCATCGGCAGTGCCCACGTCCACATCCTGAAAGCCGTACTTGTAGTCCACCACGATCAGCTGGCAGCGCTTGGGCAACCAGATGCGCAGATCCAGGGTGCCAAACAGCTGCGGGTGGATCGAATGAATGTTGACCTTGGTTTCGACGCTGACATAGGCGTTAGGCTCATCGGCGGGGATCAGTGAGCGGATGAACGCCAGATAGTCGCGGCCATGCTTGCGCAGCTGTTCCTGCCAAAGCTTCCAAGCGTCATAACCGTCAACGCTCAAGCCCTCCACGCGCGAAACGTCGGGCGGGTGATCGCCGGCGTGGTACGTGGCGTCGCCAAGGTTGAACGCTTTGCGCACGTACCACTCGGCTTGCACGTGGGCGGCGGTGCCCTCACGCGCGGCCGGTGAGCCCGGGTCGTCGGCGACGTTGAGACTGAGGTGGACGCTCAGCGGGCACGCGCGCCAACGGGCACGCGCGGAAAAGGAAAGTTTCGAATGGGTCGTGGCGGGGTTGGACATAGCGCGGCGTTCCTCCGTTTAGTAAGCGCAATTTAAAAGGATCGTAACGCTTTGGCAAGCCGCGCGTACGGATAGGTGTTGGCTATCGTGAACGCCGCACCGATATACTCCGGCCATGGCCCTTGAACCCATCAAAGCTAGTCTTGTCGCCGATCTGGTCGGGCTCATCAATGAGAACCTGGGCGAGCTGCTGCACGTGGTGCTGGTCACCTGCCCGGACTGCAAGGGCACCGGCGTGCCGGGCGGCGACCCCGTCAGCCAGCTGAGTTGTGCGACGTGCGGTGGCGCGTCGGCGATCGAGCGCTACGAGCTCAACCACGAGATGCTGAAAACGCCGCGCTTCGGTCGGCTCATTGAACAGTTCGAGTACAAGCAAGGGCAGTACGTTCCGAAATTTCGCAGCAAAGATAAAGCCTTCGCGATGCTGACGCGCATGCTCGGTTTCGACAAGGCGATCATCGAGATTGCCAATGCGGCGCCGCTGTCAGCTACCTTGTCCGAACACGAACGCACCGCTTACATAGAGCAGCTTAAAGAACTTGCGGGAATGGGGTTGCTAGATGGCAAATAAAGCGCGAGTGGTCGCCGTTACGCAACCGGAGGACACCGGCGCGCGGGTCGGTATCGATCCAGTGGAGTTTCTAATTCAAACGGCGCGCACCAACTACGCCGCGTTTGTCAGCGCGGTGCATCGACCAACGTTTAAGCACTCTACGTTTTCCGCCTATGTGTGTCGCGCTGTCGACAAGTTCGTAGACGACCTGATCGCGGGCAAACGACCTGTGCTGATGCTCACCGCGCCACCGCAGCACGGTAAGCAGCTGGGGCACAGCACGCCTATGCTTACGGCCAACCGCGGCTGGATCACGCATGGCGAGCTGCGCGTGGGTGACGCGGTATATCGCCCGGATGGAACAACTACGCGCGTCGTGGCGCTATCGGAAGAAGCGCCCTGCGATGCGGTTTTAGAGTTTTCTGACGGCTCGAGCATCACCACACATTCGCGACACGAATGGCTACTCCACCGTACTTGGACTGGGGCGCGTCGTACGGGCGTGTACGAGACGCAGGCTATCGCAAAGCGCGGGGTTTGGAGCGGCGAGCAAGGCAAACGCGGCTCCCGCGCGAATTTTCAGCTGCCGGTTGTGTTGTCGCTCGACGGCCCTGCGCTGGATCTGCCGCTGCACCCTTACGCGTTAGGCGTGTGGCTCGGTGATGGCGTGCGCACAAAACCAGTGATCACGGCGCACCCGGCTGATCGGATCATGCTCGACGGCGTGACGGCGTGCGGCTACCCGCAAACAAACGAGTGGACGCACCGCACAACGGGCGTAAAGAGCGCTGAGTTTGCCGGTTTGCGCGAACCCCTGCGCGCGTTGGGGCTATACAACCCCACATACAAAGCTAAAGGCGGTTGGATTCCGAAGCACATACCAGACGTCTACTTCACGGCGAGCAAGGAACAGCGCCTAGAACTACTCGCGGGCTTGCTTGACTCCGATGGTTATGTCTATCCGAGCAACGGCCGTGTGACCTTCTCGACGTGCGAACCGGAGCTAGCTCTGTCGGTGGCACGTCTTGTCGCTACATTTGGCTGGCGCGTCACGACGACGTGGTTCGAACCAAAAATGTCCACCAGCGGCATACAAGGCAAAAAGCCCGTTGCGCAAGTGTGCTTTCAGCCTTCCGTCGCCGTGCCTTGCAGACTCCCCCGCAAGCGCGACGCGCAATTGCTGGACCGTACGACGCGCAAGCGTAATGTCACGGCGCTGCGGTTCGGCACGTTTGAGATGGGCCGGTGTATCCAAGTGGAGCACGAGGATGGGCTATACCTCGCCGGCGACACCCTCGTACCGACGCACAACTCGTCGCTGATTTCTAAGTGTCTTGCGCCCTACCTGTTTGGCCGTTTGGCCGAAGTGTTGCCCGTTACCTATATCGCCGGAGCTACGTACGCGCTCGGTCTGGGGCGCCGCTTCGCGGGGTCTGTCAAAACGATCATGAATGAGCCCATCTATCGGGCTATTTTTCCGAAAACGTCGTTGATCGATTTCAAAGGCGTGAACACCGCCAGCGAATTTGAAGTGCCAAGCGGCGAGCCTGGCAGTCCTAGCAACTTTCAGTACGTAGGTGTGCGTGGCGGCCTTACGGGCAAACCCGTGCACGTGTTGTTCGTGGATGACAGCGTAAAAAACTCCGTCGAGGCCCTATCGGAGAACACGCAGGAAAGTAACGAGGCGTGGTTCGATTCCGTTGCGCAAACGCGTATGCAGGAAATATCGGGCATCTTGATGATCGGCACGCCTTGGTCGGCGGGTGATCTGCTGGCACGCACGCGCGGCAAATACACCGGCGAGGAAAACTTCACGCTAGTTTCCTTCCCGGCGCTCAACTACCCCGAAGAGATCGGTTATCGCGAGGATCTGCCGTTAGGTCCGCTCGTGCCGCGCCTGCACTCGGAGACCAAGCTGCGCGAGACCAAACGCCACATCAGCGAATTCTGGTGGTCGGCGATGTATCAACAAATGCCCATGTCGGAATTCGGCGCGATCTTTAAAAAGCAGTACGTGCAGTATTACCGGCAGGCCGATCTGGCGGCGCTGCGTTGGAAGCGCTTTATCATGTCGGTGGACGCCACGTTCAAGGACAACAAGTCGAGCGATTACGTGTGCGTCGGCGTGTGGGGGCAAACGGTCGACGACAAGGCCTACCTGCTGGACTGGCGGCGCGAGCGCCTGGCCTTCACGGCGACTGCCGGCGCGATCATCGATCTAAAGAACAAGCATCCGAAGGTCTCGCGCATCTACATCGAGGACGCGGCCAACGGTCCGGCGCTCATCGACATGCTGTCAAAAAAGGTGCTGGGCATCGAGGCTGTGCCGCCGCTGGGCAGTAAAGAAGCGCGAGCACACGCCGTATCGTGGGTGTGGGAAAGCAGCCAAGTGTATCTGCCTGACCCGACCGAACGCCCGGGCATCGTGCCGGTGGTGGCCGAAATCACCAGCTTCCCCGACGTCAAGAACGATGATGCGGTCGATATGATGGACATCGCGCTGCACCAGCTGTTCCTGCGCTCGCCCATCGCCAGCCTGATCACGAAAGAAATTCTCGACCGCGCGAGAGGCTAGCGAGTGCCTTTCGCAAATGGTAGTCTGGATAACGATTCACGGAGCACACACCATGCCGGGTAAAAATCCTTACTTGAAGGCGCAAAACATCAAAGAATCGCCCGATAAGGTGCGCCCCGGCGATAAACGCCTGATGGTGCAGACGGCTATCGACGGCGCGCCTGCAGGCGCGGCGCCCGCATCGCCGAGCCTGGTGGACGCTCAACGGCACATGGTCGACCAGGCGCGCTACACCGAACGTGAGCGCGCCGCAGCCGAGCACGCCATGGATTTCAGCAACATGCAGGCGGCGAATGCGCTATCGTTCGTGGCCTCCACGGGCTTCCCCGGCTTCCCCACGCTCGCGCTGCTGGCGCAGCTACCTGAGTACCGGTCCATGCACGAGCGCCTCGCTGACGAATGCGTGCGCGCCTGGGGCAAGGTCATCTCGACCGGTGCGGCCGATGAGGCGACCCTCGAGAAGCTGGAAGCGGAATTGAAGCGCATCGACCTGCGCAGCGTGGTGCGCGCGCTGGTGGTTCAGGACCAGGCGTTCGGCCGCGCGCATGCGCTGATCAAACTCAAAGGCGACGAAACCCAGCTGACCACGCCGCTGGTGCTCAAGCCTTTCACGGTCAAGAAAGACTCGTTCGAAGGCGTGCGTACGGTCGAGGCCTACTGGGTTTCGCCGAACAATTACAACTCGATCAACCCGGCCAAGCCCGATTTCTACAAGCCCTCCAGCTGGTGGATGCTCGGGCAGGAAGCGCACAGCACGCGCCTGTTTACGATCGTGAGCCGCCCCGTGGCGGATATGCTCAAACCGGCCTATTCGTTCGCGGGCGTGAGCATGTCGCAGCTGGCGATGCCCTACATCGACAATTGGCTGCGCACGCGCCAAAGCGTCAGCGACACCGTCAAGCAGTTCTCCGTGTCCGGCGTGCTCACCGATCTGGCGCAGCTGCTGACGCCCGGCGGCCAGCAGGACATGCGCCAGCGCGCGGATCTATTCAACGCCTACCGTGACTCGCGCAACATCCTTTTCATGGACAAGGCGACGGAGGAATTCTTTCAGTTCAACACGCCGCTGTCCGGCCTGGCCGAGCTGCAGAGTCAGTCGCAAGAGCAGATGTCGGCCGTGTCGCACATGCCGTTGGTGATCCTCACCGGCATCACGCCCAGCGGCCTGAACGCCAACAGCGATGGCGAAATTCGCGTGTGGTACGACTACGTGCTCGGCTACCTGAACGCCAACATCCTGCCGCTGATCCTTTACGTGCTGCAGGTGGCGCAGCTGTCGCTGTTCGGCAAGATCGATGATTCGATCAGCTGGGAGTGGTTCCCGCTCATGCAGGAAACCCTGGGCGAGCGTTCCGAACGCATGGCGCGCGACGCGGACACCGATACCAAATACGTGGAAACTGGCGTGCTGCGCACGGATCAGGTGGCCGCACGTCTGGAGGCCGACCCCCATTCGATGTACGCCGCGATTCTCGAAAATCAGCCGCTGGAGGATATCCCCAGCGACGACATCCAGGCGATCACCGAACACATTCTGGCGATCGAGGCACCCAGCGACGCCGCGCCGCAGCTGGCCGGTCAGGCGGGCTCGCCGGTGACCACGGAAGAAAGTGAGCTCGACGCGCAGGCGTCGGCCATTTCCACGCCACACTCGCAGGAAGTGAATAACGTCGCCCGCGATCCGGGCGCTACCCCCGACCCGCGCAAGAAAATGGGAGTTTGACCATGCAACGCACTTTGATTCCGTGCCCGTTCTGCGCCTCGCAGCTGGCTAAGCTACACTACCGTTCGCGCTGCGTGAAGTGCGAGGAATGCGGCGCGGAGGGGCCGATTGGCGAGACTGCCGAGCAAGGCGCTCGCTTGTGGAACAACCGCCCGGTCATCGCCGAGCGCCGCGCCATTCCGGCACCGAGCAGCTTCATCTTCTCGTGACCGAACTGCGTGCACCCGGTGAGAAAGACGTCACGATCGGCGCGGTGGTTCCTAACGCGTCGACGGAGGCGCTGTATCGCCGCCAGCTGGAGCGCGAGGTGTCGGCGATGGCGGCCAGCTACGAGCACTGGATTGCGCTGGCCTACAAGCGCACGCTGACCGCAGCGCAACAGGACGGGCGCATCATCACGCCGGACATGGCCGAAGACGCGCGCGGCAGCCCGAAGGACACCAACGCGGCCCTATTCGCCGAGCTGAGTCGGCTTGACGGCTATTGGCAGACGCGTATCAAGCGTTTCGCCCAGAAAACGGCCAAAAGCATCGCCACCGACTGGCTGCGCGACAACACCGTATCGTGGCAAGGCAAGTTGAAGCGCAAGGGCTTCACGGTCAAGCTGCAGATGACGGCCAAGCAGCGCACGTTCCTGCAGGTGAAGATCACCGAGAACGTATCGCTGATTCGATCCGTCCAGCAGCAGTATCACAAGAACGTCGAGGGTATCGTGTCGCGCGGTTTCCTGGCCGGGCGTGATCTGTTCACCATCGCCGACAACATCAAGAAACAGCATGATGTGACCGTGCGCCGCGCCGCGCTCATTGCACGCGACCAGTCCAACAAGGCGACCGCGCAGCTCAACAGCATACGCCAGAACGAACTGGGCATCACGCGTGCCACGTGGATTCACTCGAGCGCCGGCAAAGAACCGCGCCACGACCACATGCGTGCCGGGCGCGAGGGGTGGGAGTTTGACCCCACCGTAGGCATTGATTTCGGCGATGCGTTCGGTTTCGTGCTACCAGGCGAGGCCATCAACTGCCGCTGCACCTGCCGCTCGCACATTCCGGCATTGAAGCGCGGCGGCAACGCGAACTACCAGCTCAAAGACCTGGGGAAATTTAAGGGCGTGCTCGAACCGCTACCGAAAAGTAGCGAATAACCACCGATAGCTCGCCGAACTGTGCATGACGTTTACCATAGTCTGCACCTATCGTTTACAAGCGAAACAAGCGCGTTCTAGTATCGCGCCATGTCAACCATTCAATTCGCCTTCGATAAGCAAACCTCGCGCAGCCGTGACGCCGACGGCCGTATGCGCGTGAAAAATTGCATCCTGTCGACGGCGGAGGTTAACCCCTACAACGGCCGTGAGATTCCGGGCTGGGACAAGCTGGGGCTCGACGCCGACAAGGTGTACCACCTGCACCGCACGCCCGAAGCGCTCAAGGCGAGCGTCGAGTCGTGGAACGGCGTGCCGCTGATGCTCAAGCACATCGCGAGCACGGCGGACAACCCGCAGAAAGAGTACAAAGCGGGCAGCGTTTACAACGCCAAGTTCGACGGCAAGCACCTGCGCGGCGACCTGTTGGTGGACGACGGTCACGCCATTGACCTGATCGAATCCGAGCAGCTGTCGGACCTGTCCGGCGGTTATCGCTACGTGCCCACCATGGCCAAAGGCGTCACGCCGGACGGCAAAGCCCACGACGGCACGATGGATGCCATCCAGGGCAACCACGTGGCGCTGGTGGACGACGGCCGGGCGACCGGTGCCCACGTGGCCGATGCCGCGCACAAACCTGTTACGCATGCTGAGGATGCCACCGTGCCCAATCCCATCGCCGCGGAAGTCGCGAAGAAAGAGCAGAACGACGACCCGAATTTGAACCCCGCGGCCGCACCGGCCGCAGCACCCGCTGCTGCCCCGGCCCCTGCGGCTCCCGCCGCTGCAGCCGCACCGGCGGCCGGTGCGGAACCGGTGACCGAACAGAACGAAGAATCCCGTCTGGCGATGGTGGGCGAAGCGCTCAAGCACATCGCGGACCTACTCCAGAAGATCCACGACCAGCCACCCGGCGGAGAAACCCCCATGAGCAAGGCAAACGACAGCAAGCACGCGGAAGACCGCCGGCACGCGCACGACGAAGAATTGCGCCAGCGCTATAGCGAGGACAAGCGCCGCAAGGCGTACGACGCCGAGCACGAAGGCCTGGCCGAAGATGAACGCGAGGGCGAAGATCGCAAGCGCGCTCACGACGAAGAAATGGAAAAGCGTACGGCGGAAGATTCGCGCCGTGAAGCCTACGACGCCGAGTTCGACAAGGGCGAGCAGGACGGCACTGGTGCGCGCGGTGAGGAAACCCCGCACGGCGCGATGGACGCCAAGAGCGTGAGCGCCGTGGTGGAAGCCGCTGTGCGCGCTGAACGTGCGCGCGGTGTGGCCGTCGAGGCCGCCAAGCGCGACGTCGCCCCGGTGCTCGGTGAGGTCTACGGCATGGATAACGCCGGCGACATCTACCGCGCCGCGCTGGAACAGGTGGGCGTGAATCTGGCCGATGTCCCGCGTGGCACCGAAAAGATCGCGTTCCAGGCCTACCAGACCGCGTCCGGCGCTGGCGCCCGTCCGGTGCAGTATGCGCAGGACTCGGCCAGCGGCAAGACCGAAAGCGCGGCCAACCAGACGCACCTTTCGGGCCTTCTTTCCCGCATCTCCGTGAAGGGCTAATCGCCCTTCGACGGATCACCCTTTCACGGAGACACGCTCATGTTCCAGAATCAGGTTTACATCAACCCCGCCGTGGCGCTGCCGGGCGATTTCGCCTCCAGCAACCCGATGGATTTCAAGGTGTCCAGCTCGGGCCGCCTGGTCGCTGACGCCACGGGCGTGACGGTCGGCAAGTTTGCTGTCGTGAACAACGGCACCAACACCACCGGCACCGTGACCAGTCTGCCGGCCGCTGCGGTCAACGCCGAACTGGTCGTGTTCGTCCATCGCGAGATGAACGCGCAGATCAACACCTTCCTGGCCGAGTCGGGCAACACCATTGCCGTGGGCGAACCGGTCGCCGCGTTCCGCACGGGCGATTTCTTCGTCAACGCCGACGCCATCACCGGCACGCCGGTCAACGGCGCGCAGATCTGGTGGGACACGATCACCGGCAATACGATCGTGGGCGCCCCGTCCTCGCCGCCGGCCACCACCGTGCAGACGAAATTCTTCCTTGTGTCGGATTCGGCCACGGTGGGCGCCACCGTGATCATCTCCGACCAGGCCTAACCCACGCGCGCAAGCCCGTAACTTTGGAGCACAACCATGCACGATAAGCAGCTTATTGCACAGTTGGCGCGCGCCGGCATCATCCTGCCGTCCAGCGTCACCAACGTGTCCACGCCCCTCGCGACCTACGCGATGGACGCGGCCACGCTCACCCCGACGCTGGTGGGTACGCCCAACGCGGGTATCCCCAACTACCTGACCACCTACGTCGATCCGAAGGTGATCGAGGTCAACGTCGCCCCGATGAACGCCGCCGAGCTGATCGGCGAGTCGAAAAAGGGCGACTGGACCACGCTCGTTGCTGCCTTCGTGCAGGCCGAGCCGACCACCCGCGTGGCGACGTACGGCGATTACAGCTCGGACGGCTCGTCCGACGCCAACATCAACTACCCGCAGCGCCAGTCCTACTTCTTCCAGACGTGGACCCGCTGGGGTGAGCGTCAGTTGGAAATGGCCGGTGCCGGTCGCGTGGATCTGGCCTCGCAGCTCAACTACAGCTCGGCGCTGGGTCTGGCCAAGTTCCTGAACGCCTCGTACCTGTTCGGTATCGCCGGCCTGCAGAACTACGGCCTCACCAACGATCCGCGCCTGATCGCCCCGGTGGCCGCTGGCACCAACTGGGCGACCGGTACGCCCGACGCAATCTTCAACTCGCTGGTGGCACAGTTCAAGGCGCTGGCCACCCAGTCCAACGGCATCATCAAGCAGACCGATGAGCTCAAGGTAGGCCTCGACCCGACCGCGCTGGCTGACATGAACAATGTCAACATCTACGGTCTGTCGGCGGCCAAGCTGATCAAGGACGCGTTCCCGCGTATGGAATTCGTCATGATCCCGGAATACGCCACCGCCGGCGGCCGTCTCGTGCAGATGTGGGCACCGAAGGTCGAGGGTCAGGAAACGGCGACCTGCGGCTTCACCGAAAAGATGCGCGCCCACGCGATCGAGCGCTACTCGTCCTACTTCCGTCAAAAGAAGTCGGCCGGCACCTGGGGTGCGGTGATCTTCAAGCCCTTCGCGATGGCCGCTCAGCTCGGCGTGTAACGCTGAGTAAGCCCATAGCGCCCGTGTGGCGTTCCATGGATGGACACTCAAAGCCCCGGTTATCCGGGGCTTTGTTTCTTTGCGCGTGTCCAGGCGTCGGCATAATCCGGCGCGCAAACATCAACCGAACACTGATGCCTGCGCATGACGTCGTTGTAGTCGCCGCCGTGCGCCATGATTGCCGGGTCGACATTGCAGATGCGCAACGCCCATGCCTGGTCGTCGGAATAGCGCACGGCGTCGAGGTCGGCGTTGTATTGCACCTGCCACGCGCCGTTAACTACCCAACCGTTTTCGTCCACCCACAGCGCGATGCGGCCGCCGCTGCCGAACATGCCCGCAATCATGGTTTGCTCCAGCTGCAGCGAAACATCGCCACAAAGAGATAAAGGACGAATCCGCTACGCGCCGCATCGATGCCCAGTTTCCACAGCCAACCACCGCCGAGACGGCCCATTGCGCCGTTATTCTTGCGCATATGAAACTGCAACTTGAGTCGGCCGCGTTGCCACTCCCAGTTGATCAAGTCGTCACTGTGCCAGCGCGCCTTGCCGTCGTCGGTAATGCAGGTGGGTTTCTTATCCATGGCGTCCTCCTATCGGTAAGCGAAAGGTAAAGATTATTTAAGTGCGTGTCAAGCGTTCGCGGCGTTATACTGAAACCGTAACCGTGTCGCCACTCACCAAGGAACCCGCCACATGCCACGCGTTGTCACCTCGGGCGCCAAGCGCGCCAGTCAATACGTCACCGTCGCCTGCAAGCTGCCGCAGGGTATGGTCATCCCCGTGCAGGGCCTGCAGCACCCCATCAAGCTGCACGGCCAGCACTCTCCCTTCGCGCAGTTCGGCTACGGCATGACCGAAGTCAAGGCCGACGTGTGGGAGCAGATCCTCAAGCAGTACGGCGAAAAAGAAGGCGTGAACCGTCAGGGCGAGAAATGCATCATCCCGCAGGCCGCCTGGCTCGCCAATCGCGTCGTGTTCGCGCACGCCGACACCAAGAGCACCACCAGCGAGGCGAAAGAACGCGAGAAGCACCGCGTAGGCTTTGAAGCGGTCAACCCGCGCGACAAGGCCGACCCGAACTTCGCCAGCGGCAAGATCCAGAACGAAGGCGCGGACGACCCGGGCCAGCCGGGTCTGGATTAAGCCATGAGCACCATCGTCACGTTCGACCCCGTCGCCTTTACCACGGCTTTCCCGGAGTTCTCGACCGTGCCGGTGGCGCGTCTGCAGCTGCTGTTCACCATCGCCGAGTCGCTGCTGGATAACACCGGCGGCGGCCCGGTTCAAGACCCCGTGCTGCTGCAGACGCTGTTCCAGCTGCTGGTAGCGCACCTGCTGACGCTGTTCGGGCCCTCCGTCACCACGGGTAGCCAGACCGGCGGTGTGGCGGGCTCGCCAAACGCTCCGGTGGGACGCCTGTCGAACGCCACCGAAGGCACCGTGTCGGTGTCTTACGATTTCCCGGTAACGCCGGAGAACCCCTCGCAGGCCTGGTACGCGCAGACCAAGTACGGCGCGCTCTACTGGACCGCGACCGTGCGCTATCGCTCGTTCCGCTACGCCACGATCGGCAACAGCGGCACGGGCTTTGCGAAAGACTTTCTCGCGCCGCCCTGGCGCCGCCCTGGCGGACTCTGATGTCGGTCACCCGGCGCAGTACGCCCGCGCAACGACGCTTCGAAAGCATGAGCGTCAAGGCGGGCGTGCTCGCCGGGTCGGTCTATCCGGTCGATCAGTACAAAAACGCCAAGACGGGCGAGATGGTTGACGACAAGCGCGCCGGTATGCCTACGGCCGTCATCGCCTCGGCGTTGGAGTATGGCACTGGCCAGCGGCTGGCGCGTCCGTTCATGCACCTGACATCGGCCGAGCACGGCAAAAGCTGGGTGAAGAGTCTGCGCACGCTCATCAAGAGCGGCGTGTCCGTGCCCGGCGCCTTCGCGGCGGTAGGCCAGATCATGAAAGAAGATATTCAGCACACCATTTCCACCTGGCCGGCGGACAATGCGACCGCCTGGACGGACGTGAAAGGCTTCAACCACGGCCTGGTCCAGACGTCGCATTTGCTTAAATCCATCGAATTCGAGACATCCGGGTCATGAGCCTAAATATGCACGACATCGTCAGGGGCGCTATCCAGGGCGTCAACGAGGACCAGGCCGGCACGGTCTACGTGGCGACCGGTTCGTCGCCTGTGCGTGGCATCCCGCAACCCGCGTTCAACGCCGTCGATGCGCAGCTGCAGATCCAGGCGTTGAGTCACACGCGTCTGCTGGCCACGCGTGGCGCGCTCTATTCGGAAAACCGCGAGACGATCTACGCGTATGGCAATTTCGCCGATCTGTCGCGGCCCGATCAGGTCGGTAGTAGCGTCGTACGCGTCGCCCGCACCGGCCAGTTCTACATGATCGTGCAGGTGGTCGAATGGTGGCCCGGCTGGTGTCACCTCGAGGTGACACGCCAGCTCAACGCGGCTAACGTGCAGGCGCTGATTGCGCAGATCCAGAACGGAGCCAATCCGCCATGAGCGACATTGCGCAGATCGTCTCGCCGGGCGAGGACGCCATTTTTGACACGTTGTGGGGCTTCATCGCCGCGCTGTTTGATCCGTCACTGTCCGGCCAGATCGTCAAAGCTAATCAGAACCTTACGCCAACCTTGCTTGGTACATACGTGATCATCCAACCGGGCATCAAGCTACGGCAGGATCAGGGCGTGCGCACCTACGCGCTGGACGCCGGCAGTACGGCGGTCGGGCGGCAGAATGTTTCACGTGGAACGCAATACTATTATCAGGTCGATTGTTACGGGCCCGCCGCACCGGACTGGGCCGATACCATCGCCATCGCCTGGCGCTCGCTGTGGGCGTGCGACTACTTCGCCTCCGGGCAGGATCAGACGGGCGCCGCGCTCAAAGCAAGTATCGCGCCATTGTTCGCCGATGAGCCGCAGCAGCTGACCATCGTCAACGCCGAGCAGCAGTATGAGCAGCGCTTCATGACCAAGCTGTATCTGCAGGCGAATCAGACGGTAGGCCTGATCCAGCCGTTCTTTACGGCACCGATTGGCGTGGTGTTGGAGCCGCCCGCCGATATCGATGCGGGCACGGCTTGACGTTAGCTGAATCTTAATATCATTACCGGTTGACGGCCGATAGGCTAGCCGCACATAGCGGACCATTTGTGTGGTGCCGTGCGCCGATAAACGTATGGGAGCCCATCCGACCGTGAATACGATTCCGCTTAGTCACTTTGTCGCCATGCAGCCTGGCGTCATTGGCGCAGGTGGCACCCCCGGTTTGCTCTCGGGCGTGGTGCTGACTGCCGACCCGTCCGTGCCGCCCGGTTATATCTTCAACGCCTTCCAGGCGTCGGACGCCTCCGGTTGGTTCGGTCCGTCCTCGCCCGAAGCCATCGCGGCGAACAACTACTTTCCCGGCATCGTCAACGGCGGTCAGCTGCCGTACACGCTGCTCTACGCCTCGTACGCCGCAGCCGCGACGCCTGCTGGCTCGTACGGTGCGCAGCTGACGGGCCTCACGCTGGCGCAGCTCAACGCGTTCAGCGGCACCCTGATCGTGACGATCAACGGCACGCTTTACACGTCCAGTGCCATCAACTTGGCCAGCGCCACGTCGTTCGCCAACGCCGCTACGCTGATGACGGCCGGCTTTACCTCGCCGCCGTTCGCCATCGTCTACGACACGCAGCGCAACCGCTTCACGCTGCTGACCACGCTCACCGGCGCGACGGAAACCTCGACCGATGTGTCGGGCACCCTGGCCGCTGATGTCGGCTTGTCGCAGGCCTCGGGCGCCTTCATCGCGCAGACCGGTGCGGCCATCGACACACCCGCGTCGGCTATGGCGCGCCTGACGTCGCTCACGACCAACTTCGGCACGTTCACCACGTCCGTCACGCAGACGCTGACCCAGCGCGAGGCGTTCGCGTCGTGGAACAGCACGCAGAATTTCCAGTATGCCTACGCTGCGTGGGATACCGACGCGGCGGACCTGACGCCCAACAACGCGGCCTCGTTTGGCGCGATTGCCTTCGCGACGCCCTACCAGGGCACGCTGCCGGTGTACGGCGGCATCGACACCGCGGCGGCCTTCATGGGCTACGCCGCCAGCATCAACTACAACATCCGCAACGG
>OUWB010000993.1_pt2 | contig 14617 bp, 11 predicted proteins | sample 1779821 | NCBI WGS metagenome assembly OUWB01 (sample SAMEA3914806, study PRJEB12502) | metagenome | biome: forest; material: soil | place: Canada | collected 2011-08-03 | depth 0.1 m
GGATGACCACGTCCTCGTTCACCTTGAACGCGTTGGTGTGCTTGGCAATCGCCGCGGTACGCGAACGGTCGAGCCAGAAGCGCTTGCGCGCTTCGGCGCTGACCGCAACGAAACCTTCGCCGCTCTTGCCGTTGGCCATGCGCACCACTTCCGAGGTGGCGGCCGCCACCAGATCGGCGTCGTCGCCGACGATGTCGCCGATCAGCACCATCTTCGGAAATGCGCTGCGCTTGGATTTGGTCGCATAGCCAACCGCGCGCAGATAGCGTTCGTCCAGATGCTCGAGCCCGGCCAGGATCGCACCGCCCTGCTTCGAGGTTTCGAACAGGAAGTCCTTGATTTCGACGATGCTGGGAATCGCCTCACGCGCCTGGCCGAAGAATTCCAGGCACACGGTACGCGTATGCGCCGGCATCTTGTGCAACACCCAGCGCGCGCTGGTGATCAAGCCGTCGCAGCCTTCCTTCTGGATGCCCGGCAGGCCGGCCAGGAACTTGTCGGTCACGTCCTTGCCCAGCCCTTCCTTGCGGAACCGCCGACCTTCGATTGCCAGCGTCTCGCTGCGCAGCAATGTGGCGCCCGGGGCCTGCTCGCCGTCGTACCATTTCAGTTCGAAGGTGGCCACCGGCACGTCGTGGATCTTGCCCATGTTGTGATCAAGACGGGTGATTTCGAGCCAGTTGCCGTCCGGATCCACCATGCGCCACCACGCCAGATTGTCGAGCGCCGTGCCCCATAGCACGGCCTTCTTGCCGCCGGCGTTCATGGCGACATTGCCGCCTATGCAGGACGCGTCGAGCGAGGTCGGGTCAACCGCGAAGACGTAGCCGGCTTTCTCGGCCGCGTCGGTCACGCGACGCGTCACCACGCCGGCGCCGGAGAAGATCGTCGCGACCTTGCCTTCGACGCCAGGCAGATCGGTCAGCGTCACCTCGCCCAGCTGCTCGAGTTTCTCGGTATTGATCACGGCCGCAAACGGCGTCAGCGGTATCGCGCCGCCGGTATAGCCGGTGCCGCCGCCGCGCGGAATCACTGTCAGGCCGAGTTCGAAACAACCCTTGATCATGGCCGCGATTTCGAGCTCGGTGTCAGGCGTCAGCACCACGAACGGATATTCCACGCGCCAGTCGGTCGCGTCGGTGACGTGGGACACGCGCGACAGGCCGTCGAAGCGGATGTTGTCTTTCTGCGTATGGCGCCCCAGTACCTTGAGGGTACGCTTGCGCAGCTCGCCAGTTTGCTGGAATTCGGCGGCAAAGTCGCGCACCGCGTTGCGGGCGGCCAGCACCAGGGCCTCCACCCGATGGGCGCGCTCGCGGCCGGCCAGATCGGCATGGCTCGCCTGGTCGACACGGCTGCGTTTTTCGATTTCGTTGAGGCGATGCTCAAGCGCGTCGATCAGCATCTTGCGGCGCTTGGGATTGTCCAGCAAGTCGTCCTGCAGATAGGGATTACGCCGCACGACCCAGATATCGCCGAGTACCTCATACAGCATACGGGCCGAACGGCCGGTGCGGCGTTCTGCGCGCAACTCGTCGAGCGCCTGCCAGGCTTGCTCGCCCAGCAGGCGTATCACGATTTCCCGGTCGGAAAATGAGGTGTAGTTGTAGGGAATTTCGCGCAAGCGGGGGGCTGCGTCGAGAAGGGCGGCCTGGGCGTCGTGCGGATCGAGTACTTGAGGTGCGTTCATGGTCGACAGTTCGTTGGACCGGCTAGTGACTGGCCGGTGGATGCGCCGCCGACTACTGAGGTGCGGCGCATCGGTGAGACTGGGGATGTGACGTTTTGGGCCGGACGGTTCGGCAGCGGCACGATCGGTAAATTCTATGCGCCGGGTAGGCGGACACCTGACGGATCAATCGGCTAGCGGGGAACCGCCCTTGGATGACGGGGAGCGCCACGATCGTGCGCCGGAATGCGCGACAGGGTATGCGGCAGACAGACAGGCGCCGCCGCACGGCGCGGTGCGACCGGCAGCGAACCCGCCCGCAGGCGAGGTCTGGCGCAAATTCCGTATCAGTCGGGCCATCATATCGATTTGTGCGTAAAGTCTGATTGTACTGCATCGCAGGGACCGCCGTCGCGGGCTCCGCAACTGCCACAGACAACATGCGCTTTTGAAAAAAAGGCGCTTGTGGGCCACCTTTCGGTCCGGAATCGTTCGATTTCGCGGCCCAGTCAGCATTAGGCGCTATGATTAGCGTTTACCCGCCGCCAGTGCCCGTCCAACCTGCCGAGTCCGTTTGCATGTCCTCCGCCGATTACCTTAAGAAAATTCTTACCGCCCGCGTCTACGACGTGGCCCGCGAAAGCGAACTGGATTACGCCGGCGCCCTGTCGGCCCGGCTCGGCAACCGGGTCTATCTAAAGCGCGAGGATAACCAGGCCGTATTCTCGTTCAAGTTGCGCGGCGCCTACAACAAGATGGCCCAGCTGTCGGCCGAGGAACTGGCGCGTGGCGTGATCACCGCATCGGCCGGCAACCACGCCCAGGGCGTCGCCTTGGCGGCGGCCCGGCTGGGCTGCCGGGCGGTGATTGCGATGCCGGTGACGACACCGCTGGTCAAGGTCGACGCGGTGCGGGCGCACGGCGGCGCGGCGGTCGAGATCACCTTGTTCGGCGACTCCTACACCGACGCCTACCAGCACGCACTGGGCTTGCAGGCGGAGCGAGGACTCACTTTTGTCCACCCGTTCGACGATCCGGACGTGATCGCGGGGGCAGGCACGGTGGGGATGGAAATCCTGCGGCAATTGCAGGGGCCGATCGACGCCATCTTCGTGCCTATCGGCGGCGGCGGACTCATCGCTGGGGTCTCCGCCTACGTCAAGGCGTTGCGCCCCGAGATCAAGATCATCGGCGTGCAGACCGAGGATTCCTGCGCGATGGCGCAGTCGCTGAGGGCCGGCGAGCGCGTGACCCTGACCGACGTCGGGCTGTTCTCCGACGGTACCGCGGTCAAGCTCGCCGGCGCGGAAACCTTCCGCCTGTGCCGCGAGAACGTCGACGAGGTCGTGCTGGTCGATACCGACGCACTGTGCGCGGCGATCAAGGACGTGTTCCAGGAAACCCGCAGCCTGCTTGAGCCCGCCGGCGCGCTCGCGCTGGCCGGGATGAAGGCCTATGTGGAGCGCGAAAAACTGCGCGATCGGACCCTGGTTGCGATTGCGTCGGGAGCCAATATCAATTTCGACCGCATGCGCTTCGTCGCTGAGCGCGCCGAGGTCGGCGAGGAAGCCGAGGCGCTTTTCGCGGTTACGATCCCCGAGGCGCGCGGCAGCTTCAAGCGCTTTTGCGAGCTGATCGGCGAGCGCAACGTCACCGAGTTCAATTACCGGATCGCCGACGCAAGCCAGGCCCATATCTTCGTAGGCGTGCAAATCCGCAAGCGCGAAGAGCGCCTGAAAATCGCGACCAATTGCGAGGCACACGGTTTTGCCACGATCGATCTGACCCACGACGAGCTGTCCAAACAGCATATCCGCTATATGGTCGGTGGACGCTCGCCGCTGGCCGAAAACGAATTGTTGTACCGTTTCGAATTTCCCGAGCGACCCGGCGCGCTGATGCGCTTCCTGTCATCGATGGCGCCGAACTGGAACATCAGCCTGTTCCACTATCGCAATCAAGGCGCCGATTACAGCAACATTCTGGTCGGACTGCAGGTGCCTGGCAGCGAACAACCGGCTTTCGAGCAATTCCTGCACACCTTGGGCTATCCTTTCTGGAACGAAAGCAGCAATCCGGTCTATCGGTTGTTCCTGTCGTAACGGGATCCCAGCGGCTCCCCGCACAAGGCGATTCAGCATGGCAAACTCTATGGACAATCAGCTCGTGGTGGCGGTCTCGTCGCGCGCGCTGTTCGATTTCGAGGCGGAAAACAGCGTCTTCGAGCAGGGCGACGACCGTGCCTATCAGGCACTGCAGTTATCTCGCATCAACCAGCCGGCGGAACCCGGCGTGGCCTACCCGCTGATCCGCAAGTTGCTGGAACTGAATCCCGCCGAGGGCGACGCGCGCGTCGAAGTGGTGATGTTGTCGCGCAACGACCCGGTCAGTGGTCTGCGCGCCTTCCATTCCTGCGAGGCGCTGGGCCTGAAGATTTCGCGCGGCGTATTTACGCGCGGCCGCCCCCCATTTCGCTATCTGCACTCGTTCAAGGCCGGCTTGTTCCTCTCGGCCAACGCCGACGATGTGCGCGGCGCATTGGACGCCGGCTTTCCCGCGGCCCGCGTCTATCCGGACTCGTTCAAGGCGGCGGAGCGCCATCCCCATGAAATTCGCATCGCATTCGACGGCGATGCGGTGCTGTTTTCCGACGAAGCAGAACACATCTACAAGACGCAGGGGCTTGCCGCCTTCATCGAGAATGAAACCAGCAAGGTCGGCCTGCCCTTGCGCGAAGGGCCGTTGCAGCCTTTGCTGGCCGCGCTGCACCAGTTACAGAAAGTCGCGGATGTCGCCACGCCGGTGCGCATCCGCACGGCGCTCGTTACCGCCCGCTCGGCACCCGCCCACGAGCGTGCCATCCGAACCCTGATGAATTGGAATATCGAGATCGATGAGGCGATGTTTCTCGGCGGCCTGGATAAAGGGCAGTTCCTGAGGGAGTTCGAGCCCGATTTCTTCTTCGACGACCAGATCAGCCATTGCGAATCCGCGCTCGGCTTTTCTCCTACCGGGCATGTGCCCAGCGGCATCGCAAATCGCATTGACTGCCATGACACCTGAACAATCGCAACTGGGCAAGGCCGTGGCCTACCAGGATCATTACGACCCGTCGTTGTTGTTTCCCATCGCGCGCGGCCCGGCGCGCGCGGAAATCGGCGTGCCCGACTCGCTGCCTTTTTTCGGCGCCGACCTGTGGAATGCCTATGAACTCTCGTGGCTTACCCCGCGCGGCAAGCCGCAGATCGCCGTCGCCAGCTTCGTGATACCGGCCGATACACCCCACATCGTCGAATCGAAGTCGTTCAAGCTCTATCTCGGCTCATTTGCGCAAACGCCCTACGAATCGGTGGACGCGGTACGCGACACCATACGGCGCGACGTCGGCACCGCGTGTAGCGCGTCGGTCCAGGTCAAGCTGACCTTGCCCAATGAATTCGATCAACTGGCACTCGATGAGCTGGGGGGCACGCCGCTCGACAGGCTGGATCTCGACACCGACATCTATCAGCCGTCGCCCGACCTGCTGCACGCACAGAAGGACGAAGCACCGGTCGACGAAACGGTGTTTTCGAATCTGCTGAAATCGAATTGTCCGGTCACGGGCCAACCCGACTGGGGCAGCGTCCAGATCCGCTATGTCGGCCCCCCTATCGACCACGCCGGCCTGTTGCGCTACATTATTTCCTACCGCAGCCATACGGGGTTCCACGAACAATGCGTCGAGCGCATTTTCATGGATATCCTGCGCCGCTGCGAACCGATCAAGCTTGCCGTCTACGCGCGCTACACGCGCCGAGGCGGATTGGACATCAACCCGTTCCGGACCAACTTCAACCTGCCGCTGCCCGATAACGCTCGCACTGCCCGCCAATAAGACCGCGCCTCTGGCGCACACCCTTGGCCGGCGGCGATTTGCCGCCCCGGCTCTTTGCAACGCGTAGTCCGTCCAGGAGGCGCCCGTGTTCGCCAAACCGGATCCCCATTCCGTCGTGCCGTCCATCGTGCAGCCCTTTGCCCATGTCGCCGCCGTTCATGGCGAGCGTCCGATCGATCCGCTGGGCAAGGGTCTGGGCAGCCTGCCGCCGGCCCATGTGGCATTGGTCGACGCCGGCCAGCTCAAGTGGAACCTGCTGCGCGAGGATATTTCGCTGCCGGCGGCCGTGCTGTATGCCGACCGCCTGGCCCACAACCTGCACTGGATGCAGCAATTCGTCAACGAATACAGTGTGCGCTTGGCGCCACACGGCAAAACCACGATGGCGCCCCGCTTGTTCAGGATGCAATTGGCAGCAGGCGCCTGGGGCATCACGCTGGCCACCGCGCATCAGGTTCACGCCGCTTATCACGGCGGCGTGCGCCGAGTATTGATGGCCAATCAACTGGTCGGCCGGCAGAATATGGCGATCATTGCCGACCTGCTGGGCAATCCAACATTCGAATTCTTCTGCGTGGTCGATTCGGCCGACAACGTCAACCAGCTCGGCGCCTACTTCAAGCAAACGGGACGCGCATTGAACGTCCTGCTGGAAATCGGTTGCGCGGGCGGGCGCAGCGGCGTACGCAGCGTGTCCCAGCGGGACGCGGTATTGGCCGCGCTGGCACGATGGCCCGGCACGGTCAAGCTGGCCGGTCTTGAACTCTTCGAAGGCGTGCTGGACGACGAACACGCCGTGCGCGCCTTCCTCAAGCAAGCGGTGCAATGGACCGGGGAACTGATGCAGGGCGGCAGTTTCGCGCGCAAGCCAGCGCTGCTGTCCGGCGCCGGATCTGCCTGGTTTGACCTCGTCGCGGAGGAATTCCAGCATGCGCATAGCCACGGCGCGGTCGAGATCGTGCTGCGCCCTGGCTGCTATCTGACGCACGATGCAGGCCTCTATCGCCACGCCCATGCCGGGGTGCAGCAACGCAGCGCCGTCGCCCGCCGCATCGGTGCGGAACTGAAACCGGCACTACAGGTATGGGCTTACGTCACATCGCTGCCGGAACCCGGCCACGCGATCATCGGCCTGGGCCGGCGCGACGCGGGTTCGGCCTCCGGCTTTCCGGTCGCGGCGCGGCACTACCGGCCAGGCAACGATGCGCCGGTGGAGATCGAAGCCACGCGTAACTGGGAAGTGTTCAAGATGATGGACCAGCACACCTTCCTGCGCATCGCCGTCAACGACGATGTGAAGGTCGGCGACATGATCGCGTTCGACATCTCCCACCCCTGCCTGACTTTCGACAAATGGCGGCAATTGATCGTCGTCGATGCGGCTTACAACGTGACCGAGGTGGTCGAGACGTATTTCTAGGCCGCGTAATTTCAGGCCCTAGTTCGATTCGTCGCCAGACGAGGCTGGCGTCCGCGGCAAACGCAAATCCGCCAGACGCGCCTCCAGCAAAGCCAACCCGTCGGTCAGCGCATGCAATTGGGCCTCGGGTATACCGTCGAGTAGTTCGTCCAGGAAGCGATTGCGGCGCGGCATGGTCTGCTCCACCACGGCGGTACCGGTCGTGGTCAGCATGACGTTGGTAATGCGGTTGTCTCGCGTGTCGGCACTTCGGCTGATCCATCCCAGACTCTCAAGGCCCTTCAGTTGTCGCGTCAGTGCACCCGGATCGACTTGCAATTTTTCGACCAGTTTTTTCTGCGAAACGCTGCCGCCCTCACGCACCGCAAGCAGGATGCGCCAGCGTGACAGCGGCAAGCCGACCCGGGTCTCGTAGGCTGCCAGGAAACTGCGGTATGTGCGGCCGAACTGTTGCAAAGCGATAATCCGTTCTTGCCTTTCCGGCATGACTATTCTCCATGCACCAGCGTTTCGGCCGACGGCTTGCCATGCGTATGCAGCACCACGGGCGGTAGACGGCGTACGTGCCAGACCCCGAAGATCGCGACCGCCACACCCAGACCGACCCCCAAGTGGATCGAGCTGACCAAAGCCTCGCGCGCCAATTCGAGCAGGCGCGCACCATCATGTCCGGCCGCGCTCAATTGTGCGAGCAATGACCCCTGTGCGGCATGGTTGATCAGGATCTGCGGGTCGCCAAATTGAGGCAGCCACGCAGAAGCATGGTCGGCCGCCAGTGCGTCTTTCACGCCGCCGATATAGCGACGCGTGACCAGGGTGCCGGTCAGGGCCGCGCCGCCCATGCCGCCTATCATGCGCAGCGATTGCAACAGTGCGGTTGCAATTCCCAGATTCTGCCGGCCCGCCGCCTGCTGCGCGAAGATCGTCAGATTGGGAAAGACGAAGCCCAGGCCCAGGCCGCCGCTCAGCATGAATGTCATAAGCAGCGTGCGTGGCATCGCGCGGGTCGACAACGCAATACCCGCGCAGCAGACCACCAGCAAGGCGAAACCCAGGGTCAGCAGCGCATTCGGATTACGCAAGCGCGTCACGATGCGGCCATTGACGATACTGCCGATGGTGATAAACACTACCAGCGGAGTGATCAGCACGCCGGCATCGCGCGGCGACAGGCCGAAGCCGCCCTGCAGCAGGAGCGGAGCGAAAAACAGCACCGAGAACATCGCAAAGCCGCCGACCACCGATAGCGTGAAGAGCGGCCCAAGCTTCGGGTCGCGAAACATCTCGAACGGCAGCAGAGGCTGCGCGCAGCGGCGCTCCCAGAACCAGATCGCGACCAGCGCGGCCACGCTGACAGCCAGCAGCAGCGCCGTGTCGGCCGTGACGCCGCGCTTGGGGAGCAGTTCGACAAAGAGCTGCAGGCAGCCCAGTGCGGCGGTAATCATCAACGCGCCGGGCCAATCCAGGCGCATGGTCTTGCTAGGATCGCTGTGTCGCAGATGCGGTAGATACAAAACGACGAACAGCAACGATAGCAACCCGACCGGAAGATTCACATAAAACACGGAACGCCAGCCGTAGGACTGGGTCAGGAAACCGCCCAGCGATGGGCCGACCGCGTTGGCGATGCCGAAAGCCGAGCTCATGATGACCTGCCAGCGCAAGCGCACGCGCGGATCCGGAAACAGATCGGGTATGCAGGCAAAGGCGGTCCCGACCAGCATCCCGCCGCCTATGCCCTGCAGACCTCGCGCCAGGACCAGGAACAACATGCTGTTGGCCATGCCGCATAGGGCGGATGCGGCCGTAAACACCAATATGGAGGCGATCACGAAAGGCTTGCGGCCGTAATAGTCTCCCAAGCGACCGAAAATCGGCACGGTGACGACGGACGTAAGCAGATAGGAGGTGGCGACCCAGGCATACAATTCGAAGCCCTTCAGCTCCGCGACGACCGTGGGCAAAGCCGTGCCGACCACAGTCTGGTCAAGCGCCACCAGCATCACGACGAAGGAAATGCCGAGCACTGCCATCAGTGATGCGCGAAATGGCAGGACCTGCGAACTCGAGTGCGCGGCAGAAGTATGGACGGCCATTATTGTTAGCGCAATAATTGCTAGGTCAAAAGATTATTCTATCACGGCCACACTGGAGTTCCGGCGCCGGCAGGGACAATCCAAGACGCGTTGAAGCGGCCCGACAGTACTTAAGCCGGCACAGCCGTGACCTGCCTGATGAATTGACCGGCTTGCGCCAAGGCATCACGGGCCTCCGGCAACCAGCGCGCGAAGATTTGATGTGCATGCGGTGTGTTCGGCCACACCGTCAGGCGCACATCGACGCCGGCCGCCTCGGCGCGTTTGGCAAAGCGCAGCGCGTCGTCGCGCAGCACTTCGGTATCGCTGGCGTGGATCAGCAGTGGCGGCAAGCCATGCAAATCAGCATACAACGGCGACACGAGCGGATGATCGGCGCGTGTAGCGCCCACGTAAAAGCGAGCCGCACGCGCGATCGACGCACCGCAGAACATGACGTCGTTCGCATCGTTGGTCTGTAGCGAAGCCCCGGTCGCCGCCAGATCGGTCCAGGGCGAAAACGCGATGGCCCCTGCCGGCTGCGGCAATCCCGCATCGCGCAACGCGACCAAGGTGGCAAGCGTCAGGCCGCCGCCGGCGGAATCGCCGGCAATGACCAGCGAAGACGGCGCCACGCCTTCGGCCAGCAAAGCTCTGTATGCCGCGACCGCGTCCTCGATCGCAGCCGGAAAAGGATGCTCCGGCGCCAATCTGTACGCCAGGGAGAATACGCGGGCGCACGCCGCCAGCGCCAAACCGAACGATATCGGCCTATGGGTACGCGGCGAGCAAAAATAATAGCCTCCGCCGTGCAGATACAGGACCGTGATGCCTTTACTCGGCGTGCGAGCCTCGATCCACTCGCCCCGCAAGCCGGCAGCATGATCCGTTTTCAATTCGGCGGCGTCGCAACGGATGCCGTGTGGAATGCGCGTGGTCGCAAAGATGCGTTCCGCGTGCGCCCGGGAAAACGCGACGTCGATATCGGGTGCGTACGACGCGGGTTTGACCCGCCGACGCAAAAGCCAGCCCAAGGCTGAGTTCTGCCAGCTCATCGCCCGCGCTCCTGTCGATATGATGTTGCGTCGTTGATTCGGGGTGGCCGCGCTGGCGCCGGCCACCGCCGTCAAGCACGGCTAGCGCCGTGCCTGACGGCGCCTAGACCATCACGATCACTGGCCACTGACGACCTGGCCACGAATTTCCCCGCCGGGGTTCTTCGCCGTATGGACATTGAAATACCAAAGACCTCCCAGCAGATCATGCGCTTGCGCGGCTGTCAGATGAGCCGTGCCGTCGATCGGGCTGGTCACCGGATTGGACATCGCGACTTGCACGCCCGCGTTCGTGCCGGCGGGAGCCGGGCCATGGAAATGCGCCATGGTGGCCGGGCCGCTCAAGCCGGCAAAGGTGACGTGGTACTGCAGGTCCTGGTTTACAGTGTCGTAGGTGGCGACAACCTGGCCGTGCCCCATGCCGGTGTTCGGCGGCACTTCGGTCGAGGTCTTGAGGTCGGCTTTCAGCGAGATCGTCGCCGCCTGCACGTTCATGGCGCAGAGCGCGAGAGCTGAAACCGAGATTAGCGTGCGCAGTAATTTCATTGCATGTCTCCTGTTGACGCGCGGGTCGAGGCGACTCGCACGGGTGATGTGACGATCAGCAATTCGACGCAGAACCCCGTCCGTCCGCCGGGCGTGACCATGGGTCCGGATTCCATACTAATGGAAAATAAGGGGTCGCGTCTTGACTTGGAGCAATCCGGCGACTACCTGTACGTCAGATCAATCACAGGAGGCAGCGATTCGTGTAAGGTGCGGGTACGTCTATTGGGAGGACGCCGATGAAGAGTCAGTTCGTGGAATTGCCCGCGGCCGTGGCAGGCAACAGCCCGGTGCGCATCGAATACCGCTGGATACATCCCGAACTGCGCCCCGAACCGCACGAACGTCCGCTGCTGGTCTTCTTGCACGAAGGGCTGGGCTCGGCCGCGATGTGGAAAAGCTGGCCCCAGGATTTATGCGACGCGGGCGGATTCCGCGGCCTGGTCTATTCGCGTCCCGGTTATGGCCGTTCGACCCCGCGTCCCCATCATGAACGCTGGCCCTTGGACTATCTTCAGCGCCAGGCGCGGGAGCTGCTACCCGCCCTGCTGGGCCAGCTCGGGGTCGATCCGGCGCAAACACTCTGGCTGATAGGGCATAGCGACGGTGCATCAATTGCACTGCTGCACGCCGCAGCTTACCCGCAACGCGTGGCCGGCGCGGTGGTGATGGCGCCGCATGTATTCGTCGAGCCGATCGCACGCCAGGGTATCACCGCGGCGCGCGAAGCCTATCTGGAAGGCGGTTTGCGCAACAAGCTGGCCCGCTATCACGACGACGCCGATTCGGCTTTTTGGGGCTGGGCCGACGTTTGGCTGGACCCAGCCTTCCTGAGCTGGAACATCGAGGCCGATCTAGCCCAAATCCGCTGCCCGCTGCTGGCCATCCAGGGACTGGAAGACGAATACGGGACGCTGGAGCAGGTCCGGCGCATTGGCCGCGCGGTGCCGGCCACCCGTCTGATGGAATTGGGCGAATGCGGTCACTCGCCCCACCGGGACCTCGCGCTTCAGGTCAATCTGGCGATCATCGACTTTATCGGTCAACCGGGCTGAGCGCGGGCGAACCCCGCGCCGCGGAACGACCCAAGCGCGGCATCGCCAGCATCACGCCGCACCAGATAAAGATCAAACGCCCTTCCGAAAATGTCGAGAAATGCGAATTGAACATGCTGGTGGCACACCAAGTGCAAAGGATGCCCAACCCTAGCGCGCGGAAGGGTGCGTCGACCCGCTGGCGAAATGCCGATGCGATGAACGCCAGGAATACGACCAGGCCTACGCTGCCCTGCTCTGCCAGGATCTTGAGGAACTGATTGTGCGGATCGGTGGTGCCGGTTGCCTCCCACCCTTCTTCACCGCGCGTTTGCTGCAAGTAACTGGTACGGAAACCACCCGTACCGACACCGAACCACGGATGCGCGCGCACAATGGGCAGGGTGTTCTTCAGAAACACGATGCGTATGCCGATCGAGGTCAAATCATCGGAACTTTTGTACGTACGCGCCTCATTGAGGCCTTGTTCGATACGATCCCGCGCGACCGGCGAGGCCACCAGCGCGGCGGCGAGGACCGCCAAGCCCACCACCAGGGCCAGTAGCTTGCGTCCCTCGAATACCCGATGGCCCAAGCGCGACCATGTCAGGATGTAGGCGACCAGGCACACCACAACAGCCAAATAGCCGCTACGACCCGACGTGATCAGGACGATATTGGCCAGCATCACCACGGTGCAGGCCAGCAGCACAATGCGTTGCGCGCGGGACAGCACGATACCCGAGCGGGCCGCATCGCGCAACAGGACGGCCGCGGCATACGCGGCGACGCAGAACACCAGGCCCTGTGTCACGTGATTGCGCACAACGATACCCATCTCATAATTGGAAACGGGCAGATGCGTCGCGTCACAGACAAACGACGCGACCGCGCATATGCCGCTCACGACGATGAGCGTCCATAACAAGCGCATTTTCCATTGCACTTCATCGAACAGCGCGCATCCGAGCGGCAGCATCAGCAACCTGCGCCAACCGGTCAGCATGCTCAGCGCCTCCGAGCGCGGTGCGCTGCCGTAGAACATGCCGATCACCAATACCGCGGCGAACACCATCAGCCCCAGGACCATAGGCTGGCGCAGTGCGGCAATCAGGCGCCCACGCACCTCCGGCGAAAGAATCGCCAGCAGATACAGCAGCCCCTCCGCCACATTGGTCAGCGGCGGCGAAAACATCAGAAAGATCAGTTGTGCAATCAGTAGGCAGCGGCAAATCGCCACCGTATTCTTGTACCAGGGCGAGGGTAAGCTAGTTTGCGGCATGAACAGGGAATGAAAAAAGGAAGACTTACGCAGAAGCGAAATTTCGATCTACGGGCGGAACAACGTGCGCAACTGCACCCAATAGGCACGCAAGCGCCTGCGGCGAATCTTGTTCCAGTGGTAGCGCAGCCAATTATAAACCGCGGTATGTTTCAGCCGGTTTTTATCGAGCTCGCTCGTGAACAACCCGAACACGCTGCCCTGCTCCACGATGGGCCTGCGCAGCCAGTATTGCCCGATACCGCAGGCGAGGTCGATCTGGTTCATCAGGTGATCCGCCGGCAGGCTCACCTGGTTGGCATCCAACCAGGTCAATCGCCGCTGCATGGCCTCGGCGTCCGTCAAATAGCCTTCGGTAGTTGGCAGCGGCAAAGGGAATAACGGGCCATCCGCCAGAAAGAACGCGTCCGGCACCTTGGTATCCGCCCCGCCGAGGAACACCAGCCAGCCGTCCGGCAGGTCACGACAGGCCGTCAGGGCTTGGTCCAGCCCTGCGCGGAAATGCTTGGCCAGCAACACATCGTCTTCGAACACGAGGATCCGGCGCTGCCCCCGGGCCAAGGCCAGACGCCATGCATGGGCATGTTTCAACACCAGCGAACGATGCGCCGGCGACAGACGGCCCGGCGAGAATTGACGCTCCAGCGTGGCCGGGTCCAGCTCGTCGGCGTCATGATCGAAGACAAATTCGAAGGCGAGTCCGTGCGCGGCCATCTGCTGCCGTACATGGGCAATCCGGTCCACGAATGTCTTGACGCTCAGTACATAGATCGCGTCCACGCCGGGCACCGCCAATCGGTTGTCAGGCTGAGTATGTTCCGGGTTGAGCATGAATATATGTTGTCGTTGTAGGATATGCCGACCGATTAGCCCGTGCAGCAGCTTCGACGGCCAACCCCGCAAAGGGTTCGCAACAAGCCAAGACGGCTTAAAAGGCGGTTATTCTAAAAAATGAAACAGCTAATTGCGCGATTTGCGCTTAAATAGTAAGTGAAAACCCTATATTATTCTTCATGCGAGAAGTGAGTTTTCCATCGGATGGAAAATCTCCAATGTTTGCGCAGCCTCCGGGCTGCGCTTTTTTTTGCCTGTTCGTTTTTCCGCTCAGGTCCGGCATTGTAAAGCACCCCGGTTCCGGCACGCAGATCAGCCGTGGCGAATCGACGGCGCGACGTGCTGGTTTTCTTTTTCGCCGCCATCGGCACCCCATGTGCCATCCGACCCGGTGCCGTGACCGGCGCAATACGGTCCCGACGGCACGGTGGCGGCGCGGGAAAACCCGGGCGGACGTCCGGCTCGTGTAAACTGGCGGGATTGTGCGGGTTTTCAATCCGCAATCTTGAATTCAACGCATCGCTTACCGGAGGGGTGCCGCCGCAGCGCCTGGTCCGAGTCGGCATACAATTACGCGCGTTCGGGCCGCGTCCGCCAGGGATCTCCGGCCAAGCGCGCGATACGAGCGACGCAAGCCATCATGTCCATTTCAGAAGTCAGACGCCGCCGCACCTTTGCGGTGATTTCCCACCCCGACGCGGGCAAAACCACCCTGACCGAAAAGCTGCTGCTGTTTTCGGGCGCGATTCACATCGCCGGTACCGTCAAGGGGCGCAAAAGCAATCGCTATGCGACGTCCGACTGGATGGAGATCGAAAAGCAGCG
>OUWB010378848.1_pt1 | contig 14592 bp, 14 predicted proteins | sample 1779821 | NCBI WGS metagenome assembly OUWB01 (sample SAMEA3914806, study PRJEB12502) | metagenome | biome: forest; material: soil | place: Canada | collected 2011-08-03 | depth 0.1 m
GTCTTGGCCTTGTCGAGGTGGCGGACGAATTCGGCGACACCGCCGTCATAGTGCAGGATGATTTCGTAGGGTTCGGCCTCGCGGAAATCGGCGAGGCGGATGTGCACGCCGGAATTCAGGAAGGCCAGCTCGCGCAGGCGGTGTTCCAGCGTCTTGCGGTCGAAATTGATGAAGGCGAAGGTGCCGTCGTCCGGCCCGATTTTCAGCGAGGGCAGGAAGGTCACCACCGTGCCGGTCAGCGACAGGCCGCTTTCGCGCAACGGGGCGTCGCCGGTGACGTGGGTCGCAACGGTCGTATCGCCGCGTTCGAAACGCGCTTCGTATTGCTTGCCGTTGCGGTAGATCTTGAGCTCGACATAATCGGACAGGGCGTTGACCACCGAGACGCCGACGCCGTGCAGGCCGCCGGAGACCTTGTAGCTGTTCTGGTCGAACTTGCCGCCGGCGTGGAGCTGGGTCATGATGACCTCGGCCGCCGAAACGCCCTCGCCTTCGTGGATGTCGACCGGCATGCCACGGCCGTCGTCCGACACCGAGCACGAGCCATTGGCATTGAGGATGACCTCGACGCGCGTGGCGTGGCCGGCCAGGGCTTCGTCGATGGCATTGTCGACGACTTCGTAGACCATATGGTGCAGGCCCGAGCCGTCGTCGGTGTCGCCGATGTACATGCCGGGACGCTTGCGCACCGCGTCAAGACCCTTCAGTACCTTGATCGAATCAGCGCTATAGTTGGCGGCGGCTTCCTCGGGGGTATCGGTGATTTCGTCGCTCATGCGATGCGGTCCATTTTACTCAGTAAAATCAATGAAATGTCCGGCGTCGACGCGGACGCCCAAGGCCCGGTTCTTCAGGCCGTCAAACAGGCCGAGATCGGTACCTGTAAAGAAGGTTTGTAGGCCCAAAGCATGGGTCTCGTCAAACAATGCATGGCGCCGGCCGGGGTCGAGATGGGCCGCCACTTCGTCGAGCAAAAGCAGCGGCGGGGATGGAGCGGCGGCATCGGGCGCGGGTTTCGCCAGCCGGGCGCCCTGGGCCAGGATAATGTTGAGCAGCAAGGCCTTTTGCTCGCCGGTCGAGCCCTCGGCGGCCGGGCGGCCCTTGTCGCGGAAGATGACGGTGAAGTCGCTCCGGTGCGGTCCGAACAGCGAGCGTCCGGCGGCGCCGTCGCGGGCGCGGGCGCGGCGGAAGCCGTCCCTGAGCCAGGTCGTGAGGTCGGCTTCACCCAGCTCGCCGGAGAGACTGAGATCCGCCTTGGGGAAGGGGCCCTTATGGCCGTCGATCTCGGCCTGTAAAGCCGTAATGGCGGCGTGCCGGGCGGCGATCATGGCGACGCCGGCCTCGGCGAGCTTCTCTTCCAGGAGGTTGAGCCAGGCCTCGTCAAGGGGACCGTCGGTCAGCAGCTTCAGCCGCTCGCGCAGAGCCTTTTCGTAGGCGCTGACGCTGGCCGCATGAGCCGGTTCCGCGGCGAAGACCAGGCGGTCGAAGAAGCGCAGGCGTTCGGAGCGCGCCTCGATGAACAGCCGGTCCTGGGCGGGGGTCAGCCAGATCAGCCGCGCGTGGTCGAGCAACCGCGCCGCCGAGACGGTGTCGCCGTCCATGCGGATCAGGCGTTTGTTGAGATCGCGCGGATCGGATCCGGTCGACAGCCGAACCTCGTTCTCGCCTTCGCCGAAGGTCGCGGCCACGCCCCAGGGCCGCGCATTAGGGTCTTTGGGCGCCTCGCCCGGCAGGCGGCGGCCGAGATCGGCGAAGGCGGCGCCGCGCAGGCCCTTGCCGGGGCCGAGGACGGAGATGGCTTCGAGGAGGTTGGTCTTGCCGGCGCCGTTGGGGCCGTGGAGATAGACGCTGCGCCCGGCCACGGCGAAGTCGAGCCGCTCATAGGAGCGGAACTCGGTGAGGGCCAAAGACCGCAAGGAACGTGATTGCAGGGCGCGAGTCAAAGTAAGAAACCCCACCACCACCCTTCGCTACGCCGCGGGCGGTCCCCCTCCCCGGTCAAGCCGGGGAGGAATGAGAATATGTTTTTTATCATGCCTCCCCAGCTTCGCTGGGGAGGGGGACCGCGCCCGAAGGGCGTGGTGGTGGGGTGTCTTGCTTGGGCTGCGATCAAACTCTCAATGGCATCAGGACGTACTGCACGCCGTTGTCCGCCGGGTCGAGCACCAGGGTCGGCGACGAGGCGTCGGAGAAGCGCAGTTCGACGCTGTCGCCGCCGATCTGGCCCATGACGTCGAGGATGTAGCGGGCATTGAAGCCGATATCGATCGGCGAATTGTCGTAGTCGATTTCGGCTTCCTCGGTCGCCGCACCCGCTTCGATATTGCGCACCGATAGGGTCAGGCGGCCGCTTTCGATGGCCATCTTCACCGAGCGCGACTTTTCCGCCGAGATGGTCGAGACGCGGTCGACGGCCTTGGCCAGGACGCCGGTGTCGACGGTCATTACCTTGTCATTGCCTTTGGGGATGACGCGGCCGTAGTCGGGGAAGGAGCCGTCGATGATCTTCGACGTCAGCGACGCGTTGCCGAGCTGGAAGCGGATCTTGGCCGGCGAGACGGTAATGTCGACATAGCCCGTGCCGTCGTCGAGCAGGCGGCGCGCCTGGTCGATGGTCTTGCGCGGAATGATGACGCCGGCGCCGCCCATGGAGCCTTCGGGCGCGGGCATTTCGGCCAGGGCCAGGCGATGGCCGTCGGTGGCCACGGCGCGCAGATAGTTGGAACCGTCCTCGCTCAGCGTATGCAGGTACATGCCATTGAGGTAGTAGCGGGTTTCTTCGGTCGATACGGCGAAGCGCGTCTTGTCGATCAGGCGCTTTAAGTCATCGCGCAGCATGGCGTAGACGACGCCGTCGTGGTCGGACGACATGATGGGGAAGTCGCCGGCGGGCAGGACCGGCAGGGCGAAGCGCGAGCGCCCGGCCGAGACCGACAGGCGCGGGTCGTCGCCGGTGGCGTATTTCAGCTCGACATCGGCGCCTTCGGGCAGTTTGCGGACGATTTCGTAGAGGGTATGGGCGGGGGCGGTGATGCTGCCCGGGATCGAAACTGTGGCATCGGCGGTATCGACGATTTCCATGTCGAGATCGGTGGCCGAGAAGGCCACGGTATGGCCTTCGGCCGATAGCAGGACGTTGGACAGGATGGGGATGGTGTTGCGGCGCTCGACCACATTCTGGACGTGGCCGAGGGCTTTCAGCAGCGCGCCACGTTCGATGATGAATTGCATCTTGACGTCCCGATTAGACTGCCGGCATGCCCTCGTTTGGGGGCCGGGGGTGCGGACATTAGCCGATCAGCCGCAAAATTCAAGGAATACAAACGGGGTGTGGGGTCCGTGACCCCACAATCTTTATCTTCCTTTTCTGCCACCGCCCTGAAGGGGCGGATGGCTGAAAAGGAAAATGAAAAGGCTTGGGGCCACAGGCCCCAAACCCCGTTAGTTATTTCTGAGTTTACGGGTGAGCGCCTCAACGTCCCGCGCGATCTGATCGTCCGACGTCAGCAGCTCTTCGACCTTCTTCACCGCATGCAGCACGGTCGTATGGTCACGCCCGCCGAAACGGCGGCCGATGTCCGGATAGGACCGCGTCGTGTGCTGCTTGCACAGCCACATCGCCACTTGGCGCGGCCGGGCGACCGAGCGCGTCCGCCGCTCCGACAACAGATCCGCCTGTTTCAGGCCGAAATGCTCGGAGACCAGCTTCTGAATCTCGTCCACCGTGACGCGACGCTCAACCGAGACCTTCAGGTTGGGCTGCAGCAAGGCCATGGCTTCTTCCAATGTCAAACTCCCTAAACGCGGGCCGGCACTGGCCACTAAAGTATTTACCGCGCCCTCAAGCTCGCGGATCGACCCCGGCACGCGCTCGGCCAGGAAATGCATGACGTCGGCGCGCGGCCCCTGCGACCCGATATGGCCCAGGCGCTGCGACAACTGCTCCAGCTTGCGCTCGATAATGCCCATGCGCAGGGTCTGGTCGGCGACGTCGAGCGCGCAGACCAAGCCCGAGGACAGATGCGAGCGCAACCGCGCCTCGATCTCGGTCAGTTGCGACGGCGGCCGGTCGGCGGTGAACACCACGCGGCGATTGTTCTCGATCAACGTGGTCAGTGTGTGGAACAGCTCTTCCTGCGAAGAGGTCTTACCACCGATGAAATGCACATCGTCGACCAGCAACAGGTCGGCGCCGCGTACCTCGTCCTTGAACGCCGCCGTCGACTTGTCCATCAAGGCGCGCACGAAGGTCGAGGTGAACTTCTCGGCGGTCAGATAGACGATCTTGGCGTCCGGACGCAGGCGCTGCGCCTCCCAGCCGATGGCGTTCAGCAGGTGCGTCTTGCCATATCCGTAAGGACCGTGGAAAAACACCGGATTGAAGTGCCCATCGGCCCACGACGCCACCTGGCGCGACATGGTGTAGGCGAATTCATTGCCGCGGCCGGATACGAAGCTCTCGAAGGTCAGGCGCTCCTGCAACCCGCCGACGCGGTTTGTTGCGCCGTTACCCATCATGGCGGCGCTTGCGCCTCCATTGCCGTTCGGGACAACGGTGTCAGGCGCCGCGCCACCCTCGGGCGTCGCAACGGCGCTCATGTCGTGTTCGAAATCGACACGCGCCTTCAGATCGAGCACACGGGCCTGCGGATCATACTGGGTCCACAACTCCTGCGCGCGTCTCATGGCGTTCTTGGTGAACCAGTCCCGCGCATAGGCGGTCGGCGTCACCAGCACGGGGTCGCCCCGCAATCCCGGCCGCACCATCGAAGGCGCGACGTAGGAATTGTAAGGACCTTCACCCAACTCACGGCGCAATACAGGCGCCACCTTAGACCATACCGTTTCAGGTAGGATCGGCGACCAGCTTGTCATCCCTGGCATTTTTTTATCGCCCCGATCATGTGCCCAAACCCACTCTTACTGATACTCGTACTCGCACGAACCCATTCGTTCCTGGTCATCGCAACGTTTCAAGTCCCTTGGCCGGAACTTTGCCCGGCCTCTGCACCCCGCCGTCGATGTTTTTCGCGGTCAGCCGCAACGCCGTTTCGAGCGCGCGGACTGGCCCGGGCCGACGCCTTCCGTTCGTGTCGGGAACGCGGCGGCCTGTCTGATGGATCCCCGCCGGCCCCACAGCCAAACGGATATCCGTAGTTCGTGTTTCGCGCCCTAAAATTGCCAAAACCCAATGGCAATTCTCCAGGGACGCGAATAAATTACGCCTATAATCCCTCTACCGACGGCAGGAGCGACGATCCAAATCGTCCCGCGTCGGATCAAGAATGGTGAGAAGGCGGCCGTCTACACAGCCTGCCGATCCCACCGGGTTCGACTAGAATACTTCCCCGCAGGCTACTCAAATCTGTCCGTAATTCGTCCGTGTTGAGACAAAAGCCGGCCGGGAGGCGATCAACTTAGCGGTCTTGAGCACAGGGTCAATCAGGTAAATTGCAGTTTGGTACTGATATTTCGATTGACTCTATTAACCTCTTCGCCCGCAACGAGAAATTAACACTTTTTTAACACCGGCGCCGTGCAAAACCCACGCAAAGCCTTGTGCGCTATGCAATTGGCGACAGAAATCCGCTGCCTTTTCCGTACCGAAAAAGCCTGCGGACTCATGCGTTTTCTGACTGGGACGCGCCGGCCGGGTCTATGGCGACCGGTGCGGGGCAATCCCGGATGTCAGGCCACTTGCGGCCAGACCATCCGGGACTGAAAGGGGCTTTTAGGCCAGGGCCAGCTTCTTCAGCTGGGCGGCCAGGCGCGACACCTTGCGCGCACCGGTATTCTTGTGAACGACGCCGCGCGAAACGGCGCGCATCAGTTCCGATTGGGCAACGACAAAGGCCGTCGTGGCGGCCGCGGCGTCGGCGGCGGCAACCGCCTCCTCGAACTTGCGGACATAGGTCCGGACGCGCGAGCGGCGCGCCTTGTTCACTTCGGTACGACGGGCGATCTTGCGGATCGCCTTGCGGGCGCCGGGATTATTGGCCATTTAACACCTGATGCAATAGCAATGTCTGTCAGCCGGCCGGGGTGCCCCGGCACGGGAAATTCAAGGCGGCGGGATATAGCCGATAGAGGCGTGGGGGTCAACGGTGTGGGGCCGCCTTTTTCGTAACACGGCGCAGATTTTATACACAGGCCGGATTCCATTGCCTTTTCGGGAAAATCCGTTTGTCCCGTTGCGATCCCATTATATGGGCGTTACCTTGGCTGCGGGACCTAAGGGGGATGATCATGACCGAACTTAACCGACGCCACGCGATGGCGGGCGCAATGGCCGCCGGTGTGGCGGCACTGGCGGGACCCGTCTGTGCCAAACCGGCCATCGGCAAGCCCGCGCCCAAATTCACGCTGTGGACCTTCGACCACAAGAAATACAACTCGGCCGACCTGTTGGGCGACGTGGTCATCCTGAACTATTGGGCGACGTGGTGCGGCCCGTGCAAACAGGAACTGCCGCTGATCAACGCCTATGTCCATGGCTACAAGCAGAAATATCAGCGCGACGATCTCAAGGTCTTCGCCATCACCATCGACGACACGGTCAGCGACGCGGAGCTGAAGCCTCTGGCCAGCGTCCTGTCCTTTCCGCTGATTTCGCGCCTCGACAGCTTTTCCTACGGCATCATCGACGGGGCGGTGCCCAGCAATTACGTCATCGGCCGCGACGGCACCTTGCGCTACGCCCGGGCCGGCGCCTTCGATCTCGACCTGCTGAACGAGGTCCTGCCACCCCTCCTGTCCGAGACCGCTCCGGAAAAGGCCGCGCCGGTGAGCCAGGGCGCGTAAATCAGAGCTGGCACTTCGGGCAGTAGAAGGTCGAGCGGCCTTGCTGGACGATGCGGCGAATGATTCCGCCGTCGTCGCGCGGACAGGGTTTGCCTTCGCGGTCGTAGACGCAGAAGCGGTGCTGGAAATAGCCGAGGTCGCCCGAGGTGCCGGCGAAATCGCTGATCGACGAGCCGCCGGCCGCGACCGCCTCGCCCAACACCGACTTGATCGCCTCGACCAGGGCCTGCGCCTGTTTGGGCCTTAAGGTCGCCGCCTTGCGCTCGGGGCTCAGGCGGGCCCGCCACAGGGCTTCGCAGACATAGATGTTGCCGAGCCCGGCAATGCCCGCCTGGGCCATCAGCAGGGCCTTCAGAGGGGTGCTGCGGCCTTCGGCCCTTGCCAGCAGGTAGGCGGGCGTCAGATCGTCCGACAGCGGCTCCACGCCCAGCGAAGCGTACCACGAGGCGTCGTAGAGCTCGGTCGGCGACAGCAGCAGCATGAAGCCGAAGCGGCGCGGGTCGTAGAAGTCGATGCGGGCGCGGCGGCCGTCGGGCTGGGTGGTCACGACTTGAAAATGCAGATGTTTCCCGTCCGGCGCCACCTGGTGGTAATAGGCGCCGAGACCGGCGTCGCTGTCGTCGATCTGAAAGCGGCCGGTCATGCCGAGATGCGTGACCCACACCGCCTGCGTATCGAGCCAGGCCAGCAGGTATTTCGCCCGGCGTTCCAGCTTCAGGATGCTGGCGCCGGCGAGCTTGTCGGCGAAGGCGTCGGGAAAGGGGTAGCGCAGATTGGCCCGGTGCAGGCGGACGTCCGACAGTTTCGCGCCCTCGAGCCAGGGCGCCAGGCCACGGCGCACGGTTTCGACTTCGGGCAATTCGGGCATGAGCGCTGTCCTGTTCCGGGGTCCAGGGGGCCCCGCCCCTGGCCTTGTCTCTACGCGGCCCGGATCATCCTGCGGCTCACATCGCCGAGGTCAGCGAACCATTGGTTCGGATCGAGCGCGATCTCGTCGTTCAACGCCAGCATGTCGTACAGCACGCGCGGCGCCTTGCGCTCGGAGGCGGCGACGATGGCGCGCAGTTCCGCCGCCGAGGTCACGCCGACGATCACGGTTGAGACGCCGGCCAGGTTCAGGGCGTAGCTCAGGGCGGCGTGCAGCGGATCGGCGCCGCATTCCGCCATGATCCGGCGCACGCGCGACAGATGCGGCCCAATGGGCGCCAGGTTGGACGGCAAGGCCTCGCGCGGCAGGAACAGCAGGCCCTGCAGGAAGACCGAACGCACCTGCACCTCGACACCGAGGCCGGCCAATTGCTCGAGCGCGCCGTTACGCACCAGGCGCTGATCGAGGATCGACACCGGCACCTGCATGATGTCGGGCTTGAAGCGCTTGGCCAGCAGCACCGGCTCGTCGTCGTAGGTCGCGGAAATGCCGATGCGCGACACCAGGCCCTCGGCCTTCAGCTTTTCCAGCCGCGCCCACAGGGCGTCGCCCTCGGCGCCGGTCAGGTCCTCGGCGCTGTCGACCAGGGCGGCGTGGATGCGCGCCAGGCCCATATGGTCGACCGAGCGGCGCAGGCGGGATTCGAGCCACTCCAGGCCCTTCTCCAGGCGCAAGGTGCGCACCTGCGGCTTGAATGGCGACGGAAACGGCCAGCAGCGGCCGAGAATCCGCTCGACATCGCCGTGATAGTGGGCGGCGTCGATATGGGTGATCCGGCAATCGGCGGCATAGCTGAGGATCTGGCGCACCTCGTCCTCGCTCACACGCCCACGCGTGTTCGAGATGCCGTAGTCGCAACCAAACTGTGCTGAACCTAAGCCTAAACTCGCAACCATGCGGCCGAAATCGCCTTAACCAGGAACCTTTACGAAGCAGGCTCGACTGTGGCGGCTAATTCTTAACGAACCCCTGAAAGGAAATAAAAAACGCCTAAGGATGAAGGGTTCGTTTGTTCAATTTTTCGTTAACCTTGGTTAACGGCGCGTGATGGCCGCCCCGAAAAAAGGGGGCCACAGATGGCACAGATGGCCATAGATTTTGGACGCGTTCTGAAATCGTGTGGCCGCGAACGTGACGGCTATATGGAAACACAAATGAACTCAAATAAATCGGCGCGAAGCGCCTTTATTCGTGTCTATCCGCGATCATTCGCGTTTCAAACCCTTAGGTTATGACATATGCTTCGCGCGGCCGGCACCGAAAGATATCTGTGCTCATCTGTGCCATCTGTGGCCAAACCTTTAAATATCGAAGATGCGCAGCCGGTCGGGCAGTCCGGAAACGCTGACGCCCAGATCCGTGACGAAGCCGTTCTCGATCGAATAGACCCAGCCGTGAATCGTTAACTCGTGGCCACCGCGCCAGGCGGCGACCGTGATCGGATTGAGCGCGACATTGCGTACGCCGGCCTTGACGTTCAGTTCGCACAGGTGGTCGAGCATGGCGTCTTCGGACGGGCAGGCGTCGAGCTCGTGGCGATGCTTGTGCGCCAGCTCGCGGATCGGCGCCAGCCAATGGTCGATCAGGCCATGCTCTTGCGATTCCACCGCCGTACGCACACCGCCGCAGCCGTAGTGGCCGACGACGAGGATGTGCTTCACCTTGAGCACATGCACCGCATATTGCAGGGTCGACAGATAATTGGCGTCCTGAGGCGGCGTCAGATTGGCGACGTTGCGGTGGACGAACATCTCGCCGGGATCGAGATTGACGATTTCGTTGGCCGGCACGCGCGAGTCGGCGCAGCCGATCCAGAAATACTCCGGTGTTTGCTGGTTGACGAGCCGCTTGAAGAAATCGGGATCGACCCGAGTCTTCGCCGCCGCCCATTTGCGATTGTTGTCGATCAGCTCTTCAAGCATCCGCACCCTCCTGGCCGTATGCGCGCCTTATAAGGCCCGGGCCGCGCAGATCAAGCGGCTATTTGCCGTGGGTTCCGGCCGCGCCGGCGATCGCCGCGCATGCGCCGTGAATGGTCTGATCGATCGCCAGGCCCGCCTTTTCGAACGACCCGCCGTAACGGATGGCCAGGATGACGATCACAACGCCGATAATGCCGAACAAGCCCTCGACGATATTGAGCAGGGTCAGGCCCGGGCGCACACGGTTGACGCGGGCATAGGAGGTCAGCCCGTCGGGCGCGTGATTTGGCGTCAGAAACTTCATCGGGTCCCCCATCAACTGGTTAACCCATACTAACCGAAAATGCGCGGGATACCAGTGCACCCTTGTCATCGCAGGCCGTTTGGCTCAAATGGGGGCAAGAGCAGCCGGCAAAGGCCGGTACGGCAGGGGACGACTGATGCAGGACGCCGAAAGCAAGACCGCGCCTCGCGGGCTGAAGACCATTATCGCGGCCTCGGCCGCCGGCACGACCTTCGAATGGTATGACTTCTTCATTTTCGGTACGCTGACAGCGATCATCGCCAAGAACTTCTTCGGCGCCAACGAAACCATCGGCACCATACTGGCGCTGGCCACCTTCGCCGTCGGCTTCGTCGCCCGGCCGCTCGGCGCCCTGGTCTTCGGCCATATCGGCGACAAGAAGGGCCGCAAGGGCACCTTCCTCTACACCATCCTGGTCATGGGCGTGGCCACCGTCGCCATCGGTTTCCTACCGACCTTCAACCAGATCGGCCTTTTGGCGCCGGCCCTGCTGATCGCGCTGCGCATCGTCCAGGGTTTCGCGCTCGGCGGTGAATATGGCGGCGCGGCCATCTATGTCGCCGAACACGCGCCGGCAAACAAGCGCGGCGCCTATACCGGCTGGGTCCAGACCTCGGCCGCCTTCGGCCTGATCGCCGCCCTGCTGGTCATTCTCGCGACGCGCACCCTGACCGGCGAGCCGGCCTTCGCCGCCTGGGGCTGGCGCATCCCGTTCATCGTCTCTTCCGGCCTGCTGGTCGTCTCAGTCTATGTCCGCGCCAAGACGGCGGAAAGCCCGGCTTTCAAGGCGCTCCACGCCGAGGGCCAGATCGCCCGCGCGCCGATCGGCGAGATCTTCAGCCGCTGGGCCAATCTGAAGGGCATGCTGATCGCGCTGTTCGGCTTCATGACCGCCCAGGGCGTGCTGTGGTACACCGCCTTCTTCTTCACCCAGACCTTCCTGACCACCCTGGTCAAGCTCGATCCGGCCCAGGTCAACTGGCTGGTCATGGGCATGACCGCGGCCTCGGCCTTCATGTACATCACCTTCGCGACGATTTCCGACCGCATCGGCCGCAAGCCCGTGGTCGTTTTCGGCATGGTCCTGGCCTGCGCCAGCTTCTTCCCGGGCTATCACCAGCTCATGCATTACGGCAATCCGGACCTGGAAGCCGCCATGCAGCGGGCGCCGGTCACGGTCGCCGCCGATCCCGCCCAGTGCAACTTCCAGTTCGACCTGTTCGCCACGGCGAAATATACCTCGCCCTGCGACCTGGCGCGCAACATCATCACCGGCGTCAATGTCCCCTATACCAACCAGGCCGCCCCCGGCGCGCCGTCCGCGACGATCAGGATCGGAAGCGCCGCCATCGCCGTGCCGTCGGGCGCGGGCCTCGATGGCAAGACGCTGAAGGCGTTGAAAGCCAAGACCACGGCCGACATCAAGACCGCGCTCGTTGCGGCCGGCTATCCCGCCAAGGCCGATCCGAAGAAGGCCCGGCTATGGCCGATGTTCGCTATCCTGGTCATTTTCGCCATCGCCTGCACGGCACTTTACGGCCCCATGGCCTCGCTGCTGGTCGAGATGTTCCCGACGCGCGTGCGCTATACGGCGATGAGCCTGCCGTACAATATCGGCACCGGCTGGTTCGGCGGCATCCAGCCGGCGCTCAGCTTCGCCATCGTCGCCGCGACCGGCAACATCTATGCGGGGCTGTGGTATCCGGTCGGCGTCGGCATCACCGCCATCGTCGTCGCCCTGCTGTTCCTCAAGGAAACCAAGGGCCGGGATCTCAGCGCGATAGGGGATTAGGCGGCGTCGATGATCCGCTGCGACTGGCGCCGGGTCTCGAAAGCCAGCAGGTCGAGCGCCAGCGCCACGACCTGGGGCGCGTCGAGCGCCGCCGGATCCAGACCGCCGGCCACACCATGGCGGGCATAGATGTCATGCGTTTCGTCGGATTTGAGGTGTCCACCCATGGCCCAATCCGAAAAATGGCGCGCCTCGACCCAGCGGGTGTCAATGACCACCAGATGCGAATGACGCGGATCGTCGCTGATGCGGTCGTAGGTTTCCAGCACGGCAGCTTCATCGCCTTCCAGAATCTGGACGAAGGACGACTTGTCAAAGATCAGGAAGCCGGTGATGCCGGCGCGGAAATTGTTGACCGCGGAGGCATGCAGAATGGAGCGGATCGTGCTCGAAGGGCCCGCCCCGATGGGCGAAAAGCGGCTGTGATAGATAAGCTGGAAGATCATGACGCGTACACCACATGGAGGAAACTCCGCGCAGTCTCGCATGGCCGGCTGAAAACCCTGTTAAGTTGTAGGGTTAAGACCCGTCAGAACGGCCCGCGCGAGGCAATCCCGTCGAAGGCCGCCTGCAGGTCGGCCAGGCGATCCTTGTACGCCTTGGCCAGGCATTTGACGTCGCCCTTGCAGGCCTGGCGCTGGTGCAGCCAGGTGCGCTGGGCGTCCTGCATATCGCCGCGCGCCCCCATGGCCATCAGATGTCCGTCGACGTCGTAAAGGGTCGCTACCTTGACGTCGGCGTCGTTGAGCGCGCGGGTGGAGCAGACGGCCTTTTCGTCCGGCGCCCTGGCCTTGGCGCAGTCGAAACTGGCCGCCGCCACGGGCGTGGCGCACAGCAGGACAAGGGCGGGCACGGCAAAACGGATCATTGAAACCTCTCAGACATATTTGGCGAACCAGTCGAGCATTTGCGGCCAGGCGGCCTTGGCGGCGTCGGCCGAGTAGCTCGGGCGATAATCGGCCATGAAGCCGTGCTGGGCGTTGGCCATGACCACCAGATGCGACGGCGTCTTGCCCGAGGCCTTCAGCGCCGCGTTCATCCGCGCCACGCTGTCGAGCCCGATACCCTTGTCGCCATCGGCATAGAAGCCCAATACCGGCTTGGTCAGCGTGGCGGCGATATCGCTCGGCCATGGCCGGTCCTCGGTCGCATTGGCGGGCTTTTCCAGCCGGCCGTAGAAGGCCACCCCTGCCCTGATCTCGGGCAGGGTCGCCGCGGCCATCCAGACCGGCGTGCCGCCCCAGCAAAAGCCGGTAATGCCGATGTGGTCGGTATCGGCGAAGGCGCCGCCCGGTTGACCGATATTCGGCTCGGATGTCAGCCAGGCGATCTGAGCCTTGATGTCGTCCATAACCTGCGGATAGGTCGCCTGCGAGACAATGGCCATCAGGGCCGGCATATCCGACGTTGCCGGGGCATTGCCCCTGCGCGCGAAATAGTCGATCGCCAGGGCGCAATAGCCCTGCTGCGCCAAGCGGCGGCAGACGTCGCGAATCCAGTCGTGCAGGCCGAAAACCTCGTTGACGACCAGGATCACCTTATGCTTGCCGGGCGCCGCCGGCATGGCGATAAAGGCCGGAATCTGATAGCCGCCCTCTGCCCGCAGGGGTGGGATCGTCAGGTTCTTGGTGAACAGGCCCGTGTCGGGCGTGGTGATCGCCTCGGCGTTCACAGGACTGACGGCGGCGGCATAGCCGAAGAAGAACAGGCCGGCGATGCCGCGGCGGCTGAGGTGGAAATCCTCAGGCTCCGAGCCTTCCGGGCGGGTCAGATGCAGTGACGTATCTTGCGGCGTGTCCATTGGGGCGGTCTCCTGTGTGGCTTATTATTTAATCCCACGCGCACTGAGTAAGAGGTCTATGGCATCTCCCCGCGGGCTATGGTTTTATCCCATTCCGGCGGCCTGGCAAGCGCCGCGAGCGCCAGCCGGTTTATCTTTAAGTTACAAGCGTTCCTGACTGCTTTTTTATGCTGGGCGCGGTCATTATGGCCGGGCCTCGATAAGAAAGTGCCTTTCCCATGTCCGCCGACCTGCCCCTTGACGCGTCCCTTGGCGCCGCCAACGACGCCGAGATTTTGCGCGTGCTTGTTGTCGATGACAACGAAGCTTCCGCCCGCAGCCTCGCCTGGGCGATCGAGCTGGAGGGCTATGACACCCGTCTCTGCCTGAGCGGACCGCTCGCTCTCGCCGAGGCGCACGCGTTTCGCCCGCATGTCGTCCTGCTCGATCTCGGCATGCCGGGGATGAACGGCTACGAGGTGTGCAAGGCGATGCGAGCCGATTCCGTCCTCGGCCACATCAAGATCATCGCCCAGACCGGATGGGGCGACGCCGAAGCCCGGCGCAAGACCGCCGAGACCGGCTTCGACCTGCATCTCGTCAAGCCGGTCAATATGGCCCTGCTCGCCGAAATGCTGGCCTTGCTGGCCCACACGGCGGGCGCCACCCGTCATCAGGCGGCCTGAACACCTGTATATTGCCGGCAAAGAAAGAATTCCGGGTTGCGCCGGCAACCTGGCGAACACGCGATTCTTTTTAAGATTAAGGCCAAATCTTTTTTAGATTAAGGATACGCGCCCAAGCCCGGGCGGCGCGTGAGCGCACGGGTCACGTGGCGCTTGAATTGAAAAACCACTTTCGGCCCTTGCACGCCTAGGCACATTTCCCATATCGGTTTCAGAAATCGGGTTGTCCACACTTTCGGCACGGCCCGGACGTTTCAAATTCTCAACTCGGGGATGGACAAGCGCGGTGCTTTCTTAATAAGGCTGCGCTGATCGCCTACTTGGCACCATTCGCCTTAAACGGAGTAGATTTAAGACCCATGGCTAAAATCATCGGTAT
>OUWB010003648.1_pt2 | contig 14574 bp, 8 predicted proteins | sample 1779821 | NCBI WGS metagenome assembly OUWB01 (sample SAMEA3914806, study PRJEB12502) | metagenome | biome: forest; material: soil | place: Canada | collected 2011-08-03 | depth 0.1 m
CGACCACCGGGCCGCTGAGCGCACCTTCGTCAACGTGCACGGCCTGCGAGGCGAGTTCGAAGTTCTCCATGTTGGAGGAGGCCAACGCCGCGCCACGCAGCAGCGAATCCATTTCGTGCGCGATGCGCGGCGCATCGTTCACCAAGCGCGCCGCGCGCAAGGCATAGGCACTGACAAAGGGCCAGATCGCGCGATTGTGATAGATCGGCTGACCGGCGCGCTCAGGCCAGATCACCGGGCTGCCGGCTGGCCACGCGGGGTAGTTCGCCAGCGCCTGTTTCGCACGCGCCGGATCGGCCACGCCACTGGTGATGGCCAGTGACAAGCCCAGCAAGTCATACGCTTCCACCGGCATCGCATTGGTGCCCAGGTAACTCATGTACATGCCGCGATCGTCGCGCCAAAAGCGCGCGTTGATCGCCTGTTTCAGTGCCTCGGCCTTAGCGTGGTAGTCCGCGGCACGTCCGTCGTGACGTTGCGAGGCCAATGTCGCCGCTTCGCTCAGTGCCTGGTAGTGCAGCACATTGGTGGACAGCGCGTACGACTCGGCGATGAAACGTACATCCTTGGCCGTCCAGCCGGGATAGGTTTGCTCGCGCCAGTCCAGGAACGAGGTTTCGCCCCGATAAAGCCCGGTGGTCGCATCGAAGGTGTAGAGGCGATCCTGCGCCAACGTATCGGTAAGTGCCCGCCAGTTTTCGTCGGCGAAGGTTGTGTCATCCAGCAGATGCCGCGCGCCGAGGAACCACACGATACGGTCAGTGCTGATGGGCCAGCTGCCGCCCGAACCGGTGTCCTGCATCACATACAGGCCTTGCGTTGCCGACGGCTCACGCACGTCGGACAACTTGAAGCGCAGCGACTTCCGCGCGCGCTCCGGGTCCACACGCCATAGCGCAAGATCCACCGCGTACGAGAGATCGCGCGTCCATACGTAATGCCACTTCTCGCCGGTTTCGAAGCAGGCGCAGGGAATGGACTGGCCGCGATCGAACGCGTCGTCACGTATCGCGGTGACGGAATCCTTGCGCAGATCGTCCTGCGCCATCGCGAACAGGCCATCGAACAACGGGCTGGCGGTGTGCGCCACCAGCTTCTGCGCTGCAATCTTGCGTTCACCCTGCGGCGAATGGAGCACGTAACTGCCATCGGCTGCCGCGCTCATGCTGGCTGTCTTGCCCTGCCAGTTCACTTGATCGCCTGTATCCGCGGGCATGGCCTGCGCGATGCCGGCGAGCAGCAATGCAGTGCATCCGAGTCCCCACCGCACACGCACGCTCACTGCGAACCCGCCGCTGCGGAGAGCTGTACATCGCACGCACTGCCCGCGGCAATCTTCACGTAGGTGACCTCGCCATAGCGGTCCTTGCCGCGCGCCCAGCCTTCGCCAGCGTTTGCGCGCAACGCTTCCACACTGTCGCTCATGCTCATTGCCTTGCCGTTGCTGCTGACAGCCGCCGTTGCGTTGCCATGAATAGCGAGCACGTAGTCTTTCAGTGCCGGCTTGTAACGACCTGACGCAGCCGCCGCGTGGAAGCTCACCACTCCATTCGCGCGCTGCACGGTGAGCGGCTGCAGGAAGTAGTCGCCTTTCTCGTAGCCGTAGGTTTCGCCGTCGTCGTCGTAAACCTCGAAGTGGGTTTCGCGATCGGAAGGAAACACCAGCACGTCGAGCGAAGTCACCGGTTTCTCGCCGACATAATCCATCACCGGTTGCTGCGGAATAATGGCGCCTTCGCGAATGAACAGCGGGATATCACCCCAACCCTTCGCGTCCACAGGCAGCGCGATATCGTGCCCGCCTTCGTAGACCTTTCCATCGAAGTAGCCGATCCAGCGACCCTGCGGCAGGTTGAGATGCTTGACTCTCTGCCCCTGCTCCACCACCGGCGATACCAGCAGGTAGTCGCCGAACATCCAGGCGTCGATGCGATCGCGCTGCTGCGCATCGTTCGGGTAGGCAAACTGCAGCGGTCGTACCAGGCCCACGCCCATTGCGTGGTTCTGATATTCGTAAGCGTAGATGTAGGGAATCAGCGAGTAGCGCAGCCGTATCGCATCGGTGGCGGCCTTCTCTGCGACCGGGCCATAGGTCCACGGCTGACGCTTCTGGCCGAAATCGCCGTGCACGCGAAACACCGGCGTAAATGCGCCGAATTCGATCCAGCGCGCATAGTTCTCGTCGGTGGGGCGCGGTGCCTTGAAGCCGCCGCCGTCCATGCCCCAATGCATCGCACCTACATCGAACGCGGCCAACATGCGCTGGCGCTGCGCCGCCATGCTGGCGAAGCCGGTCTGGATATCGCCGGACCATACGCCATAGGCGTAACGCTGCGAACCCAAGTAGAAGTTGCGGTTGACCGACCACACACGCTGGTCGCTATGGCTGCGCTGGCCATCGTATAGCGCGCGCTGCATATTGAGGAATTGGGTGTCGACGCCGCTATCGTCCGCTTCGTCGTTCCACCAACCCACGATACCGGTGTCGAAGGAGTGCTTCAGCGCATCGTTGAAAAACCATTCGCGTGCGGCCGGGTTGTCGAAATCGACATCGCGTACGGTCTTGTGCGAAAAGTAATCCGGCGCAGCTTTGGACTGGGCCAGCCAGTAGCCATGCGCGGTCGCGTCGCGGCCCTCGACGGTGTCCACGTGCAGGCGCGGCTTCATGATGCCGGTCATGTGCATGCCGCGACTATCCATCTCCTGCTTCAGCTTGCCGCTGGGACCGTCGGGAAACTTGTCGGTATTCCAGCGGAACTCGCCCATGTCCTCGCCCCACGCCTTCCAGTCGAAGTCGAAGGTGAAGTTATCGATCGGGATGTGCTTGGCGCGATAGGTGTCGACCAGCGATAGCGCCTCCTGCTCGGTGATGTCCCACTGGCTGTTGGTGAAACCCATCGACCACTTGGGGAACATCGGCGCGGCACCGCTGAGCTCACGCACCTGTGCAAACAGCTGCGCCGGTTGCCCGGCGAGCAGGTACAGCGTGCGAACGGGCTGTTGATCGGCGCGAACGGCGATGCTGGTGTCGGTCAGATCGAACCGTGCCGGCTCGGCGTCTGCCAGCACGCCGTAGCCAGCGCTGCTCCATACAAACGGCGCGCCGGTGTGGCCCTGCTTGCCGGCGGTGGCGACCTGCTTGCCTTGGCGCAACAGGTTGCCGGTGTCTGCATCGAAGGCGTTGAGTCCGCCAATGCCGTATTGCGGATCACCCTTGGCGTGGCGCAGCGACCAGCGGCCATCCAGTGCATGGGAGAGATCGACATCGAGCAACAGATGGCCGTCGTGATCTTCCATGCGTAGCTCAGCCCGACCAGGGTTCCAACGCAGGGTGATCTGGTCGGAACGCAGTATCTGTTCATCGCCCTGCTGCTCCCGCTGTACGGCTACCGCATCGAAACTCGCCTGGATATCGATGACGGGGGTCGCCGGTTCATGCGTGCCGTCGACCCGCAGCTGCACGATGCCCGGTGCCAGCAAGCGCAACTCCAGCTTGCCATTGGGCAGGGTGAGATCCATGCGGTCAGCGCTGGCATCGTTACGCACGGCCATCGCGATCGGCGTGATAGCCATGGCCGAAAGGAGCGCCAGCGCAAGCAAGCCCGTCCGCATCAGCGCACCACGACGGTGCTATAGGCGGGGAGTTGGAGGCGGCCGTGATCCAGTTGAGTCTCGGGCTTGGTGGTCAGCAGCACGGCGGCGTCCTCGGGCAGGAGATTCCCCTTAGGTTTCCACACTGCGCTCTTGCCGGAAAGGTTATGCACCACCAGCAGCTTCTGTTTACCGTCGTTGCGCCAATAGGCAACCACGTTCGGCAGGCCGGTGGCCAGCATCGTCAGGTCACCGTCACGCAACGCACTGTTCTGTGCGCGCCAGGCGATGAGCGTCCGGTAGGTGTTGTAGAGCGAGTTGGGATCGTCCTGTTCCGCTTGCACGGACACAGCCTGTCCCTGGTTCACGCTGGACGGCTTCCAGCGCGACTCGCCAACGCCTGCCTCGCGCTGCCAGCGCATCGGCTCGCGCAGATTTTCATCGGGCTTTTTGCCTTCCATGCCCAACTCTTCGCCGTAGTAGATATACGGGCGACCGGGCAGCGTCAGCAGCATCGCTGCCGCCATGCGCATGTGATCAAGATTGCCGTTGAGGCGGCTCATCACGCGTTCCTGATCGTGGTTGGACAGGAACGTGGAATCGATGTGCGGCGTGCCATCCGCCACTTTATAGGCGTCGTAGGTAGCCTTGAGCAGGCTGTTCAACTGGCCCGCGCGTTCACTCTTGGCGCTCACGATCAGCTGTTCGGCCAGCGGGAAGTCGAAGATCGAACCCAGCGGCTTGAGGTACGGCGCCAGCTCCGTCGGCGACTTCGCGCTCACCTCGCCCACTAGCGTCACGTTCGGATTCGTCTTCGCCAGCGCGTCGTGGTACTGGCTCCACCATTCCACGTTCTTCGCCAGCGCCTTGGGGTTGGTCACGTCAGTCTTGAAGTCGACGTAGATGTGCTTGGCGGCATCCAGGCGAAATCCATCCACGCCCTTGCCCAGCCAGTATTGGCCCACCTTGATCATCTCCTCGCGCACGGCGGGATTGTCGTAGTTGAGATCAGGCATGTGGCCGCCGAACACCCCGATGTACCAGCCATCGTTGCCGGCGTGCCAGACCGGCGTGTCGGTGGCGCTGAGCGCCTTGAGGTTTGGCTGTTTGGACGTCCAGGTGTACCAGTTGCGATGGGCGTCGTCGGGATTCTGCGCCGCCACAAACCACGGGTGTTCCTTCGCGGTGTGGTTGATCACCATATCCATGGTCACTGCAATGCCACGCTTGTGCGCTTCAGCGACGAGATGTTCGAGATCAGCCGTGGTGCCGTACTGCGGGTTGATGCCGTAGTAGTCGGTGATGTCGTAACCGTGATAGCTCGGCGAGCTGTTGATCGGCATCAGCCAGATGCCACTGATACCCAGCGATTTGAGGTAGTCGAGCTTGGCGGTGACGCCATTGAGGTCGCCGATGCCATCGCCGTTGGTGTCATACCAGGCGCGGACAAAGATTTCGTAGTAGACGCCGGAAGCCGCTGAAGTTGCCGCGGGTGGCGTAGAAACGTCGGCTGCATGGGCGCCTTCAGCCGCGACTGAGCCGAGCGCCAGGGGAAGCAGAAAAGCGAGGGATTTAAACGACAACCGGTTCCGCGACATGCTTTGCTCCATTCGATGGCCACGAGCCTTCGACGGAACGGTAACGCCGGACGCGGACAAAGCCGGGGCCGGTGACCACCACGCCGGCCTCGCGGTGTGCGGGTGCTGCGTGGCACATGCTAACGCAGCCCAAAAGCATCGCGCCGGCCTTCCTTGCGGAGGGCCGGCGCGAACGTGGCTTACAGCTTCAGGTTGAGACCGAGGTAGCTGGTACGACCGAAGTACTGGATCGTGCCGGTCTGCTCGGGGTTGCCGCCGAAGTAGGTACGCGTCGGCTGGTTGCTGAGGTTGAGCATCTGGTAGACCACGCTCAACTGCTTGGTGATGTCATACGACGCCTGGAAGTCGTACACCGTCTCGGCAGCGAAGGTCACCAGCTGGTTGGTCACGGCGATCTGCGTGTCGGACAGGAACGACGAGCGGTAGTTGCCCGACAGACGTGCCGAGAACGGACCGTAGTCGTAGAACACCGCCGCGCTGGCCACGCGCTTGGACAAGCCCGGCAAGCCGACGTAGGTGGTCGGGCCACCGAGGTTGGTCGGGTTGCTGACCGTGCTCGAGGTGAGCGCGAAGTTGGCGTCCACGCCCAGGCCACTCCAGATGCCCGGCAGGAAGTGCGTCTTCGAACCCGACAGCTCCAGGCCGCGCACCAGGCCGCCCTTGGCGTTATAGGCCGTCTGGAACTCACCGTTCTGATACGGCTTGCCGGTGGTCGGATCGGTCGGCACGGTGATGCCGGCCGCGGCGAAGTCGTAGTTGTTGTAGGTGACGTCCTGGATGAACGACTTGATGTCCTTGAAGAACACACCTGCAGTCAACTGGCCCGACGAATCGTCGAAGTAGTGCTCGTAGTCGAGGTCGTACTGGGTGGCGCGCAGCGGATCGAGCAGCGGGCTGGTACCGCCCCACACGTTGTACTGGCCGTTGGACACCCACGAACCCGCACCGGCCAGCATCTTGTCGATCGGCGGACGCGACAGCACTTTGGCCGCCGAGAAGCGCATCTGGTCGTCGTCGGTGAGGTGATAGATCAGGTTCAGCGACGGCAGGTAGTCGGTATAGGTCTTGCCGACAGTGAGCGGCGCGTAGTCGTTGCTGGTGTAGCCGTTGCCGTCGGTGATCGGAATACCGGCACCGTTGCCGACCTGCTGCAGGCCATTGCTGTACTGCGACTGGTGCGACACGCGCATACCGACGTTGCCGGTCAGCTCGTGGTCGAACACCTGCGCATCGATATCGGCCATGAAGAACAGGTCGTGGGTCTTCTCTTCGACCGTGCCGCTCTGGATGTACGTCCAGCTGTTGGCGTTGATGTCCTTCACCGGGTTCGCGGTGATGCCATGCGCCGCCAGGATGCCCGGGCCATTGAGCGTGAGGAAGCACGGCAGGCCGGAGAACTTGCCCTTCCAGCAGGTGACGGAGGCGTCAGCGGCCGGAATGGTCAGCGGCGGCTCGCCCGCCACCGGCGAGGTGTTCCACTCCGAGCCGTAGACATAAGCCTCGCGATCGGCCGTGTAGTTGTGGTTGTTCAGATAAATGCCGGCTTCCAGCGCCGACAGCCAGGAGCTGTTGGGCAGGTCGTACTTCACGCTGGTGCGGAAGGCCTTCATCTTGTCGTTGTAGATGTACGGGTACACGCCGTAACGCGACAAGCCCATGTCGTTGACGTTGGTGTACAAGCCGGGGTTGGCGAACGTGGCCGTGCCGACGTTGCCGCCCTTGAGCATGTACGTCACCGACTGCTGCATCAGCTGCGGATTGGCCGTGCCCAGGCCGGTGTACGGGTCGGCCGTGGTGTCGACGTTGACCTCGTTGCTGGTGGCGCGCGACATCGACACGTCGGCATCGACATGCCAGCGGTCGTGGTCCCACTTCATGTTCAGGCCACCGGAAAACACGCTGGTCTGGGTGGAGTAGTTGTCCGCCGTGGTCTCGTTGGAGAACTGGTTGCCGCCCACGCCGACCGGGTTGCTGCTCACCGTGCCGCCGATCAGCGTGCCGAGCGAGCTGAACGTCGGATTGGTGATCTGCGCGTTGTTGCCGTAGAAGTTCTGCGAGCGCAGGCCGTAGCCGAACGACTCGTTGTTGAACTTGGAGTAGAAGCCGTCGCCGGTGAATTTCAGCTCATCGGTGGGCTTCCACACGATGGTGGCGATCTCGCCGGTGCGGCGCTCTTCACCACCGTTCTGCTGCAGCTGGATACCCTGCGGCAGGTAGCCGGACGGCGACGTCGGGCTGGAGTTGAGCTTGTAGATCGAACCGTCCGAGGCTTCGCCCACGAACTGCTCGGCCACGTGCGGCTGGTACATCTGCGCCACGCCCAGGCCAACACCCAGCGTATCGTCGAGGAACTTGCCCTGGTAGGCCGCGCTCAGGCGGTAGCCAAGCGCATTGGCGCCCGGCACGTCATGCGCCGTGCCGTCGTAGCTGCCACGTGCGTCGACGTTGAGGTTCTGCTCCTTCGGCGCCTGCAGCGGATCGGCCGTCTGCATGGCAATGGTGCCGCCCACGCCGCCGGTCACCAGCGAAGCCTGCGAGGACTTGTACACCGTGGCCATGTTGATCAGCTCGGACGGGTACTGGTCGAAGTTGATGTAGTTGCTGCCGCTGGTCGAGGGCTGCTCGCGACCATCGAGCGTGGTCTGGATGAAGTTGCCCGAGAGGCCGCGGATGTTGATCTGCGAGGCCTGGCCCGCGATGCGCTCGGCGGACACGCCCGGCAGGCGGGTCAGTGCGTCGGCGATGGACTGGTCCGGCAGGCCGCCAATATCGGCGGAGGTGATGACGTTCTGGATGGTATCGGCGTAGCGCTGGTAGTCGATCGACTTTTCCATGCTCTGGTTGTAGCCGCTCACCGTAATGGTGGACAGGCTCTTGGCCAGTTGCTGATCCTGCGTCTGCTTGGTCTTGTCGTCCTTGTTGGTGCTCTGGTCGGCCGACTGCGCGGGCGCAGGCGTCGTCTGGTCGCTGGAGGTGCCCGGAGCGGCAGTTGCGCCGCCCACCGCTGCACCCGTATCACCCGGCGCCGCTTGAATGCCGGCGGCAAAACAAAGGCCGGACGCCAGCGCCAAGGCCAGCACGTTACGTTTCATCATCACCGTCTTCCCCTCCCACGGGTATGCACTTCTTCGTTGGTTTTGTAGTTGCCGCAACAGTCCCCACAGACTGCTGCGGGCTACGCGCCAGTGCTTGCCGGTGTTCGGAAGGGCCCCGTCGCGTGGCGGCCATGGTAGGGCTGCGCCAAAAGGCGAACAGGTCTATGCATACGTATTCATGACCGCGTTTTTTTGTGCACCTTTGACAAAATTCTAATGTGTCGGCGTCTCCGCATTGGCCGCGACGCGCGCCCTCGCCATGCGCTGCTCGGGCGTGTGACATGCCAGTGTCATGCGGTTTCGCATGCACTGGCACACATCGCACCGCGCAGCTTTTTTCGCCAATGGCAAATGCAATTTCAGCGTGCTGCGTCGCAATATCGGCCTTTTTTGAATACGTATGCAGCCGACGCGTGACATTCGCACTCTGCGTTTAAGCTGCCCCCCGCGCTTCGCTGGGACAGGGCAACCGCCTACAAGCGACTACGTGCATTGGGCGGGAACCTCGGGACATGCGACATGATTGATGCACCCTGGTGGCGCGGAGCAGTCACCTACCAGATCTATCCACGCAGCTTCATGGACACCAACGGCGATGGCGTGGGTGACCTGCCGGGCATCATCGACAAGCTCGATTACGTGGCTAGCCTGGGTGTGGACGCAATCTGGATCGCGCCGTTCTTCCGCTCGCCCATGGCCGACTTCGGCTACGACATCGCCGACTATCGCGACGTCGACCCGCTGTTCGGCACCATCGCCGACTTCGATCGCCTGCTCGCCAAGGCCCACGGGCTGGGCCTGAAAGTGATGATCGACCAGGTGCTCAGCCATACCTCGATGGAACATGCCTGGTTCAAGGAAAGCCGCGAGAGCCGCGACAACCCGAAGGCCGATTGGTACGTGTGGGCCGACGCCAGAGACGACGGCACCCCGCCCAACAACTGGCTGTCGCTGTTCGGCGGTTGCGCCTGGCAGTGGGAGCCGCGCCGCGGCCAGTACTACCTGCACAACTTCCTGACCTCGCAGCCGGACCTGAACTTCCACCACCGCGACGTGCAACGTGCGGTACTGGACGAAGTGAAGTTCTGGCTGGACAAGGGCGTGGACGGCCTGCGGCTGGATGCCATCAACTTCTGCTTCCACGACCTTGAGCTGCGCGACAACCCGCCCAAGCCGGTGGAAAAGCGCGTGGGCCGCGGCTTCAGCCCGGACAACCCGTACGCGTTCCAGTACCACTACTACAACAATACGCGCCCGGAGAACATTGCGTTCCTCGAGGAGCTGCGCGCATTGATGGACCGGTACCCGGACGTGGCCGCGCTGGGCGAGATTTCCTCGGAAGATTCGCTGGCAACCACCGCCGAATACACCCGCCGTGGCCGCCTGCACATGGGCTACAGCTTCGAACTGCTCACCGATGATTTCAGCGCGGCGTACATCCGCAGCACGGTGCAGAACCTCGAAGCGCAGATGCTCGAAGGCTGGCCGTGCTGGGCCATTTCCAACCACGACGTGGCCCGCGTGGTCAGTCGCTGGGGCAATGGCGATGCGTCGGTGCGACTGGCCAACCTGTTGACCGCGATGGTGTGTTCGCTGCGCGGTTCGGTGTGTGTGTATCAGGGCGAAGAACTGGGCCTCCCCGAAGCCGACGTGCCGTTCGAGGCGCTGCAGGATCCCTACGGCATCACGTTCTGGCCCACTTTCAAGGGTCGCGACGGCTGCCGCACACCGATGCCGTGGAATGGCGGAATGAACGCCGGCTTCAGCGTGGGCGAGCCATGGCTGCCGGTGCCTGCCGAGCATCGGGCGCTCGCAGTGAGCTTGCAGGAAACCGAACCCGCTTCCGCCTTGCAGGGCTTTCGCGCCTTCATGGCGTGGCGCAGGTCGCAACCCGCGCTGCGCTGGGGCAGCATCCGCTTCCTCGATACGCCCGAGCCGGTGCTCGCCTTCACACGCCGCCATGGCGGGGAAACCGTGCTGGCGGCGTTCAATCTGTCCAACGCCTCGGTTGAACTGTCGCTGCCCGGCTTCGGCGCGGCAATGCCCGTCAATGGCCACGGGCTTGCGCAAGGCACGCTCGTCAACGACCTGCTTTCTCTCCCGGGCCACGGCGCGTTGTTCGCACGCGTGGGCTAAACCGAACGGCTTTTCCCCATCGACGGCGGCATGCCCCGTGCCGCCGTCGACTTTTCTCACACACCGCAGGCCCCTATGATCGGGCGACCATTCCTCGGGAGTCGTCCATGCGCGCTGTGTTGATCATCCTCGGCATCATCCTGTTGGCCGGCGGCATCTGGGCCATATCGGGTCACGGCAGCTACCAGGCCACCGACACGCTGGTGCAGATCGGTTCGGCCAAGGTCACCGCAACGCATGACAAGGCGATTCCGCAATGGGCGGGCATCGCGGGCATCGTGGTGGGTGCGTTGTTGGCACTGGGCGGCTTTCTCAAGAAGAGCTGACGCGGCTCGATCCACGCCTCATCGCTCGCCACCGGAACGCAAACATGCAGCGACGCCAATTCCTTCGCCAGGCCAGCGCCACGTTGGCCGTGGCGTCGACCGCCGGACTTGTGGCCTGCGCGCGACAGCCGGCCGCTTCGTCCACGACCGCAGGCACCGTCGTGGCGCCAAACGCCGCACATATGCAGGCGGGCGGCATGGCGCTTTCGCCGATCAGGGCCAGCACCGATCGCATCACCGGTGTGTACGTGTGCACCCGCCCCTTCCGCGCGGCGGGTCCGCGCATCGAGGCGCAGCGGCTCGGTCACAAGACCATCGTGCATAACTACGGTCATGGCGGCAGTGGCTGGTCGCTGTCGTGGGGCTCGGGCACATTGGCGCTGCGCCTGGTGCAGGACACCGGCGCACGCCAACTGGGCGTGATCGGCTGCGGCGCCATTGGCCTCACCACCGCGTTGCTGGCACAACGCGCTGGCTTTGCCGTGCGTATCTACGCCAAGGCATTGCCGCCTGACGTGTTCTCGATGCGCGCGTCCGGCCTGTGGACGCCCGACTCACGCATCTGCGACGCACAGCATGCCGATGCGCTTGGCGATCAATGGGAAACGATGACGCGCATTTCCTATGCGCGCTACCAAAGCCTGCTCGGCCTGCCAGGCAAGCCCATCGAGTGGATCGACGGTTATTCGTTGGCCGACGCGCCGTTCGGCAAGTTTCACGGCGACGTACCCGACGAACCCGACTATGGTGATTTTGGCGAGCGCGTGCGTGATCTCACGCCGCGTCCGGTCGAGCTGCCGCCCGGCAGTCATCCGTTTCCAGAACCTTATGTTCGCCGCTACACCACGCTGATGTTCAACATCAGCAGCTATGCCAATTACCTGATGTCCGAATTCCTCGCGGCAGGTGGAAAGATCGAGATACGCGAGTTCCATCATCCCGATGAACTGCTCAAGCTGCCAGAGCCCACGCTGGTGAATGCCACCGGTTACGGCGCCCGCGCGTTGTTCGGCGATGAGTCGGTGATCCCGGTGCGCGGCCAGACCGCGCGGCTGATTCCGCAGCCTGAAGTCGCCTACGGCCTGCGCACGCACAACCTCAGCGTAGTGCCGCGCAGCGACGGCATCATGGTGCAGGTGATCGGCGATACGGGCAATTTCAACAACAGCGATATCACGCCGCATCGCGAGGTTTCGGAAGCGGCGGTGCAGGAGTTGGCCGATCTCGTGGCGCAGATGCAGCACAGCTGACACCGCGCTGGCCGGTCCGGCAGGGAGCTGAAAGCGCGCTGACGACGTTGACGCCATGCAGACGCGAGCCATAGGGGTTCGCGGCATACTTGCCGGCCTGTCCCGTGGAATGGGCTGCCACCGGAGTCGGTCGATGAAAACCTTTGCTCGTACCGTCCGATCCTGGGCTTTCTTGCGCGTTTGCCTGCTGGCCACACTTGCGACCCTCGCCACCGGTGCGTTTGCGCAGGCACAGATCCAGATCACCCCGCTACCCGAGCAGAAGGCCGCCTCCGTGACGCAACTGGGCGCACACGAACTCGGCTCTGGCGACGTCCAGCCCTGGCTCGACGAGTTGATGGGCAAGGCGATGCAACAGCAGCCGATCGCCGGTGCGGTGGTGGTCGTGGTGAAGGACGGCAACGTCCTGCTGTCCAAAGGTTATGGCTATGCGGACGTGGCGGCGAAGAAGCCGGTGGATCCCGCGACCACGCTGTTCCGTGTCGGCTCGCTGTCCCAGTTGTTTACCTGGACGGCGGTGATGCAGCTGGTCGAGCAACACAAGCTCAGCCTTGACGTGGACATCAACCGCTACCTCGACTTCAGCATTCCATCGCGCGACGGCAAGCCGATCACCTTGCGTGACCTGATGACCCACACGGCGGGTTTCGAAGATGTCAGCAAGGATCTGTTCGTACCTGACGCCAGCGCGCTGATGAGCAACGAGGCTTGGCTAAAGCGCTGGGTGCCCGCGCGCATCTATCCAGTGGGCGAGGTGCCCGCCGCTTCCCATTACGGCGCTGCGCTGGCCGGATACATCGTGCAGCGCGTGTCAAAGCAGCCGTTCGAAACCTATGTCGAGCAGCACATCTTTCAGCCGCTCGACATGCAGCACGCCAGCTTCCGCCAACCATTGCCGCCGGCCCTGCAGCCGGATATGGCGCTGGGTTACCGCTCGCCGACCGAGCCCCCGCACGCGTTCGAGTTGATTCCAGCGACACCGGCCGCTGCGCTGTCGATCAGCGGCGGCGACATGGCGCGCTTCATGATTGCTCACCTGCAATTTGGTCGCGCCGGTGAAGCCCAGCTGCTGGAGCAACCCACCGTGCAGACCATGCACGGCTACACGCGCACCAGCGTGCCAGGTCTGCATGGCATGAGCCTGGGCTTCACGCAGATGGATCGCAACGATCAGAAGATTCTTGGCGACACCGGCAGCACGCGCTTCTTCCATAGCGAAGTCGCGCTGTTCACCCCGCAGCATGTGGGCGTGTTCGTCGCCATCGATGGCGACGTCGACCAGACAGTGTTGCGCCAACTGTTCGACGGCTTCGCCGATCGCTATTTCCCCTCGCTGCCGCAGATCAAGCCGCCCACGCTGGCCACCGCGCTGACGCATGGCGCGCAACTGGTGGGCAGTTATCTTCCCAGCCGCATCTCGCAGAGCAACTTCCGCGCCTTGCGCAACTTGTTCACGCAAACGCAGGTGACGCTGGCGCCTGACGGCACCCTGCGCACGCCGATGTTCGACAGCGTGGTGGGACCGGCGCACTGGCGCGAGATCAAACCATTCCTGTGGCTGGACGACGCGAGCGGCAGCCGCCTGAGCGCGGTGATGCAAGATGGCAAGGTGAACATGCTCGCCATCGATGACACGGCGCCCAGCTTGGTGTTCCTGCCGGTGCCCGCTGGGCAAATGGCGCAGCGGAACGCGGTGGTGGTGCTCGTCACGCTCGCGATATTCCTGCTGGCTGCCTTGTCGTGGCCGCTGGCCGCGCTAATGCGCCGCCTGCGCCAGCAGCCGCTAGCACAGGATGATGGCAGCGCCCGCTGGTATCGCCTCAGCCGCGTCACGGCGATCCTGCAGCTGCTGTTCGCCGCCGGCTGGTGGATGCTGCTGCCCCGACTTGATACCGGCACTTCGCAGCTGGATCTACGCCTGCGGCTGCTGCAGCTGGTGGGCTGGCTCGCCGTGCTTGGTACCGTAGCGGTCGCCATCAACGCGTGGCATGCGTGGCGTACGCCAGGGGGTTGGTGGCGAAAACTGGACAGCGTGATCCTGCTGCTGACCTGCCTGGTCGCGATCTGGTTCGTCGGATCGCAGCACTTGCTCAGTCTCAGCCTGAACTACTAGCGACCTCTCCGCCTCTTGCAGGAGCGCACCCTGTGCGCGGCCGCGGAGCTGTGCCGGTTACGCTACGTGGGTTTGTCGCGCACAGGGTGCGCTCCTACAGGGAGGGCGGCCCGGTACAATGCGCGGGATGGATGTCTCGCACCTGATCGACAAGCTCAACGACGCGCAGCGCGAAGCCGTTTGCGCCCCGCCCGGCCATTACCTGGTGCTCGCGGGCGCCGGTTCCGGCAAAACCCGCGTGCTTACGCACCGTATTGGCTGGCTGACCCAGGTGGAACGCGTACCGCCGTGGGCGATCCTGGCGGTGACGTTCACCAACAAGGCCGCGGGTGAAATGCGTGCGCGCCTGGATCAGCTGATTCCCGGCGGCACCCAGGGCCTCACCGTCGGCACCTTCCACGGCATCGCCCATCGCCTGTTGCGCCGGCACTGGCGTGAAGCGGGCTTGCCGGAAGGCTTCCAGAT
>OUWB010005602.1_pt1 | contig 14490 bp, 13 predicted proteins | sample 1779821 | NCBI WGS metagenome assembly OUWB01 (sample SAMEA3914806, study PRJEB12502) | metagenome | biome: forest; material: soil | place: Canada | collected 2011-08-03 | depth 0.1 m
GCCAATAACGGCGGCAAGAACCCGTCGTGGACCTCCTACGAAAAGCTGCGCTCGGTGATCGAGAAGAAGATGTTCTCCAATACCGAGGACCTGTTGCCGGTCATCTCGTTCAACGCCAAGGCCTCGGCCGAGGATCAGCGCAAGCACGAGAACTTCCTCAACCGCATGGTCGAGAAGGGCTATACGCCCAAGCAGGTGCGCCTGCTGTGCGAATGGTATCTGCGCGTACGCAAGTCCGCGTAATCCTTGGGGTTTAGGGAGTTTAGCGGCTCGCCGCGGAATGCTTGCATGTTGAACGTGATCGACCGCCGCCTGGCGGGCAAGAACAAGACCATCGAGAACCGCGAGCGCTTCTTGCGCCGCTACCGCGAGCAAATCCGGCAGAAGGTCGCCGACGCCGTGCGCGACCAGAGCCTGCAGGACCTGGGCGCCGACAAAAAGATCACCATCCCCAAGCGCGACATTTCCGAGCCGGTCTTTCATCACGGCAAGGGCGGGACGCGCAATATCGTCCACGCCGGCAACAAGCAGTATATCACCGGCGACCGCATCAAGCGGCCGGAGGGCGGCCAGGGCGGCGATCCGAGGGCCAGCGACGACGGCGAAGGCGAGGACGATTTCACCTTCGAGCTGACGCGCGAAGAGTTCATGAACTACCTGTTCGAGGACCTGGAATTGCCGCGGCTGGCGCGTACCGAGGCGATCCAGGTGCCCGAGTTCAAGACGACACGTTCGGGCTTTTCGGCGTCGGGCGCGCCGACCAATTTGCACGTCGTGCGTAGTTTGAGGAACGCGCTGGGCCGGCGTATCGCCCTAATGACACCATTGAACCGCACGCTGCATGAGATGGAGGCCGAACGGGCGCAATTGCTCGAAATGTCTGAGCCTGATCCGGAAGCCGTCGCTTTGCTGGATAGGGAGATCGCCAGGCTGAAAAGCCGGATCGGCGGCGTGCCCTATCTCGATCCGACGGACCTGCGCTTCGTCAATCGCGTGCGCGTCCCGCAGCCCTGCGTGCAGGCAGTTATGTTTTGCGTCATGGACGTGTCGGGCTCGATGGACCAGGCGCGCAAGGACCTGGCCAAGCGCTTCTTCCTGATGCTGTATCTCTTCCTGTCGCGCAGCTATGAGCGCGTCGAGGTGGTGTTCATCCGTCACCACACCCAGGCCCAGGAGGTCGACGAAGACACCTTCTTCCACGCCCGCGAGACCGGCGGCACGGTGGTGTCTTCCGCGCTGGACCTGATGGCCAAGATCGTGCGCGAACGCTATCCGTCCAACGCCTGGAACATCTACGGTGCCCAGGCTTCGGACGGCGATAATTGGGACAGCGACAGCCCCAAATGCAGCGCCATCCTGCGCGAGGATCTGCTGCCGCTGGTGCGCTATTTTGCCTATATCCAGGTGGTGCTCGAAGAGCAGAACCTGTGGACCGAGTACCAGGCCCTGGCCGAGGCCCATCCGCACTTCGTCCTGCGCAAGGTGGCGCAGCCGGCCGATATCTTCCCGGTGTTCCGCGACCTGTTTCGCAAGCAGGAGGCCGCCTGACCGTGCCCAAAGCCGCAACCAAGATCGAGCCCGCCAGGCCAGCCCCCCTGCCCTGTCCGAGCGAGTGGAGTTTCGAGCTGATCGAAACCTATAACGAGGCCATCGCCAAGGCGGCGGCCGACTATCGGCTCGACACCTATCCGGTCCAGCTCGAGATCATCAGCGCCGAGCAGATGATGGACGCCTATGCCTCGATCGGCATGCCGATCAATTACCGGCACTGGTCGTTCGGCAAGCGCTTCATCTCGACGGAGCAGCGCTATCGCCGCGGCTTCATGGGCCTGGCCTACGAGATCGTCATCAATTCCGATCCGTGCATCGCCTATCTGATGGCCGAGAATTCGATGACCATGCAGGCCCTGGTCATCGCCCACGCCGCCTATGGCCACAACTCGTTCTTCAAGGGCAATTATCTCTTCCGCATGTGGACCGACGCGGATTCGATCATCGACTACCTGGTCTATGCGCGCAACTATATCGCCGAGTGCGAGGCGCGCCACGGCATCCCGGCGGTCGAGGACGTGCTCGACAGTTGCCACGCCCTGATGAGCCACGGCGTCGACCGCTACAAGCGGCCGCGCAAGCTGTCCCTGGCCCACGAGGAGGCTCAGAGACGCGACCGCGAGGCGCACTTGCAGTCCCAGGTCAATGAGCTGTGGCGCACCCTGCCCCAGAGCAAGAAGCGGCAGGCGGCGGCCGACGAAAAGCGCTTTCCGCCCCAGCCGGAAGAAAACCTGCTCTATTTCATCGAAAAGAACGCGCCGCACCTCGAGCCATGGCAACGTGAGATCGTGCGCATCGTGCGCAAGGTGGCGCAATACTTTTACCCACAGCGCCAGACCCAGGTGATGAACGAGGGCTGGGCGACCTTCTGGCACTACACGCTGTTGAATACCCTCTACGACCAGGGCCAGCTGACCGACAGCTTCATGATGGAATTCCTGTCGTCGCACTGCAATGTCGTGTTTCAGCCGCCGGTGACGGCATCTTATTACAACGGCATCAATCCCTATGCCCTGGGCTTTGCCATGATGCGCGATATCCGCCGTATCTGCGAGGAACCGACCGAGGAAGACAAGCGCTGGTTTCCGCACCTGGCCGGGGCTTCGTGGCTGGAACAGCTCGACTTCGCCATGCGCAATTTCAAGGACGACAGCTTTATCCAGCAATACCTGTCGCCGAAGCTGATGCGCGAGTTCCGCTTCTTCGCCCTGCACGACGACGCTGACAAGAGCGAGATCGAGGTCTCGGCCATCCATGACGATGCCGGCTATGCCCGGTTGCGCGAGCAGTTGGCGCACCAGTACGATGTCAGCCAGATCGACCCGGACATCCAAGTGTGGTCGGTCGATACCCGCGGCGACCGCAGCCTGACGCTGCGCCACGCCATGACCGCCAAGCGGCCGCTGGATAGCTCGGTCGAGGAAATCCTCAGGCATACCCGGCGGCTATGGGGCTTTCCGGTCAAGCTAGAAAGCGTCGACGCGGCGGGCAAGGTCGTGCAGACCTTCGGCGAGGCCAGGGGATAGGTCGGCCTATATGGGGCTTTCCCGCGTGTCGGCCCTATGTTACCTATTCTCACATGAAGCGCCGGCGCCTGCCCCCGTTGACCTCGTTGCGCGCCTTCGAAGCGTTCGCGCGCAATGGCCGCATGATCGCCGCCGCCGAGGAGCTCGCCGTGACCCACGGCGCCGTCAGCCGGCAGATCAAGCTTCTCGAGACCTGGCTCGACCTGCCGCTTATCGAGGGTCCCAAGACCCGCCTCAGATTGACGCCCGCCGGCACCCGCCTGGGCGAGGTCCTGGGACTTGCCTTCGACGATATCGAAAGCGCGCTGCCGAAACAACGCCGGCCCAAACGCGCCCCGTTGCGGGTTTCATGCTATGGCACCTTCGCCATGAAATGGCTGATCCCTCGCCTGCCGGACTTTTACAACGCCCATCCGGACACGGCGATCGAGGTCTCCGAATCCTACGCCCCGGTCGACTTTGCGAACAGCGAATACGACGTCGCCATCCGCATGACGACGGCGCCCGATCCCATGGCGACGCCGTTTCTCACCGACTACCAGGGGCCGGTGCTGGCCCCTGCCCTGGCCGGCGAACTGGAGGCTGGTCGACGGCTCAACAGCTTCCGGCGGCTGCATACACGCTCCTATCCGGCGGCGTGGGCGGAATGGAGCCAACGGTCGGGCGAGCCGCTGGGCGATCATGCCGACGACATGGTCTTCGATCATACGTCCTACATGCTGGCCGCCGCCGCCGCGGGCCTGGGCGCCGCCGTCGGCTCGTGGTGGCTGACCGGCGAGGAGTTGCGATCCGGCGCCCTGGTGGCGCCCTTTGGCCTGCAGGCCATGCCACACGCCTATGCCCTTATCGAACCGCCGTCGCCGCACCGTCCGGAGATCGCCTTGTTCCGAGACTGGCTGGTCGGCGAAGGTATACGCGCCGCTAAGCCGGCCTGACGATAGCCTTCAGCGCCACGGCAGCGACCACGGCTGTGGCCGATGCCACCGCGATGGCGGCGAAAACCCATCCGGCCGGCAGGGTGTCGACAAGACCGGCGGCAAGTGCCGGCGCCAGGGCCTGGGCAAAGGCGATCGGCCGGCCCAACCTGCCCATGACGACGGCATAGTGCTCACGGCCGAACAGCTCCAGCGGCAACAGGCCCCGTGCGATCGACAGTACACCGATCGCCGCGCCATAAAGCGCCAAGGCAAGTGCAGCCGCCATCGGCGCGACGGCCAGGAGGATGAGGCTGATTGTCACTGCGCAAGCGGCGACGATGACGGTGATTACGGGATGCAAACGTCGCCCCAGCGTCATTTCGAGCAGGCGCCCGGCGACCTGGCACGGGCCGACAATGGCGCCGAAGGCGATGGCGACACCCAGGTCGCGGCCCATTTCGCGAAAAAGGGTGATCAGATGCACGCCGATTCTGGTCGTCACGAAGGCCTCGACCATGAAGATGCCGGCAACCAGGAGAAGGACCCGCCGGTTGATCGGCACGGCGGGCGCCCTGGCCGCTTCAGCGCCCACTGCCTGGCCCTTATGGCGAAACACCCAGGCGAAGATCGGCAGGTTGATCACAAGGTGCGCGGCGGCAAACAGGTCCAGGCATATCCGCCAATCGACGGCACGCAACAGCGCCCCGCTGATCATCCAGCCGATGGTGCTGGCAAAACCGCCGACAAGCGCGACCAGCGAGATCATCGGCCGCGCCGCGCGATCGTGCCGCGTGCCCAGCGTTCCGAAGACGGTGTCATAAAGTCCGCTGGCCATGCCGGCGCCGACGACGGCCCATCCGGCGAAATAGACATAGACGTTATGCGCCGCACCGATAAGCAGCAGGCCTGCGGCAAACAACAGCGTACTCAGGCTTAGCACCGCCCCACCCCGGCCGGCGCGCACCCGCTTGCCGATATGCGGCGAGAACAACCCGTTGACGACAATGCCGGTCGATAGCCCCGCGGCGATCAGCGGCAGCGGCCAGCCGGTGTCGAGGTGGATGGGTACGATCAATACGCCCAGCAGATAGAGCGACGTGCCGAAGGCAACGAGCTGCGTCACACCCAACAGGGCGGCGTCCGTCCAGTCGGACAGTTTGAGAGGATTTGACATGGCGGGACCGTGGGAAGCGCGTGAATGACGCGCTCCCTTTACGGTCGCGAAGACGGTCACCGGAAACGATTAGAAATCGGGCCACATGGAGAAAAACTCACAAACCCTTGAATCGGCATCAGGCGATCAAACGGGCGCGTGGGTTAGCGACCTCATGAAATCTGCGATGGCGAGACCGATGTCATGCGGCACGTCTTCCTGCATGTAATGTCGCGCCTTGACCGTGATGTCTCGCTGGTTCGGCCATGTCCGCGCGAAATCACGCGAGCGGCCGGTGAGGACGCCGCCCTCCGCCAGGATCAACAGCTTGGGTATCTTTGATTGGGCAAGCCAGGCGCCGTAGGCATCGACCATGGCCGAGACATCCGCCGGCTCGCCATCGACCGGGATTTCGCGAGGCAGGACCAGTGTCGGAAGGCGATCCTCACGTGTTGTGAACGGCGCGCGGTAGGTGGTCATTTCCTCGGCACTCAGGGTTCGAATGACGCCCGCCGGTAGTCTCTGCTCGACAAAATAGTTGTCATCGAGAACCATCTGCTCGCCCGTCTGCGTCCGCAGCGCCCGGAAAATATCGGCAGCCTGTCCGAAATCGGCCCAGTTTCGAACCATGGCGATCGCTTCCATATGGACGATTGCCCTGACTTGGGACGGAAAGCGCGTGGCCCGGTGAAATCCCAATGCGGAGCCCCAGTCATGCAGGACCAGGGTGACATTGCGCGTCAGGTCCAAACCCTCGAACCAGGCATCCAGATAGCGGACATGATCGACGAACCTGTAGGCGCCGGAGGGAGACTTCGACGACGCGCCGAAGCCTATCAGGTCCGGCGCCAGAACCCGGCCCAGGCCGCTCAGATGCGGAATGACATTACGCCAGAGATAGGACGAGGTCGGGTTGCCGTGCAGCAGGACGATGGGATGTCCAATACCCGTGTCCACATAGCTGATCTCGGCGTCGAGCACCTTCATGCGGCGACGCGGATGGAGGTCGGCGGCATTAATGATCGTATCGGACACAGCGATCTCCATTTTGTAGCTACCGATACAAGATGACGCGCACCGCCTCACCGGTCAACAACATTCTTTAACGGTCGCTACAAATACGCTATGGTGATCGGCATGGCTGGTGTGATTGCATTCGACTATGAGCGGGCTTTGGACAAGGCCACGTGGCTGTTCTGGAAAAACGGCTATACGGGCACGTCGCTGCGCGACCTTCTGAAGGTCATGGGGATCGGCGAAGGCTCGTTTTACAATACGCTCAAGAGCAAGAAGCGGCTCTTCCTGGAGTGTCTGAAGCGCTATGACGAGACGGAAGGGCGCAAACGCAGCCTGGCCCTGATGTCGGCGCCTACGGCCGGCCTGGGCGTACGTGCGCTGTTCATCTCCATACTCGATTGCCTCGATAGTCCGGGCACACCGTCCCGCCTCTGCATGTTCGCCGCCATGGCCTGCGAAGACGTGTTGTCAGACCCCGAACTGCGGAAAGCTGTCGAGGACCGCATGAAGCGCTACGAAGCGCAATTGGTCGAGCGGCTGAGCCAGGATCGAGAGGCCGGGCGACTGCCCGTGGACCTGGACCCGCGACTGACGGCGTCGGTCATCGCCACCTACCAGCAGGGTCTCTGGCGCATGGCGTTGATGGAGTATGACCGGGTCCGCTTCTCCCGGCAGATCGATGTTTTTCTGACAGCGCTAGGGCTTTAGGGTTCGCTGCGGCCTTGACTAGGCCGGGCGGCGCGCCTGTCCGTGAAGCCAGAAACAATAGCCTATCGTGAAAACGACGCCGGCAAACACAGCGCCGGTGCCGATGGTCACGGCCACCGGAATGGGGGCAAAGGCCCACAGGACGGTGTAGGTCAGGCCGCTTAAGACCATGGACCAGCCGGAGACGCGCATGGCGCGCTGGGCGCAGGCATTGGGCGCCATCTTCTTGGGGATGGCGTTGCCGAGCCAGGCGATCAGGAGACCGTTCAAGGCGACGACCCGCAACGTCATATCCTCCGAGATATAGCCGCGGGCGTGCGCCCATCGCGCGGTGAAGGCCAACCCCAACATGACGCCCGCGCAGATCAAACCAGCCGGAATATCCTTGCTCATCGCAAGACCTCCTTCTTGACGGCCGGCGGCTCCGCACCCAGGCCGAATGATTGGGCAAAGCCGAGCAGCGCCTCTTCGAGCACAGACAGCTTCAGGTGATAGATGACCGACTTGCCGGCCTTTTCGACATGGACAAGGTCGGCTTCGCGCAGCACGGCGAAGTGCGCCGACATGGTCGACTTGGTGACGTCGAAATGGTCGCCCAGGTCTCCGGCGCTCATCGGTCCGGCCTGCAGCAATTGCAGGACGCGGCGGCGGGTCGGATCGGACAGGGCTTTGAAGACGGTGTTCATGATTTGATAATTAGCCAATCATCGAATTATTGTCAAGCGCCTTCAGCTCCGCCACCCTCCAGCGAAAGTACGAATGCTCCGTCATCCGGGGGTTGCGTGAAATAATGTTACGTTATACGTTAACTTTGAATTGAGCAAAGCGATCCTGGGGAGGCGTCGGACATGCGGGCATATTGGGGTATTTGCGGCGCCGTCTGGGCTTCGGTTCTGGTAACATCACAGGCTACCGCGCAGGAGACGGCGCCGCCCGCGGCCAAGCCGGACGCCACACCGTCGACGACCGTGGTGGTGACGGCGAAGACGCCACCGGTCGTGCACAAGATCGACCGCACGGTCTATGATCTTAAAACCATCATCCTGGCCGAAACCGGCACACTGGGTGATGTGCTCAACACCCTGCCCTCGGTCAATGTCAGTCCCACCGGCGCCGTCACGGTCCGCGGCAGCTCGGTGCAGATCCTGATCGACGGCAAGCCCTCGGCCTCCCTGCGCGGCGCCAACCTGGCCTCGACCCTGCAGTCGATGCCGGCCAATACCATCGACAAGATCGAGGTGATCACCAATCCCGGCGCCGAATTCCGTACCGACGCCCAGACCGTGATCAATATCATCACCAAGAAAGCCCACGGCAACAAGCCGACCGGCAATATCGTCGTCAATACGGCCGATGAGCCGGGACGCTACAATGCCACCCTGTCGGGCTCGGCCGGCATAGGCAAGTGGACCTTTAACGGGTCGCTGACCACGCGCCAGGATAAGAACAACTGGGTCCAGAGTTTCGACCGCGAAGGCCTTGCCCCAGATGGGTCGCTCGTCAGCCGTATGACGGGAAACCAGAACCAGATCATGCACCATCTGGCGGAGTCAGTGGATGGCACGGCGACCTATGCCGCGACCGACAAGGACAGTTTCACGCTCAGCGGACACGTATCCTCTTTCGACAATGACCGCTGGACAGACAATGCCGTGGTGTTCTCCGATGCCTCCGGCGACCCGCTCAGCAACCCCACAACCCTGTCAAGCGGACCCGCCAGGTTCGATGACGACTCGTTGACCGGCACCTGGAAACACCAGGGAACTCGCGATGGCGAGACCTTCACCCTGGTCGCCAAGCACGAAGAGTCGGACATCGTCGACGACCAGACCTATGACGAAGCCGAGAGCGTGCCCGCGGTCGCAACGACCGACTATCTGCGCAATCGCACCGAACGCCAGTTCAGCGACGAACTGAGCGGCGACTATATCCTGCCGCTGGCCACCGACACCCAGTTCAAGGCGGGCTTCGACTTCGAAAGCGACCAGGACCAGGCCTATAATTTCGCCGCCAATATCGATCCGGTGAGCCGCGCACAAACAGCGGATCCTCTTTTTACCAGTCGCTTCCTGTCGGACCAGGTGCTCAGCGCCGCCTATGTCGACTACCAGCACCCGCTCGGCAAATGGCTGGTCGAGGGCGGGTTGCGGGTTGAGAACCTGACGACGACCATCGGCGCGGCGCGCGGCGCGCTGGCGTCGGCGGCATCGGACCTGGAATGGAGCCCCAGCCTGTTCCTCAGTCGTGAATTGACGCCGCACCAGAAGATCAAGTTGACCTATAGCCGGCGCGTCGACCGTCCGGCGCCCAACCAACTCACCGCGGTGCCGATCCAGATCGATGCCCAGGACCTCTTCGTCGGCAATCCCTCGCTGCACCCGGCCAGGACCGACAGCTTCGAAGCCGGTTACGACTACACGACCCAGCCCGTGACCTTCAGTGCAACCGCTTATTATCGTTCAACCCACGACGCCATCACGCCCTACACCTATTACAGCGACCCCAGCGATACAGTGCTGGTGACCTCCGTCGAGAATGCCGGGAACGCGTCCCATACCGGGCTCGATATGTCGCTCGATCTGCACCCATCGCCCAAGGTCGCCTATAGTTTGAGCAGCGATATCTATTACGTCGAGCAGACCGCACCGGTTGGGGGCGTGCCCTTGCATCAGTCGATTGTTACGCATGAGAGCCGAGCCATGGTCACGCTGACACCGAAGGCAACGGACCAGTTCCAGATCACGGCCATGCTGTACGGTCCGGACCTGACGGCGGACGGGCATAGTACGCCTTACACCATGATCAACCTGGCCTACACCCACACCTTTTCGCCGCGGCTGAAGTTCGTCGCCACTTTGCAAAACGCCCTGACAACCGTGCACAATCGCACCATCGACCGGGCCCCGGACTTGTTCAGCGACACCTATTGGCGGCCACATGATGATACCCTGTTTGTCGGGCTCAATTACAAGTTCGGCGCTATCGCCCAACATCAGGGCCCGGGTTTACCGTGAATATACGAAATTGGCGCACCTTGACCCCATAACCATACGGGGAGACGCCAATGACCAAGATCTGTTTGCTGTTTGCCGGCCTTGCCGCCTTCGCGCTCGCCGCGCCTGCGATGGCCCAGGATGCCGGGTCCTACAAGGGCCTGTCGGGCAACTGGAAGATCGTCAGCAATGTCGGCGGCAAGACGCGGCTGAGCGACTGCAATTTCGTCAATACCGGTGCGACCTTTACCGGCCAGTGCAAGCGCGACGACGGCACGACCGTCCTGACCGGTTCGGTCGACAAGGCCGGCATCCATATGTCGGGCAAGTCGTCCTATATCGGCATGCCCATCACCCTGACCTACGAGGCCACCCTCACCGATCCGAAAAACGGCAAGGGCACCATCGTGGTCCACCCGTTCGGGGTGCATGGCGACTTCACCATGACGCAGCCCTAAACTTATTGGTCTGACAAATTTCGGGCCGCCCAGGGCAAATAGGGTTGTAATTGCCTGACAATAGCGGAATAGATACGCCTCACAGGATTTAATGGTCTGTCCAATAGCAGGCCGCGGACCGTGAGGAGACGTCGGATGGTTTTGACACGATGGGCCGTGGCGGCCCTGTTCGGCTTGGGACTTTCGGCGGCACCGGCCGTGTCGGCGCCGGCGGCGTCGTTCGCCAAAGGTATGGATTGTCCGGCAGGACACCAGCCCTATTCGGTCAACACCGTACTGCTCGACATCTATATCAATCCGCAGACGCGCGGCATCGTCGAGCAGGAAGCGCCGGGCTTCTTTGCCAGCCTGCCGCATCGCTTTGCCCGCACCGAGCCGCCGACCTTCATGGATATCGCGACACTCGACCAGGCCAACCACCAGGTCCCGGCCGACAAAATGATCCCGGCCGAGACTTTGGCGCGCATCGATGCCGAATTGGCCAAGGTGCCGGTCACCGACGAGGCTGTCCAGGCGCGCTGCGCCCGCTATGACGAGACGCCACCGGCCCTGGCCCTACCCTTGACGCAGCCCGCCATTCTCGTCTTCGACAAGATCAACGGCTTTCGTGACGATCCGTCGGTCAATGCGGCGACCGCGGCGCTCAAGGCCATGGCGGCGCGGGAAGGCTGGAACCTAGTCTTCACCGATAACGGGGCCGTCTTCAATGCCCGCGACCTCAAGCACTTCAAGGCCGTGATTTGGAACAATGTCAGCGGCGACGTCCTGACCCTGCCCCAGCGCGCCGCGTTTGAAGCCTATATCGAACACGGCGGCGGCTTTGCCGGCATCCATGGCTCAGGCGGCGATCCTTATTATGCCTGGGATTGGTACGTCGACACCCTGATCGGCGCCCGCTTCCTGGGGCATCCGGGCAATCCGCAATTTCAAGCCGCGCGCGTCATTATTGACGATCCGTCATCCGCCATCACCCGGGGCTTAGGCGACTGGACGATGACCGAGGAGTGGTATTCCTTCAAGTCGAACCCGCGTTCGGCCGGCGTTCACGTACTGGCCAGGCTCGACGAGACCACCTATTCGCCCGACGAATTGGGGCACGATATCCGCATGGGCGCGGATCATCCGATCGCCTGGACGCGCTGCATCGGCCGGGGCCGCAGCTTTTTCACGGCCATCGGCCACCGCCCGGAAAGCTATAGCGAACCCAGCGCCATTACCCTGCTGGAAAGCGGCATCAAATGGTCGGCGGGCCTGGGCGAAACCCAATGCATCGCTGGGCACGAAACCGCGACCAAACCCTGAGATTGGAAGCAGAAATGCCAAAGCTTGAAGTCTCGCGCCGCAGCGTCCTGAGAGGCTCTACCGCCCTCGCCGCAATGACCCTGCTTCCGGGAAAGGCATTTGCCGCCTCTGATAAGGAAGCATTGGCCGCCGTCGCCAATGGCTTTACCGCCGGCGCGGTCTATTTCCGCAAGTCCAATCCGCCCTCGCCGGAATGGGACCAGGATTATACCAGCGCGCACGGCATCGGCTTGGGTGTATTCCGCCACTGGTTCATGTGGTCGGCGATCGAGATCGCCCCCGGCACCTATGACTGGGCGGATTACGACCTGCAGCTCGACCTGGCCGCCAAGCACGGCCTGAAGACGATCATCAGCATCATCGACAATTCGGCGCCGGAATGGGCGTTCGAAACCTATGCCGCCTCACGCTTTGTCTCGAACACCGGCAAGATCGAGGACAGCGTCGTCTCGGCCAGCAGCGAAACCGGCGGCACACCGGGACTTTGTCTCGACAATGACGACGTCAGGGGTGCGGTCGGCCGCTTCATCACCGCCCTGGTCGAACGCTATCGCAACCACCCGGCCCTGATGGGCTATGACGTGTGGAACGAGACGTCCGGCCAATTCGGCGTGCCCGACGACATGTACTGCTTCTGCAACGGGACGCGGCACCGGCTGCGTGACTGGTTGAAGGGTCGATACGGCGATCTGGCCGGGGTCAACACCGCCTGGCATCGTTACTCCTATACCAACTGGGACCAGGTCGCGCCGCCGCGCACCTTCCAAGGGTATGCCGACAGTCTCGACTGGCTCGAATTTCGCATCGACAATGCCTATACCTTGTTCGACTGGCGCCTGGCCCTGATCCGCGGGCTCGATCCCCATCATCTGGTTGTCGCCCACGGCACTGCCGGTACGTTGAACGCCTACGGCAGCGGCGTGGCGGACGAATGGCGCGCCGGCGCGCGGGTCGACGTCTATGGCGCGACATGGATTGCGTCGCGCATGGGATCGGAAGCCTGGCGCGCCTATCAGGCCTTTGACCTGACCCGCGCCGGCGCCGGCGACAAGCCGTTTTGGCACGCCGAGGCGACGGGTGGGCCCTTGTGGCTGCAGCGCCAGCTCCCCGGCCGGCCGCGCGAGGACGGGCGCGAACCCAATGACCAGGACGTGCGGCTCGACTTTTTGGTCAGCCTGGCGTGCGGCGCCAGGGGATTGTTTTTCACGCGCTTTCGCGGCCTGCTCGACGGGCCGCTGTTCGACGCCTTCGGCCTGTTCGGCATGGACGGATCGATGACGCCGCAAGCCGGCATGGCCGGCGAGATGATCCGCTGGATCGGCGCCCATCCGGAGCTTAGCCGGGCCAGGCCGGTGCAGGGCGACGTCGCCATCCTGTTCGCCGGCGAGTCCGAACTGTTCAACGTCGTGCTGATGAATTCGTCGGACTTCTACGCGACGGCGGCTCGCGGCGCCTATCGCGGCTTTTTCGACAATAATATCCAGGCCGATTTCATCCTGGCCGACCAGATGAGCCGCTACAGGCTCGTCTACATCCCCTTCCCCGTCATGCTGAAAAGCGAAACGGTAGCGCAGATTGTCGCCTATGTTGCTCAGGGCGGCGCCGTGGTTTGCGAAGGCTTTCCAGCCTATTTCGGCGATCACGGCCATGTCGGCGAAAGCCAGCCGAACTATGGGCTGGATGCAGTCTTCGGCTGCCGCCAGGCCAGGGCGGAGTTCGCGCCGGATCTCTCCGAAAACCTGGAAATTACGCTCGACGGCACAGTCGTCCATGGCCGTTATTTCCGCCAGGACTACACCCTGACCAGCGGCAAGGCGCGCGGCCACTATGCCGATGGTACGATCGCCGCCGTTGAAAACCGCTACAGGCAGGGCAAGGCCCTGTTGGTCGGATCGTTCCCGGGCGCCGGATACGCCAAGCAGGAAAGCGACGCCATGCAGACGATGTACGCAGGATTTCTCGACCTTGCCGGGATCGAACCCGGCGTGCGCTCAAGCACGCGCGACGTCCAGGTGCGCCTGCACGAAGGCAATGGCCATCGCCTGGTTTGGGTAACCAACGCGACCGAAAAGCCCCAGACCGTGTCCATAAGACTCAAGGACGGCGCGCGCTCGGCCCGCGACCTGCGTACGGGCGCCGTCGTGACCGCGACCGCCGACGGCTTCCTGCTGAGCGTCGGGGCGAAGGACGGCACGGCTTTGCGTCTTCTCTAACCGGTCATGCGTTAGCTGATGTCCTGGGCCACTTCCCAGACGTGCCCGGACGGGTCGGCAAAGGCCGCTGTGCGGCGCCCCCACGGCCGGTCGATCGGGCCATTCAGCAGGGTCACGCCTTGCTGTTGCAGCGTTTGGCAAACGGCATCCACATCGGCGACCCGGATCGTCAGCAGCAGGCTTACGCCCGACTTCGGGGACGCCACCGGCCCGGGCGTCACCAGTTGAGGCGCCTGGGACGCCTGCAGCAGGTTGACCATTACACCTTCGAATTTCAGGACACGGGAAACCTCGTCCTCGTAAATCACCTCGGCCTCGAAAGCCCGCTCGTAGAAGGCCTTGGCCTCGACGATGTCATCGACAAACAGGGTCACGACCTCGATGGCACTCAATACCGGCATTGGCTTTCCCCTGCGTGATCGTTTTTGATATCGAACCGCAGATGAACACAGATACACGCCGATGGGACGAGAATTGTCATTGCCACCAAGAAAAAAGCCGCTCGGTCACCCGAGCGGCTTCTTTTTAGCTCAAACGCCGCATGGCTCGCGCAAACGTGCGCGGCGGGCGGTCGCCCTTGCCGGCCTAACGGCCGGTGGGATTTTTAGAGCGCGGTCGTCGCGGTGTCGACCTTCACGCCCGGGCCCATGGT
>OUWB010000112.1_pt2 | contig 14456 bp, 11 predicted proteins | sample 1779821 | NCBI WGS metagenome assembly OUWB01 (sample SAMEA3914806, study PRJEB12502) | metagenome | biome: forest; material: soil | place: Canada | collected 2011-08-03 | depth 0.1 m
GGCACGTTCATCGCCTGGGCGATGAACAGGCAGGCCAGCGTCATGTAGATATTGGTGCCGTCGAGATTGAAGCTGTAGCCCGTCGGTACGACCAGGCCGACCACCGGCTTGGAACAGCCCAGCCGCTCCATCTTGTCCATCAGGCTGGCCAGCGCGCTTTCCGACGACGAGGTGCCGAGGATGATCAGTAGCTCGTCGCGGATATAGGCGAGAAAGCGCAGGATCGAAAAGCCGCAGAGCGCCGCGACGATGCCCAGCACCACCAGGATGAAGGTCAAGGACGTGGCATAGAAGGTCCCGACCAGGGCGATCAGATGGCCCAGCGCCGAGACGCCATAGGTGCCGAGCGTAAAGGCCATGGCCGCGCCGGCGCCGAGTGGGGCGGCGCGCATGATGATGGCGACGATGTCGAAAATGACGCGCGATCCCTGTTCGACCAGGTCGCGTACGCCGGCCGCACGGTCGCCCAGCCGCATCAGGGCAAAGCCGCTCAGCACGGCGACGACCAGGGTCTGCAGCACGTCGCCATTGACCAGGCCCGACAGGAAGCTCGTCGGGATAAGCCCCATCAGGAAGCCACTGAGCGTCTCGGACTTACGGGCATATTGGGCGACCGCGGCGGCATCGCCGTGCAGGTTGAGGCCGGCGCCCGGATGCAGCAGGTTGCCGGCGGCCAGGCCCAGGACCAGGGCGACGCTCGACAGCACTTCGAAATAGACAATGGCCTTCAAGCCGACGCGGCCGACCTGGCTGGCCTGGCGGACATGACCGATGCCCGAAACCACCGTGCAGAAGATCAGCACGGCGATCATCATCTTCAGGAGATTGACGAAGGCGTCGCCGATCGCCTTCATCCACGGCTGGGCGCCGATCTGCGGCCAGATCAGGCCGATGGCGCCGCCGATCAGGATGCCGGCCACGACCTGCACGTAGAGATAGGAATAGACAGGTTTTTTCATACGTCGTCGGTCGGCGGGGCGATAGTGATGTCCAGGTCGCTAAGCCCTGCGATGCTCACCGTCAAGCGGTCGCCGGCGACGACGGGCCCCACACCTTCGGGCGTACCCGTATAGATCAGGTCGCCCGGCTCCAGCCGATAGAAGCGCGAGACATAGGCGATGACATCGTTGACGGCCCAGATCATGTCGGCCAGATCCCCCGACTGCATGAGCGCGTCGTTCTTTTTCAGGGTGATGACGCCCGCGGTCATCAGCCCGCTCGCCTTGTGGATCAGGCCGATCGGCGCCGACTGCTCGACATTCTTGCCGGTATCCCACGGCCGCCCCTTGTCCTTGGCGGCGTTCTGCAGGTCGCGGCGCGTCATGTCGAGGCCGCAGGCATAGCCGAAGATATGCGCAGCGGCATCCTCCGGCGGGATGCTGCGTCCGCCCGTGCCGATGGCGACGACCAGCTCGGCTTCGTAATGATAGTTTTGCGTCTGCGGCGGATAGGCGATCGCCGTGCCGGAAGGCACCACGGCCTCGGCCCATTTGGTGAAGAAGAAGGGCGGATCGCGATCGGGATCGGAACCCATTTCGCGGGCGTGGGCGGCGTAGTTGCGGCCGATGCAGAAGACGCGGCGCACCGGAAAACCTTCGCCGGTATCGACCGGAATAATGACGGGCGCGAGAGGATCGAAAGCCGGTTTCATGATAGGTTTCTCGCAAACATTGCCCGATTGCCGGGTAATCTATTCGGGCTTAAGACTTCGGGCAATGATTCATCGCCGCGCCCTCACCGCCGCCGAGATCCGCGCCCTTCCGCCGGGGCTGCTGGCGGCTGTGCCGTCGGGTGAAGTGGTGCTGATCGCCGACCACCATCCCCTGTCGCTGTTGTCGCAGACCCTGCGCGGTTATGCCCTGATCGTGGTGCGCGGGCGCCGGATCTTCTGGCCTGGACTGGTCGCCGACATGAGCGGCGATGCCGGCCGGCTGTCGATCCTGGCCCACGAACTGGTCCATGTCTGGCAGTACGAGACCGGCATGACCCTGGTCAAATACATCTGGCGCGATGTTATCCGGCGGCTTGGCCGCTATGCCTATCGCTTGAAGCCCGGCAAGGCCTTTACCGCTTATGGATACGAACAGCAGGCGGCCATGATGGAGGATTGGGTGCGTCTGCGCCATGGTCTCTTCGCCCACTACAGCCGTCAGGGTATCGATATGGCGGCGCTGGAAGCCGTGGTGCCTTTTCTCTAGGAAGGCTTGGTTTATGTCTCAGGACAATTCACCCGATTTGTGGCTTGCCAGCTTCCCGCGCCCGCAAGCGTCGGGCAGCAAGTACGACCGCGGCCATGCCATCGTGGTCGGCGGCCCCATGGCGCAGACGGGCGCCGCCCGGCTGGCGGCGCGCTCGGCGCTGCGCATCGGTGCGGGCCTGGTGACGGTCGCCTGCGATCCATCGAGCCTGATCATCTATGCCACGGCGCTCGAAGCGGTGATGACCCGGTCCGTGCGCGATACCGAGGCGTTCGGTGACCTGATCGGCGACGCCCGCGTCAAGGCGGTGCTGATCGGTCCGGGCGCCGGGATCACCGAGCGGACGCGCGATTTCGTGCAGTCGGCGTTGTCGGCCGGGAAGGCTTGCGTGCTTGATGCCGACGCCCTGACCGTGTTCAAGGACGCGCCCGAGGCCCTGTTTTCCGCCATCTGCTCGCCGGTGCTGATGACGCCGCACGAGGGTGAGTTCGCCCGGCTGTTCGGCAAGGTGGGAGATCGTCAAGCGGATGCGCTGAAGGCCGCGAAGATTTCGGGCGCGGTGGTGCTGCTCAAGGGTTCGGACACGATCATCGCCGCGCCCGACGGGCGGGTTGTCGTCAATCGCGCCGCCCCGCCCTGGCTGGCCACCGCCGGCTCGGGCGATACCCTGGCTGGCCTGGCCACCGGCCTGATCGCCCAGGGTATGGAGGCGTTCGATGCGGCGTGTGCCGCCTGCTGGATCCATGCCGAGGCCGCCCGCCGTTTCGGTCCGGGCCTGATCGCCGAGGACCTGAGCGAACAGGTTCCGGCGGTGCTGAGGGATCTGATTTAGCCGACGGTCAGGCTGATGAAGATGACGCCGGCGATGACCAGGCTGAACGCGATGCCGGTCATGATCCACAGCAGCAGCGACTTGACCAGTGCCCCGAAGATCGACGAACCGTAGGCGCCGCGCAGGGTCGAGAAGAAGGCCCACAGGGTCCACAGCGCCGATATGCCCGACCAGGCCGGATGCACCGCCTCCGGCAGCAGCAAGCCCACCGCGCCGGTCAGGAACATGAACGACAGCAGGTTCATCGAGATCAGCAGGTGGTCGTAGAGGTAGAGCCGCCGGCCGTCCTTGCGCTTGCCGAGATAGAGCAGAGACAGCGACAGGCCGATGATCGGCAGCAGCAGCAACGCCAGGCGGTGCCCCCAGGTGAACACCGCGGTGAAGAATTTTTCCTTGTCGCTCAGCGCCTTGACCAGGTCGTCCTTCAGCCATTGCGGCTGGATATGCGACTTGGCGACAAGCCCGGCCAGCAGACGCGCGTCCGCTTCGGTCAGGGCGAACAGGTTGATCTCGTTGACGACGGTCTTATGCCCGGTCTTCTTGTCGACCATGGTCGTTGTCTTGGCGCTTTGCAGCTCACTGGCATGGTTGCCCAGCATGTTGCCGAGGTCGCCGTCATCGCTGTCGGACGCCGCGGCCGAATCCGAAACGTCCTGGACGACCTCGATCTGGCTGGTATGGGCCGCCGGAGCCATGGCGGGCACGGCCGGCTTGACCGGCGGATGCAGGCGTTCTTCCTCGGTGACATGCTCGGCGATCAGCATGAAGACCAACAGGCTGACCAGGAAGATGCGGAACGGCGGGATATGGCGGGCCAGGCGCCCTTCCATCAGGTCGCGCGCCAGCTTGCCGGGATTGAACAACAAGGGCGGCAGGGTTGTCCATAACCGGCCGTCGAGATGGAACAGGCCTTCGAACACTTCGAAGAACAGGTGGCCGACGGTGCGGTGATGGGTGTCGGCGTCCTGACCGCAGTGGTAGCAGAACTCGCCCTTCAGCTCGGTGTCGCAGTTGAGGCACTTCTGCCCCGGGGCCGGCACGAATTCATGGCCCTTGTTGCGGCGAAACCAGCTGCGCCAGCCATCCAGCCCGAAGAGTTCAAGTTCGCTCACGCTCGCCCCACCTTGACCGCAGCTGCAAAAAAAGACCCGTCGCGAAAGTGTCGCGACGGGCGTTATTTGTAAAGAAGTTTTGGTTGTAACCTAGATCGGGCAGACCGCACCCGTGCCCTTAAGGCCGCAATAGCCGTCCGGGTTCTTTTCCAGGTAGCCCTGGTGATAGTCCTCAGCGAAGTAGAACGGCACGTGGGTGTCGGTCTCGGCAAAGACCTCCGTAGTGATCGCCCCCTTGCCCAGCGCCTTCATCTCGGTGGCGAAGGCGTCGCGGCTGGTCATGGCGGCGGCGTATTGCTCCGGCGTCGACGGGAAGATAGCCGAGCGGTACTGGGTGCCGACATCGTTGCCCTGGCGGTAGCCCTGGGTCGGATCGTGGTTTTCCCAGAAGGTCTTCAGCAGGGTCTGGAACGACACCACCTTGGGATCATAGACGACCAGCACGCCTTCGGTGTGGCCGGTGGCGCCGGTGCACACCTCCTTGTAGGTCGGGTTGGGCGTATAGCCGCCGATATAGCCGGCGGCGGTGACGTAGACGCCCGGAATTTGCCAGTACAGGCGTTCGACACCCCAGAAGCAGCCCATGGCGAAGACGACGGTCTCCAGCCCTTCCGGATACGGGCCTTTCAGCGGGTTGCCCAGGACGACATGATGGCTTTCGGTGGGGATGGGCGTGTCGCGGCCCTTCAGGGCATCGGCGGGCGCGATCATCTGGGTTTTAAGAGCGGTTTGACCAAACATGGCGATGATCCTTTCGATTTTGCGTCCATCTATACGCGCTAGCCGCTCATATGGTTACAGAAAAGACGGACGGAAGGGGGAGGCTTCGATCCATGGGGCCGACAAGCCTCTAACCCAGGTGGCTTCAGCCTTTAAATCTTGACAAGGCCGGCGCCCCACCATACCAATGCTTGCCCGTTCGGGTAAAATCTTCGCAGTAAAATAGATATTTAAAGTCTAAAATTTCAACTCTACTTATCAATTATTCATACCATTGGAACCCGTTATGACTTCGCAGAAAGATGGCCACAAGGAGCACTTCGTTCAGCTTGACGGATTGCGCGGCATCGCGGCCCTGGTTGTTGTTTACGGCCATTGCCGGGAAATCCTGCCTCCCTCGACCGCGCTGCCCAATGCGCCGGTCTCTGCGCTTGCGGTTGATTTTTTCTTCATGCTCAGCGGTTTCGTCGTGGCCTATGCCTACGAGAACAAGCTTAAAACGTCTCTGAGCTTTATCGATTTCATGAAGATCAGATTAATTCGCCTATGGCGAGTAGGCCGCGGGGATTTCACCCACGGCCTCTCTCAGAACCGGACGTGATACTCTCGCATCATCCGGCTCCCATCAGGCAAACGCTCCAGCGGAGGTCTGCGCCCAGTGGACGAAGAGTGTTGGGCGCCTAATCGCGATAGCCGCGATCAATCGTTGGGCCGCACTTTTCCGTCCCTTGAAGCGTTTGTATTTCCTCTTAACCCACGCGACCAAAACGGCGTTGATATAACGCCAGAATGTGCCGAGCGCTGACGCATAATAGGCTCCGTAATAGTTCAGCCATCCTTGCAGGATCGGGTTGATCTCACGGGCTATCTCTGCCAGCTCAGTGTAGGTGCGTCGCCTCAGATGTAAGCCCCTGATTTTCTGCCGCATGGACTTCAGCGAAGCCGGACTGACCCTGGGCCCAAAACCCATAAACACAGTTTGGATTTTGGGGTTATACGCGGGACACGGCCGGAAGCAGTAGCCGAGGAAGTCGAACTTCGTATTCGGATATTGCGCTCTGCGCTTGAAGTCCTTGCAATAGGCAATCTTGGTCTTGTCCGGATGCATCTCGAGCTGACATTCCGCCAGGCGGGCTTGCAGCGCTGCCTTGACGGCAAGCGCCTCGGCCTCGCTCCGACAGTGTATCAGTCCGTCATCCGCATACCGGCACCATTTGAGGTGAGGATACCGCCGCCCCATCCATGTATCGAACGCATAGTGCAGGAACAGGTTCGCCAACACCGGACTGATAACGCCGCCCTGAGGGGTCCCGCGCGTCCGTTGGACGATCGTTCCATCCTCAAGCTGCATCGGCGCTTTCAGCCAACGTTCGATGTAGAGCAAAGCCCATTTGCACGTCACGTGCTTATGGACGGCACGCATCAGCAGTGTGTGGTCGATATTATCGAACAGCCCCCGGATATCGAACTCCAGAACCCAATCTTGCTTCCAGCAACGCTCACGCGTCACACCGATAGCGTCCAGGGCCGATTTGTTCGGCCTGTAGCCATAGGAGTCTGGCAGAAAGATAGGCTCTACAGCACGCTCCAGGATCGTTTTGACAACCATCTGCGCCACACGATCCGCCACCGTGGGCACGCCAAGGATGCGTTCTCCACCCGTCTTTTTGGGTATGGCGACGGCGCGTACCGGTGGCGGGAAGTAGCTGCCTGAGCTCATTCGGTTCCAGATCCGATAAAGGTTGCCCTTCAGATCGGCGCCGAACTGCTCAAGCGTCTGACCATCCACGCCGGCCGCGCCCGCATTAGCCTTGACGGCTTTGAAGGCATTGTACACCAACCGTTTGTCGATGTCGTAAGCCTTTGTTATTGTTGAATCCATTGAGTCTTCCTGCTGCCAGTTGTCCAGCAAATTCAACACCTGATCCGAACCCTTCGCTCCAGCGCCATTACAGCGCCTTCATCACTACTACGATCCGGTCCGCCCCAGTGCGCCACATCGGTACTCTTGCCTTGTGGTGGTGACCACTTTGGCGTCTCCCTTGGCATTCGCACGACTGGTTCCTGCAGTTCCGTTTTAAAGCCTGTGTCAGGCTCACGCCCTCTATACGCCGGTTGCCGCTTACCCAGTAATCAGATGCCCGGTAAGCTCTTCCCAGAGGATCGGGTCGCCTCTGGTTCTGACAACGCTTCATGTAACGACGCGTCCTCGAAGGGTTTGCTTTCGCTCGTCTTCCTGACACATACCTGCACGGGTGAACCCGCACATTTGACCTCAGCGCTCACGACCAAGGCTCTTGACCAAAGCCGCCTGAGGCGGTTTGACACCAGCCTCTGAAAGCCGATGCCGACGGGCCGACCGTCATCTCCAAAACAGCTTACGTAAGCGCGTCAGCCTAGGGCCGTCGCACTCGCTTCTACAGCACACACCCGATGATCTTCCTCGGGGTCATATTGGGGGTGATCAGCCGGTTGCTGGACGGCGCCGGCGGGAATAGTGCGGCTTCCATTTTTCTGGCGTCGATATTTGCCTTCGCCATGCTTCCCCTTCCGCGGCCGGCCGGGCACGCGGCCAGCGCATTTCCGCTCGACGGGCCGCTCTGGTCCCTGACCTACGAATTCCTGAGCAATATTCTCTATGGTCTTTTCGCAAAATACCTGACCACGCGCATTTGCCTCATCCTGCTTGCGCCACTGATCGTCGCCCTCTTTTTCATATCCTACCTGCTTGGCGGCATGAACTACGGGATAGACTGGGGACTCGGCAGCGTCCTGGCCATCGTCCGGGTCCTCTGCCCCTTTTTGATCGGGCTGGTGATTTACCGGTTACTGGATACCTCGAAGTTTAAAACCAACCTGTTCCAATATATCGTTCCCATCGCTTTCCTGGCGGTCCTTATCCTGCCGATCGCCGACGCACGCCTCTACGCGCCGATCGTCATATGCACGGTTTTTCCGGCCATCATCGTCATATCAGCCAAGTGCCGGGACGAAGGCCCCTTGAAAAAGGTGTTCAGCTGGCTCGGCAACCTCTCCTATCCGATATATGCGCTAAACCAGCCTGTATTTCGTTTGCTGAGCGTTCTGGCAGGCGCCTTGGGCATCAAGCCGGGGCTTGTTTTTGCCGCTATCAGCTTTGTCATCTGCGTCGTCATCGCCCATATCGTACTTATGGTATACGACGGACCGGTGCGGGCCTTCCTGACCACCAAGTTCGGCCGGCCAAGGACGCTGGCGCCGGCGCCGGAGCGTGCGGGGTAAGCAGGTGGCTGCAGAGGAAGGATGCGGCGGACAGAGAGGGATTGACTACGCTTCGCTCCGTCGAAGCCGGGCGAAAGCCCGGCTTTCGAACCCACATTTTAGTGCCGAGGGTTCGAACCCAAGCAAGCCACCATTAAAAAAGGCCCCCGAAAGAGGGGGCCTTTTTTAATGGTGGCGGACAGAGAGGGATTCGAACCCTCGGTAGAGTTTCCCCTACACACGCGTTCCAGGCGTGCACCTTCAACCACTCGGTCACCTGTCCAAACCGGCTGCAGGTCGCCCTGCGCGGAAGCCGGCCTTTATACCCATGCCTCCGCAATGAGCAAGCCCTGCGCGGGCTTTTTTTGCATCCGATAATGTCAGGACACCAACAGATGCGCCAAGGAGACCGTATCGACCGAGGTTTCCTCGGACGCCGGTAAAACCTCAACCACCGCCTCGCTCTCCCCGGCCCGCTCTTCCGGAATGCGGAACAGCCAGCCGAGCCCGGCCGGCGTCTTGCGCGCCGTGTAGCGCGCCAGCGGACCGGCAAGCATCAGGCTGAGCGCCGCCCCGCCGGTCATGGCCAGCGAACTCGGCGACAGCCAGCCCATGACCACCAGCAGCCCGACGCCGACCACCGCATGCAGGGCAAAGCGGCGCAACAGCTCGGCGCGCGACACCTCATAGGCCGAGCGGCGCTGCGACTTCCAGCCGCTCTTGTACCCGACGAGGACCGAGGCGACCATCAGGGTGTGGGTGACCATGACGACCGGCGTCATCAGGGTCGACATCACCGTCTCGACCAGCAGGCTGGTCCCCGCCGCGACACCGCCACCGAAGGCATGCCGCAATTCCCTCGACCGCATGGCCTGCAGGTAGGCAAGGGCCTTGGGCAGGATCAGGAAGATCATGGTGACGACGAAGGTCAGAGTCAGCACCAAGGCGTCGTTCTGGTCGACATTGGAATGGAAGGCCGCCATCAGCGCGCCGACCGTGACCATGGCGCACCACAGCGGCGCGATGGTGTAGTTGAGCACGCCGCGCAGCAGGTGGAAGCGGTTGATCCAATGCAGGCCCGGCGCGAACAGCAGGGCGGCATGCTGGATATTGCCCTGGCACCAGCGACGGTCGCGGTCGAGCGTATCCATCAGGGTCGGCGGGCTTTCCTCGTAGGAACCGTCGAGCCGCGGCGCCATGTGCACGGCCCAGCCGGCGCGGCGCAACAGGGCCGCTTCGACGAAGTCGTGGCTCATGATCAGGCCGCCGAACGGCGCCCGCCCCGGCAAGTGCGGCAGGCCCGCCGCCTCGGCAAAGGCGCGCGTGCGCAGGATGGCGTTGTGGCCCCAGTAATTGGCCTCGGATCCCGACCACCAGGCCATGCCGGCGGCGGCGGCCTGGCCGTAGAGGCGCGCGGCGAACTGCTCGCAGCGGGCAAACAGGGTCGTCTGGTTGATCAGGCGCGGCGCCGTCTGGATCAGCGCGACGCCCGGATGGCGCTCAAGCCCGCCGGCCAGGCGCACCAGGGTGTCGCCGCTCATCAGGCTGTCGGCGTCGAGCACGACCATGTGCGGGTAGTCCGCGCCATGCGAACGCACCCAGTCGGCGATATTGCCGGCCTTGCGGTCGATATTCTCGACGCGGCGCCGGTAATAGACCTGGGGGCCTTCGTTGACGCGCTGAAAGGCATGGAAGATCGCCGCTTCCTCGGCGCTGACCGCCAGGTCGCGGGTATCGCTGAGCACGAAAAAGTCGAAGCGCATCGCCTGGCCGGTGGCCATCAGCGATTGGCGCATGATGTCGAGCCGATCGGCGACGCCGCGCGCATCCTCGTTGCAGATCGGCATGAGGATGGCCGTGCGCTGGGTCAGCAGCGGGATCGGCGAATCAGGGGTCAGGCCGAGATCGTCCGGCTCGTTGTGCAGGGCCCACAGCCCGGCGCAATAGGAGACGAAGGCAAAGGCCATCCAGGTAAAGAGAAAGGCGAACAGGACGAGGAAGACGACCTCGATCGGCTCCCAGCCATGCCAGCTGAAGGCATCGCACAGGATGGCGATGGCGATGGCGCCCAGACCGAGCGCCGAGCCGAAGACGAAGATGCGGCGTAATACCATCTCCGCCGGCGAGGTCTCGGGCCGGCCGCGGGCCAGGCGGCCCTCGGCAAAGCTTTGCTCGGGCATGTCAAGCGGCGCCGGGCGGGCGGCGACAGGCGCCGTTGCGTCATGCGGCGGCATGAAGGCGGCAGGCGGGGGTGTGGGCTCAAGCTTGAGCAGCTTCAGGTCGTCCATCGGTACATCCATGTCTCGGCCAGGGTCTCGGCCGCCGCCGCGCCCTTCCGGCTTAGGGTCAATTTGAAATCGGAGGCGCGCACGTCCCCCGGCGTGAAGCCGAAGAAGGCGCGAATGCGCTGAAGGCCGCCGGCCGTGTCGTCGAGCTTTTGCAGGCTGACCGTACCGATCGCGCCCGCCGAAGCGGTGAGTTGCGGCGCAATGAGGTCGAGATCGATCGCCGGCAGGACGTAGTCGATAATGAACATCCGGCTCTTGCCGTCGGCGCCCGCGCCGGTCCGGGTCTGCACGACGCGGCCCTTCGGCCGGCCGGCCTCGCCGATCGTCGGCAAGCCCCAGACGATGTCGTAGCGGAAGCCGGCCGCGCGACCGGCGCGCAGGGGCGCCGTCGGTCGCCAGAAGGCGACGATATTGTCAAAGGCCTCGGTATTGGACGGCAGTTCGTAGAGCCGCACGCTCCCCTCCCCCCAGTCGCCGGAGGGCCGGACCCAGGCGCTGGGCCGCTTTTCGTAGTGGGCTTCGTAATCTTCGTAGTCGGCGACAAGGGTGTCGCGCTGCATCAGGCCGAAGCCCCTGGGCGAGCGGTCGTCGAAGGGAATGGCTTCGACCTGCAACGGATTGGTCAGCGGTGCCCAGATCGCTTCGCCCGATCCGGCAGTCATCTGCAGGCCATCGGAATCGTGGACGGCGCCGCGGAAATCGTCGACGCGGCGGCGATCGCCCGGCCCGAACAGGAACATGCTGGTGAGCGGCGCGATCCCGGCATCGTGGATATCGCGACGCGGATAGAGTTGGCATTCGACGTGAAAAACCGTCGAGGCGCCCGGCACGATGACGAAGCTGTAGGCGCCGGAAATGCTGGGACTATCGAGCCAGGCATAGAGCCGCACCATGGCATCGCCGGCCTTCGGGCGTTCCAGCCAGAAGGCGCGGAAAATCGGAAATTCTTCCTTGTTGTCGCCGGTGCCGATGGCCAGGCCGCGCGCCGACAGGCCATAGCCGATGTCGGCGGCGACGGCGCGGAAATAGCTGGCGCCCAAAAACGCCGCAACCTCGTCCATGCCCGGCACATGGGCGGCATGGAGGCGAAAGCCGGCAAAGCCAAGATCGGCCGGCAAGGCTTCGGCCATGGGGGGATCAAAGGTGAAGTCGGCGGCGGCATAGGTGACGGGACGCGCGACGCCGTCAACCACCTCGAACATGTCGACACGCGTCGTGTCGAGCCCGCCGCGGTGGAAGAATTCAACGTGGAAATCGAGCCCGAGATCCGACCACAGGCCGGCCGCCTTGCGAAACCGGATGCCGCGATAGGCGTCGTAGCTCAGATCGGCCAGGGCCTTGGGCAATTGCTTGTCGGGCGCCACATAGGGCCGCCCGGCCGCCCGGCGCGCCATATCGACGACGCTGCGAAAATTGAACCCGCCGGCCGGCGCCGAGGTCGCGCCATGCGCGGCGGCCAGGCCCGCCAGAGCGGCGCCGCCTCCTGCCATAAAGTGCCTGCGCGGCAACCCCATCTTTCCATTTCCCCTAATTTCCGTCACGGTGTGCGCATCCTTCGCATCGCAGCATGACCCTCAACCTTCTCCGGACGGGGCCATAAATTTTCAATGACGATCCGGTGTCGGCCTTGAGACAGGCTTGCAACATCTATGGTGCAAGGAAGAATGTCAGTATTGGGGCGCGCGAGGACAGAACCGCGACCAAGGGAACGCCGACGCGAAAGACGTCTTTTCGGTGACCGAATTGCCCGATTTTTGCCGCAATGCAGCGACCGACTCACTGCCTCGTGATTGGGCGTTTACGGCAAATCAGCCTAGCGGCGATTCTCATGAAGCTAAAATTGTACGACCGGGCCTGGGTCGAGTTGGCAGGCCACGGCCCGCAACAGGCCACCCTGGAAAGCGACAATCCGCCGGTCTTCCGCGCCCTGTCGTGGCTTTATCGCGACGACGGCCGTCCGCTCAGCGCGGCGCCGCAGATTTTGCTGGTCTATTCACGCGGCTGCTTCCGAGTCGTCAGGTAATCGCTCAAGCGCCGCGAGGCTCGCCGCACGAGCGGCGACGGCCTTTGGCCTTGCCAAGTCGCTACGCGGCTTGGAGGAGCCGCTTCTCATTGACCATGATCAACAACTGCGCCGCCGCCCGCGCATCGGCCAGGGCGCGGTGGTGGTTGTCCAACCGAATATCGTAGGCCTTGGTCAGCGCCGCCAGACCGTAGCTGTCGTGGCCCGGGTAGTGCCGGCGCATCGAAGCCACTGTGCACATCTTGGGGAAACGGAAGGGCCGCTCCAGCCGGCGGAATTCGCTGCTGATAAAGCCGTGGTCGAAATTGACATTATGGGCGACGAAGACGGAGCCTGACATGAAGGCTTCGAAGGTCTCGGCGACCTCGGCAAACACCGGCGCCTCGGCGACCATGGCATTGGTGATGCCGGTCAGGCCGGTGATGAAGGCCGGGATGTGCTTTTGCGGATTGATCAGGGACGACCATTCGTCGATCACCTGGCCGCCCCTGACCTTGACCGCGCCGATCTCGGTGATGCGATCATTGGGTGGCCGGCCGCCCGTGGTTTCGACGTCGACCACCACATAGGTCTGGTCGGGATCGACGGCGTAGCGCACGCGGCAGATATCGGCCGGAAAGCCCGCCGCCTTCAGCAGGGTCATGCGCGCCAGCTGGTTGCGGCGAACGACGTCACCCTCGGCCTTGATCTCGACAAAGCGCACCCCGTCTTCGCCCATCACCAGCAGGTCCGGAAACCCGTCACGCAGGGCATAGACGTCGCGGCTGATATGGCGCAGCACGTCGCGCACGGCCGCCGGCGGCGCGGTCCGCAAGAAGGCCTGCATCAAACCGTTGATCCCGTCGAACCATTGGAAGAGGCCGTTGAGCTCGCCCGAGCGCCGGCGGACGGTGCGCTCGATAATCGGCCCGGCCTCGCCGCGCGCGACGGCTTCGAGCCCCGCCTCGACCGCGCCGGCGAACTTCACGTGAAAGGTGCGGTCGCGCAGGCAATGCGGCACCAGGTCGAAGCCGCTCGACAACTCGCCGCTTTCGAACAGCTCGTCCCAGAACAGCAGGCCGAACAGGGCCGGCCACAAGCCGTTTTCGGTGTGAAAGGCCAAGCGGCCTTGCGACTCGAAATGGTGGACGGCGGCGTATTCCGGAAGACCGCGATAGACATCATCGACGGTGATCGTCTCCGCATTGCGCAACAGTTCGGTAAAGACGCCGGTGCGCTTGGCGCCGAATTTCCTCTGATAGAAGTCGCTGGCGAAGATGTGCTCTTCGTCGTGCGCCGGCGCGTCAAGCATGCGGTCGAGCCGTTGCGTCACCGCGCTCAGGTCGCCCGCCGTATGCAAAAGGCGGACGACGCGTTCGCGCGCTTCGAACAGGTCGGCGCGGTCATAGAAGGCAATGGCGCGCTCGACATTTCCGCGTTTATCGAAATGCTGACCGATGGCGTGCATCACCTTGTCGCGCAGACGGCCGGCAAACTCACCGGGCGCGTCCGGGAAGGTGTCGACCGCTTCGGCGATGGCGTCGACGTTGCCGCCCATGCCCAGCTCCCGGCGCAGGCCGGAATAGAAGAAACCGGCGCGGGCTTCCGCCATATCGGTAAAGCGCGCCGCATAGGTCTCGCGCGCCTTGACCGACATCAATCCCATGTCGCGGAGCGTAAAGCTGATCATACCCGAACCGCCTTCACGATCAGGCAAGCGGCCGAAATAGAGGTAGAGCAGGAAGGCCACGGTGTCGCGATGGCCCGGCACGAAAGCGTCCGACAGGTCGGTATGTGCCGCGAAGACGTCATAGGGCACGCGCGCCGCGACCCAGGCGACGATTTCCGGCTTGGCCCAGGTGGCGCGGAAACCGTCGGCCGCCTGCTGCCGCGCCAGCTTGACCAGTTCCGGTTTTCCGAGATCGTCGAGGACGGCGCGATAGTCGCCCTCGCCGACCCCACGGGCAAAACCGGCCGTGCGCAGTTCGTCGAGCGCAAATTCGGGCTCGGGGATTTCGCCGTAGCTTAGGTCACTGAGCCGGAAGACCGCCTTCTTGCGATTGC
>OUWB010000097.1_pt2 | contig 14449 bp, 14 predicted proteins | sample 1779821 | NCBI WGS metagenome assembly OUWB01 (sample SAMEA3914806, study PRJEB12502) | metagenome | biome: forest; material: soil | place: Canada | collected 2011-08-03 | depth 0.1 m
CGGCGGCTTCCGCCGTCGCCGCGGCGCCCGCGACCGCCGGCCCTTCGGACGCCCAGCTTGCCCAGGGTTTTTACGCCAGGGGCGGGCAATATATCTACGCCTTCTACGGCCAGATGGCGGCGGAAAAGGCCGGCGTCAAGACGATCACGCTCGGCCACGACCCGGTGCCGACCCAGGCCGACCGCGACCGCTTCAACAGCCGCGACCTGGTCAAGGCGGCGCGCGTGTTGGGCGGCCTCGGCCAGACCGACCTGTTCCGCCAGATCGTGCTCAATCTCGACACCGTCCTGCCCAATGCCGAGGAAGAAGCGCTGCTGACCGACCTGACGGCGCAATACGACAGCCAGGTCATTGCCATGAAGGTGGCGCGCATGTCGATGCAGCGCGGCTTCTATCTGCCCGAACGCGCCTATCCGGTGCGCGACATCCCCGATGTGCCCGGGCCGGAAAAGGCCTTCGTGCTGGCCATCGGCCGTCAGGAATCGGGCTTCGACCCTTCCGTACGCTCCCGCGCCAATGCCCGCGGCGTCATGCAGATGATCCCGTCGACGGCGCGCGCCGTAGCGCGGCGGCTGGGCGTCGGCTATAACGAGTCCAAGCTCTATGAGGCGGACTACAATATGACGCTTGGGTCCTATCACCTTGGCGAACTGGTCGACCATTTCAACGGCTCGTACATATTGGCCGCCGCCGGCTACAACGCCGGGCCCAGCCGTATGAGCCTGTGGATCGACCAGTGCGGCGAACCGCGCGGCGACCGGGCCGACGCGTTGTCGTTCATCGAATGCCATCCGCTGAAGGAAACGCGCGACTACATGATGCGCGTCACCGAAAACATGCGCATCTATCGCGCCCGGCTGAACGGCGGCACGGCGCCGCTGACCGCTACGGCGGATGTGACGCGCGGCGTGCCGGCGCCGATCAGTACCATGGACGACTCGGGCGACGAAGGCGACGGCTCGACGACGGTGGCGCCGCAAGGTGCGGCTCTTGGAACAACCCTGTCGGCGACGGCTGGCGGAGGCTCACCCAACGGCACGGCGATCAGCTATCTGGACCTGCAGAAGCAGGAAGCGCAGCAGGCCAATGCCGAAGCCGCGGCGGCCAAGTTCGCCGCCGACAATCCCCCGCCGCCACCCGAACCCAAGTGCCATGGCCGCCATTGCAAGGCGGTGGCCGTCGCGCACGGCAAGACGTCGAAGAAATCGCGCAGCCATAGCGAGGCTGTAACGACGAGCCACAGTAAAAAGAAGAAGCACCGCTCGGATTATTGATCGCGCGAAGCGCCTTCATCCGTGTGTTCGCAAGAATAACTGGCCACGAATAAGCGCCTGTGCGCTTCGCGCACTCACTCCAAATCTGCGTTAATCTGCGAAATCTGTGGATCACCTTACCGTCGATAAGTTTATCCACAGATTTCGCAGATTAACGCAGATTTTCGGATGCGGCTGTCGTGAGTTATAAGACGCTTCGCGCGAAAGGGGTGTGCGATGGATCCTAAAAGGCCGCTCCACGTCGTCTTTGGCCTGTCCGCTGCAGGCTCGCTTCGCGAAGCCATAAGGGTTTCCGGCTTGCCTGATGAGGTCATCGGTTTCATCGACGACTTTTCCTGCGGTCCGACTGACTCCACCGATACCGTGGCGCGGCAGGATTTTGTTGATGAAGTGCTTAATTATGAAGTTGGCGATGATGCCGAACAGATTGAGTCCTTCTGGCAGTCGGCCCTTGATGCCTCGCGCTCCCGTATTGTCTGGCTGTCGCGCTGGTCGGCCGCGGAATATTGCAATTTCCTGGCCTGGCTGGAGCGGAGCGGCGATACGTCGTTCGAGCTTGTCGATCTCACGGAGACACGCCTTCCAAGCCGTCGCGATCCCAGGGTCTTGAAGCCCGTGGAATGCACGGCCTTGGTCGGGGCGGAGCAGTTTGTCCAGCACCGGCTTTGGGACCGCGCCAGAGCGCCATCGTCCGACGATCTTTCGGAATGGAAAGCGTTGTGGGCGTGTCTACGAGCGGAAGGCGCGCCCTTGCGCGTGATCGAACCAGAGGGACTGGTCTCAGCACCGCTCAGCTACTTCGACGAAGACCTGAAGAGTCGCATTGGCGCGGAATGGGTCAACGCCTCACTCGTGGTGGGCGAAGTCATGGGCGCGATGATGTTCGACAGCTTTCGCGAAGGCGGCGTCTATCAGTGCGGGGATAGGGTACTGTTCTCGCGTCTTCGGACACTGGTCGAACACGGGCTTCTTGAAAAGAAAGGGCGCCTGACTGGCGCCAGGTTCCAAGTCCGCCGGCCCGGTTAAACCGGCTGATACAGCATCGGCGTGTTGTCGATCTTCAGCACCGGCTTGCCGTCCTCGCGCACCAACTCGCCCATCAGGCTGAACACGTCCTTCAACAGGCTGCGCGTAAACACCTGGTCCGGCGAACCTTTGCGCACCAGCTTGCCCTGGTGCATCAATAAAACCTCGTCGGCGAACTGCGCCGTCAGATACAGGTCGTGCAGGCTGGCGATCACCGTCGCCCCGGCCGCCGCGCGCGCCTTCAGCCGCAGCAGCACCTGGCGCTGCCACGCCGGATCGAGCGCGATCAGTGGTTCGTCAAGCAAAAAGATATCGGCCTGGGTGCACAGCACCCGCGCCAGCAGGACGCGCGCCCGCTGGCCGCCTGACAAGCTGAACACACCGCGATCGACCAGATCCCCCATGCCGAGCGTCGTCAGCTCGGCCACCGCCTTGGCGCGCGCCTCGTCCGGCGGCAGGTGCTGGGCGCCCAGCGCCGCCACCTCGGTACAACTGAGGTCCCAGGCGATGCCGCGCTCCTGCGGCAGATAGGCCATGCGCTCGGCCCGCTTGGCCGGGCTCAGCTTGTCGATCTCGGCGCCGTCGAGCTTGATCATGCCGCCGCCCAGCGGCAGCAGCGCCGCCATCGCCTTGAGCAGGGTCGACTTGCCGGCGCCGTTGGGGCCGACGATGACGTGCAGTTTGCCGGGTGTCAGACTGGCCGAGATGTCGTGGACGACGACGTGACCGCCCAACCGTACATCGACCTGATCGAGTTGAAGTTCATTCATGACTCAGTCCTGCATCCACGACTTGGCCGACCGGTAGGCCAGGATGGCGAACAAGGGCGCGCCGATCAGCGAGGTCAGCACGCCGACGCGGACATCGCCCGGCAGGATGCGCGTAATGCCGTCGGCCAGCAGCACCATCACCGCCCCGGTCAGGGCCGACGGCAGAAGCAGGACATAGGGATCCTTGATCCCCATGGCGCGGACGAAATGCGGCGCGGCCAGGCCGACAAAGCCGATGATGCCGGCAACGGCGACCGAGACTCCGGCCAGTATGCTGGCGCCCAGGACGATGATCTGGGTCAACAGGGTCAGGTTGATGCCCATCGAGCGCGCGGTATCGTCGCCCAGCGTCAGGAAACGCAGGCCCTTGCCGAGGCCGAGGCTGATCGAACCGACGACCACCAGCGCAAACGCGCACAGGAAGACGTCGTTCCAGTCGCGGGACTCGACCGAGCCCAGGGTCCAGCCCAGCACTTCCTTCACGGCGATCGGCGAAGGGGCCAGATTGAACACAAGCGCCATCAGCGCGCCGCATAGGCTGGATATGCCTACGCCCAGCAGAATCAAGGATTGACGCTGTGGAAAACGGCGGATGAACAGCATCAGCACCACGGCGATGACGGCTGCGCCGATCATGGCCGAGCTCTCGACGACGAAGGGCGTCAGGCCGAGGCCCATGACAATGACGACGGCCGCCGCCAGGCCGGCGCCGGACGACACGCCGAGGATAGTCGGCTCGGCCAGCGGGTTGCGCAGCAGCCCCTGCATCAGGGCGCCGCTGAGGCCCAGCATGGCGCCGACGCCGACGGCCGTGAAATTGCGCGGGGCGCGGATGCCCCAGATGATCTGGGCGCTGATCGAGTTCGGGTGAACGATGGCGTCGAGCCACGACGACGGGCCCAGCGTCACCTCGCCGATAAACAGAAAAGCGATCAGGCTGACGATCACGGCGCCGATCAGGAACAGGTTGAGCGTGCGGGCGGAGGTGTGCATTACCCCACCCCGCTTTGCGACAGGGCTTCCAAGTCGTAGGCCGTGTACCAGGCGTCGCAGGCGATCATCTTGCCCGAGAGCGAGAGATGCGGCCGGTCGTTGATGCGTTCGCGGATCAGCGCCGAACGGCCCGGGGCGCGGCGCGACTGGAACGGATCGTCATAGAAGCCGAGCGCGAAGACATCCGGCGTGGCGCTCAACAGGACCTCCGGGGACAGGTAGAAGAAGCCAGGATCGGCGGTGTCGAGCCGGTAGCCCAGGGCCCGCAGCATCTCGCCGATAAAGGTGTCGGGCCCGGCGCTATAGCCCGAGGGCGTGTAGTAGAGAATGGTCTTGCCCTTGCCGATGGGGCGCACCCCGTCGAGCGACGCCATCATGGCTCGGGATTCGGCCGCCGCTTGGGCGTCCTGGCCCAGCAGGTGGCCGACGCGCAAAAGCTCATCCCGCGCCGCCGGAAACGTCTTCACATCATTGACTGTAATGACGTTTATGCCGCGCTGCTGCAGCGCCGACAAAAGTCTTTCATCGCCCCCCCAGGTGCGCACCACGGCGTCCGGGTGCAGGGCCAGCAGGCTCTCGAGGGTCGGGTGCACGCGCGCAAAGGCCCGGGCGCGGTCGGCATAGTAGGATTCCGGCACGGCCGCGCGGTCGGACACCCCGGCGATCTGGTCGGCGGGCATGAGGCCAAGCACATATTCGTCGGCGCACATATCCAGCGACACGACGCGCATCCCGGCCAGCGCCGGCGTGGCCAGAAGCCATGCGGCCAGGACCGTCGTCGCCATTCGCCTCCATCCCCATAACCTGCCGCGCAAAACCGCTATCGACCCACTCATACGCATAAACGCCTCACGCCAGATTAGCGCATTTTGACCGACAACGTGTAATCGGAGTCTCACATTTTGGCTACTCCCCTGTCGCGCGATCCTGTGGAGCGTTGCCAGGGCGGTCAAATTCCTATACGCAGCGCTCCCCCCTTTACGAAAAAAGGCCAAGCGCTTAAGGCCATGGCATGATCATTTCCGATACTCCCGCCGTGCTGCGCACGACACCCTGGGCCGATTACGCCCTGGTCGACAGCGGCCATGGCCGCAAGCTGGAACGCTATGGCAGCTACCTCGTGGTGCGGCCCGAGCCACAGTGCTTCTGGGCGCCGAAATACCCCGAGCTGTGGGACAAGGCCGACGCCGTGTTCGATCCGGCCGGCGACGAGGACGAAGGCCGCTGGAGCTTCACCCGGCGACCGGACGAGCAGTGGTCGCTGGGCTGGCAGAACGTCAAATTCTATGGCCGCTTCACCAATTTCCGCCACCTCGCCTTCTTCCCCGAGCAAGCCGCCAACTGGGCGTGGCAGGCTGAGTCCCTGAAAGCACGGCCCGGCGCGCGGGTGCTCAATCTGTTCGGCTATACCGGTGTCGCCAGTCTCGTCGCTGCGGCCGCCGGCGCCAAGGTCACCCATGTCGACGCCTCCAAGAAGTCGGTGGCCTATGCCCGCGACAATGCCGCCCTCTCGGGCATGGCCGACGCGCCGGTCCGCTGGATCGTCGAGGACGCGCGCAAATACGTCCAGCGCGAAGTCAAGCGCGGCTCGAAATACGAAGGCATCATCCTCGACCCGCCGAAATACGGCCGCGGCCCGACCGGCGAGGTATGGCGTTTGTTCGAGGACCTGCCTGAAATGGTGCATCTGTGCGGGCAGCTGCTGTCCGATGACGCGGCATTCCTGCTGCTCAACGCCTATGCCGCGCGCATCTCGGGACCGGCGCTCTCCGGCATCGTCGCCGAGGCGCTGGGCCCGAACCGTGGCGGCCGCATCGACTATGGCGAACTGACCCTGATCGAGGATGCCAAGCCGCCCAAGGGCACAAAGCCGTCGGCCATCGCGCCGCGCGAGATCGGCCTGTCCTTCTTCGCGCGCTGGCAGGGGGGCGCGGCATGATCCGGGAGATCACCTCGCTGACCAACCAGACGATCAAGGATATCCGCGCCCTGCACATGCGCAAGGAACGCGAGGAGACCGGCCTATTCCTGGCCGAGGGGCTGAAGATCATCATCGACGCGCTGGACCAGGGCATAGCGCCGCGCATCCTGGCCTATGGCAAATATGGCGACCCGCATCCGCTGCTCGACCGCGCCATCCACGACACGCTGGACGCCGGCGGCGACGTGCTGGAAGTCACCCGCGAAATCCTCGAAAAGATTTCGCGCAAGGACAATCCGCAGATGGTCGTCGCCGTCTTCGCCCAGCAGGTCAGGACCCTGGCCGACATCGAACCCTCGACTAACAACGTCTGGGTGGCGCTGGAACAGGTGCGCGATCCCGGCAATCTCGGCACCATCATCCGCACCGCCGACGCCGCCGGTATCGGCGGGGTCATATTGATCGGCGACTGCGTCGATCCGTTCTCGGTCGAGACGGTGCGCGCCACCATGGGTTCGGTCTTCGCCCTGCCGATCGTCAAATGCACGCGCGAGGCTTTCCTGGCCGATCGCGCCCGCTGGACCGGCTCGGTGGTCGGCACGCTGTTGACCGCCACCCATTCGCACCGCGCGGCGCCGTACACCCGCCCGACGCTGGTGGTGATGGGCACCGAGCAATCGGGTCTGACGCCCGAGATCGCCGCGGCCTGCGACCTCAATGTCAAGATCCCGATGCGCGGCCGCGCCGACAGCCTCAACCTGTCGGTGGCCACCGGCATCATGATCTACGCCGCCGCCGGATTGGACTGAGGACCCCATGATAAAGAAAATCAAGCTTGACTGGTTCCTGACCGGCATGTTCGCCGCCATCGCGCTGGCCGCCATCCTGCCGGGCCCCGGCGCCGAGGGCGGCATCCTCCAGCCGGCGTTGCTGACCAAGCTCGGCATCGCCCTGATCTTCTTCCTCAACGGCGCGGTGCTGTCGTTCAATGCGCTGAAGGACGGCATTTCGCGGTGGAAGCTGCATCTGATCATCCAGATCTCGACCTTCCTGGTGTTCCCGCTTCTCGGCGGCGTCTTCCTGCTGCTGTGCGGGCGGTGGATCAGCCCCGATCTGAAACTGGGCTTCTTTTATCTGTGCGCCCTGCCGTCGACCGTATCGTCGTCGGTGGCCATGACGTCGGCGGCGCGCGGCAATGTGCCGGTGGCGGTATTCAACGCCACGCTCAGTTCGCTGCTCGGCATTGTTCTCACGCCCTTGTGGATGAGCCTGCTTCTCAAGACATCCGGCCAATCGCTTGATGTCGGTAAGGTTTTCATCGACCTCTGCATCTGGCTCGTCCTGCCGCTGGTCGTCGGCCAACTGTGCCGGCCGCTGATCGGCGCCTGGCTGCACAAGCACAAGAAGCTGACCCAGATCGCCGACCGCGGCACCATCCTGCTTTTGGTCTACACCTCGTTCTGCGACTCGTTCGCCAAGCATATCTGGAGCGGTAACAGCCCGGCCAATCTCCTGATCACCATCGTCGCGACCCTGGCCCTGTTCTTTATCGTCCTGCTGGCCTTGTGGAAATTCTGCGACCGCACCGGTATCGCGCCCGGCTTCCGCTCGGCGGTCGTCTTCTGCGGCACCAAGAAGAGCCTGGCGACCGGCGTGCCCATGGCGCATCTGGTGTTTACCGGTCATGCCGGCCTGGGTCTGATTCTGCTGCCGATCATGCTGTACCATCCGCTGCAATTGCTGATCTGCACGCCGCTGGCCAATCGCTGGGCGCGCGAGTCCACCGCAGCGGGGACGCCTTCACAAAGCGCGGAAAGTTAAAAAGAATTCATGTACCGGCCGGTTCATTTCCGGTTCATGCGCCACCCCCTAGCCTCGAATTGGGGCGCGATGTTCGCGCTGTATCGGGGTAAATCCATGAAAATCCTTCTCATCGCCGGCTGTCTCGCGCTGGCCGCGTCGGCCCTGTCCGGCTGCATCGTCTATGTCGCGCCGGATCATCACATGCACACTACGCCACCGGCCAGCGACGAGCACCCGGCGCCCATCGATGAAAAGCCGGCGCCGACCGCCTGATATCGTTCTTTCCTGGGAAAACCGTCATGAAAATCATCGTCGCCGCCACCTTCCTGGCCCTGGCCGCCGCCGCCCTGTCCGGCTGCATCATCATCGACCGCAGCAGCGATCACTTCACCGCGACACGCTGACACAAGCGTTTGAACCGAATCCGCCCCTGCCTGGTATTTACCGGACGGAGGCGGTTCGCCGGCCCTGGGGAGGCCGTCTCCATCTTTGTTTGAAGGAGGAGAACCCCAATGAAGCCTTATCAATTCGCGATGGCCGTCGCCCTTACCCTCGCCACCCTCGCCCTGGCCGCTTGCGGCCACGGCCATGGCATGGGCGGCGGGTACTAAACCACGCCATTACGCGTAAAGTTCCGCTCGGACTCTGTGTCCGAGCGGATAAAAGTCCAAGAAAAATAAGGCCTTTCCACATTTACCCTTGAGGCGCCGTCACCTAGAGTCGCGGCTTATTCCTCGTGTTGGAGAGACCGTCTTGAAAAAGCTTATCGGAATCCTTGCCACCGCCATTCTTACCGCCGCCCTGTCCGCCTGCGTCATGGTGCCCGTTTAGGCGGCTGAGGCGTAGATATACGGCCCGCCGCGCTCCAGCGCGCGGCGATAGGCCGGCCGAGCGTGGATGGTCTCCAGCCACGCCTTGATATGCGGCTTTGACGCCGCCCCGGCGCGATCGGCCGCCGCCTCCACTGGAAAACTCATCATAATGTCCGCCGCGCTAAAGCTGCCGCCGGCGAACCACGGCGTGTGGCTGAGCGTATCCTCCCAAAGTTGGATGTGCGCATCGAGATTGGGCGTCACCAGCGCCTTGGCGAGCGCCCGGGCAATGCCGGCCGCCACCGGCCGCACCAGCCACGGCGAGCGCGGCGCCATCTCGTCGGTGATCAGCTTGAGCAGCAACGGCGTCATGGCCGAACCCTCCGCCGCATACATCCAGTAGGTATAGCCCAGCCGATCCGGCGTGCCGGCCGGCGGCATCAGGCGGCCATTGCCATAGCTGGTCACCAGATAGTCCATGATGGCGCCGGTTTCGGCGATGGCATGGCCGGGCAGGCTCGAATCCTCGATCACCGGCGCCTTGCCGAGCGGATGGATGGCCTTCAGCTCCGGCGGCGCCAAAAGGCTGGGGCGGCGTTTGTAGTGCTTGAGCCTGTAGGGCAGGCCAAGCTCTTCGAGCAGCCACAGGACGCGCTGCGAGCGCGAATGGTCGAGGTGATGAACGGTGATCATAACCCGTATACGCGCCCGGTGCGCGCTGGATCACGTATCGAGTCAGGTTCCTCGGGGTTTGGCCCGGGTCGTCGGATCGGCTTCACGTGGATTTTCCGGCCAGACATGGCGCGGATAACGGCCCTTCATTTCCGAACGCACCTCACGCCACGAGCCGTCCCAGAAGGCCGGCAGGTCCTTGGTGATCTGGATCGGCCGGTGCGCCGGCGAGGTCAGGGCCAGGGTCACCGGTGTACGATTGGGTCCGACGGTGGGATGGACCGTGGTGCCGTACATCTCCTGCACCCGGACCTCGACGCGCGGCCCGCCCTCGGCGGCGTAATCGATGCGCATGTTCGACCCCGTCGGCATACGCAGGGTCTCGGGCGCCAGCTTGTCGAGGCCGCGCTGCTGGTCGCCATCGAGACTACCGCGCAGGGCATTGTAAATCGTTGATTGATCGAGGCTGAGCATCGACTTGCCGGCGGCATAGGGACCCAACCAATCCTCGAGCGTCGCCAGCAGGGCCTCGTCCGACAAGTCGGGCCAGCTCGCATCCTGGCCGCGCAGGAAGGCCACGCGATCGCGCAGGGACTGTGCGCCCTCGGATAGCTTGAGTGCTTTAAGCCCCTTCGCCTGGATCTCCTCGGCCTCGGCGTGCAGCAGAAGCTCGGGCGGCACCTTGTCGAGCGGCTTCGACGCCAGGACGATCGCCCCAAGCCGCGTCTGTTCGAAGGCGCGGAAGCGGCCATTGGCGCGCTCGAGCACCGGCCCGCGTTCCAGTCGATCGTCGAACAGGCTCAGGATTTCAGTGTCGCTCAACGGCGCCGCCAGCAAGATACGGTCGCGATTGGAGCCGCCGCCGAGATCGCCGACGGCCAGGAAGCCGGCGCGCGCCAGGGCATCGTGGGCGTCGACATAGGCGCCGCGGCCATTGGCCATGACGAATTCGCCCGGCTTGCCACGTGCCTTGGCGATGCGTTCGGGGAAGCATTCCGCCAGCAGATGATGAGCGAAGACGCGGCCGCCGGCCTTTGCTGACGCTTTTACGAGTGATTGCGCCGATCGCGCCCAGCCGTCGGCCAGGGCGCGCGCCTGAGCCACTTTGGGCGTCCGGTCGCGACCGAGGGCCTCCAATCGGGTGTCGAGATCGGCCGATTTGCCGCCGAGCCCATTTTCCGACAGCAGCACGGCCAGTTGCGCGCCTTGGGCCGCCGCGCCGGCTTCGGCCGCCTTGAGCAGCATGTGCGCCAGGCGCGGCGCCATCGGCAGCTGCGCCATCATGCGGCCGTGCGGGGTCATATCGCCCGCCGCATCGAGCGCGCCCAGCGCCTGCAAAAGCTTGACCGCCTCGTCCATCGCCGGCTTCGGCGGATGGTCGAGCAAAGCCAGGCCTTCGGACGATTTGGCGCCCCAAAGACGCAGAGACAGCACCAGTTGCGACAGGTCGGTCTCGAGGATCTCCGGCCGGGCGAACGGGATCAATGATCGATCCTGTTCGGCGTCCCACAGGCGATAGGCGTCGCCGGCCTGGGTGCGGCCCGCTCGCCCTCGCCGCTGATCGGCCGAGGCTCTTGAGGCGCGTTCGGTCACCATGCGCACGACACCGCGCGCCGGATCGAACCTCGCCAGGCGCGACAGGCCGCAATCGACGACCATGCTCACCTTGTCGAGCGTCAGCGACGTCTCGGCGATGGATGTGGCCAGGACGATCTTGGGGCGGCCCGGCGCATTGGGTTTCAACACGCGCGCCTGGTCGCGGAAGTCCATGGCGCCATAGAGCTTGTGCATCTCGATCGCGGGATCGAGACCGACCTCTTCGGCCCGCTGGGCGACGCGGTGGATCTCGCCTTGCCCCGGCAGGAAGACCAGCATGGTCTCGGCGCGCTCCGGCGCCAGCTTTTTCGACAAGCGCGCCACGTGGCGGGCCACGTCGGTTTCCATGGGCAAGGCCTGGTCGCGGCCGAGATAATGGGTGTCGATAGGAAAGGTGCGGCCCAGGCTCTGGAACGCCCTGGCGCCCGGCAGGACGCCAAGCACGCGCTCGCCGTCGAGCGTCGCCGACATCACCAGCAGCCTGAGGTCGTCGCGCAATAGCGTCTGGGCGTCACGGGCAAAGGCCAGGCCGAGATCGGCGTCGAGGCTGCGTTCATGGAATTCGTCGAAGATGACGAGGCCTATGCCGTCCAGCGACGGATCGTCGAGGATGCGGCGCGAGAAGATGCCCTCGGTGACCACCTCGATGCGAGTCTTGCGGCCGACCTTGCTTTCGCCGCGCACGCGGAACCCGACGGTTTCGCCGACCGCTTCGCCGAGCGTCTCGGCCATGCGCGCCGCCGCCGCCCGCGCCGCCAGCCGCCGGGGCTCCAGCAGGACGATCGACTGACCGTCGAGCCAGGGTTCGTTCAGCAAGGCCAGGGGGATGCCCGTGGTCTTGCCGGCGCCGGGCGGAGCGATGACCACGGCGGTCGTATCGGTGGCCAGCCAGCCTTTAAGCGGCGCATAGATTTCTTCGACGGGTAACATCCGCCGGTCAGTAGCAGACCCTCGGTCAAGAAAAAAGGCGCCGGGGATGTCGGCGCCTTTTCCTTATCAGTCCATGCTGCCCGGAGGGGGCGGCATATCGCTCTCGTCATAGGCGTCCACGACGCCCCGGCGGACATTCGAGTTCCAGAAGCCGAAGGCGAAGTAAAGCACCAGGCCGAGGGCCGTCCAGCCGAAGAAGACTTCCTTGGACTCCGCCCCGAGGCTGAAGAACAGCAGGGCGCATCCGGCGATCGACAGTGGCGCCACGACGAACAGAAGCGGTGTCCTGAATGGGCGCGGGCGGTTCTTATCGGTGAAGCGCAGGATCATCACCCCAACGGAGACCGCGCCGAAAGCAAACAACGTGCCGGCGTTGGAATAGTCGGCCAAGGAACCGACGGGCAGAAAAGCCGCGGCAATGGCCACGAACACACCGGTGACGATGGTGATCACCCAGGGCGTCTTGAACGATTTGTGGACGGCGCTCATGCTGCGAGGCAGCAGGCCGTCACGGGCCATAACGAAGAAGACGCGCGTCTGGCCGTACATCATCAGCAGCACGACCGACGGCAAGGCGATAGTCGCCGCGAAGCCAAGGAGGATACCGAAAATCGGGTTGGGCGCGACTTGGCGCAGGACATAGGCCAGAGCCTCCTTGGAACAGACCAGAGGCGCGTGAACCGCGGAACAAGCCGCGCTACCGTATAGTTCGGTCGAGCCGTCGGCAAAGAACTTGCCAGTCGCGGGATCGGCTAGCGGCTGCGCGCCGAACGAACCGATGACGCCGCCGGCGACCAGCAGGTAGAAGATGGTGCAAATGGCCAGAGAGGCGATCAGGCCGATCGGCACATTGCGTTGCGGGTTCTTGGTTTCCTCGGCGGCGGTCGACACCGCGTCGAACCCGACATAGGCAAAGAAGATCGAGGCCGCGGCGCCAAGCACACCGGTACCGCTCGAATCGAGCGGATTGCCCCAGCCGCGCGGCGTGAACGGATGGAAATTGCTCATATGGCCGGTGACCAATGGCAGGGTGATGACGATGAACAAGGTCAGGGCGGCGATCTTGATCGCCACCAAGACGGCGTTGACCGTTGCGCTTTCCTTGGTGCCCAGGACCAGCAGGGCGGTGACGAGTACGGTGATCAGCACGGCCGGCAGGTTGATGAAGCCGCCGACTTCCCCGCCCTTTACGAAGCCGATGGCAATAGGCGGCCCGACGGTCAGCGCATGGGGAAGATGTATGCCCCAACTATCCATGAGGCCGACGATGTGCCCGGACCAGCCGACCGCGACAGCCGAGGCGCCGAGCGCGTATTCGAGGATCAGCGCCCAGCCGACGAGCCAGGCCATAAGTTCGCCCATGACGGCGTAGGAATAGGTGTAGGCCGAGCCGGCGACCGGGACCATTGACGACAATTCGGAATAGCATAGCGCCGCCAGGGCGCAGACCGTACCGGCGATGATGAACGAGATCATCATGCCCGGGCCGGCTTTTTGCGCCGCCGCGGCCGTCAGCACGAAGATGCCGGTGCCGATGACCGCGCCGATACCCAGCATGGTCAATTGAATGGGGCCCAACGATCGGTGCAGCGATTTCTTCTCCGCTGTCGCAAGAATTGCGTCCAGTGGCTTGATCCGCCAGAAACTCATGTTTCTCTCTTCTTATTGATTATGATTAAGCCATAGGGGTCTTGTCGCCCCCCTAGGCGCCTGGAGATCGAGCCTATTACGTAAAAGTCAAATCTGCAATTACCTTTGTAACCATTACCCTTGAGGTTGTTTTTGGCGCCGGCGCCGCATCGCTTGCCGCGCGAATAGCGCGCGGTACCGGCTTGCGTCCGGCGGCGTGCAGGGTCATATCGCATTGAACACCCTGGAGCCTGACGTGACCGACGCCCCCACCAACCCCATCGGCGTATTGATCGCCCCCGTGACGCCGCTGGAGCAGAACTGCACGATCGTCTGGTGCACGACGACCAACAAGGCGGCGATCATCGATCCGGGCGGCGATATCGAACCGCTGCTGGCTGAGGTCACGCATCGCGGATTGACGCTGGAAAAGATCTGGGTGACGCACGGCCACGCCGATCACGCCGGCGGTACCCAGCAATTGCGCGAGCTGACGGGCGCCCCTGTCGAAGGCCCGCACCGGGACGATCAGTTCTGGATCGAGCGTATCCCCGAGGACGCCCGGCGCTGGGGCATTTTCGACGCGCAAAGCTTCGTGCCGGACCGTTGGCTGGAGGACGGCGACACCGTGACGCTCGGCGAGACGACCTGGCAGGTGATCCATGCGCCAGGGCATACGCCGGGGCACGTCATCTTCTATCATGCGCCCAGCCAGTTCGCACAGGTCGGCGACGTCCTGTTCGCCGGCTCGATCGGCCGCACCGACTTTCCGCGCGGCAACCACGCCGACCTGATCAACGCCATCACCACCAAGCTATGGCCGCTGGGCGACGTCCGCTTCGTGCCGGGGCACGGGCCGATGTCGAGCTTCAATCGCGAACGCCAGAGCAACCCCTTCGTCGGCGACCGCGTGGTCGACCGGTCGGTGGGCAACCGGCAAGGGCCAGGCTGAAGAATTTTTGACACGAACCACACGAAAATAAGACGAAAAGACACGCACGAGAAGCCGCGCGCAGCGCATTT
>OUWB011204682.1_pt1 | contig 14439 bp, 17 predicted proteins | sample 1779821 | NCBI WGS metagenome assembly OUWB01 (sample SAMEA3914806, study PRJEB12502) | metagenome | biome: forest; material: soil | place: Canada | collected 2011-08-03 | depth 0.1 m
CGACGTCAACGCCTTCTTCGGCATCACCACCATGATCATCTCCATCCCCACCGGGGTGAAGATCTTCAACTGGCTGTTCACGATGTATCGCGGCCGCGTGCGGCTGGAGATCCCCGTCCTGTGGACCCTGGGCTTCATGATCACCTTCACCATCGGCGGCATGACCGGCGTGCTGATGGCCGTACCGGGCGCCGACTTCGTGCTGCACAACTCGGTGTTCCTGATCGCCCACTTCCACAACGTGATCATCGGCGGCGTGGTGTTCGGCTGCATCGCCGGCCTGAACTACTGGTTCCCCAAGGCCACCGGCTTCCGCCTCGACCCGACCCTGGGCAAGATCTCGTTCTGGTGCTGGCTGGTGGGCTTCTATGTCGCCTTCATGCCGCTCTACGCCCTGGGCCTGATGGGCATGACCCGCCGGCTGGACCACATGGACGACCCGGTGTGGCACGCCTACCTGATCGTGGCCTTCGGCGGCGCGGTGCTGATCCTGTTCGGCATCCTGGCCCAGATCGCCCAGATCGCCTGGAGCATCTACAACCGCGAGGCCCTGCGCGACCTGACCGGCGACCCGTGGAACGCCCGCACCCTGGAATGGTCGGTGGCCTCGCCCCCGCCGTTCTACAACTTCGCCGAGACGCCGGTGGTGCATGGCCGCGACGCCTGGGCGGCGGAAAAGGCCGCCAAGGGCGAGGTTCGCCAGCCCCCGGCCGAGTACAGCCGCATCCACATGCCGCACAACACCGGCACCGGCCCCATCCTGGGCGGGATCGCCATCGTGCTCGGCTTCGCCCTGATCTGGCACATCTGGTGGCTGGCCGGGGTCGGCGTCATCGCCGCCTTCGCGGTGACCATCGCCCACACCTTCAACGAGAACCGCGACTACTACGTCCCGGCCGACCAGGTCGCCCGCACGGAAGACCTGTATTTCCAGAACCTGCCGGTGGAGGCCTAATTGGACGTCCAGCTGAGTAACGCCCAGGGCGCCGCGGTCCTCGCGCCCGCGCCCCACGTCGCGCACGAAGAGCATCATCACGACGACGCCGGATCCAAGGTCACCCTTGGTTTCTGGATCTATCTGATGAGCGACTGCATCCTGTTCGCCGCGGTGTTCGCCACCTTCGTCGTGCTGCGCGGGCGCATCGCCGACGGCCCCTCGGGCCGCGAGATTTTCGACCTGCCCTATGTGGGCATGGAGACGGCCTGCCTGCTGGTCTCCAGCTTCACCTACGGCCTGGCCATGATCTTCATGGGCAAGGGCCAGAAGAACGCCGTGCTGGCCTGGCTGGGGGTCACGCTCGCGCTCGGCCTGACCTTCATGGGCCTGGAGATCCACGAGTTCACCGACCTGATCGCCCAGGGCTTCGGCCCGCAGCGCTCGGCCTTCCTGTCGGCCCTCTTCACCCTGGTCGGCACCCACGGCGCGCACGTGTCCATGGGCATGATCTGGATGGTGGTGCTGATGGCCCACATCCTGCGCCGGGGCCTGTCGCCCGCCAACCAGGTGCGCCTGATGTGCCTCAGCCTGTTCTGGCACTTCCTGGACATCGTCTGGATCGGCGTCTTCACCATCGTCTATCTCACGGGAGCCGCCCATTGACCGCGACCCACGACGCGGCGCTTGACGCCCATCACGCCCATGCCCACGCCGATCACGGCCATGGCGGCGACGGCCACGGGGCCGACCATGGCACCCTGACCTCCTATCTGATCGGCTTCGGCCTGTCGGTGGTGCTGACCGTCGTCCCCTTCGCCCTGATCATGACCGGCGCCCTGCCCGCCGCCACCGCCGTGCCCGTATGCATGGCCATCGGCGTGGTGCAGATCGTGGTGCACCTGATCTATTTCCTGCACCTGAACAGCCATTCCAGCCGGTCCTGGAACATGCTGGCGTTCATCTTCACCCTGATCGTCGTGGCGATCGTCGTGGGCGGGTCCCTGTGGATCATGTACCACCTCGACACCAACATGATGCCGGGGATGATGCCCGTCGAGTAAGGCGGGGTGTCGAGGCTCTGGCCATGACCAGCCCTCCCTATGACGGGCTTGGCGCGTTCGACATCGCCGACGCGCCGGGCCCAAGCGAGGCGCCCTATCCCGCCAAGGCCCGGCGGCGGCGAAAGCCGCCGGCCTGGCGCCCGGCCCTGCGCCGCCTCTCGGCCGCCCTGCAAGGCCTGACCGCCCGCATCACCGGCGCCGACCAGGCCCAGGCCAGCTCGGTGCGCGAGGCGGCCAACCGCCAGAACCTGCTGCTGCTGACCACCCTGCGCTGGGTGGCGGTGATCGGCCAGGTGACCACCATCGCCGCCGCCACGATCTGGCTGAAGCTGCCTTTGCCGCTGACGCCCATGGCCTGCGTCGTGGCCGCCCTGGCGGCGGTCAACCTGGTCAGCCTGTGGCGCTGCCTGGGCCGCGGCGCGATCCGCCAGCGCGAGCTGTTCTTCGGCCTCTTGATCGACGTGGCCGCCCTCACCGCCCAGCTCTACCTGACCGGCGGCGCGACCAACCCGTTCGTCTCGCTGTTCCTGGTGCAGATCATCCTGGGGGCGGTGCTGCTGTCGCCCGGTCTGACCTGGCTCTTGGCCGCCATCACCGCCGGCTGCTTCTGCCTGCTGGTGGTGCGCTATCGCGAGCTGGCCCTGTTCACCCGACCCATGGACCCGGCCAATCCCATGCCGGGGCTGGAGGATCCGCGCCGCTGGGGCCTGCTGGTCGGCTTCCTGCTGGCGGCGGCGATCGAGGTGCTGTTCGTCACCCGCATCCACCGCAACCTGCGCCAGCGCGACGCCCGCCTGGCCGAGCTGCGCCAGCAGCAGGTGGAGGAGACCCACATCGTGCGCATGGGCCTGCTGGCCTCGGGCGCCGCGCACGAACTGGGCTCGCCGCTGGCCACCCTGTCGGTGATCGTCAGCGACTGGGAGAAGATGCCCGCCCTGGCCGGCGACCCCGAGCTGGCCGGCGAGCTGTCGGAGATGCAGGCCGCCGTCGGCCGCTGCAAGGCGATCCTGTCGCGCATGCTGATGGCCGTGGGCGAGACCCGGGCCGAGAACGCCGAGCGCACCACCCTGGTCCGCTTCTTCGACGCCATGGTCGAGGACTGGCGCGCCGAGCGATCCCCCGCCCGCATCGGCTATCTCAACGGCGTGCGCGCCGACGCCGAGATCGTCGCCGACGCCATGATCAAGCAGGCCCTGTTCAACGTGTTCGACAACGCCCTGGAGGCCTCGCCCGACTGGATCGGCATCGAGGTGGCCCTGCGCGACGAGACCGTGGTGGTGCGGGTGCACGACAACGGCCCCGGCTTCAGCCCCGACATCCTGGCCCGCTTCGGCAAGCCCTACGCCACCACCAAGCCGCGCGCCGGCCGGGGCCTGGGCCTGTTCCTGGTCACCAATGTGCTGCGCAAGCTGGGCGGCTCGGTCAGCGGCGCCAACAATCCCGAGGGCGGCGCCACCGTCACCGTGCGCTTCCCGGTCGGCGGCCTGGTGCTGGAGGCCGCCGATGCCCGGAACTAGGCGCCTGCTGATCGTCGAGGACGACCCCGCCTTCGCCCGCGCCCTGAGCCGCTCGTTCGAGCGCCGCGGCTACGAGGTCACCGCCTGCGCGCGGGCCGAGGACCTGGCCGCCGCAGCCTCGACCGCCCAGGCCGGCTACGCCGTGGTCGACCTCAAGCTGGGGACCGCCTCGGGCCTGGACTGCGTCAAGGCCCTGCACCAGCGCGACCCGCTGATGAAGATCGTGGTGCTGACCGGCTTCGCCAGCATCGCCACGGCGGTGGAGGCGATCAAGCTGGGCGCCCGCCACTACCTGTGCAAACCGGCCAACGCCGACGACATCGAAGTCGCCTTCGGCCGCGAGGAAGGCGACGCCACGGTCGGCCTGACCACCCGCGCCACCTCGATCAAGACCCTGGAATGGGAACACATCCACCAGACCCTGGCCGAAGCGGACTTCAACGTCTCGGAGGCGGCGCGGCGGCTGGGGATGCACCGGCGGACGCTGGCGCGGAAGCTGGCGAAGCAGCGGGTGAGTTGAGGGGAGATAGGGGGCGGAGGCGGGCTCTTTGGCGACGTTGGGAACGTCCGCTTCTCGGCCGCTCCATCAGCCAGGGGCTGAAGGGGAAGACCTGGCGCATGCCTGACGGGATGCGGCACCAGCCGGGTGGCATGAGACGCGGCCTTAGCTGGCACAGCATTACGAGGCGGGCTTCCGCTCCGGCGGCCAAGAGCTTAAGGGCTTGCCGATTTCCCAGGTGTGGCCGAACGGGTCTGTAATCCTGCCGATCAGCCAGCCGTGTGAAGTTTTCACTGAACCAGCGTCCCTGGCTCCCAGTTGGATCGCACGGGCGTGAACAGCCTGCGGATCGTTTGTTTGCAATAACAGCTTAACGGTCGCGCCGCCGAGGGATTCAGGACTGTAATTACCCACTTCCGGAGCTTCATCGGAAACCCAGAACGATGTTTCGCCGACTGCTAATTGAGCCACGAGCTCGGGTCGGTCAGCGGTACCGCCGACCTGGTACACCACGTCCGCTCCAAAAGCGGCGCGTTTATCCCTCTGGCGTAGCCGACGTGCCAAGAGGGCGATCATGCAAGATGATTTTGACGGATGGGTAGCCACTCCCACGTTTGATGAGTTTCAGGCGATAGGATATACGGGAAATGACGCCATGGTCATTGTTAGGCTGTGGCACTACCTAAGTACAGAGGAAAAAGAGGCTCTTGGCTTCAAGAATTCCGATCTGCTTTCCGCTTTTCAATGCCTTCTAGCGTCGCGAAATTCATCCGCATTGACTCCCTAAAATTTCCCAACTCCCGAGTGAGGCGGTCTATCTTTTGGCCCTGCTCAATAATCAGCTTCTTTAGCTGGTCAAATTCATTGTTTTCCATAAGTGCCCCTTTTCGCGTGCGTGCAAAAATATGGTGGAATTAAGCGACCCTATTTTTCACGACGAATCGGCCGCTCGTGTCCACTTCGAAAACCTGAGATGGCCTGATGGCGTGTCGTGCCCTCACTGTGGTGCGGTCGAGAAGGCTACAAGGCTTCAGGGGAAATCCCACCGCGCTGGCCTATACCAATGCAATGGTTGTCGAGCCAACTTCTCGGTGACGGTCGGCACCGTGATGGAGCGCACGCGGGTGCCCCTGCACAAATGGGCGCTGGCGTTTCACATGATGGCGTCGAGCAAGAAGGGTGTATCTGCGCACTACCTGCACCGATCCCTGGGGGTGACCTATAAAACCGCCTGGTTCATGGCCCACCGTATTCGAGAGGCGATGATGCCGGAGCCGGATCCGCCGTTCGGCGGTGGCGGCACGCCAGTGGAGGTCGATGAAACATTCATCGGCCAAGAGCCCGGCGCCAAACGGGCCAAGGCGGGATATGGCCACAAGATGAAGGTGCTCACGATCATCGATCGCGCGACGGGTCAGGCCCGAAGCTCGGTGATTAATTCCGTGTCGATAAATGAGATCGCGCCCATTATGGATGCCGCCATCTCTCGGCAGGCGGTCTTGATGACCGATGAAAGCAAGGTTTATGCCGGAATAGGATGGAATTTCGCTGAACACCACATAACGACACACCGTGCTCAGGAATACGTATCTCCAAGAAACAACTTAATTCACACGAATACGGTCGAAGGATTCTATTCGATATTCAAGCGCGGAATGAAGGGTGTTTACCAGCATTGCGGCAGACAGCACCTGCACAGGTACACCGCGGAGTATGATTTTCGCTACTCTAATAGAAATCGGCTTGGAGTGAGTGACGACTCGCGTGCCCGCCGCGCGATTGCTGGGGCGTGGGGCCGTCGCCTGACCTATCGTCGCCTAGTTCGAAGGGCGAGCCCAACCCCCGATTAATCCCCCGCGGACTATGAGTCCGTGCGCGTGTGGGCGCGGGTGAGGATTGCCGTGGATTCTGGTGGAGCGGATATGTTCAGGCTGGCGGCTCGTCAGAACCTGATCGAAGAGCTTTTGCTTCGGCTCGTTCTTTTAATTCCTGTCTCAACCAATGAGGTAACGCACCAAGAAAGTCTTCTTCGTCTAGAGGACTGGCTGCAGACAAATTCAGATGCGGCCATGACGGCGTATGGCGCTCATTTTGAGGAGCCCGCCCAAACAGCTTTCTACGGGGAAATTTTCCGGGAGGTTGTCGACGCCATGAAGGCGCGGGCCAGGAGAATAGTTTCGAAAGAGATGAAATCCCAGAATTATTCATGACGGTTGTCCACCTTCATGGCGGAGACCGCCGGCCGAGCATCTAACCATGCATCCTGGGATTTGTACATTGAGGTGAATTTCGGGTAGTGTCTCAGTTTGAATTTTAGCTTGAACGATTCAACCAATTAGATGCACCTTCGCCGTTGGAGGGCGCATGGTTGAAGAAGCGGCGACTGGCTCAAGCCTGCGCGTTCCGGCGTCGGTCGGCGCCGCCTTCGGCCTCGTCATTCAAATCGCGGTGGCGGTGGTTCTATTTCTGGCCATCGGCCTTGCTGCGATCGCCCTAAATGTCGCCACAGATTTCTGCGAAGCTCAGCACTGGGCGCCCATATGGATCGTTATGGGCATGCGGGCGCTTGAAGTGGTGCTCTGGATGGTCGACGTTGTGTGCTGCGTGACGCTGATCGTAAGAGAGGCTTACGACTTTTGCCTGATGATCTGGAAAAAAGGGAAGGCATAACCATGGCCGTTCACCGCGACCGACGCGCCGGTGAGTCAGTCGTCATCGACGGAGAGTTTGTGCGCCAGCAAGCCAAAGCGGCGGTCACACAATTTTTCAAGCCAATCACGGCGGCGTTTGAGCGATCCGAGCCTCATGCGAGCGCTAGTTCTATCACCGCCATGCAAGTGACGGAAAACAAGACCCTCGTGCCAAAGCCGGATCGAGTGGAGATGCGCGGTTATGCCATCAAGCGGAAGCGTCGATAACTCGCCTCCTATAAGGGCCGCGCTTCTTTGGTTCCGGGGCTCGTGCGTCGATCAGCGCCACCACATCCTCCATCGACCAAAGCCGATCAGTCAGCCCCGCCGCCATGGCAGGCGTCACGCGCAACGTCTTATGAATGCGGGTGAAGTTGTAAAACACGAAGTAGAGCGACAGCGCATGGATATGGCTGTCGATCCGCTTTGAGAAGGCGTTGGTCAAGCGCGTGAACCGGCGCATCGACATCCGCATGGTGAGGTTCGCCCGCTCCACATAGGACGTGGAGACGTGCGCCGGATCGGGCGAGCCGGTCACTCTGCGCTTCTTGGTCCCAGTGCATTCTGCTGGGCTGTAGCGGCGCTCATCGCCCTTCACGCCGGCCGGCTCACCGTAGAGCTTCACCAGCATGGCATAGTCCACACCGCCCTCTGAGAAGGCTCCGGCGACAGCCTCCAGATAGGCCTTGTGGCCGTCCGTGGTGAGCTGCATCCGGCCGTCGATCCGCTGGGCCAGGTCGTCGATGAAGAAATTGGCCGTCTCAGCGTCGCGGTCGCCGACCATATAGCTGATGATCAGCTTGGTTTCGGCGTCGATGGCGGTCCACGTCCAGACGCTTCCGGCCTGTTCCGGCGCGGCCTTGGCGTTGAGCTTCTGTAGCTAACGAGATCGACGCTTGCAGCACCGCTTAGATATCCGCTTCGGCGCGGATCTTGAATATCCAACGACTTTTACTGATTTCGGGCGATTAACAGATGCCCGTTCTGGGCGGCACTTAATGGCCATTCGAGACGCTAATTGTTGACGGCGTCCCTTGAGGTTTCCAGACCTAGCTTGTAAAATGCTCAAGCAGCCGGATGCACCACCTGAGACGCCGGGTGGTTTACGAGGCCCAGAGCGCTTCAACGCTCTGGGCCTCAACATTTAAGGTACGGGTCGGATTTTCTGGCAACGAATATTTCGACCAGACTTACGCTGCGGCGTTTAGGCGTCTCTGATCCGGATGCTTCTCTTGAAGCGCCGCTGCCGTCTTCGTCGCCCCATAAAGCAACCGCCGTCCCCTCACTCGCCCGACGGCTTTCGCGAACCGCTGCGCGTCGGTGACGCCGAGGGCGGCCGAGGGCGAAGGATCCGCCTGATCGCGGCGTCCCGCCGTTCAGCTATCTGCTCTTCAGGAATTGGATCCGGTGGACGGCTGGACACGCTGGGCGACCTGGGTAGGGGATAGAAACCCTTTTACCACCCAACTGGAGATCAACCAAACCACGCATATTGCAGCGGGCACTGCAGCCATCATCACGACCCAAGGAATAAGGCGGTCCGCCAAGGGAACCGACAATCTAGCCGTCATGGCGGCCGATTGATAATCCCGCCAAGGTCCAGGCTGCAGGCTCGCCCGATCGGCAAGCCAACGGGAAACCGCCGCGACCAGCCCCCCTGCGCATATCGCCTCCCAAACCGCGAAGGAAGCTATGGCCAATCTGCGCAGGCCCGCTCGATAATTTATTTTGACCACACGTGATCCCCAATGACCTGGCCGAATGGCCGGGTGGTTGGTCAACGTGCACGCAGGTCCACGCCCTCCCGTATTTCCTACAGGAGGTCTTGTATTTCGGGAGCCGCCCGACAAGCGGAGCTCCTGCGTGCAAAAACGCGAATGCGTATCGCCCTGGCGACCAAGCCCTGGCGATCAAAAAGCTATTCCATGAAAAATTGTGCAGCGCCACCTAGCGCACGTTGCAGTGCGGTGTGGTGTGCAAATTCTAGTTGCGCAAGCGACCAGTCACGGGCCGAGGACATCCCCCATGCCGCCTTATCGTCGGCCGGCTCAGCCGGAGGTGGGGCGGGCTTCTTCATGGGTGGGGTGGGAAAAGATGAGAGATGAAGCTCGATGCAAATTGATAAATGATCATCACCGTCATCATGACGATAAACGCTCGCAGGTAGGGCGTCAGCCATGGTTGTCGATCTACAGGCTGGTTAAAGCCTGGCGCGGGCGCCGCTGGATTATTGGGAGGCCCCGACAGGCCGCGGGCGATCCATATGACAGCCGCGATGATCATCAATGTGATCGGGATATATGGCCAAGCACCGTCCATGGTCAGCGGCGGAAGCGTTCAGACAGAAGGGAGACGTTCACATGAAATCCTGGTCAGAGATGACTGCAGATGAAAAGGCAGACCAGATCAGGGGTCAGTTTGAGGAGTTGGCTGAGTTTGCGAATCGCCTGTCTCTGAGGATCGCGAGTTTGGCGAAGAGGGTCGATGAATTGGAGGAAGATTCACAACAAACTGCTCGCCAAGGTCGCTCTCCCTCGATTGGGGACTGATAGCGGGCGAGAACAGATTGGCGGGGTCTATATTATTTGTAAGCCAAATCCTCTGACCGGGTGGGATGGCATCGAAATCGACATAGCCAAGAGCTTTCGCCGCAGCATTACGGATCAAGTCTCTGACCTCATCCGGAGATTTCCCGAGGCGACGCACGTTGCTCTGATCCCGTGCGACTACGCCATGGCCGTAGACGCGATGAGAGACCTCAGGCTGTGATTGATTGTTTGATTCGCTCATCCCCACTTCCTGCGATCGAATGGATAGGAGACGGCATGTTCGATTATGACCAGCTGATCGAGGTCACGTTCACGTGCTGCGGTTATCAGGGCCTCCATAAGCTTCGTGGAATAATAGGAAGCGGCCTGGGCGTTGCTTGTCCGGTCTGCGGAGAAATCGTGCGGCGCCGCAATCTGGAACTTGTTCAGCTCACTAACCAAGAGGTCCATGACGCGGTCTACAAACTCCGGCTGAACCCCCTCGATTGAGGCCATCAAGTCCTGCATCGCGGCGGAAAACGGCCGTCGGGCTCCTCGAGAGGCTGATTGAGCAGCTCTTGCTAAGGCTCTCTCTTCTAGAGCCCGTGTCACGCTCGGAGATGTCAATTCAAGAAAGTGCTCTTTCTCTAAAGGACTGGCTGCAGACAAATTCAGATGCGGCCGTTTCGACATTCGGAGAATTTTTCGGAGAGGCCGGACAAACCGCATTATATTCAGATTTGTACCAAGAAATAATCGACAACTTGAAAAGAAGGGTCGATCAAATCGCGAAAAGAGAGGGGATATCTTCGTCATGAAACTGGCCGCCCGCAATGGGGACATTGCCGAGATTTGGATGGACTCGATTCTCGCGGATAAGCTTCGGCGCTACTTGGAGAAAATATTCCTTGGGGAGCAGGCTGATCCCGGCCGAGGGCCGCGCGTGCGCGCTCTCGGCGGCGTTCGCGAGCCCTGGACAGCCGGCTCGCAGCGGCGAGATCGGCTTTGAATTTCGCCACAGACTCCGGTGTCCACTCAAGCTCTAGCGTTTCCGAGTAGCCGCCGCCAGGTTCATACGTTCGGCGGATTCTGGGGTTTTCGGCGTCACTGCTCGCCATTATCGCTCACCCGCATTCAAACGTTGTGCGGTTGCGCGCTGCGCCTCAAGAATATCAATGCCCTCACTGCCAAACGAAATCGGTCTATTCGATCGAATCATTAGAACGGTTTTTGGCAGTTTCACCCCGGCGATTGTCGTAATGGGCCACGGGCCATTCTTAGGATTGGCTGGCACAGCGGCCTCCGGGATCGGCGCTGGCGCGCCAGCTAGTTGAAATAAAACTGCCATCGTGGACCCTATGTCACCTCGGTAGTGGCTTTGAGGGCCAAAATCTCATGCTCGATGATCAAGATTTCATCTTCATCATTTGTCCTGGCTGCGGCAAGGAGACGCAAAAGATAATTGGATGGCTTAAGGCGCACCCCTCGGGGTTCAATTGCGACGCCTGCCCGACAGCCATTCAATACGACAGAGCAGAGCTGGAGAGGTTTGTTTTCAACGAGAGCCTCAATTCTGGTCGCCAATTCAGGCGAGTCAGACCAAAGCTTAGCAGTTAATTCCGCCAGCTCATCGATGGCGCGGCGGTATTCTGCAGGATCGTATAGCTCCATCTCAACCGCCTGGGATCACCGCTGGCTCGGCGGCGTGTAAATCGATGCCAATCTTTTTACCGAATGGAGAATCTACATTGTCCACACCAGGGTCTCCCCCAGTGCTCTCCAACATATTCAACGTCAGAGACATTGACGGCGTCGTGACGATCACCTTTTTCGGAGAAACGGTAGAATCGCCAGGAGGGAGCGCGAAGGCGACGGTCATTTCAACCATCGCACTCTCCAAATCTGAGGCGCTGAAGTTGAGCAGAGAATTAGAAATCCACGCATCAACCGTATGAAATACCTGCGCCAATTTTTGCTGTTGCTCTAACCGGAATTGAGATCGCGCGATCCTGCGGCGCAGGGCGTCTGCGTCGATAGGATCATCCGTGGCTGTCGCCCCGGACGTCTGCCTCACGGGCTCGGTCATCTCAGCCATCCGCTAGGCCGCTGGCGCGCTGCGTCAACGGGATAAACGCGAAAAGCGGCGGTGTAGAACGCCACAGCATCGCGTCCCCCACGTACAGACAACTGCGCCGAAACACCCACGATTATCTCCTGCAGCGCGCATGCCGTTTCCCAACCTAACCACCCGTGCCGGAGGTCTGCAACGGGTCGATTTCGTCCGGCCAAACTTGCGGCGTAACGGCGGTTTCGGGCGGAGAGCCAAGGTCTGTTAGTGGCGCAAACCGGCCACTCACCGACCTTCGCCCCCCTACTGCATCTGCACCACCACCATGCTCCACGGCGGCAGGGTCAAGGTCGGCGTCGTCCCCATCGCGCCCAGCGACGCGCTGACCGGTCCGGTCCAGACGTTGTTCTGCGACTGGTCGTACTGCGCCTTGCCATAGGTGGTGGTGGTCACCGTGAACCCGCTGGCCGAGGAGCCCGCCATCTGCAGGCTCAGGGTCACGGAATTGGCCGAGTCCAGGTTGAACAGCATCAGCGCATAGCCCTTGCCCTGGGTGGCCGCATAGGCGCGCACATTGGGCAGGGTGCTGGGCACGGTCACCGGCAGCATCTGGTTGCCGGCGACGGCGAACTGGCTGGCCAGGATCATGGCCTGGCCGCTGGGCAGGGGCGTGCCCAGCGGAATGGTCGGGGCGCCCGCGCAGCTGTAGGGGTTGGGGAAATTGTCGGCCAGCTGGTCGTAGGTGCCGATGGTCTGCCAGCCATAGAGGCTGGTGCTGTTGTTGCCGCCCGTGGAGCAGCCGGCGCCGATGCCCTGCCACCAGGTGGCCATGGGCAGGCCGTCATTGAGCACCTCGCCTATGGCCATGCCGGCGTAGAGTCCGTTGACGATGGACACCGACTGCTTGCCGGGGTTGGAGCTGACGGAATTGTATTCGCCCAGATAGATCGGCGTATTGGGCTTGCCCACCGCCGCCAGCTCGGCCTGGACCGACTTGATCAGGGCGGTCAGGCCGCTGGGGCCCTGGGTCAGAAGGTTGGTGTCGTTCTCATTGCCCGGGTTCTGCGCATAATAGTGCAGCTCCACATAGTCATAGGTCGCATTGGCCAGGACATTGGTGTCCCAGCTGGAATAGGGCGTCCCGCCCACCACCACACCGACCTGGGCCGTGGGGTCCTGAGCCTTGACCAGGGCGTAGTAGCCGTTGGAGCCGGCCACGGCCGCGGCGTAGGTGGTCGGGTCGTGCGGCACGGCGTGCAGGTCGTATTCCCAGCTGCCATATTCCTCGTTGCCCACCGTCCAGTGCAGCCCGGTCAGGCCCAGGCTCTTGGCGTGGGCGACCCAGGCCGCGGCCTCGGTGGGGTCGCCGCCAGCCGAGCAGGCGGCGTTGGAGCCATAGTCCAGGGTGACGGCCAGGTCGTAGGCGCCCGGCTTGACCACGTCGGCGATGAAATTGTCGAAGCTGGTGTTCGGGTCCACATAGGCGCCGTTGCAGGCGGTGTGGGTCTGCCAGTGATACTCGTCGGAGTCCGATCCGCCCGGCCAGCGCACCAGCTTGACGCCCAGCGACTTCACCGCCGCCGTCGTGCCCGCCTGGGTGAAGTCGTACCAGATGGCCAGGTTGGTCCCGATCTGGTCAGCGACGATCTGCGCCCCGCCGCCGGCGGTGTTGACGCTGATCTGGGGCGTGGGCGCAGAGGGCGTACCGCCGCCGCTGTTACCACCAGTACCGCCGCCCGTGCTGACGCCGCCCCCGCCACCGCCTCCGCCGCCACCGCAGGCCGAAAGCATCATGCAAACGACGCCGACGCAGGCCGAAAGCCGCGCCAACTCCCAACTCCGGCGGCGCATTCGCGCTCCTCCCGATAACGCTTCTTATGTCTTTGGGGCGTGTTGACTCGCGCCCCTCCTTCGCAGTTACCGGACGCACAGCAGAATGCAAGCGCTTACAACGCCACGGCGGGCCGGTCGGCGCCCGGCCGGCGCGACGACCGCCACCCCCGGCGCCCACCCGGCTCAAGGCGACAACTCAAGCGGAGCAAAAGCCTGCGCCAAGCATTGCCACAGGCAGGCGACGCTGCTCGGCCGCCGGCCGGCCTGACCCCACGGGAGGTTTCACATGAGCATACAAAGCGACGTTCTGGAGGCCATGCCGCCAGTCCCCTATGCGCAGCTGCGCGCCAGCCTGCGCGACGGCGACATCGTGCTCTGCCAGGGGCGCGATCCGTTCTCGCGCCTGATCCAGTGGTCGACGGGGAGCCCCTGGAGCCACGTGGCCATGGTGTTCCGCGTCGACAGCCTGGAGCAGGTGATCGTGATCGAGGCGGTGGAGAAGATCGGCGTGCGCGCCGTGGCCCTGGCTGACTTCCTGTCGCGCGACAGCGCCGGCACGCACCCCTATCCCGGCAAGATCCTGTTCGCCCGGCACCAGAAGCTGAAGGGCGACGCCGCCGACCCGCGGGCCATCGCGCTGGCCAAGTTCGCCTTCAGCAAGCTGGGCTGCAAGTTCGCCCCGGGCGAGATCACCAAGATCGCCATGCGCATCATCGACGCCCGCCTGTTCGGCAATCGCAAGACGCCCAAGGTGCTGCTGTCGGACGACGAGTTCATCTGTTCGGAGTTCGTCGCCGGCGCCTATCACAAGGCGGGGCTGGCCATCCCCTGGGACGGCCTCGGCTTCATCGCCCCCAGCGACATCGCCGAGGACAAGGCCCTCGACCCGATCGCCCAGGCCGACGTGGCTCATCCGCCCCGCAAGTTCGGCAAGACGCCGCGCAAGGTGGCGGTGCGGCGGGCGCGGGTGACCAAGGCGGCGGCGGGTTAGCCCCACTCCCCGCTCATCCCGGCCTTCGCTGGGATGAGCGGAAGTCCCTACATCCGCTCCGGCGTCTCGATGCCCAGCAGGGTCAGGGCCGTCTCCAGCTGGCGCAGCACCACCGCCGACAGGGCCAGGCGCGAGGCGCGCACCGCCGGCTCGGCGATCAGGATCGGGCAGGCGCCGTAGAACTTGGAGAAGCCCTGGGCCAGCTTGTAGGCGTGGTCGGCGATGAAGTTGGGGGCCTTGCGGTCATAGGCCTCGCGCACGGCGCCGTTGAAGGCGTCGAGCAGCAGGGCCAACTCGCGCTCGGCCGGCTCGGCG
>OUWB010000572.1_pt1 | contig 14436 bp, 10 predicted proteins | sample 1779821 | NCBI WGS metagenome assembly OUWB01 (sample SAMEA3914806, study PRJEB12502) | metagenome | biome: forest; material: soil | place: Canada | collected 2011-08-03 | depth 0.1 m
GCCCCGCCGCCCCCGCCCGCCCCGATGGCGCCGATGATGGCGCCGCCTCCGCCGCCGCCCGTTACGCCGGCTCCGCCGCCGGCCGCGCCTGTGGCTCAAGCGGTCGCTCCGTCCGCCGAAAAGGTGTTCACGGTCTATTTCCGCTTCGACCGTTCGAACCTGACCAAGGACGCCCAGGCCGTGGTCCAGGCCGCCGCCGATTATACCAAGCAAGGCCCGGGCCCGGTCTCGAAGGTCCTGGTGACCGGCTATACCGACACCTCGGGCTCCGCCGCCTACAATATGAAGCTGTCGGAACGCCGCGCCAAGTCGACCGCCAAGGCCTTGGCCGTCGCCGGCGTCGACAAGTCAAAGCTGTCGCTGGACTGGAAGGGCAAGACCAACCTGGCCGTGCCGACCGCCGACGGTGTCAAGGAACCGGCCAACCGCCGTTCGACCATCGACATTCAGTTCTAAACGTCGATATCGTGAAGACTAGAAAGCCCGGCAGGTTCTCCTGCCGGGCTTTTGTTTGTCGTTGCAGACAGGTATGTGGCCCATCGATGGTAAGTATCTTTGCCACGAAAAGCACGAAAAGAAGACGAAAAGACACGAAAATTCAGATCTTTGCGAACTTCTGCGCGAAGCGCATTGCAAAATAAAGGCGCTTCGCGCGAGAGATTGGATCGCACGGATATTCGTGTCTTTTCGTCTTCTTTTCGTGCTTTTCGTGGCAAAAATTCTTAAGCTGCCAGAGCCCAGAAACTTAAGCCGTCTTTAGACTGCCATCGCGCGAATAGACCACGCCGCCGGTCAGCGGCGCCTTGACGCCCGTGGTGCCGGGAAACGAGATCGGCAGGCCACGCAGGCTGCGCGCCGCCATATAGGCGAACGCTTCGGCCTCGATCGCCCCACCGCGCCAGCCGAGATCCTCGGCCAGGACAACCTTGGCCGGGGCCAGAGCCGCCTTGATCTGCGCCACCAGGAAGGCATTGTGCCGCCCGCCGCCCGCCAATACCACCGTCTTGGGCTCGACCCTAGTCAGGCGAATGCCGGCCAGCAGGCTTGCCAAGGTGAAGGCCGACAGGGTCGCCAGGCCGTCCTCGAACGACAGCGACTGTACGGTGGCCAGGGTGAAGTCATAGCGGTCGAGCGACTTGGGCGCGCTCGCCGCGAAATAGGGATGGCCCATATAGGCGGCCAGCGCTTGTTCATCGACATGACCGGTGGCGGCGATGCGGCCCTCATGGTCGTAGTCGCCGCGGCCGTGATGGCGCATCCACTGATCCATCAGGCCGTTGGCCGGGCCGGTATCCAGCGCCGTCAGCCCGCCATCTTCAGCGATGACGGTGATATTGGCGACGCCGCCGAGATTGACCACGACCACCGGCGCCTCGAGCCCCGCCGATTGCACCAGGGCGCGGTGATAGACGGGCGCCAGCGGCGCCGCTTCGCCGCCGGCCTGGATGTCGGCCTGGCGGAAGTCGCAGATCACGGGAATGCCGGTCGCATCGGCGAATCGACGGCCGTCGAACAACTGCACCGTCCGGCCTGGGCCCCCGGCTTTGGGGCGTTCGTGCAGCACGGTCTGGCCGTGGACGCCGATAGCGTCAAAATCCTCTATTTTCAAATGATTGTCGTGGAAAAATTCATTCATCGCCTGAAGGTGCAGATCGACAATGGCCCGGCGCGCCTCGTTGAAGATCGCCGGCTCTTCCGTCCCGCGCGGCCAGGCGAGCGCCGCCTTGACCGTCGCTTCGAGCACGTCGCGCACGGCCTTGGGCATCGGCTTTTCCGCCCAGGGGCCGAAGGTCAGTTGCGCCTCGCCGTCGGTATCGAGCACGGCCATATCGATGCCGTCAAGCGAGGTTCCGGTCATAAATCCCAAGACCTTCATGGATTCAAGCCTTTCATGAAATCATCGCGCCTGCTATTGACGCGCGTCCCTTTATCGGGACAGACAACGCCTTCCGAATTCCCAAATACTGCACCCAGATCATGACCGAGCCAAGCTTCAAATCCGATTTTCTGCGCACCCTGTCGGCGCGCGGCTTTATCCACCAGTGCACCGATATGGACGCGCTGGACACCCTGGCGAAGTCGGGCATGATCACCGCCTATATCGGCTTCGACGCCACGGCGCCGTCATTGCACGCCGGGTCGCTGGTGCAGATCATGATGCTGCGCTGGCTGCAGAAAACCGGCCACAAGCCGATCGTCCTGATGGGCGGCGGCACGACCAAGGTGGGCGACCCTTCGGGCAAGGACACGTCGCGGCAGTTGCTCGACGACGCCAGGATCGCGGAAAACCTGAACGGCATCAAGTCGGTGTTCGCCAAGTTCCTCGACTTCGGCGAAGTCGGTTCTCAGGCGATCATGGTCAATAATGACGACTGGCTGTCGCAATACGGCTATATCGAATTCCTGCGCCTGTTCGGCACGCACTTTACCATCAACCGCATGATGACCTTCGACAGCGTCAAGACGCGGCTCGAGCGCGAACAGCCGCTGACCTTCCTCGAATTCAACTACATGCTGATGCAGGCGGTCGACTTCCGGGAACTGAACACGCGCCACGACTGCGTGCTGCAGATGGGCGGCTCGGACCAGTGGGGCAATATCGTCAACGGCGTCGAACTGACGCGGCGGATGAGCAGCAAGGCCGCCTTCGGTCTGACGACGCCGCTGCTGGCGACCGCCTCGGGCGCCAAGATGGGCAAGACGGCGTCGGGCGCGGTGTGGCTCAATGCCGATATGCTGAGCCCCTACGATTATTGGCAATATTGGCGGAATGCCGAGGACAAGGACGTCGGCCGGTTCCTGCGCCTGTTCACCGAACTGCCGCTCGACGAGATCGCGCGGCTCGAGGCGCTCGAGGGTCAGGAGATCAACGACGCCAAGAAGGTGCTGGCCGACGAGGCGACGAAGATGTTGCACGGGCCGGACGCCGCCGCCACCGCCCGCGATACTGCGCAGAAGGCCTTCGAACAAGGCGTGCTGTCGTCCGACCTGCCGACCGTCGAAATCCCGGCGGCGGAATTGAATGAAGGCATCATGCTGGCGGCATTGGCGACGAAGATCGGGCTGACGGCGTCGAACGGCGAGGCCCGGCGGCTGGCCCAGGGCGGCGGCTTGCGCGTCAATGATATGCAGATCAGCGACGGCAACCAGTTGATCGGCGCGTCGGACCTCAATGCCGACGGCGTCATCAAGGTCGCCCAAGGCAAGAAGAAGATCGTCCTGGTCAAGCCGGTTTAAAGGCCGCCCGCCCCCGCCGGCCCTGTCCGCGTGAAATGCACAGTTCCATTCGGGGTGATCCGGTCAAAGCCGTCGCCGCTCAGCTTCCAGATGACCGGCACCGGTTGCCCCCGAACGGTCAATATGAAGTCGAGTTCGTCGCCCGTGCGCGTAACCGTGCCAGGTATGATGTCACCCAGACTTGGGCTATAGGTGGCGTTCACCTTGCCGTCCCGGGTGGGTATGTAGACCGTAACACCCTGGTAGGTGATCTTTCCTGATGGGTTGCTGTCGGTTTGCACCTCAAGGGCCAGTCTGCCGTTGGGAGCAGCGGTGAAGCAATGGATATCGCTGCCGCCGTTCGGCAGGGGCCCGTTGAAGCACGATCCGCTCAGACCGGCCAAAATTTCCCCCGGATATTGCGGGCCGGCGGCATCCATGCCGGCTATCGCGATAAGAAACAGTATCATGAGCCCCTCCCGAACTTCAGCCAGGGTGCCGCCAACGCGGACTGCCGTCAAGAGTGGAGCGGGATTTGAATGCTCGGAAGTAAGACCACCACCGGCCATTTATGACTTGGGTTCTGATCCGCAGGCCTGCGCTCGCCCCTTCTTTTGCTCGAGAGGGGGACCGCGAGCCGGCACAATCGTTGATGCCGTTAAGCAGGGTACGTGGTGGAGGGTTTCTTGCCCATGTGAATCCGATAGTCCAAAAAGTCGAGAAGGAATGAAAGACGCAAGACTAGTCTTGCGTCTTTTCGGCCGGACGCAGTTGCGCCAACTGCGCCTCCGCCTTGGGCAGGTTGAGCGCGGCGATTGGGTCACGGCCGCGGGTTTCCTTGTTTTCCCAGACCTTCATAAAGCCCGGCATCATTACCGACAGAGGATTGACCAGGGCGCGCGGCGCCGCATAGGTGCCGGCCAGTTCGTACTTGATGCCGACCAGGCCCAGACCGTTCGACGGCAAGGCGCCGAACATCGAATTGACGCTGTAGGCCGGGATCAGGGTGCCCGACAGGTTCAGCGTCTTGGCGTCGATATCGGTCGTGCCCCAGACATCCATGCCCAGGCCCTTGCCCTTGACCCAGCCGTTGCGAATGAACAGCGTCCGGTCGCGGAAGCGGACCGGCAGATTGAAGTCGGTAAAGGCGATGCCGTCACCAGCCAGGGTGTCGTTGAGCCCGGTCAGGGTGGCGACCGTCAACAGTTGCGCCATGGCCGGGACCTGCTTGACGCGGATCGCCTTACCGGTCAGGTCGGCATCGACCTGGCCGTCCATATAGGCCCCCGCCAGTTCGGCGTGGCCGCCTTGTAGATTGTCGACGCCGGTCGCCGTGCGCACCACATCGCCCAGGTCGTCGGTCTTCAGGCGGAAGACGCTGTAGCCGCCCTCCGATCGCACCAGCAGCGAGACCGGCGCGCCCGACAGGGTGTGGCCGGTGCCCTGGCCGTCGAAGCCGTTGCTGCCGTCCCAGGCCAGGTCGAGCTTGAGATTGGTGAAAGCGCCCTCGCCCGAGGTCTGCAGGCGGCCGAGATCGACGACGACGTGAGTCGATTGCGGCAGCGCCGCCGCTGCCCCGGCCTGCTCCGGCGCGGCATTGCCGGCGGCGGCCAGGTCGGCCGGCTTGGCCTGCAGCCAAGGTCGCAGGTCGAGCTGTTGGCCCGACATCGAGAAGACGCGGCGCCCCTGGTCGGGCAGGTCGTAATACTTCAGCGACACATCAATGAAGTCTTTGAGATAAATCTTTGAAAAATCGGCAAATTGCAGGTCGCCCTTATCAGAGAACGCCGCCCGTCCGTCGATCTGGACGTGGTCGCCCTCACCGACGATATGCGACAGGTTGACGCCGTGGGAAGCGCCCTGGTCGTCGAAGGAAATAGCGAACTGCGCCGCCTCGCCCGCCGGCTTTGTCCAGTCGGTGGCCTGGACGCCCAGGCGTGTGGCGGTGGCGTCGACATTGAGCAGCCCCGCCGGCTGGCCCGGCGCATTGTACAGCCGCAGGGTCAGCATGGTCGGCCCGGAGATGCGCACCGGCGTCTGGGTATAGCCCAGCGCGCTCAACATCGTATCGTCAAGCGTGCCCTGGACCTTGAGATAGTAGGGATCGGCATTGCCGCGCGGCGCATCGACCGGCGGGGCCGGCAGCGCCGAACCGCCGCTCAGTACCGACAGCGGCCGTCGCGTAAACGGCATTTCGAAGGTGATGTCCTGGCCGGCCACCGTGGCGTGGCCGTGCAGCTCGGTTTCGGTCTGCGACCACAGCGCCGTCACCTGCATCGGCGCCTTGGGCCGGAAGAAGGATTTCGGCAGGCCGAGCGTCGCCCAATCGTCGGGCACCAGTTCGGCGTTCAGGCGCCGTTCGAGCTCGCCCGTACCGGGGATTTCCGACCAGCCCAGCGTGGCGTCGATCTGATCGAGCTTGATGTCGGCTTCGCGCGACTGGTTGTCGAGCGCGATATCGACCGTCAGGCGGCGCGGCGCGGCGAACATCGGCAAACCGCCATAGCCGAGCTGGCGCGCCTCGTCGGGGGTGATGACCGCCTTGTAGACCAGGCGCGGACGCTCGCCTTCGATATAGGCGATGTCGCCCGACAGGGGGGCAGCGTCGACCTCGCCGGCCCAGATCTCGCCCGAGCGCAGCAGCGTGACCCGGGTCGGCAATTCACGGTCGAGATGGTCGAAGATCGGCAGGCCCTGGTCCTCCATGCCGTCGCTGAGCGTCACCCCGGCGATATTGACCTGGGTCGGGCGCGCCTCGGTGCCGGACCAGTCGACATTGCCGCGGAAGATGGCGGCGTCGATCGTGCCCGAGCCCTTATTGCCGACGACGGTGAACTGGCCCTTGATCGGCACGGGCACGCGCGGGCTGCCGCCGAACTGAGCGGCGTTGAAATGGCCGTCGAAGGTGATCGATTGGGTATGCGGCACCATCTGGGTGGCGTATTCGATGTCGCCGGTATAGGGGCCGAGCTTGCCGGGGCCGTGAATGTCGAGCCGGTTGGCCAGCAGGTCGCCGCTGATGGCGACCTCGGCCTCGCTCAGGTTCCAGCCCAGCGCCGCCTGTTTGAAGGCGCCGTCGTGGACGTGGCCGGTAAACACGACATTGAGGGTCTTGCTGTCGATCTTCTGATAGGTCGGGAAGGTGATTTCGACATGGCCCTCGGCCTGGCCGGAGAGGCGGTCGCGGTTCAGCCCATGCGGCGCCAACTGGTTGTTGGTGATGGGGTCGACCGCCTCGATCACCGACGGCACGTCGGCGTGGGCGTTGAGCCAGATGCGCACCTTCTGTTGGCGATTGTGGAAATCGGGCACGTCGAGCCCGCCCTTGTCCAGGTCAACATTGACCAGCCGGCCGCTGGAGACCGCCATACTGAAACTGTTGCCCTCCAGTCGGCCATGCCCGCGCAAGGCCGTGGCGTCGGCCATGCGCTTTTCGATGCCCAGCGTGACGTTCTGAAAGTCGAAATCGAGGCGCAGACTGTCGTTGCTGAGGTGGCCGAAATCGCCCGGCTTGACCTTCATGACGTAATTGGCATTGGCGAAGTCGCCGCCCTTGATGCGCGTGATCAGGTCGTCGCGCAAGGGATGGGACAAGTCCTGCGGCCAGAAGGCGAAGACCTCGTCCTTGGTGAAGCGGCCCTTGATGGTCGCGGTGAGGTCCGCGCCCAACTGACCCTGGGCGTCGGTATAGACCAGCCCCTGGGCGGCCAGCGGCGCGCCGTTGAGCTTGCCGGTGGCCGAAGCGAAGCGCAGGCTGCGCTGGGCCGGTATGTAGCTGCCGCGATAGTGCGCGTCGGTCAGGGTCTGTGGGGCGAAATCACCGGCCAGCATACCGGTGACGCGCGGGCCGTAGACGTCGAAATCGAGGCTGAGATCGCGGTGGGCGCGGACATCTTCCGGCGTGATATGCACGCCGCCCTTCAGGTCGGCGTCGATCAGCGGCGCCTTCAATTGCAGCCGGCTAAAGGCGATGGTGCGCGTGCGGGCGTCATAGGTCGCCGTCAGAGCGGCGCCGTCGAAGGCCTGATGGTTGTGGCCGAAATCGGCATGGCCGGCGCCCATTTTGAGATCGAGGGCGCCGCCGTCGAAGCCTGTCCGGGTGCTGTAATCGACCCGCGCGGTGCCGTCGACGTCGGCATCAATCGTTGACAGGGCCTGGGTCGGGCCGATCGACGGAAAGACATGCGCGGGATTCAGGTGATCGATATGGGCCGAGACCTGCGCCTGGCTGAGGCCGACCTGGCCTTCGGCCGTCGCCAGAAGCTTGGCCTGGCTTCCCTGGGCGTCGACGGCGAGATCGAGGCGGGCCTTGAGCCGATTGTGCAGTTTCGAGAAATCGATGGTGGCGACGTGCGCCGACCAATCCAAACCTCCGCCCTCCTGGACCAGGCGCACCGTGCCGTTGGTCAGGCGGATCTGACGCGTGAAGCTGAGCGGCCGGTCGAGCTTTTCACCGCCGGTGAGGTCGTTGATAAAGGCTTCCAGACTGATATTGGTGGCGCCGGGGGCGCCATGGGCGTCGTAGCCAAGGTCGTAGCGGCCTTCCTTCGAGACCGAGGCGGCCACGAAGAAGTCCTGGGCCAGGACGCGCGCCGGCATGAAATGCAGCAGAACGAGACTGTCGGCGGCCAGCGCCATTTCGACGCGCCCGGCTCGGGCGATCGGCCGGCCGGCATGGTCGGTGACCTCGACGTCCTGCATGCGAAAGCCGAGCGCGCGCGGCGCGCTGAACCACATGAAGTCGACATGCTTGATGCTGGCATGGGTATTGGGCAGCGCCGCCTCGATACGCGAGGCCAGAATGGAACGGATCCCGTCGACACCGATCGGCCCGTCGTGCAGGCGCACGCCAAGCGCCACGGCCATCACCACGATCCAGCCGAGTACAAAAAGCCTTAAACGCTTGCGTATGGAATCGAAAACGCGCTTCAAATCATTCCGGGGTTCGGGCCGCCCGGGCTCGCGTGGCGCGGGGGATGGGACTTCGACAAAAACGGCCATGCGAGGGTTGCGCAGGCGGCCGGCTTGCGTCGTTATACGGGTTCGCTGACAAAACGACGTTAAAAAAAGCGTCCGTATCAGACAATTTTCGGATTCTCTCATCCAAGCAAGGCAATGTCATGGCAGATTCCCCCGACAAGGTGACAAGCGCGAAAACCCGGACCCTTAACGCGAAGACCCTTCGCGCCGCGAAATCCGCGTCCACGCCCGTCGTCACCCCCTACCCCTGCCCGGCTTTCGATCTGCCGGCGAGCGACGGCGGGCGCGTGTCGCGTGACGGTCTTTTGGGGCAATGGTTCGTGGTGTTCCTCTACCCGACCGACAACACGCCGACCTGTACCCAGGAGAACTGCGAATTTTCCGCCGCCCTGCCCCAATTCGAGGCGCTGGGGGTCAAGCTGTTCGGCCTGTCGAAGGACAGCCCCAAGGACCACGCCAAATTTATACACAAATACGGCCTGAAAATGCCGTTATTATCTGATGAAACGACAGCTTCGATCGACGCATTCGGCTCGTGGGGCGAGAAAAGCCTCTACGGCCGGGCATATATGGGTACGGATCGTTCGACCTTTGTGGTGGACGATACCGGCCTGATAAGGGCGCAATGGCGCAAGGTTCGCATCAAGGGCCATGTCGAAGCGGTGCTCACAACCGTGCGAGCGCTCCTCGTATCGTGATTTCGAAGTTCGTACGAATTCGAGATCGGACACGGTGCCGAGCTCAGATTCGAAATGATGGCTGGAATCAATAAATTACTTGTCGTTTTTTGAGCCTGAAGTTCACCTGAAACCGATATCGCGAGCCGGCGAATTTACGGCTTGGGACATTGGCGTGATACAAAAGCGTCAATGAACATCCTTAATGGGTACGCATTGATGGCCCGAGCCGCGGCACCGATCTTGATACAACTTCGGGCGAAGCGATCAAAATGAGACAGGTCATCTCGGCCCGCCCCATCCGATCCATCCGCCCGCCTTGCGAAGCCGCTCATCACGAGCCGAGCACGCTTCTGTAAGGAGTCGATATTGAACTTGCGCGTCTTCGGACGCAAAGGCATACTTAATTAAAGGTTAAGGTATTGGCGGTGATGCGTAGAACCACGTCGGATCGCATGGGTAGCTGGATGGAGTCGATCTTTCCGGAACGGCACCTGTACATCCGTACCCATGGCGAGACCCGCGGCCTGGTATTGACCTCGGGTCAGCAGTTCTCCATCGCTTTTTTCCTGTGTGTGGGCATATTCTGGCTGGCCGTCGCGACCGGCGTCACCCTGTTCTTCGCCGCCACCCAAGGCACCGCCGCCGAGGCCGAGGTGCGCATGATGAAGGCCCAGTCCGAACGCTGGGTCGCCGACCGCCAGGCGCGGCTCGATATCGCCACCCAGCACATGACCGAAAGCACCGGCTCGCTGGAAGACCTAGCCAAGACGGTGGAAAGCCGCCACGCGGCGCTCGCCAGCATTCTCAAGGATTTCAAGGACGTGCCGGGCGCCGCCGCGGCGCTGTCGCCGCAACCGATCGACGAAAGCCTGCCGCCGATGGACCGCATCTTCTCGGTCCGCGCCGAGCAGGAGCGCATGGTCGCCGAGGCCGAGGTCCTGGCCAAGTCGCGCGCCGAACGCTTGCGCCTCGCCTTCCGCCTGGCCGGCCTCAATCCGGCCGCCTTCTCCGGCAATGGCGACGGCAGTCCATTGACCCAGGCCAAGGACACCAAGACTCTGGCCGACATGCTGGGCGTCGACGAGGATTTCGCCGAACGCGTCCACAACGCCGCCACCGATCTGTCCGACATGCGCGGTTTGCAGCAAAGCGAGGAGCGCGTCCCCTTCGGCCGCCCGACGGTCGGCACGCATGAAACCTCGGGCTTCGGCGTGCGCATCGACCCGATCAATCATTCGATCAAGTTCCACGAAGGCCAGGACTTCGCCGGCCCCTATCTGACCCCGGTCCACGCCACGGCGCCCGGCATCGTGTCCTATGTCGGCATCCGCACCGGCTACGGCAATGTCGTGGAAATCGACCATGGCAACGGCTTCAAGACCCGTTACGCCCACCTCGCATCCTATATCGTCCACGCCGGCCAGCACGTGGCCCTGGACCAACGGATCGCTTCGCTCGGCAATACCGGACGTTCGACCGGCCCCCACCTTCACTACGAAGTGTGGATCAATGGCCGCCCGCAAAACCCCGCACGCTTTTTAAAGGCAGGAGACTATGTTCAACAAAACTAGCAAACCGACTTCGCGTGAAAGCCTGGTTCCGCCGACCGTCACACCGCCGGTCGACGTCTCGCCCGCGCTGAACCTCAACAAGGTGACGCCCGCCCCGTCGTCGTCGCCGATGCGCAGCAGCCAGGGCGCCAAGGGCTTTTCGACCCTGGGCACCGGCCTGATCATCGAAGGCAATGTCACCGGCAACGGCGACCTCGTGCTCGACTGCACCGTTCACGGCGACGTCAAGGTGTCGCACCTGACCGTCGGCGAGTCCGGCAATATCGAAGGCAAGGTCGAAGCCGATACGGTCGAAGTGCGCGGCCGCGTCGTCGGCTCGATCAAGGGTCAGCAGGTCAAGCTGCAGGCCACGGCCTATGTCGAAGGCGACATCACCCACGAACAGCTGGCGATCGACGTCGGCGCCTACTTCCAGGGCCGCTGCCTGCAGACACGCCGCGTCGAACAAACCAATGTGACGCCGGTCAATGCCGCCCCCGCGGCTCAGCCGACCGCGGCTCAGCCGACGGCCGCTTCGGCTTCGAGCGCGTCTGCCAGCAGCACGCCCGCGGCGGCGCCCGCCGCCGGCACGCCTTCGCTCGGCAGCTACGATCTCAATGCCCTGGCTGACCTGAAGTAAGACCTTAAGACACGGCCGTATATCGAACACAGTCTTGGGAAAAAGCCGGCGGAATGACGTCCCCCGGCTTTTTTCGTCAGGGGTCGCCGAAGCATGCTAAAGGGAATTGCATTTTTGGGGAAACCCAGGGCAGCATCGCCGGGCATGCCGTACGCCCCACCCATACACGCGCCCGCGCCTTCCCGCCCGCCGCTGACCCGGGCCATGCTCGGGGCGATCCTCAAGGAAACCGTGCGCGAGGCCAATAACGACAAGGTGCCGATGCTGGGCGCGGCGCTCGCCTTCTATTCGATGCTGTCGGTCGGCCCCTTGCTGCTCATCGTCATCGCCCTGGCCGGCGTGGCCTTCGGGCACGACATGGTCAGCAGCTACATCATGGCCGAGATCCGCCGCCTGGTCGGTCCGGCCGGCGCCGTCGCGATGCAGATCGTGGTCACCAGTACGCCCAGTCTGAAGGGCAGCATCATCTTCACCCTGGTCGGCATCGTCACCCTGATCATTTCCTCGACCGGGTTCTTCGCCCAGCTTCAGGACGCGCTCAACACCATCTGGGATGTCCAGGGCAAGGCGCACGGCAATGTCAGCGGCTTCGTCAGGAAACGGCTTCTGTCCTTCGCCATGATCATCGGTATCGGCATCCTGCTGGTGGCGGCGCTGGTGGTGTCGGCGGCGCTTTCGGCCCTGGGCGCGATGTTCAGCAGCATCTTCACCAGCGTGGTCCTGCACGTCCTGAATATCGCCGCGACCTTCACGGTGGTCACCCTCTTGTTCGCCATGATCTTCAATATCCTGCCCGACGTCACCATCAAGTGGCGCGACGTCTGGGTCGGCGCCAGCCTGACCGCGGTGTTATTCACCGTCGGCAAGTTCCTGATCGGGCTCTATCTCGGCCACAGTGTTCTCGGCACGACCTATGGCGCCGCCGGGTCGGTCATCGTCTTCATGGTGTGGATCTATTATTCGACGCAGATCTTCCTGCTGGGCGCCGAATTCACTCAGGTCTATGCGCGCTGCATGGGGTCCAGCGTGACCTTGAAGAAGGGCCGGCGCAAACCGGCCGAGATCGTCAAGCCGGTCAGTGAGGGGTGAGCGCGTCGCGCGGCCGGTCGCCGCTCCGATGAGTTGAAACGCCGGCATTAGGCAATAAAAATTTCGCACTGCACCCGTTTATATTTGAAATCGTATTGACATGTGAAAATTCATATTGACACAAGGGTCAAAAATCGAATTGTATGACACGTATCCCGAGTACGGGATGTCCCGTGTAATGCGTATAATCAATCAAAATCCACAAATACAGGGAAGAAACAAAATGAATACAGTAAAGTGGCTGGCGCCGCTCGCGATGACCTGCGCCCTCTTCGGTGCCGCCTCCGCGCATGCCGCGACCTGCACCTCCGCCCAGTACGGCAGCTTTACCGTCGGCAGCGCGACCTTCTACAACGACATGTGGGGCAGCGGCGCCAATACGCAAACCATCTGCGCCAATTCGGCGACCAGCTTCTACATTACCTCGAACCAGCCCGCGACCAGCGGCGTCAAGGCCTACGGCAATGCCAGCTATACGGTCGGCAAGAGCCTGAGCAGCCTCACCAGCCTGTCCTCGACGCTCAGCCAATCGACGCCGTCGGGCGGCGCCTGGGATGCCGCCTACGACATCTGGGACAGCACCAACGCCTATGAGATCATGATCTGGACCAACTATACCGGCACCGCCACCGGTGGCGGCAATGTCGAGCCGATCTCGTACAATTACAACAGCAACGGCGCAGCGCCCGTCTATACCAATGTCAGCATCGGCGGTGCGACCTACAATGTCTTCGAAGGCAGTGTCGGCCACAACGTCATTTCGCTTCTGCGCACCTCCAAGACCAACAACACCACCACCAACATCCTCGCGGTGCTGCAATGGATCAAGTCGGTCGGCTATTTCGGCAATATCACCGTCGGCCAGTTGCAGTACGGCGTCGAAGTCACCTCGACCTCTGGCAGCCAGACCTGGACGATGAGTAACTATACCCTGACCCATAACTGATCGGGCCCGCGCCCACATCAATTGGTGTCACGCGCCAGCCTTCCGGAATCCTCACCCGGAAGGCTGGTTTCGCCGTTTTTACTGGTGGGATGCCACCAAGCGTGCTGTGAAAGTATCGTCCTATGCCCGCGAGCTTCCCCGCTTTCAGATCCTGGCTGATTCTGACCCTGGTTTTGCTGCTGCCCATGCCGGCCGTGGCTCAGGATCAGGTCCCCAATCCCCTGACCTATGCCGCGGTCACCGAGCCGACCTCGACCGAAGCCCACATCGCGCTCAGTTTCGGCGCGGATCCCGTGCCGACCTACACCATCGACGGCAATGACCGGTCGCACGTCGAGGTCCACCTGCTCAATACGCGCAATGCCGCGACCGACGCGGCGGGACTGCCGCTGTCGAGCCTGAAGATCGGCCTGACGCGCTCGGCGCAGATCCGCGTCGAGGGCGCGGACCTGGTGCTGGTCTTCGACGGCTCGGCGCCCTTGCACGTCGCGGCGTCGTCGCCGGGCCGGCGGCGCCTCAATCTTGTCCTGACCGGTACGGGCGGCGCGGCGGCGGCGGGGGCGACGGCCGGTCTTCCCGGCGCGGATGCGTCCGCCGGCGGCCTGCCCATATCCGCCGACCCGCCGGCGGGCCAGGATGGCTACGCCCTGATCCGGCTGAAATATGCCGACGTCTCGGAGGTCGTCGGCCTTCTGTCGAACGGCATAACCGTCAAGTCGAACGACTCGTTCACGCCGATGGAGCCGGGCTTCGGCTCGCCCGGCAACTCCAACGGCACCACGTACAACCCCGCCCAGAACCAGACCGCCCAGGACGATCCGCCGCTCGGCCAGGCGGTCGATTCGAGTCTTTCCGTCGATCGCCGGCTCAATGCCATATGGATCAAGGGCTCGCCGGACCATATCGCGCGCGTCAGGGCGCAGATTGCCGAGATCGATGTCCCCGTCGATACGGTGATCCTGGAGACTCAGTTCGTCGAGCTGACCGAAAGCGGGGCGCGCAATATCGGCATCGATTTCGCCAATGCCAACGGCCAGATCGCCGTCGCCACCTACGCTTCGGGGCAATATGTCCCGGGTCTGAACTATCCCAACGAAACCAGCCATGTCGGCAGCCTGAGCCTGCAGGCCGCGCTCTTCGCCCAGATCCAGAAGGGCCAGGGCAAGATCGTCTCGAAGCCGCGCATCGCGGCGCAAAGCGGCTCATCGGCCAAGATCATCACCGGCGACGCCCTGCCGATCCTGACCTCGATCACCCTGTCGGGGGTCAACGGCGTGTCGCAGCAGGTGCAGTACGTCAATGTCGGCGTGACCTTGCAGATCGCGCCGCGCGTCA
>OUWB011209544.1_pt1 | contig 14435 bp, 11 predicted proteins | sample 1779821 | NCBI WGS metagenome assembly OUWB01 (sample SAMEA3914806, study PRJEB12502) | metagenome | biome: forest; material: soil | place: Canada | collected 2011-08-03 | depth 0.1 m
CTCCCGCCCTCGCGATCGTCGGTGACGCCCACTCCTTGATCAGCCGTGGCCCGAGGACACCACAGATCGGGTTGACCAGAGCCTTCAGGGACAGGTCGTACTGGTCGAGCCGTTTGACCCGGAAGGTGTCCGGCGCGGGCTTGGCCGACAGGCCGAACTCGTAGCGCTCGGGGTCCGGGCCGTCGGCTGTCCGCTGGCCGCACGCGGGGCACCCTGCGTCCGGCAGCAACGGGAACCGGGTGACGCTCAGGCTTTCGAGATCCACGGCGTCGACCATGGCGGCCCGCCCCTCGCCCGTCCTGTCCTCCCGGTCATCGAGACGGGCAGCGATCACCGCAGCGACGGCATCGGCCGTGAAGCGCATGACGAACGGCAGATCCCCGGGCGCCCGGGCCGTAGTGCCGCGTTCGATGGCGTCCCTGACAACCGGGGGACACACTGCCTGCCAGCGCCGTGCCAGGCAGCGCGGACAGGGCCGGCTCCCGGAGGCGGGCCCGCGCATCGGCCCGATGATCGCCGTCGCACCGGCCAGGTGCACCGGGACGTGCCGCACGGTGCGCGGCGACGGCCATGCCTCGTCGACCGCCGCAAAGGCGTCATCGGTTCCGAGCAGGCGTACGGTCGCCTCGACCTCGCCGCTTCCGCCGCGGCGCAGCTCAGCCTCGATCGCCCGGGCCAGCCGCTCGGCGGCCGCTGCCCACGGCAAGGCTGTCCGACGCGCGGCGGCGGGGGCTCCTGCAGCTACGGAAGTACTCATCGCGATTCCCTGTTCACCGGGCGGTGGCGAGCAGGACCCGGGCCACGGAGATGCCGCCCCGCAACAGGTCATTCGAGAGCCTGGGTACGCCGAGCACATCGCCACCCCTCGCCCGCAAACGGTCCAGGACGGTCGCCCACGGGACCGGGGCGGTCGGCTCGAGGGCCCGTTCGGCGCTCACCACCAAGGCGGTCGCGTCGAACGTGTCGAACGGCTCTCCCGCATTGTCATCGCCCCATCCGGCCCCCTGCGCCGCCGCCGGATCGCCGGCCAGCTGAATCCGGCCCAGCAAGTCGCAGAGCGCGCGGACCGCGGCCGCTGCCAAGGTCGTCCCAGCACCGACGGCGTGCAGCGTACGGCCGCTGCCGCCGACACAGCGGGGGCCACCGGCGCGGGCGAGGACGACGTACGCCGAGGTGCGCTCCGCCTCCCCCAGCTGGAGCAGCTCCGCCGTCAGCCCGAGCGTGCGTAGCGAGCGGACCAGGAAGGTCAGTTCCGGCGAGACGTCACCCTGTCGCTCGACGGTCTCGAGAGCCACTTGGGTCACCGTTCGCCGACCGCGGATCGCCTCGCATACGGCCTCGTACGACAGAACCGAGAGCAGGCCGCCGCGCAACGCCTGCGCAAGGGTGGCCCCCGTACCCGTCCCGGCGGCTGCGGGCATCCAGGTCCGGTCGTCGTTGTAACGGCCGAACGGCTGGACGGCACCCGCAGGTACCAGTACCTGCCGCCCGGTCAACAGGGATGTGGCGGCGACCCAGGCGGAAACCGGCGCGTCCGGCGCGTGCAGGCCTGCGGCCGTGACGAGCGCGCGCGGGTCGACCTGCTGCAGCATCTCTCCGGCGGACGCCAGGGCGGCCCCGGCGAGCACGCCACGCAGCGGAACCAAACGGTCGGTGTAGACGGCAGCCGCGCCGTACAGGGCGCGCAGCCGGGCACCGAGCACTGTGTGCACGTCGCAGCCGGTGACCGTCCGGCGGGTGTCCGGCCCGAGGCCGATACGCAGGCGGGTGACCTTGAGGGGGGACTGAGTCAGTTCGTCGTCGGTGAAGTCCTTGAACACACCGGTCCTGGAGCCGACCAGCACCATCTTGCCGTTGAGCTCACGCAGCCGCCGCGCCTCCTCCTCAGCAGTCGCCGGGGCACCTTCGCCGGGCCGCGGATGCGCAGGGCCGTCCAGGTCACCGTCATCACGAATGTCGATTGGAGCCGCGCCCGCGGTTTCGCCGTGCGACGCATCGTCCCGACCGGCGCAGAAGGGGCAGTGCGGGTGCGGGAGTACGCGCTCGGTGCTGACATCCATCGAGTCGAGTTCCTGCATGACCACCCTGCCGACGGTCTCCGCGGGCAGTGCTCCGGTGCGTAGCCGGAAGACCTCGTACCCCAGCAGGTTTCCTACCATGGCGGCCAGCGGGCGGGGTGGCCGGACCGCGTGCAACGTGCCGTCGTCGGGCAGTGCTGCCTGACTCCACAGCCGTGCGGCTGCACCGGACTCGTCGTTGGCGGCCGTCCGAAGCGCCGCGCAGGCCCAGCACGAGGTGGCCCCCGCCGCTGTCAACGGGCCGACCATGACGTGGTTTCCGACGACTGACGCGGACAGCAGGGCCGCGTTCCCTGGGACCCCGGCTGACAGCAGGTGGAGTATCTGGCGCGGCCCGGCGCTCGCAGAGACGACCACGACGTCGTACCCGTGCAGGCCCTGCCAGTTCAGGAGGCCCGTGGCCGACGGGAGGCGGTCGATGACGGCGGGACAGCCGCGGCCTGCCAATGCCTCGGCCTCGGCAGTCACGTCGGCGAACAGGGTGTCCGGGGTGTCGAGCGCGTGCTGCACGCCGATGCGCGCGACGCCGTTGCGGACAAGGCTGAGGGCACACCAGCGGGCGATGACGTCATCACCGATGATCGCGACCCGAGTGTCACGGAATCGCTGGAACCGCTCCTCCGCGTCGTCGACGTAGTGGTCGATGTACTGCACCTGTTCGGAGAACGCCGCTCGCGTTTCGGGAGAGAGCACTGCGCCGCAGGCCGGCGGCTTGGCGTCGCGGGCGAATCCGTGGGAGAAGAGCGCGGTGACAAGCTCGGTCACCATGGTGCGACGCGCCACGCCGAGTCCGGCGCAGATGTCGGAAACCCGGTTGTCGCCGTTCAGGTGCGGAACCATGAGCGACGCGAACTCGTACCCGGTCGCCGATCGGATCTGGAATCCCTCTTTGGAGTTGTGGAACAGCACCCCGTCAGGCATTTTTGCGAAGAGGACGTCCCGCCGGATCTTCGGCCTTGCATGCGCTATCTCGTCGAATGCAGCGCTCATCTCACATCTCCCCCTGCGAAGGACTGGAATATCCCGTGAATGAAATACTTGCCCGGAGCACATTCTTCGAGGAGGTTCGCCTCGACCAGCATCTCCAGCAACTTGCCGACCTCCGCGACCGGAAGGCCCAGCTGGAGCGCGGCGCGTTCGATGCTCACCTCGGGCACCCCGGACCTGCCGATCATCAGGAAGAGGTCCACGAGACGCGGTTCCAGTCGCCGCAACGACCCTTGCAGCAACTTGGAGACCGAGATACCGGAGGCGTCGGAGAGCTCCAGTCTCGACAGCGGATCGATCCGGAACGCGTCGACGTAGTCCACAATGCGACACCGTGGTCTCAGGGAGAGCCAGAGTGCGGAAATCCGGAGGGCCAGTGGGAAGTTACTGCACAGGCCCGCGAGATCGTCGATCGCCGTCGGTTCTGCGTCGACCCGGCCGACGCCGAGCAGGGCGGCCAACAGCTCACGGGAATCGGCGACATCCAGCGGGCCGATCCGGCAGACCGACGCCCCACGCGTGATAGCGAGCTCGCCGAAGGTCGTCCGGCTGGTGACGAGCACAGCGGCACCGGCGGCCGTGGGCAGCAGCGGCAGGACCTGCTCAGCGGTGAGCGCGTCATCGAGGAGCAGCAGCACCCGGCCGTCACCGGACCGGTCGCGTAACCCAGTTGCGGCCGACCAAGTCAGCCCCCGGCTCCCGTGTCCGTCCGGGCCGATGCTCGTGAGGTCGCGCACCACCTCCTCCGCGGTGGGACGGCGGTCGTCCGTTCCGCCCAGCCGAACGCTGTACTGACCGCCGGGAAACGCTTTGCTGACGAGGTGGGCCACGCGGACGGCCAGGGCGGACTTGCCGACCCCCGGTGGCCCGGTGATCACGATGGACGCCGGACCTGGCCGGTCCGCCGTCAACTGCTCCACCAACGAGTCCGTTTCGGCGCGTCGGCCGACGAACCGAGGAAGGTCCGCGGGCAGCCGGCTCGCGACTCCGACCGTGTCCGGGATCGTGACGCGTTCCCGTCCTGCGCGATGTGCGTCGGGCCGGTCCACCTCGTCGGCGCCCCGGCCGTAGGAGAGGTCGTCCGCAGAGTCGCCCTGAGCGATGGCCGCCTCCCGTGTCAGCAGGGTCGGGCCCAGCGCGACACCCAGGGTCTCCGCGAAGTACTGCTTGGCACGGCGGCATTCGGCCAGTGCCTCGGTCGGCCGACCGGTCCGGTGCAGCAGCTCGACCAGCTGTTCCCGAAACCGCTCGTGTCCCGGGTGGGCACCGACCACGGTGCGCAGTTCCGGCAGCAGCCGGCGCGTCTCGCCGAGTTCGAGTTGGAGGTCGAAGCGGCGCTCGGCGGTGCGCAGCTGCTGCACGGTGAGCCGGGGTACCGCATCAGCGTGCAGGCTCTCGGATTCGACGTTGGCCAGCGGTGCTCCCCGCCAGAGCGACAACGCCTCGGTCAACAACCGCAGTTCAGCGCGCGGATCGGATTCGAGCTCGGCGACACTGGTCAGTTCGCGGAATTGCGCCAGATCCAGATCCGAACCGGTCACCGACAGACGGTATCCGCTCGGCACGGTCTGGATCAGATCGCCCGGCAGCCCGTAACCCGTGAAGAGCCGGCGTAAGCGCGAAATATATGTCTGCAACGTCGATTTGGCCGTACTGGGCAGCCGGTCGCCCCAGATGGCTCGGTTCAGGTCATCGACCGGGACTATCTCGTCATAGTTGAGCAGCAGTGCGGACAGCAGTGTTGCCGACCGGGACGGCCGAAGGACGATCTCTTCACGGTGGTTGGAAATACTCAGCATTCCGAGCACCAGAAAACGTACATGCACCAGCGTTCCCCCTCGCGAAATGTGCATGTGACACGAGCAGAACTCAAAGTCAGCGCCGTGGGGCCGCGGCGCGCACCTCGACAGGGAGCCGCTTGGGACCGAGAATCCCCTGCGCCAGGAAGTACTCGGTCTGCTCCGAATCGTCGATGCGAAGTTCGGCGTAGCGCTCGAGCAGGATTTCGAGCGCAATTCTGGCCTCCAGGCGAGCCAGCGGCGCGCCGAGGCAGAAGTGGATACCGTACCCGAAAGCGACGTGCGCGTTGTCCCGACTCGGGTCGAATCGATCGGGGTCCGGGAACTGGGCGGGGTCGCGATTTGCGGCGAGCAGCGAGGGAATGACGAGCTGGCCGGCCGGAATGGTCTCCGCACCCAGCCGCACTTCGGCGGTGGTCATGCGCGGGACGCCCAGGAACGGTGGCCGATAGCGCAGCACTTCCTCGATCAATGGGGAGATGGTGCTGGGGTCGGCCCGCAGGGAGTCGAACAGTTCCGGGTTTTCGTCAAGACAGCGCACCGCGTTGTTCAGCAGCAGGGTGGTGGTGACATGGCCGGCGATCAGGACGAGAGCCGCGAAGGTCACGGCCTCCTCGTCGTTCAGGCGCTCCCCGTCGACCTCCGCCTGCACGAGCCGGGTGATGAGGTCCTCGCGAGGCTCCTGGCGGCGCTGGCGCACGTGCTCCAACAGGTAGTCGTGCATGGGCATCGCCGCGTCTTCGACCTCTTTGATCCGATCGGGGTCGAAGGGCTTGTCGAAGTTAGCCGAGAACATGTCGTCGGCCCACTTGCGGAAAAGCGGCTGATCGGCAGCCGATACGCCGAGCAGTTCGGCGATGACGGTGACCGGCAGGGGGAAGCTCAGCGTCTGTACCAAATCGAAACGCTCGAGGCCGGCTGCCTCGTCCAGCAGCTCGTGGACGATCTCGGTAATCCGCGCCTCAAGGCCGGCAACGGTGCGGGCGGTGAAGGCCTGGCTGATCAGCCTGCGGTACTTGCGATGCTCCGGCGGATCCATGCGCATGAAGTTGCCCTCCATGAACAAGCGAGCCGGGGCAATCGCCGAAAGGTCCGACGAAAATGTCGTCGTGTCGCTGAGGATCTGCAGAGTACTGGCGTAGTCGAAGACATGCCAGACCTTGATCACGTCGTTGAACCAGACAGGGCTCGTCTCACGAAGGCCTCTGGTCCAGGCAACGAGATTGTCGCCGCCGTCCCCGGGCGTCGGTGGAAGTTCATTGAGCACATACGTCGCCATTGACCGTCTCCCCGTGATCGGTGCCGAGTCGCGTGCTGTCGCACTGTATCGACGCTTCCCCATCATGATCCTGCCGGCCGACTGCCGGCAGCGCAATATCCGTTGCAGACAGACAACTCAATGCCGTCCGCCATTTGGAGTCCCCACTGCAGCGCACCCCGACGAGCCATGTCTGCATGGATGCTTACACAGGGTACGAACGTGATGCAACCAGTCTCATGACTGTCACCGTGCGGAATTCGCGAATCCTCTTGCGGCGATTCAACGACGGACAGCCCACCTCGCCGGCCGACCCCGGCCAAACGCGGTACCTTGATCATTTCTCCGTCCGCCACCCGGGTCACATGCCACGGATCGCCCAGGCGCCTGGCAATGCACCATCCCCTCACGGTTCGGCGACCAACTTCCCCGCTCTCGCCCTAAGATCGTTCTCGACGATCCCATGGCGATCTCACAGCTCAGCGGGTCCAACCCGAGGGCAGTCTAGCCATGAGACGGGTAGGATTCAACTGTCGTACACAGATGAGGATGAGGTACATTGACATGAGTGGAGATGAGGGTGATGCTGCGAGAGGGGTCACTGTGACCGAGCAGGCGGGCCGTAGCCTGGCAGACAAACTGAACCACCTGTTCGCGACCGTCAAGCCCCGCGGGGGCCAGGAGTACAGCAACGAGCACGTCGCGGCTGCCATCGGCAAAGCCGGCGTCGCGATCTCGCAGAGCTACATCTGGCAGCTGCGCAAGAACAAGAAGGGGAACCCGACCCTCAAGCACCTGCAGGCTCTGGCGGACTTCTTCGGGGTGCCGGCGGCCTACTTCTTCGACGACGAGGTGACGGACCGGGTCGAAGGGCAGCTAAGGCTCCTGACAGCGGAGCAGGAGCGCCTGGACAAGGCTGTCAGCAGCGGAGACGCGAAGCTGATGGCCATGCGCGCGGGTGAGTTGTCCTCGGCGCGGCGCAAACAAGTGATGGATCTTCTCGACGTCGTCTATCAGTTGGAGCAGGCGGAACGTCGAGGCTTGTGACTGGCCCATACCGGCCAGGCCGCTGGACGCCGGGAGGGGGCCCGGCGATGGCGGCAGCCGACAACGAATCTGATCAGGGGTGGGCAGATTGAAGGAGCGGGAGCTGCGGCGTCGCTGTAAGCGTGAGCTGCGGGCCCTGGGCATCCAACCGCCGTTGCAGGTAGACGTCTTGTGCCGGCTCCTCGGGGAGCAGCGTCGGCGTCCCATCCGGCTCGTGCCCTACTCGTTGCCCGTGCCTGGGCCGTTCGGTGTGTGGCTTGCCACCGCGTCGGCTGATTACATCCTGTACCAGCAGGAGACCAGCAAGATCCACCAGGATCACATCATCCTGCACGAGGTCGGCCACATCCTGGCAGATCACCAGAGCGACGACACCGACGACGAGTTCTGGCGGGAGATGATGCCCGACCTCTCGCGGGAAGCCGTCCGACGAGCACTACGCCGAACCTCCTACGACCAGGAGCACGAACGCGAGGCCGAACTGGTCGCCACGATCATCCTGGAATGGGCGTCCGTCGTGGACCGCGTATCTCCCCGTCCGGCGAGCGATCCATCAGTACGCCGTGTCCAGACCGCCCTCGGCGACCGGCGGGGGTGGCTCTGATGACCGTCGCGATGTACCTGACCGCCGGGCTGTTCGCCCTCGCTGTGCTCTGGAAGCTGTACCAGCTCTTCCAGGCTCCCCAGGACCGCCCGCTGCAGGCGGTCACGTTCTGCCTCATCTGCACCGCGGGTTCGTTCTCTCTGGGGCTGCAGCCCGAGGCACATGCGCTCGATGCCATCGCGGGCACCGGCGCGGCCAGTCTGGTTTCGAACGCGCTGCTCCTCTGCTGCGCCTACTGGCTGCTCGCCTTCTACCTTTACTCTGCTGCCGATCGTCAAATGGCGAGTCGCCGTGTCCGCTTGGAAGCTGTACCGCTTGCGGTGGCGATGGTTGTCATGACGCTGGCGATCGGCGCCACGCCAGTCGGTGTTCGCGGCCGCCCGTACGGGGCCGCTGATCTGCATACCTCGCAGGTCGCGGTGTTCTTCATGGCAGTCCAGCTGTACTTGGTCTACGCGTTTGCGACCACTGCCCGGTGGACCGGCCGCTACGCTCGGATGTCGCAGAGGCCATTGACTACAGGGCTGTGGTTGACCGCCGCGTCGCTGGTCGGTATGGCGATGGCCGACAGCTTCCGCGTTGCGATGGACCTGATCGGCTGGCACGGTGATGTCGTCCCGGGAGGGTTGGCCCGGGCAGGGGCGCTACTGTTCGCGTTCGCGGTGCCGGCCTTTGTCGTCGGCCTGAGCTACTCCAGTGTCGCGATGCGGCTTGCGGGCTTCCGGGTCTGGCGGCAACACCGCCGGACCCACCGGCGGCTTCGCCCGCTGTGGCTGCTCCTGCACGAGGCGTTCCCGCAAGACGCTCTGAATCGTGCGCCCACCGCCAGCGTGTGGCGTGAAATCCTCCACGTCCATGGAGTGCACCGCAGTTACTACCGGAGAGTCATCGAATGCCGGGACGGACTGGTCAGGGTGAGCCCCTACCTGGTACAGCAGGGCATACGGGACGAAGCCCCGCCCGAGGCCGTGGCCAGCCACCTGCGGTCAGCACTGCGAGCCCAAGCGGCAGGCGAGCCTGTGCCAACCCAGGCGCTCGCCGTTGCGCTACCAGTTGAGGACAGTCTGAACGCCGACGCACGACAGTTGGTGGCCCTCTCCGACGCACTGGGGACACATGGATAGGAATGACTCTATGGCGGACATACTGCTCACGGCTGGTCGGGTGCTCACCGGACCTGGCGGCGAATGTGTCGAGGACGGTGCCGTGCTCGTGCGCGGAAGCACCATCGCCGCTGTCGGCCAGCGCGAGATGCTCGAAGCGCTGGTACCCGAAGAGCTGCCCAGGCAGTCCTTCCCGGACGGCACGGTGCTCCCGGGACTGATCGACTCCCACGTCCATCTGATATTCGATGCGAGTTCGGATCCCGTGACTGCCTTGCAAAGCAGCGACGATGAGACTCTGCTGAAGGGCATGGCCGATCGGGCACGCCAGTTGCTTGGCAGTGGAGTGACGACGGTGCGCGACCTGGGCGACCGGAACAGACTGGCCGTACGCCTCCGCGACGCGATCGCCGCCGGAACGCTGCCCGGGCCGCGGGTCCTGGCAGCGACGACACCGCTGACCTCGCCCGGCGGGCACTGCTGGTTCTTCGGCGGCGAGGTCGAGGGCACGGACGCCATCCGCGCCCTGGTACGACGCAACGTGGCCGCCGGCGCCGACGTTATCAAGGTGATGGCCACGGGCGGCGGCCTCACCCGAGGCGGCCCGGCGGTCTGGCAGTCCCAGTTCAGCGTGGACGAGCTCCGCATCGTGGTCGACGAGGCACGGCGGGCCGGACTGCCCGTTGCTGTCCACGCGCACGGCACCCAGGGCATCGAGGCGGCGGTGGCCGCAGGCGTGAACACCATCGAGCATTGCACTTGGATGTCCGAGGACGGCGGCTTCGACCTCCGCGAAGACCTCGTCAGCGAGATCAAGGCAGCCGGGATCCACATCTGCACAGCCACCAGCCCGAACTGGCGCGGGTTCGCCGAACGGGTCGGCCAGGAGCGCGCCGAGGAACTCTTCTCATCGATGCGCTGGATGGCGAAGCTGGACGTGCCGATGATTGCCGGCACCGACGCCGGAGTGACCCGAGCCGCCTTCGACAAGCTCGTCAACACCCTGGACTTCTACCGCTACCTGGGGATCCCCCTCCCGAAGATCATTGACATGGCCACCACCAACGCCGCCCAAGCCCTGGGCATCGGAGCCGACACCGGACGGCTGGCCAAGGGATACCGCGCAGACATCCTCGTTGTCGACGGTGACCCACTCCGCGACCTGAGCGCCCTGCACGCCACACGCCTCGTCATTGCAGGAGGACGTTCATACGGCAACGGAGCAGCCGACCGTTAGGAAGCATGTCGGATCAGCATCTCGCTCCCGGGCCGCTGCCAGCACCTGCTGCAACGGCCCGGTCAATGAGGAATTTCATCGTGATTCGTGCAGGTCACCGGCGCTGGCGTGACGAGTCGTTGGGGTGCTCGCGCAGCTCATCGCAGTGATCGTCGCGGGGAGATCATCCGCCACCGCGCCACCTGGTGGTGCGTCAGCACCAGCAGGGCCCTCACCAGCGCGGTCGCGTGGAAGAGGTCAACAGTGACGCGGTCCGCGCGTGGGTGGAGGCCCTGAGGGCGGCTGGCGCCGGGACGGCGTTCAATCACCGAGCCGGCGCCCGTAGGCACCTACCCGCTTTGCCTGGCAGAAGGAGTGTCACCCTCCAGGTGCTGACGGATGCTGACGTACCGCTCGGGGCCCACTCCGGGGAAGCCGTCAGATGCTCCTGGACCCAGGCGTCAGTTCCTCATCGTACGTGTCCATGCCGGTACTCCCCGGAAACATCCCAGGTCAGAACTACCTGGTTGTGTACATCTACTGGCACCAGTGACACGCTGCGTAGCCCACTGATAGCAGAATGGGTACATTGCGCCGTCGTGCTTCCCCGAAAGCCTCCGGCCCCCAGGGCCACCAGTCGACCGGATTGTCAGCGTGCTGAAGCAGATAAGGCGAGGTCACACCAGCCAACCGGTTCATAGGCCCCAGCCTCTCACGGCGCTCCGGCCCCGACCGTGAGACCCGCGCACTTCGCCTGCTTGACCGATCTGCACTCATGCGCCATCACGTGGTGGCCGCGAATTGTCCCGGTTGCGCCCAGATCGCCTAGGCAACAGCATATTCGCCGTTGAGTGGTCGAATCCCCGCTGCCCACCTCCGCAGCCACTGCCCAACTTGCAACGGGCCGATCAGCCGCGAGAAGCATCCCCTGGCATGCACGTGACCGCCATCTTCCTGCGACGTTCACATCAGATCGGCTACCCTACGTGTCAGAGGTGGGACTGGGGGCAACAAGGGCAGCCTGTCAGCTCATCCTGTACAAGTAGCTCACCGTCGAATATGCATCAGGGCCTGTCTCCCCACAGGCCCAATCGCAACCAGGAACGGTTCAGTGGTGGATGAGCAGTATGGGCTGGACATGGTGGCGGCCGAGCAGGCCATCGCTTCTGTGTTCGAGCAGATTGTGGCCGTCCTTGCACGCCGGGCTGATGCAGCGATCGATGACGCGGCCTTATTCCAACTGGCGGACACACTATTTGCTGCTTTTGCCCGCGCGGGTGAAGACGGGCTGACAACTGAGCAGATCAAGGCGGCATGCGCGGCCTTCCCTGACGAGGTAGTCGACAATCGCCTGAACGTCCTGCGGAAGCTCGGCGCAATCCAGCCCGCGTTTGATAAGCCCTACCAGCGCGAGTATCGGGCATCGTTCACCAGCTACGTGTCAATGCTGTTCGTCCAGCGGATGTTGGCGCGCGGGGGGCAGTCCGAACTGCACCAGCTTCTGACGATGGAGAAGATCAGGCTGGAGGGTGGGCAGAGTACAGCCGAGGAGGCGCTCGACGTTGTTGTCGGAATCACCACGGCGCTTCGGCTCCTCGTCGCCGAGCTCGTGGCGTTGACCGTTGGAGGCACCGTGGAGGCACTGCGGGAGCGCGCGCCGCTGCTGTGGAATGCGAAGTCCCTGATCGACCAGGCGTCAGCGGTGCATGAGATCCTGCTGGAGTTCTGGCCAGAACTCAGCCGCTGGTGCGGGGAGTTGCGATCGGCGATCGCCGCTTACGAAGATGCCTCGACGAACGCGTCGGCACGACTGATGGCCGCAGCAGGGACCTCACGGGCGCTGAACCTGTTGCCGCCCGAGATGTGGAGGCGCTTCGCGCGGACGGCAACAGTGGATGATCTCGCGGCGGTTCTGGCTGATCAAGTCTTCGATGCGCCTTCCCCGTGGCACGATGTCGCCGACCTAGCAGAGGCTGTTGCCAGCGGTCCACAGCCGACCAGCAGCCGCGCGACGCCGCCGCGTTCCCGGGTTCCTGATAGGGATGAGCAGCCCTCACAGGGATGGTCCGACGTGGAGGCCGAGCGACTGGCAGGAGTCGCCGAAGAGGTGCTCAGTGACCGTGCCTCTGTCGCAGTCGAGCAACTTCTCTCGGACATGGACTGGGTGACGGCACGCCGAGTGCTGGCCGACCTGGTTGCCGCGAGCAACAACGATCGGCTCGAGTACCGATTGGTGTGGTCGGGCCCGGTCCAGGTGCAGGCGGGCAGCGTACCGTCCTGGCTTACCCCTGGCGTGTTTGAGCGAGTGCGGAGGCCCGGGTGAGTGGTACAGAGACGGCGTTGTGGTGGGCGAGAGTGCGAGCCGAAGGGCCACTGCGCATGCCGTCAACGACCCCAACTCCAGCGGGCATGCTGCGAATTGTGGAACGGGATGGTGAGCACATCTGGCTCCTGACCCACCCACCCGATGACGTGACGCCGGCCGTGCTTCGCGAGCTGCGGATGCAGATGCTCCCAGGAGAGTTTCCGAACGAGACCAACCGAGTCCTCGCTGCAGCGCTGCGCTGCTGCTGGGCCGACGGCCAGGGAAGTCCGTGGCCCGGTCAACCAGCCACGATCCGCGAAGTGCTTGATGTGGTAGATCAGTTAATTCCCGGACGTGGGGAAGAGGCACTGGTCCGCCACGGAGCGGGGGCGCTCCGCCGCCTGCACGCCAGCCGGTGGCTAACCATCGACGACGAGACTCAGCTTGGCGTTTATCCCTTGCTGGCCTGATGCTCCTTGATTGACTCGGCGCGTTTGACCGTCTTCCCGACGTCATGGTGCTTGGCCCGGTGCTTGTTCTTCGAACCGGGAGGGCGTCCTGGCCCTGGCCTGGACGGTTTCGGTGCGGCTGCCGGGCAGGCTGACGTCGCGCGGATGTTGCGAAACCCGCGGCGGACGCGCGCGGGGGTGAGGCGCCGGGGTTCGGATACCGGTCGCTCCCAGGGGCGGCGCAGGTCCTCGGCGAGGGGCCGTGCGAGGCGGAGCTGGGTGTGTGCGGCGATGACGAGCCAGGTCCACAGGTCGGCGGCGTCGGCGTGGCGAACTTTGGGAGCCGTCCAGCCGAGGGTCTGCTTCATCAGCCTGAAAGTGTGCTCGAGATCGAATCTGCGGAGGAACGACTGCCACCAGCGGTCCACGTCTGCGGGTGTGGCGTTGGCGGCTGAGCACCACAGCCAGACCGGTTTCGGAGTGCGGTCACCCGGCAGGCGCTCGACCATCAGCCGCATCAACGTGCCGTGCAGGACGGGTAGTTCTTCTTCGGTGTGCGCCAGCCAGGGGCCGCGGTGAGTGAGTCTGGGGTGCATCCGGTTCCATGCCGTCGCCTCCGCGGTGCCGTAGCGGGTGGTGTCCGTGGAGGTGGTGACGTCGGGCCGGTGCCAGCTGTCGGGCTTGGCGAAGGCGAGTACGCCGCCGTGCCGGCGGGGACGGCCGCCCTTCGGGGTGGAGCGGGCGGGGCCGGCATCGCGGAGCATGACGCGGTCCGAGCGCAGGCGCCCGAGCATCACGACCGGCAGGTCTGCCAGGGCGTGGGTGAGGTAGGCGACGTCGTAGCCGGAGTCCATGACGATGAGCATCTCGGGGTCGCCTGGCCGCCAGTGCCCGGCCTGGATCAACCGCTTGACGACATCACGCAGTTGGGCGACCGTGACCGCGGTTGCGTCGTCGGCCGGGCCCAAGCGCACCGCGTCCAGCAGGGCGACCCAGGAGGTGCGGCCGGACTCCACGGCGGCGACGAATGAGTACGGCCAGCCCGGCACGAACTGGTCCGTCCTGCGGTCGCCGCGTCCGTAGACGTGGCAGAACAGCCGGTCCTCGCTGGTGGGGGCGTCGGGGCGGAGCCAGTTGCTCACGTCCACGGCCAGGACGATCCGTCCGTCTGCCGCCTTGGGCAGCGGCAGTGAGGCCAGGGTGCGGCGCAACCGTGTCGGCTCCAGCCAGCCCCGGTCCAGGGCCGAGTACAGGGCACCGTGGCCACGCCGGTGCTCGAGGGCCAGCGACAGCTCGACCAGCGTCTTCACCGGCCCGTCCGAGCACAGCACCGCGTCCGTGAGCTCGAAGAGCGCATCCTGACGGGTGTAGAGACTTTCGTAGAACTCGACCCGAAAGCGGGACAACACGTCCAACGCCGCGCCTGCGGACGCGTCGACCGGGAGACTCATAGGCAGCGGCCGTTCTCTCGTGCTTCGTTACTCGACATCTCGAAGCGTGGAGAACGGCCGCCTCCACTGTCCCGGGAAGAACCGCAGATCAGCAGGTCGAGTGACCTGCGAAGTTAAACGCCAAGCTCAGTCCACAGC
>OUWB011208031.1_pt1 | contig 14428 bp, 11 predicted proteins | sample 1779821 | NCBI WGS metagenome assembly OUWB01 (sample SAMEA3914806, study PRJEB12502) | metagenome | biome: forest; material: soil | place: Canada | collected 2011-08-03 | depth 0.1 m
CAAGCTCGACCTGCAGCCGTTGCTAGGCGATGGCGCGTTGAGCGCGAATGTCGACTTCGCCTGCACGCTCGCACGCAATCCGATGCGTGACGCCGCCGCGCTGGCCACACGCATCAATGCGGCCACGCGCGATGCGATCAACCAGCGCCTGGGTGGCGAGTTCGCTTTCGAGATCGCCAATACCGATCGCGCCATCGGCGCGCGCCTTTCCGGCGAAGTGGCACGCCAGCATGGCGACCATGGCATGGATCAGCATCCCCTCGTGCTCAAGCTCACTGGCGCCGCTGGCCAGAGCTTGGGTGCGTGGAATGCGGGCGGCGTGCATATCGATCTCACCGGCGAAGCCAACGATGGCGTGGGCAAGGGTATGGCGGGCGGTCGCATCGTGGTGCGTCCACCGGCGGACTCGCCCTTTGCCAGCCAGGATGCCGCCATCATTGGCAACACCTGCCTGTATGGCGCCACCGACGGCGAGCTGTTCGCCGCAGGTCGTGCCGGCGAACGGTTTGCCGTGCGCAACTCCGGCGCACTGGCGGTGGTGGAGGGCGCAGGCGATCACTGCTGCGAGTACATGACCGGCGGCGTGGTGGCGGTGCTGGGCAAGGTTGGTCTCAACTTTGGCGCGGGCATGACCGGCGGCTTCGCCTATGTGCTCGATGTCGAACGCACCTTCGTCGACTGCTACAACCACGAGCTGGTGGACATCCTGCGCATCTCGCCCGAGGGTATGGAGCACTACATGCAGCATCTGCGCGGCCTGGTGGAGCGTCACGTGGCACTCACCGGTAGCGATTGGGGACGTCATATCCTGCGTGACTTCCGCGGCCTGCAGTACAAGTTCTGGCTGGTGAAACCGAAGGCGGCAAGCCTGTCGGCGCTGACCGAAGAACTGAGGAGCGCGGCATGAGCGGCAAGGATTTCCAGTTCCTCAATGTGCAGCGACAGACACCACGCACGGTGCCGGTCTCGATCCGCGTACTTGGCTATGGCGAAATCTCGGGCGAGTTCGGGGCACAGCAGGCCGGCACGCAGGCGGAGCGCTGCATCGATTGCGGCAATCCGTATTGCGAGCACGCCTGCCCAGTGCACAACTACATTCCCAACTGGCTGAAGCTCGTGGAAGAGGGCCGCCTGATGGAGGCCGCCACGCTGATGCACGAGACCAACCCGTTGCCTGAAATCTGCGGGCGTGTGTGTCCGCAGGACCGTCTATGCGAAGGTGCATGCACGCTGGAACAAACCGCGTTCGGCGCGGTGACCATCGGCAGCATCGAGCGCTGGGTTACGGATGAAGCTTTACGCCAGGGATGGCGACCAGATCTTTCCGCCGTGCGTGAAACCGGTCAGCGCGTGGCCATCGTCGGCGCGGGTCCGGCTGGGCTTTCCTGTGCGGACCGCCTGCGCCGGGCCGGCATCGCGGCCGATGTCTACGACAGCCAGAGCGAAATCGGCGGCCTGCTCACCTTCGGCATCCCGCCGTTCAAGCTGGACAAGGGAGTGGTGCGCACGCGTCGCGAGCTGCTCGAAGGCATGGGCGTACGATTTCTGCTGAATCGCGAAGTGGGGCGTGACATCGAATTCGGTCAGCTGCTGGACGACTACGACGCTGTGTTCGTCGGTACCGGCGCTTATACCTACGTTGATGCACAGCTCCCGGGCCGTGAGCTGCATGGCGTGCATGACGCGCTGCCGTTCCTGATCGGCAACACCGAGCGACTGTTGCGCGACGAGGCTACGCCGCCGGCTTTCGATTTCCGCGGCAAGCACGTCGTGGTACTGGGCGGCGGCGACACCGGCATGGACTGCAACCGTACGGCGATCCGTCTAGGCGCGGCCAGCGTCACCTGCGTGTATCGCCGTGACGAAGCCAACATGCCCGGCTCCGCCCGCGAGGTGAATTACAGCCGCGAGGAAGGCGTCACCTTCCTGTTCCAGCGTCAGCCGCTGGAGATTCTCGGCGGTGCGCGCGGCAATGTGCGTGGCGTGCGTGTGGTGGAGACGGCGTTGGTCGACGATGGCTCCGGTCGCTTGCGTCCACAGAACGTGCCGGGTAGCGAGTACGTGATCGACGCCGACGTGGTGATCCAATCGTTCGGATTTCTGCCCAGCCCGCCTAATTGGTTGGGCACGCATGGTGTGGCACTGGATCGAACGGGCCGCGTCGTCACCGGCGCCGGTGGCACGCTGCCGCACCAGACCAGTCATCCACGCATTTTTGCCGGCGGCGACAATGTGCGGGGTGCGGATCTGGTGGTGCGTGCGGTGTATGACGGCCGCGAGGCGGCGGGGTCGATCGTGCAGATGCTGCAGCAAGTGGAAGCGCCCGCGCTTGCCCATGCCTGACCGCAGTTGCTCCCTCTCCCCAAAGGGGAGAGGGTTGGGGTGAGGGGCCAATCTGGCGTGAAGCCCTGTTCGAAGCTGGCTTTGTAGAAATGTGCCCGCGAGCACCCACCCCTCACCTCGGTCCTCTCCCCAGAGGGGAGAGGAAGAAAGACGCGGTACGCTCGCCTTTTTGACTGCCCACGGAGCGAACCCCATGCGTCTCGGCCTCGCCGCTAACCAGCTTCATCACGCCCACGCCGATGCCGCACTGTTCCGCTGGCTACGCAGTTGCGAGGCTGGCATCCGCGAACTGGGGCTTGGCCTGCATGCAGTGGGACGCACCTACGATGCGATCGAGCGCACCGGTTTTCTGGCCGACTACGCGCCGTTGCGCCGCTATCCCTATGGCCGCGAAGGCGGCCTGATGAAGCTGGTGGCCGAGGTGGTTGGCCTGGATGACGACCGTGTGCTCGATGGCGCGATCTATCTGATCGATCCGGTCGACCCCTCCTCGATCTTTCCCGAAGCAGTGGCGCTCAAGCGGCAGTGTGTCATCCATGGCAAGCCTTTCATCTCTACCGTGGCGTCCGCTCGCGACTGGATTGAACTCGAGCGCATTCATGCGGGCATGGCGCCCGATCCGGGGGCCGACGAATTCCATGCACTGGAAACGCAAACGGCGGCGCTGATTGCCCACGATGCGATGAAGCCCGAGATGCTGGCCTATGCGGCGGCGCATTTCGATGTGCTATCGCGCTTTGCCCATCGCGTGGGCACCGGCACCACCGGCCAGCGCCTCAACGAGCTGGCCTGGAGTCGTGGCTGGCCCACCGACGTGCCGTGGGTGCAGCGTTACCAGAGCGGCCCACTGGGTGGCGATGCTCAGATCGCCGACCTCGTGCTGGAACGGCGCTGCCAGCGTGCGATCTTTTTCGAGGATCCCCATGTGGCGCGCCAGCATGAAGCCGATATCCAGTTGCTCGAACGCGCCGTGACTACACGCACCGATGAGGCCGTGTGCATCACCTCGCCGAGGGTGGCAGTTCGTTGGGCCGAGGCGGTGCGGTTGCGCGAGGCGGCTGTGCGCCACGCTGCGGTCGTTTAGGCGGCCCTGGCACCGGCGTTGCCGGCGGCCGACAATGGTGCGATGCCGCCGGGAATCCTTTTGACATGTGCCTGATAGCGTTTGCTTGGCAGGTTCATCCGCGTTGGCGCCTGCTGCTGGCGGGTAATCGCGATGAATTCCATGCGCGGCCCAGTTTGCCGCTGGCGCGCTGGGAGCAGCCGCCCATCATCGCCGGCAAGGACCTGGAAGCTGGCGGTACGTGGTTGGGCGTTACCGATGATGGCCGCTGCAGCGTCGTCACCAACGTACGTGATCCGCGTGATCCGCAGCATGGGCGGTCGCGTGGCCTGCTCGCGCTGGATTATCTGGCGGGCCATGCCGATGCCGTCGCGCACGCCAATGCCCTGTTGGAGACGGCCGCAGACTATCGCCCGTTCAACCTGCTGACCTTCGACACGCAGAATGCTTTCTACCTTGGCAATCGGCCCGATGCGCGCGCGCAGGCGATCACTCCGGGCGTGCACGGCCTTTCCAATGCGGACTTCAACACGCCATGGCCCAAGACCCGTGCGCTGATGCGCCGCCTGCAGGACTGGGCCGAGGGCGGCGAGCCGGATGATTTCGCGCCGCTGTTTGGCGCGCTGGCCGACACGCATGTCTATCCGGATAGCGAGCTGCCGGATACCGGGGTAGGGCTTGAGCGCGAGCGCTGGTTGTCGTCCGCCTTCATCCGCAGCGAGGCGTATGGCACGCGGGCAAGCACGGTGGTGGCTATCGGGTACGACGGGCGTGGTGTCGTGGTGGAGCGGCGTTTCGGGCCGATGGGGCGCCCCGACGGCGAGACCGCGATACCGCTAGTAGCACACTGACTCCCTCCCCTGCATCGCAGGGGAGGGTTGGGGAGGGGTGCTCTTCAGCGTGCAAAACCGTAACCCTCTCCCAGGGGGAGTAAAAATCGTCATGGCTCAGTCGCCCGCGCCCCTGGCATCGGGAAATTCGCCATCCACATAAAACCAGCGCCCGTCCTCGCGCATGAAGCGGCTCACCTCATGCATGCGTTGCGCTTTGCCACCGCCGTAACGTAGCCGCGCCAGAAACTCCACCGTGGCCTGGTCACCATCGCTCTCATGGTGCTTGACCGACAGCCCCAGCCATGTCGGTGCCGGTTGCTGCGCGCCCAGCTTGAGCGTGGCGGGCCGAGTGCTGTGATGCCAGGTGGTGAGCAGGTAATCCTCGCGCTTGAGCACGTAGGCACTGTACCGCGAACGCATCAGTTGCTCGGCGGTTGCCGCGATGCCGCCCTCGTGCAGCGGTCCGCAGCAATGGGCGTAACCGGCAGCGTTGCCGCAGGGGCAAGGGGTGAGCGTATCGATTGCTTGCACGTAGGGTCGCATGGCATCGGTGGGCGCGACGGGCAGGTCGCCATAGGGCGCATCGTGACGCGTCCGTGGGCAAATGCCAATGGTTTGCCGATAGGCCGAAAGCTATGCGGTATCGGCGCGACGCAGCCACACTCGGCAGCGATTGTTGGCCGGCATGGCGATGTCATCCACGAGGGTGAAACCGGCGGCGTCGGCCAGGGCGTCCACCGCTTCGGCGTCACGGATGCGCATGTGCGTACCTCGTGCCTGCAGCCATTGGTCAAAGGCCGCGTTGCTTTCGTTGGTGTAGCGCCCGCCATAGTTGAACGGACCGTAGACGACCAGCTTGGCGCCCTCGGTGGTTACATCCGCCAGATGGTCGAACAGGTGCTCCACTTCATCCCAGCCCATGATGTGCAGCGTGTTGGCACTGAACACGGCGTCGTAGCGTTGCGTGGGCCATACGCCGCCGACATCCAGCAAGAGCGGCGGCGGCGTATTGGGCAGCGCGGCTTCATCCAGCCACAGCGTGATGCCGGGCAGGTTCTCCACGCGGTCCGTGCATTGCCATTGCAACTGCGGCAACGCCGCGGCGAAATGCACGGCATGCTGGCCGGTGCCACTGCCGATCTCCAGCACCTGCCGGCGATCGGCGAAATGCATGCGCAGCAGGTCGAGAATCGGGTCGCGATTACGCTCGCAAGAAGGCGCGTTGGGTTTATCCACGCCGGTCAGGCGGCAGGACGGCCGCGTAGCGCACGCGCCGGCAGCATCAACATTGCGCCGAGCAGGGCGAATACCGCGCCGATCGTAATGCCCACCAGCCGGAACGGCAGCGTCAGCAGCCACACGATGGGATACAGCACAAGGGCCAGCAACGCGAGCGGCCAGCAGAACACCAGCAGCAACAACCAAAGCAGGAAGGCGACCACGGGCGGATCCTCATGTCGGAAACGACGTCACTGTAGCGCAGCGCAATGCTGTCGCGTAGATGACTACCGTCACCCCATGGGCTTCACGCCAATCAGCCATCCGTGCAGCCAGAAGGCGAACACGGCCCAGCCCACCAAGCCCGCGACGACGGCAATGACGTCGCCTTTGGCGGTGCCTGCCGGGTAGACGACACCAGCGGCGCGGTCGCGACGACGGGCGCTGACGAAGTCGATCACCGCCCACAAGAGGAAGGCGCCAAACAGCAGCACATCGTGCAGCATGCCGGTGGCCAGCAGATGGCCAAACGCCCAGCATTTCACGCCGGCCAGCATCGGGTGACCCAGTCGTGCCTTGAAATGGTTGCCAGGCACGTAAGCCGCGGCCACCAGGATGAAGGCCAGCAGCGTGAACAGCGCATTGAGGTGACGCAGCCATAGCGGCGGCACATACAGCACCATCGGCTGCTGCCGCGCCACGCCGAAGCCCCAGCAGATCAACACGAAGCCGATGAGGGAAACCACGGCATAGAACGCCTTCCAGCGCTTCTCGCCAAACCTGGCAAGCTGCCGGCTGCGCCAATCGTTCGCGAAGATGCGCAGGGAATGCGCACCGAGGAAGATCACCAGACCGAGGATCAGCAGTGCCATGGGCTCACCTTGGAAGGATGGGGCTTGGCGATGATAGGAGCTTTGGCTGCTTCATGCGTGACGGTGGCCGTGGGTCGCGCACAGGGTGCGCTCCTACCAGAGCGGGCAGCCCTACTGCAGGAGCGCACCTTGTGCGCGCTCCGCCGACTCAGCGCGGCAACACGCTTACGAGCAACGCCACGCTGTTGTCGCCCAGCTCAAACGACGAACGATCAGGCAGCCACGCATCGCCAGCCGTGAGCGTACCGTCCAATGTTTCCATGGTGCCTTGCGCAAGGTAAACCAGCACGCATGCAGGGTCGGGTGTGTGGTGGCCTGCCACCGTTAGTGTCTGCACAGCCCCGCGAGCAAGCTCGCGGCGCACCATCAAATTGAAATCCCGCGTCGCAGCGCCAGCCATCGTCACGTCGACACGCGCTTCGCCCGGAAAATCGAACGGCACGAACGGTTGCACCAATGCATGCTCGCGCTCGCCATCCAACACCATCGTGAAACCTTCGCCATCGAGTAGCGCGATGTGACGATCAACGCCCGGGAATGTGGAGAACGGCGCTGCACTATTCACTTCAGCCACACTGACGCGCCACAGGAAATCGTCACTACCGGCATCGGCTGGAAAACGCGCGACTTCGCGTGTGGTGCCCATGCTATTTTTCCACGGTTGGGGCGGGCAATCAGTAGCGCGAATGATATGAAAGCTCATGCCACTCTCTCGATCACGCGGGTAAACGGCGGCAACGCCTTGAGCATGCGCTCGCCATAGCGCTTCAGTATCACGCGCCGGTCGAGTAGCACGATGCGACCGTGATCGGTTTCGGTGCGGATCAGGCGGCCGCAATACTGTGTGAGCAGGCGCGTGGCCTCGGGCACCGTTACTTCGATAAATGGATTGCGCCCGCGCGATTCCAACCACTCTGCATACGTCGCGCCTACCGGATCGGTCGGCACCGCAAACGGCAACTGGGTTATGACCACTGTCTCGCATAGCTTGCCGGGCAGATCGAGGCCCTCGCCGAACGAAGCGAGCCCAAACAGCGTGCTGCCCTTGCCGGCTTCGACATCGGCAATGTGTTCGGCCACCAACTGCGCCTTGCCCAGCGAGCCTTGCGCACGCACCTTGCGCACATATTCAATCGGCAGTTTCTGCAGGACGCGATCGAGCTTGGCGCGCGATGTGAACAGCACCAGGTTGCCGGCGTCCCAGTCGAGGTTGTCGGCCAGCCATTCGCAGACTTCCTGCGTGTGTTCCTCGCGTGCATCGGGCAGCGCACGCATGGCAGGAACTTCCAATCGCGCCTGCGCCGCCAGATCAAATGGCGAGGGCAGGCTTAGCGTCACCGAATCATCCGGCAGGCCGACCGCATCGGCAAAGCCGCGGAAGTTGCCGCCTGCACTGAGCGTGGCCGAGGTCATCACCACGGCACTCGCATTGCCCCACAGGACACTGCGCAGCAACCCACCTGCCGACACGGCCGATGCGTGGCAGACCAGTTGCTGGTCACCGCTGAGTGTCACCCAGCGCGCCAGCGGCGGTGCATTCTCACCATCGCTGGCCGACCAGGCACGCCAGGTGCGAACCTGGCGGTCGATGCGCTCCAGCGCCAAGCCCAGCTCGCGCGATAACGCCTCGTGGGTAGGACCGCTTTCGGTCATCTCCAGCACGGCGCGGCGCACCGCGCCCACCCACCGTTCCACTTCACCGGTGAACACGTAGAGCGCGCGTGCATGTTCCACCCAGGCGTCGGGCAATTGGCCCAGCGAGCCGCGATACATCGGCTCGATATCATCGGGTGAGGGTAGCCAGCCGAGGCGGATCTCTTTTTCCAGTTCTTCCAGCCCATCGCTGAGGTCCTGCAACTTCTGGTCGCCCGCGTCCAGTGACAGCTTGCCGATCACTTCCTTGTCGGTGAGCGAATAAGCCGCATGAATCTGGCGGCCCAGTCGGCTGAGCTGACGCACCGCCACGCTCATGTAGACCTCGGCGGCACCGCGATCGATCGCCTTCGACGGCACGTGATGGCCTTCGTCGAAGATGTATAGCGTCTCGTCCGGCTTGGGCAGGATCACGCCGCCAAAGCCTTCTTCCTCGCGCGGCATGGTGAGATCGGCCAGCACCAGATCCTGGTTGGCCACGATGATGTCTGCATCGCCCACCGCACGACGCGCGGCGAAGAACGGGCAGTTCATGAACAGCCCACACTTGCGCCCGGTGCAGCCGCCCGCGCTGGTGGTGATCATGGGGCGCAGTACATCGCTGATCGGCTCAGGCGCAGCGTCGATATCGCCATCCCACTCGCGACGGTCAAACAGCCCGGCCAGTTTGGACAATGCCTTCTTGTCGCGCTCTTGCGGCGGCTTGGTCCACAACGCCAGGTCGGCATCGAACCCCAAGCCCATCTGCGCCGTCTCATTGAGACTGTTGCTGGCCATCGCCAGGTTGCGCGGACACAGATAGCGCCCACGACCCTTCGCCAGCGCCACCTTCGCTTCGGTGCCGTTGAGCTTCAAATACAGCGGAATATCGCGCTGCACCAGCTGTTCCTGTAGCGCAACGGTGGCGGTGGCGATCAGCAGCTTCTTCTTCTGCGCCCGCGCCACCTCGACGCCCGCGATCAGGTACGCCATCGACTTGCCGGTACCGGTAGGCGCCTCGATCACCGCCGCACCACCTTCCTGCGCCAATGCCTTGGCCACCTCGGCAATCATCTTTCCCTGCGACGCACGCGCACGGAAGCCCGGCAAGCCGTCCTTCAGGCGCGTATAGGCGGCGCGAATCGCGTCTTTGGTGGTGTCGGTAAGCATGGGGGCGGATCAGGCACGCTTGGTTCGCGTCAGGCGCCCATTCTCGCATGCCGGGGTGGGCCAGGCGGTCGGGACAGGGAGGCGACCCGGCAAAAAGAAGGGGCCGGCATGACCGACCCCCTTGAAATCTAAAAAGAAAGGGCTGGCCACGCCGGCCCTTCCACCCCAAGTACCTGGGCTGCCACCCAGGTTAGAAGTTGTAGTTGAAGCCGGCGTAGTAGGCGCGACCCACGGAGTCATACAGACCGCCGCCGAAGGTGTTGCCGAAAATGTTGACCGGCGGATCGCGGTCGAACACGTTGCTGATGCCCAGGTAAGCCTGCCAGCCGCTCTTGGCGAACGTGTAGCCAACCTTGGCGTCGTTGAAGAAGCCGGCACCGGCGCGGATCGGGGTAATCTGCGTCGGGTTCGATGCATAGCTCTCGTTGGTCACGCGCAGCATTGACGAGAAGTACCGCATGTTCCAATTGAACAGCCAGTTGTTGAGCGTGTAGGACGCGCGCAGCATGCCCTTCCACTTCGGGAAACCCAGCGTGCCGTTGTCCTGCACCGTGTTGGAGGGATCATCCTGGAACGGATGCTCGGTATAGGCGATGACCTTGGTGACGTCCAGGTCAAGGCGCAACTTGCCGGCTCCGATCTCGTGCGAGTAATAGGCACCCATGTCCACGCCCGAGGTGCTAAGCGAGGATATGTTTTGATAGATCGAATTGATGTAGCTGAGCTCGTGGGTGACCGGATCGCGCTGCGCGGTGGCGCAATACGGATTGTTGACGCCGGTCGTCGAATCCACACAGTGATTTGCGATGTCCGTGCCGGCGGGGGCGCTAATCGCGTCGGTGAGCTTGATGTTCCAGTAGTCCAGCGTGATACCGAAGCCAGACAGGAACTCAGGCGTGAGCACCATGCCTGCCGTCCAGGTACGGCCGTTCTCCGCCTTCAGATTCTGGTTGCTGCCCGAGATGCCCTGGATGGTTGCGGCATTGCTTGAGGTCCATCCAGCCGGGATGCCGAGTGCCTGGCAGTTGGCCGCGCGCACGTTCGGGTCCCTTCCGTTCTTAAGCTGCTTGACCGAGCACGGATCGGTGATGTTGAAAAAATTCTCGTGCTGACCGCCGAACAACTCACCAATGTTTGGCGCGCGCACGGCGCTGGACATAGTGCCGCGCAAACGGATGTTGTTGTTGATCGACCAGTCCAGGCCCCAGCGCCAAGCTTTGGTGTGGCCAATGGTGTTGTAGTCGGAGAAGCGTGCGGCGGCATCGAAGGTCAGGTTCTGTGCAAATGGACGCCCCGTGATCAGCGGCATGGCTGTCTCGATATAGCCTTCCTTGACGTCGTACGCACCACTGGAAGGCGGAATCGCGTTAAGGAACGTCAGGCCTTCAACGTCGAGCGGGTCCGTGACTTGGCGACTGGTTTCGCGGCGAAATTCCACGCCGGCCGCAAGGCTGGCTGCACCCGCCTCGAATGGCATCTGGAACAGGTTGTTGTTGGTCACTGTGCCGCCGCCCACGAACTGCGTCAGGCGCGAGGTCGTGGTGGTGGTCGTGTTGAACCATTGCGCCGCGGCTGGGTTGATGGCACCAACGCCGAAGATACTGGCCGGCACGCAGCCGCCGCCCAGTGCTATCGGGTCAAGCACGCTGCCTGCATTGGGGTTCCTTGCGTTCGGGTTGAGCGTCGAACGGCACACGATATTCCCGCTGGCGTCCCTTACTGCGTCGATCGAGGCGTAGAAGCGGTCGTTGATGCGGTTGTTGAGGTTGTGACGGGTTTCGTCCATCACGCCGTAGTCCAGCGAGGCGTCGTATTCCCAGTCACCCGTGATCACACCATTGGCGCCGACCACGGCGCGCGTGGTGTTGCGGCCCGTATCCTCGCCGCGCAGTCCGGCGTCAATGTCGAAGCGGGCAACCTTGATGCTGTTGAGCTTGTTCGCATCCATCAACGCTGCCAAGCCGGGCGTGATGTAGGCATTGTCGCGGGTAACCACATAGGCCGAGCTGCCGCTGCTGAAAGCAGGCTGGCTGAACTTCTTCACGTCGATGTGGCTGTAGGTACCTTCGACGTAGAGGTGCTGCTCAGGCGTAATGTCGAACGATGCCACGGTGCTGAGCGTGGTTCGGCTGTACTGCGGCTCCAGCTGAAGTACCTGGTTGGTGTCCAGGCGGTCGCAGTCGCTGCAGCGGCCAGTGTTGTCGTACGGGCCGTTGAAGCTTTGCTTGCGGACCGATCCATCCGGATTGAACACGTAGCGCTTGCTGATATCGGTAGAGCTACCGGTTGAGAACGTGCCGCCGGCGTAGCTGGTGTAGCCACCCGCATTGTTGTAAAGCGCGGAATCGGTCGGTCCGTTGGGCGTGAGAATCTGCGCGTACGCCTTGTGGCCGAAGCGGTCAGCGAATGCGAGCGCGCTTTGGTCGCTGTGCTCCACTGATGCAGCGACATTGCCGCGGTTATCGGCAAAGTTGAGGCCACCCGTCAGCGAGATCATTTTCTTGTCGAGGCCGCCGTGCTCGGAGGTCCCGTACTGCGCGTGAAGATTGGCACCCTGGTAGTTCTTCTTGAGGATGAAGTTGACCACGCCCGTGACGGCATCAGCGCCGTATACCGCTGACGCGCCGCCGGTGATGATCTCCACGCGCTCGACCCAGTCGGCCGGAATCAGATTGACGTCGACGGCGGTGTCACCAGCGCTGGAACCCACGAAGCGCCGGCCATTGACCAGCACGAGCGTGCGGTTGGAGCCGAGGTTGCGCAGGTCCTGCTGGGCCACGCCCGCGGTGCCGATGAAGCGATTGGAGTTGCCCATGGTGTACGAGGTCGCCAGCTGCGGCAGCGTGGTCATCAGGTCGCCGATGTTGGTGGCGCCGGTGGCCTTGATGTCGGCTGCGCTCAGCACGCTGAGCGGTGTGGGCGAGATCACGTTGGGGTTGGAAATACGCGTACCGGTGACGGTCACGGATTCCAGGTTGGTGGCGTTCTTGGTATCGGCGCCCGTGGTGCTCGGCGCATCTGTTTGCGCCAATGCGGGACCTGTGAGCGCGGCAAGGCAGGCAAGCGCCAGCAATTTGCGGGCGTGGGTATGGGTTTTCATGCGTCCGTCTCCCTACGGGCATAACTTTCTGGGAGCCGACGTTTGCAACGTCACTCGGGGCAACTAAGCGTCGGCTAGAGGCGTCGCCTTGCTGCGTCATCAGCAAGTTTTTGCGACGTCACGATTCGAGCACAAATTCCCGATCGGACACGTAGGGGTATGGCCGCCTATCGGCGACACGCGCTGTCAGCGCATGCCGCGTGCGCGTGCGGCTTAAAGGGAGCGTTGTGGCGGCAACTAGTGCGAGGCGTTGATGGCCAGTGCCACGGCCTCGGCTACGCGAATGCCATCGACGGCTGCAGAGAGGATGCCGCCGGCATAGCCGGCGCCCTCGCCGGCGGGGAACAGGCCGTGCGTATTGAGGCTCTGGTAGTCGTCGCCGCGACGGATGCGCACGGGCGAGGAGGTGCGTGTTTCGACGCCGGTGAGCACGGCGTCGTGCATAGCGAAGCCTTTGATCTGGCGATCGAAGGCCGGCAGTGCTTCGCGGATGGCCTCGATGGCGTAGTCGGGAAGCACCGATGCGAGATCGGTGAGGTGTACGCCGGGCTTGTAGGAAGGCTGCACTTCGCCGAATGCCGTCGACGCCTTTCCGGCGATGAAGTCGCCTACCAACTGGCCGGGTGCGCTGTAATCGCTACCGCCGAGTTCATAGGCGCGCGATTCGAGATCACGTTGCAACGCGATGCCTGCCAGCGGGCTGCCGCTGTCGTCGAACGGTGCGAAGTCTGTCGGGTCGATGCCGACCACGATGGCGGCGTTCGCATTGCGCTCATTGCGCGAGTACTGGCTCATGCCGTTGGTGACCACGCGACCGGGCTCGGAGGTCGCCGCCACCACGGTGCCGCCCGGGCACATGCAGAAGCTGTAGACCGAGCGCCCCCGGCCCTTATGCGCACCTTTGCAGTGGTGCACCAGCTTGTAATCAGCGGTGCCAAGAATCGGATGGCCAGCCTGCGGACCAAAACGCGCGCGATCGATGATCGACTGCGGGTGCTCCACACGGAAGCCGATCGAGAACGGCTTGGCTTCCATGTATACGCCACGCTCGTGCAGCATGAAGAACGTATCGCGCGCGCTATGGCCCACCGCAAGCACGACGTGGTCGCTACGGATCTGCTCACCACTGGCCAGCACCACGCCGCGCACGTGTCGCGCGCCATCGGCGTCGGTTTCCACCCGCAGATCGTCCACACGTTGCGTGAAGCGAATTTCGCCGCCGAGCGACTCGATGGTCGCGCGCATGTTCTCCACCATCGTTACCAGACGGAAGGTACCGATGTGTGGCTTGCTAACGTAGAGGATTTCATCCGGCGCACCGGCCTTCACGAACTCGTGCAGGACTTTGCGGCCGTGGTGCTTCGGGTCCGAAATCTGGCTGTACAGCTTGCCATCGGAAAAGGTGCCGGCGCCGCCTTCGCCGAACTGCACGTTCGACTCCGGCTCGAGATTGCGCTTGCGCCACAGGCCCCAGGTATCCACCGTACGCTCACGTACCGCCTTGCCACGGTCCAGGATGATGGGCTTGTAGCCCATCTGCGCCAGTAGCAGGCCGGCGAACAGGCCGCAGGGCCCGGTGCCGATCACGATGGGCCGGTGCGCCAGCTGCTCGGGCGCCTGCGCCACGAAGTGATAGCCGGTATCCGGCGTGGATTGCACGTGCTTGTCGTCGGCGTGGCGCTTGAGCACGCCGGCCTCGTCGGCCACGTCCACGTCGAGCGTATAGATCAGCTGGATCGCGCCGCGTTTGCGCGCGTCGTGGCCGCGGCGGAACACCGTGTAGCCGTGCAGTGCATCCTTGTCCAGCCCCAGCTTGGCGCGGATGGCAGCCTCGATGGCGCCATCGGCGTGGTCCAGCGGTAGCTTGATGTCGGTGAGTCGCAGCATGCGGGCGCGGTGTTCAGGGAGTAACGGCCGCGCATTTTCGCACGTCTGAGCGCCGGTAGCGTCGGGCGGGGTGCGGTCGCGCACAGGGCTCCTACAGCGCCCGCCCTGCCGGTTAAGCCTCTGCCGCGATCTTGCGCAGGGTCTCTTCGAACACTTCCGCCGGCTGGCCGCCTTGGATCAGGTAACGGTCGTTCACGATCACCGACGGCACCGCGCGGATGCCCTGCGACTGGTAGAACTGCTCCTGCGCGCGCACGTCCTGGGCATAGCGGCCCTCGTCCAGCACCTGGCGGGCGGTGACCGGGTCCAG
>OUWB010003958.1_pt1 | contig 14386 bp, 11 predicted proteins | sample 1779821 | NCBI WGS metagenome assembly OUWB01 (sample SAMEA3914806, study PRJEB12502) | metagenome | biome: forest; material: soil | place: Canada | collected 2011-08-03 | depth 0.1 m
TTGGGAGAAGTTTCTAAATAAACTGTTCCTGTTTGTCCGGTGGTTAATGATATTGTGGCCGCTATTGATACTGTATACCTGACATCTGCGTTGTTGGTAGTAGATACCTGAAAACCCGTAGAGCTGCTAAAACTTCTGGTTACTATGCTTGCTGAACTAGATGGTTTATTTAAAATTTGACTTAGCCCAGAAGAACTATTCCAATCACTATTTACCTGTGCTGCTGGTATGGCAGGTGTTCCGGTTAGTTTTGAATAAGCTAATGAAGTTAACCAACCTGGATTTGAATAACTACCAGTTAATGATACATACTGAGTAGCAGGATTACCATAACCTACTACTGTATTCCAATTAGAAATATTAGTACTCGTTATGGCCTTAACATAGGATGGAACAGTAGGATCAGTTTCTGTATACGAAGTTAACCAAGGCGCCGATGTTATAGAAGTATACGGAATCTGTATTGAAGCTATAGGGCTTCTTTGTAAAGCTCCCGTATCGTTAGCCCAAAGTATTGACGTTGGCGTTCCGTCGTTTCTTAAATGAGTGTGCCTGTTAAATTGAACAAGCGGAGAATAGAATTTAAAAAAATAGCTATTCTTTAAACCCGTAGAGTCTTTCTGAATATAAAGAATTTTACCACTCCATCCGCCTATGTTTGTCCAGGTTGAATCAGCAGGATTGTAGATAAAACTAAACTGAGCAAAAGAAAAATGCGTCAGCAAGACAAATAAAAAAGTGAATAGTTTTTTCATGGTTAGAATATGATTATATAATTAACAGTTCTTGCGTCAACAGGATTTGTGGAGGCTATCGTAAACCCCGTTCCGGCAGTTATCGTAACCCCTAAGTTTCCTCCATTTGTAGCTCCTACTCCTACAGGTATTACCATAGAAGTTGATTGAATATTTGTATTAGATACCGTTACCGTGCCACTTGTTAATGTAGTAGAACCCTTTAGCTGCGAGTAAATGGGATTGTACCCACCGAACGTAGCGTTATAGGTGTATATATTACCGTCTGTAGAACTCCTTGCTATATCCCCAGCAGCTTGCCCAGATGTTGGCAATGTTCCGGCGGGTAAATTAAAACTTGCCAATGAAGTAGTAGGCGTTGCAAAGGTAGTTTTACCTCCATGAAAAGTAGCCCCAGCTATACCAACGCCACCAGCAACAGTTAACGCTCCTGTAGTAGAAGAGGTAGAAGCGGTGGTAATTGGTATACTAGCAACCCCTGCCGCAAGATTTAATATTTTGTCGCTACCAGAAAATGAAAATGTGCTTCCATTTGTAAGCCCAGTTTTACAATAAAAACCCATGCCAGTCGTGCCCGCATATTGTATAAGGTTTGCAAATGTTCCTCCTCTTGCTATGTAGTTTGTGCCATTCCAATCAGCATCGCCATGCCACATATCACCAGTTGTGGCAAATTTAGCATATAACGCCCCTGTAGATGCTGTTAAACCCGTAGAAATAACTAAATCAGATGTTGTACTAAGTCCTACTATATTTACCTTACCATTTCCGCTACTAGTAGATGAGCTATTTCCTATTACATGATTTCCTAAGTTGTCATAATATGCAGCTTGGGTTGGGTTTGTATTAGATGCATTTGAAGTATAAAAAATTATACCACCAAAAGAACTGGTTGCTCCCAACCCAATTTGTGAGCTATATTTTCCTGTATTTTTAAAAGTGCCTGTTCCGGGGTCTCTATTTGCTCCAAACTGCGCATAGTCGCCATAGTTATTAAAATAAGCTGCATTACTTCCAGTGTTGTCTGTCGCTACATAAGATGGCGTTGCGCCAGTTAAATTAATTGTTCTTGTGGTTGGCTGGTTAAGTATACTATTAGCTAGTGTACTGCTAGTATATGCAAGAGGGATATAATTAGATGTTAAGCCCGTAATGCCTGAAGAGCTGGAAGAACCGCCAGTAAAATATTGCGGAAACTGCGATGTTATAGAAGGTACAATATCTGTATGCCCTAATTGAAGAGGGTGTATTCCGTCAGGTTGGGTAGTAGTGCCAATATTTGGAAAATAGCCAGCATTGGTATTTACATTTACAATCGCATACCCTCCTGTAAAATTAGTATTTAAAGTAGAAATAACTGCTATTGTTGCACTGTCCATAACCGCTTGGGTAGTAACGTAGCCCGGATAGTTATATCCTACACTAGCTGCATTGCTCATGTGGTACGCAGCCATTACATAAAATGGATATAATGTAGAAGCTTTTGCAGAAATCAATCCTGTTACATAGTCTATTTTAGAAGGTTTTCCACCGTCTAAAAAAGTAAGCACTACTGTGTGAAGAGTATCTGCTAGTCCAGTAATAACGATGGCATCGTTCATTATACCATCAGTAGTACCACCATCTGGAAATCCAAGATAAGCGTTACCATTAGGGTTATAAGTTCCAATAGTAACACCGTCTACAGAATATTGTATTCTACTCCAATTGTTAGTAACCCCATCTGTTCCCCAAGTAGCTATAGCAATACCATATCCAGAAACATTTCTTATAGTCATGGTTTCATTAGCTGTTACTGTAGCGTCAATAGCCATATTTGCCCCAATCTGAGAGGCTATATTTGCCCTATACCAAATACTCCTGCTTCCATAATCATTTAATATTGCTGTAGAAGATGCTCCCGCCCAGTTGCCAGAATTGCTTAACGTAACGTTACTATTTAACGTGCCAGTTGTCCCACTGTATATAAACTGAAGGTTTGTACTCCAGTTTAATGCAGCAGCAGCTCTCATGCCTGCGGAAGCTGCTGCATACCTAACAGCTTTAGAGCTACTGGTTACTCTAACGTTATTAAAAAAAGCGTCTGAAAAAAGAGGTACTGGGGACAATCCCAGATTATTACTTAATTGAAAATAAGCTTTTCTTGCACCTGTACTACTTATCGCTAAGTTATTAATTGTAACTTGGCAATAGTCTGCTACTTGCTGAATATATGGTTTTGTATAATATCCGCCTGAGCCATAGTTTATAAGCCCTATCATTATTGATGTACCTAGTGCAATAGATGAACTTGTAGGGGGATTAAATCCTGATGTAAATTTTGCAGCCAATCCATTATCCACATAAGTTTTTGTAGTGGCATCTGTACTATTAACTGGAGTTGGAACAATAACCTCGCCTGTAAATGTATTAGTACCTGTTAATGTATTATTTGTTGTTAATCCAGATTTGCCAGCTAATGCATTACTTACACTAACAAATTGATTATAAACGCCGCCTGAGGTAGGCATATTTATACTACCAGAAGTAGGCACAGCATCTGCCGTTATTCCTAAAGAATATGGAACTCCTAATGTTCCGCTTCCAGACTGTGTTAAAGGAGGAGTTACGCCTAAATAGCCTGTAATGTTCTGAAGATAAAAAGAAGAATAATCCGCAACTTGTGGAGTTACTGCGCCAGTTCTGCTATTGAATGAGGTTACGCCCCCGCCGCCTCCACCGCCAGCCGCCCATGTTAGAACTCCGCCACTGTAGTACAAGTATCCCGTTGTTGGAGTAGGCACAGGATACCCTTTTATGCTTGTAGCGTTGCCGCTTATAATCTGTGCATTGCTGGTTAAACCAACTAATGCTAATAATAGTATGAATAGTTTTTTCATGTTAATGTTGTAGTAATATTAATGCCCCGCTAGGCCCATTGGCTGAGAAGTCATAAGTCAATGGCGCTATGCCTGCATCGTTAGGATAGGTCTCTTGTTCTCCAGCGGCAAATGCTCGTTCCTTTACCAGCCCTGCGTTTGCCCCTAAATTAGCTATGGTTACTAGTGTATATTTTATAAAGCAAACAGTAACAGGGTCGCCAGAAACATTAGACGTGAATGGACTTAACAGATATAGCGATGTGTCGCTGGTGTAGCCTTGAAATTCCCTTACTTCGTTTAAGCTTGCGCTATACAGCCATCCTTTTACACCTCCAAGCTGCGAGCTAAAAAGTGTTCCAACTCCCGTTACTATATTTCCGTTGCTTGAAAATGTACCGCTTAATGATACTCCTTTTGGAATGGGCCCTTTTAATGGAAGATCTGGTGTTCCTGTAAAAAACCTTTCCGGGTCGCCGTATCTGGTAGGTTGTGCCATAGTTATTTATTTTTATAAAATAGCCACCTTGCGATCTATTTTTTACTGTTTCGCCAAAAATGGGACTACGATTTAAGCCGCCTTTGTCGCTTTCTTTGTTGGCAGCCTGCTTTGGTGTTCTTTAGCCTCTATGGTAGTTATTATAGCGTCTATCTGTCCCTGGCTTTGTATGTGGTCGTTCTGTATCAATCCTTGCAGCTTAGTTTTTTCAAGGTCTTGCCCAAACGATATATACATAGTCTTTCTTTTCTGGTCTTCCTCAAAGGCTACCATCTGCATTTTTAACTGTGCCTCAAATAACATGCGGTCTTTTTCTAGTTGTTGCGTTTGTTGTGCGCTCTGTTGCTGTACCTGAGCCGTCTGTTGTATATTTTGAGATTGTTGTTTTTGAGCGTTCTTTATATTCCTATTGTAGTAAAGCCTCATTAGTGCATCAACCTCTTCCATGTCTCCACTCTTAGCGCAGTCAAGCACTTCTTTTGCGTCAGGATAAGCCATTCCTCCCTCTGCAAGTGGGGTTTTAACGGCTATTTGTAAAAGCTCATAAAGGTTTTGAATGTCTTCAGGGCTTGGGCCAAACTCCACGTTAATGCCTAAATCATAAAGACCTTCTTCGGTATTTTTTATCAGGTTATAACTAAGTTCTCCTATGGCGTTTCTTATCTCAGGCAACCTTCCTGTTCTTATGTTTTTCATAAGCAAATCACAAGAACGCTTCATTACATTTTGGTACAAAGATTTCTTTCCGCGGAACAAATGCTTTATAGAAAATTCAGCCGAACTATCGTTAAGTTCCGCTACCTTAGCTCCTTCGTAAGGAGCGGCATTGCCAGCGGCAGACCCATTAAATCCACTTAGTTGTCCTAGTGTGTTTAGGCACATCTGAAAGGCATTAAGATAGTTCTGGAAGTCTGGGCCAAGACCTCCCCATGTTTCTACAAAAGGTTTAGCTCCGTTTGCCACTCCATCCATTCCTTTCCGGCTAACAAATACTATATTCTCTTTTATAGCCATGTTCAATACCTGGCGTATGTCATAAATAGCTTTCCCTTCATGCATCAACCCGGCAACAGCGGCCATAACGGAATCTATATCCACTTCAAAACCAGGCGGCCTGCTTCTCCCCAGGCACTCTTCCATTTTCTTCCATATCTGGTTTGCCTTGTCAGATACCACTTTCATCTCTTCTACTATAGAAACGGTTTTGCCGTTCTTCATTAACGGGGCCATAACTGTAATAGGCAGGGGAGGGGTAGTAAACGGATTAGTCCCAGCAATGCCGTCGTACGTTCCATAGTTGTAAATATATTCTGTGCCTACTATCCAGCTTGCCTTATAAATAGTCTGGTTTTCTGTTTTGTAAATCCTTCGCCCTGGGTATTTTCTCTCGTACTCGCTTTCTTTATTATCATAGTAAGTAGGCCCCTTATCGTGTGAAACTATATTTCCGTTTTTGTCCGGCTTAAAAATAGTAGTCTCTTTATTGTAAGAATAAAAATAAAGGTCTAGTACAAATGCTCGTTGCTTGCTGTAAAGTGTGTCTCCCCTGTAGGCTATTGGCGTCTGATAGTACGATTCATTGCTGTATCTCCCAAGCAAATGTTTTTCTATCTCTACATAGTCCGCTTCAGAGAGTTGTCCGTCCCTGTCTTCTACACGTATATCGTTAATGGTAGCCATCCTGAATTCGCCTATTTCGGCTACATCTCTGGCGTCTTCTGTTTTTGAATACCCCACTAAAAGGTCTCTTGGGTGTATCCCTGTATACTTAGGTTTTCCGTTAGCGTCTTCTACTACTTTTATAGCGGCGCAGCCAAACGCCGTCAGGTTATAGTCTTGCTCCGACATCTCCTGGTCTATATTGTTTATCTCATTTATCCACTTTAAAGATTTCTTAACCGCCCTGCTTATCTGTTGTGGAACGGTTTCCTGAAGCATAATTTCAAGCTCTTCCATAGAATCAGGAACATCTATTCCTTGTCCCTGCATAAAGTCTTCTATGCTCAGCCCTTGAATCTGGTTGTCGGCCAAGGTCTTTTTAAGTTGCATAAAGAATAGCATCTTATTCCTGAACTCTTCCTCATAGCGCATTGTAATAGCGCTCTCCGGCCTTATATTCGTGTTTAGCTTCACGTCTCCAAGCCTTCCCATTATGGCGCGGAAGTATTTGCTTATTACCTGAAGTACTCTTTTGTCGTAGTTTACCGAAGTTTCATTTTTCTCATACGACTGGTTCTGGTCATACCGGTCAAAAAATCTTACCGGGTCTTGCATGCCCTGTATATAGTTTACCGTCTCCTCATAAACAGCCCCGTTGTTGTAGTATAGGTTAGGAGAGTACCTATAAAAGTCGCTCCATATACCTTTCACCATGGCAAGTATCCAATCCTTCCCCTTTTTTGAGGCAGGAACCAGATGTGACGGCCTTCCGTGTATACTAGTTAAGTCGTATGCTTTTGTGCTATCCATTAGGTTTTGGGTGTCAGCTTAAATGAATCTCTTATTACGCCTACTATCACGTTCATATCAACGCCTCTCCTCATTACAAATCTTTGCTCATTGTAATACTCATCCTTATACATCTGCTTAGTTACAGCCGGGATAGTGTTGTTGTTTAAAGCCCTCTGCCAGCGTATATAATGTTTTACCGCCAGCCTTGCCGTTGTTGTTATCAAAGTGTCCCCGCTAGGGTTGAGCCCAGACGTTATATATTCCAATAATATCTGTTTTCCTGCTAGTTCGCTGTTAAAGTAAAAGCTCTTTGTCGCCTGGTCTACATTAAAATGCCCATCGTTTCTTACTCCGTTTCCGTATCCATAAACAGCAAAGCTTGTATCTGCATAGTAAGAGTATATACCAAAGCCGCCCCCAATACCTCCATATCCTCCAGCAAACGGAACCCCTAAAGCCGAAGAAAAATCAGGCTCATACCTTTTATTGTTCTCTGGGTTCCCTACATTGTCGGTCTTGTGGAAAATGGCAAGCTTATCATTTATGCCAAATACTTTTATCCTGTCTCCCTCCAGTGTACCAACTCTGTTCCACATCAAATAGTCTTCTGGAAAAGGAACCCTTGGAACAGAAGGAATAGTAATAGGTATCGTCCTTATGTCCGGTATCAGATCCATCTTAATCTCCTGTACGCAATCATTGGCCAGTATCTCTCTCTGCCTATAGGTAGATAAAGCGCCATCTCCGTCCATCTCGCAGGATTCGCGTATTATAGAATCTAATTTTACAAATCCCTGGCTCATGATTGATCTACGTTATCTTCTTCCTGGTCTGTCTTTCCAGATTCCTTCAGTTGTCCTAATACCATTTGTATTATATCCGCCTCCATATCTGCTGGTATCATTAGCAGCTCGCTTGGCGCGTCTCCGGTTACTAGTCTCACCAGCAACTCATTTATATTTCTTTCATTAAATATGTCTATAGTAAAATATATTCTTCTGCCCTCTATTATGTACCCTATGTTTCCCTGTAGGTACTTGCTTTCTCTGGTTCCTTCAAAAACATAAGAGTTGGCAGGAACAGGGATAAAGGCCCCTCGCGGGTTTTGCATGGGAGCTATCGAGTAAACCCCCTTGCTCTTGGGGAGGTTAACAAACTGAGAAGGGGAATTTATGAACGACTGCAATCTATCTTGGTCATATAGTACAGGAACATTGGCAAAGTTTACCATAAACTCCCCAGGCACATCCCAACTTTGGTCTATCTTGTAGTTTTCAAATACCCTTGTCTGAAATAATTTACTTACTGCCTGCCTTACCAGTAGTTCTATTTCTGGCCTGTTAAACCTGGAGTCTTTGGTAGGGTTTCCGCCCACCATAAGCCACGCCTGCTCCGCTATTCTCGCTATATCGTCCTCTCTCGGTCTCATACTCCTAAGTCTAGCATATTATCAGCGGTAGTAATTAAATCCGCATCTCTCGTAGAAATGCCATATAATTTTATTATCCTCCAGCATATCCTCTCATGAGCTCCTTCTCCCAAAGAAAAGTTCTGTGAACCAGTAGGATTGTAAGTCATTCCCTGTCCTGTTCCTGTGAAGTTCCAAATTGGGTCTGGCGGTTTCTGCCAGTAGGTTAGTCTTATCTGTTGCGAATAAATCGGGTCTGTGCTAGGGTTCGGGCAGATATAAAAATAGGTTCCGTAGTTAGTGGCAATAGGAGCGGCTACATCGGGATATTTTACTCTGCTGTTTGTTCTATAAGCAAATTCACCTTCGGTTATGTCGTCTACCTGTACCCATGTCTGGTATCCATCATTAGACCCTGGCGTACTTTGCGATCTCACAAAAAAACTTTCCAGGTTGCTTAGATATAAATAGTCGGCAGGCAAAGGAACTTGTCCGTTAGTTACGTTCTGCGCTACCACCTGTCCTCGTATTGTTCTTAGCATATCGCTTACCACACTGGTAACTTCGGCCCCTACAGGAGGAATGGGTTGCCCTGGCTTTATGCTCCTGTTGGGCTGGTAGTCTCTTATCTGTCCCACCAAATAATTTATCTCCTGCATCTGCGCCTGCCTGGCCATAATATTAAAACCCGTAGGCCCTATATTGCCAGACTGGTTCATTCTAGCGTTATATTCTACATATGTTTTGGCTTGGTTTATATCCATTATGAACCAATGTTTATATTCCAGTTCGCAATAGTTCCACTTCCGCCCGTATTGCTTACATTAATTGTCAAAGAAGTTCCGCTATAAGAACTTACCGCGCCCTCCACAAAGTTTGCCGGGTTAGGGGTTGCGTCCTGCGCTCTGCAAGTAGTTCCTACAGTATAAGACAGATTAGCCCCTACCGTAAATGTCTTTGTTCCGGTTCCTATTGTAATATAAGTAGGGGAATAGGTTCTGTATCGGTCTCCTGTTGGTGTGCTTGGTATTATTTGACCTGACGTTGTGCCTGGCGAAATATTACCTATTGCCATCATCTGCGTTAAGCAGTAAGTGGCTTCTGTAAAGTCCTGGTTCTGCAATGCCATTTCCAGCAACCCCCAGTAGTTCATTAACCCTGTAAATTGGGTCTGCGTATTGCTTATTCCCCACGTGTCGTTCGATTGTTGCGCTGCCTTTAGTCTCTGTTCGCAAGCCTTTGACCCATTGTATACATCAGCCAGCGAAATAACATTTACTATAAGTGTAGCCGAACCTGTTATAGTGTCGGTTACCGTATACGAACTGAATATATAGCTTAGCTCTGATGTTATAGTAGAGGTATAACTGTCATTATAAAGCGTTGGCCAGCTTATTGTATTAATAGGATTTGAATTTGTTATCGTGTTCCTTAGCGGGTTACCTACTTCTACTACCGTATGAGTTCTTGTAATGGTAGGCGTTACCGTCGCTACTACATAGTTTGTGTTGTCGGAACTGGTAAATATCGCGTTTATAGCGTCTATTGTTTGCCCAATAACCACTTCTGGCAACGGAACAAAATCATAGGTAAATGTCGAGGTGAATGTTTTTGTCTGTCCTGCGTCTGTTCCGGCAGTTATATAGGCTTTGTAGTTTATAGTATACGTCCCTACTAAAGCTTTTCCGGTTACGTCTATCGGCAAAGCTATACTGTTGTTTGTCGTACTTACTTCAGTCATATCAGGACTAGCCGCTCCTTGCGGGTTTGCGTAGCCTGCGTTCTGATAAAAATTACCCGCTGGCCCTATTAAAGAAAGGCATCCTTTTACTCCGGTATCTGGCGAAACCTGACCGGAGTAGTTAGAAGTGTCTACAAAATTAAAATACCCTGTAGCCAGGTTAAAAGAAGTAGTTACCGATAGTGTTACTGACATAGTTTTAGTTTTTTAAAAAAACAGGCAACCGTTAAGTCGCCTGCCAAAAAGAAACCACAAATCCTTTATGCTGACACTGTTTCTTCTTTTGCTTTGGTCGCCTTTTTAGGTTTTGCCTTGGTTACAGACTTTGGTTTTGCCGCAAGCTGTGCCTGAAGTTGTTTTATTTCCGCTGCCATTCTCTCTTTTTCGGTGTCTGGCTCATCGGTTTTAGGAGGTTCTTCTTTCTCTTTCACATCTGGCTTTCCTTCGCACTCTGCCTCAATAATCGTTAGCATATTCTGCCCTTTTATCTCTGCGTGCAGGAATGAGATAATAGCGTCGTACTCCTCTTGTCCTGGCAGTACTTTTACTATCTCTATGTTTGGCCCTATAATTCTCCAGCGGCTTTCGTTCTTTATATACTGTATCACTCCTTTATGCTCAGCCCTCTTTATCAGGTTGGCAATAACGGTTCTTACATCAGAAGAAATAGACTGGAATTTCTTAAAGTTTTTAGGGTCAAGATCAATCCAGTCCATAAGCATTACCTTGTTCTGGTCGTGTACCGGGGTGGAGGCTATGCCTACCGCTTGCATCCATGCGGCAAGCTCGTCGTGCTTGGCTTTTTCTATAGCGTCTTCTGTCTGCCTCTTCTCTCTCTTTATGTATAGTTTGGCCTTTGCATCTTTCTCCGGCTCTGTCTCCTGGAATACACAGCGTTGGCTTCTGTCTTCAGAGTTTAGCGGGTTTGTTTTGTTAAAAGAACTTATCCTCAAAAACCAAAGAAGGTCAAAATGCTTGTGGTTCCATCCTGTAATAGTAATTTTAGACTGCTCGTTTTTGTCGAACATTATCATACCTGGCTTGTCAGCCGTATGCCCATCCTGTATGTATTGTACTTTTATCTTTTTATTCGCCCATGGGTCGTAAATCTCGTCATTGTTAGGAAGCTGAAAGTTCCTGTACAAGGGGCCTTTGTCTACCCCTCCTACCGTGTGTCTTTTCTTTTCCGATAGCTCAAATACTACTTCCTCGTGGGTTCCTATATTCTTCCCAAACCTGGTAGCTTTAATAAATTCATCGCTAAAGGTTGTGGGTTTACCTGTACTGTCTGTTAGTGTTATCATGGTTTACTTTTTTAGTTATAAAAAGGGGGCTTTTTACACCCCCGTAAAATCATATCAATAAATTGTCCGCCAGTATAGTCTGGTTTCCGCAGGTCATCGCTAGTCCGCACTCAGTTAAGTAGGTAAAATTGCTTTCATCTACTTCGCTGGTAGGGTAAATAGGCGCGTTCCATCCGGTAATTTTAAATTCAAACTTTCTGTCGAATTTTATTCCGCTTGGGCCTGTTGCTTTCTTGTATCCTACTTGCATAGAATACCCTTGTGTTCCGCTTACAGGGTCTGTTACCTGCTTGTCAGGAACCAGCCATGCGTAGTAAGGCATTGGCTGCCCGGCTACATAAGTAGTAGTAGGGTGGTTCATCTCAGGCATGTTTTGTAACTTGATGGTCTTGGAGCCAATTTTGATAACCTCGAAATCGAAGTCTATCATTTCCTGAGCGTTTGATGCGTCGTTATCTTTGTAGATTCTTCCGCCTTCTTTCAGCTCGTTAGTCATCATGTTGGTAAGGTTCAGCCTTGCCTCATGTCCTATCATACCTATTACTCTGTCGCCTGTTCCCTGGGTTACCATTACCCTAGTCCAGTTGCTTACATCGTTAAGGTTAAAGCCTCCGTAGTAACCTAGTATAGTGCCGCGCTCTCTTGTTTGCTGCACGCCGCCCTTCATAATTTTTACGGTTATAGGGTTGCCGTTGTCGTCAAGCCCCGGCGCTGTGCCACCGTTACCGAATATCATTTGGAAAGACACATCCCCTTTGTGAGAGATAAAAGTTTTGTACTCCGCTTCCCATATAATATAGTTTTTGCCTGAATAGGCAAAAGGAATCTTGGCTTTATCGGTTCCCTGGGTTCCGCTTATGTTGTTCTTGGTTTTGGTAATACCCAATACCTCTTCGTATTCTTTCGGTAAGTCTACGTAGCCTTCTATAAAGCTAGTTTTTTCCGCAAACTGGTTACCTGTTGGTACAAGTAGTTGCCCCGCGAATACTACAGTATTAAGCGCAACGCCGTAAACGCTGGAGTTTGTTGAGGCTGCCAGCGTAAGGGTATGCGCATTTGCTACTGATGTATTTTTAGACTGCACATAAAAGTCCATCCTTCCTATCTTCACAGTGTCGTTCTGCCTGAAAGGAGAGTTAGCCCCGCCGTTAGAGTAGTTTGTACCTATGGTAACAGTAATAGTTCCTTGCGGCACTGTTCCTGTTCCCGCTGTTACGGCCCCTATCTGAGCGTTCTGTCTTAGCAAGTCTTGCTCGTGCCATCTCATTACAGAGAAGTCCGATACCTGCGCATAATTCATTTTGTACTCCATCCAGTCCAGGTAGGTGCGCTCATCTCTTTGCAGCATCGTACCGAACATCAAGTTGTCCGTTTGTATTAGTGTTCCTGTACTGACGTAGGGCTCTAAATATGAACCCTGTCCTACATTTATTGCGTTATTTGGCATTGTCGTGTGTCTGTTTTTTTAGGTTGTTAATAGTTTTTACCTTACCCCTGCCCGATGGTTCCTTATCTGCTCAGCAGCTTTTAAGGCTTCCTCTCTTGGGGTCAATTTCACTTCGCCTTCTCCTGCCGCCGCCGTATTTGTGGTCTGGCGGTTCTTCAAAAGCTCTTCGTGTTTGTGGGTTGCTCCTGCTTTAAAAGCGGACTGCACTACTCTCTTTTCCGCTATCTCTTTCATTGCAAACCTGAATAGCTTTTGCGGGTCAAAGGTGTGGTTGTCGGGATTGTACCCAATAATGGTTTGCAAGTAGCTCATCGGGTCGTCCATTGCTTTGCGTACCTCGGTTTTCTCGGCGACATCCATCGCTACAGTTACGGGCACTCCTTCAATGTCGAAACTTATAGTACTTGTCGTTTCAAGTGTCTTATCTACCGCCGCAGCCCAGTTTGTCCTTAGCTCAGCAGCCTTTTCTTTTATCAGCCTTTGTTGTTCGGCGCGGTTGGCAACACCTTCCACTATCCCGTACTTCTTAAGCTCTTGTTGTTTACTATCTATGTATTTACGCGCGTCTTTTGCATCTTCATCTAAGGATAACTTCGCAAACTCTACGTCTCTTTTGTAGTCTGCATCCTCAACATCATCCGGCTCTTTCACCGTATACTTGGCTCTGTATTCCCGCTCAAACTTTTCGTTTATATAGGCTTGGCTTCTGCCGGGGTTCTTCAAAATAAACTCTTCACGTAAAGCGTCCCTGTCTGTCAACTCTGCCGGTTTAAGGTTCATTACCTTGTCGTACAGCGTATAGTCTTTTAGTTCTCTTCCGGCTTTTATTCTGGCTATTTCTTCAGGGGTAAATTCAGATATAGATTCTACTATTTTACCTAGTCGCTCTTTCTCTGTCCTGTCTGCTAGGGCTCCTTTTATGTCTTCTCCTGAAGCAATGTTAAGTCCGTAGGTTTTATTTATAAATGCCAGCGCATCTTCCGCTGTCAGTTCTTTTTGTGTAGGGGCTTGGGTTGGCGCTTCGGTTGGTTTAGCCGCAGGTGTTTCTTCTGCCTTTTGTGTTTGTGTAGTCGACGGCGCTACGGGCTCTATCTTAGCGGCAGGCGTTTCCGCTTTAACTCCGTTTCTGGCGTTTGCGAATGCTTCCGCTAGTCCTTTGGCATACTCTGGCGTGCCCGGTGCGGGTGTATTTTGTTGCTGATTTTGCTCTTCAAGCTTTACTTCAACAACAGGGGGTTCAACTATTTCTGGCATTGTGGTTTATTTTTTAAATAAACTTGAAAAAACATTGATAAAAATTTGCTATTTCCCCCCAAATGGGACTATATTTATATATGCTTTTATTCAATGGGAATAGAAATACTGGAATCAAAGGGTAGGTTGGTGGTAAGGTCTATGGACTTCTACATGAACACAGGGTTGGTAAAGAGGCACTACGCCAGGTGGTTAGAAGCCTATATATTTCCCGTGGCGCAGGTTACGGACGAATGCTGGGCGGCAGAGGACAATCATATACCTATTCAGTTGCCGGGAGAAATGACCAGAAGAGGCACAAGGCCATATCGACATTACAGGTACTACTTTAGTATACCATTTGCCAAAAGTCTTTGTATATGGCTTAAAACAAATGAATCTCAAAGGCTAAGGATGCTGCTTAATGAAATAGAGAAGGTAGAACGACTAGAGATTAAGGAATTTTTAGAATCTACCATAAAGAGCTATAAGAATGAGCTTAAAAACGCATTGCTGGAAATAGAAAATAGAAATAAATGAGAAAGTTTAAGCTGTTAAAGGATACGCCAGTTGCTAAAGCTGGGTGCATATTCCAGGAAGAAACAATGTTTTACCTTAATGCATCGGCGGGCAGCCAAGATTACCATTATCTTAAAAGACATGTCGAAAATAACCCTGAATGGTTTGAAG
>OUWB010000232.1_pt2 | contig 14372 bp, 14 predicted proteins | sample 1779821 | NCBI WGS metagenome assembly OUWB01 (sample SAMEA3914806, study PRJEB12502) | metagenome | biome: forest; material: soil | place: Canada | collected 2011-08-03 | depth 0.1 m
AGCACGCGATAGTCGTTGAAGTTGCGCTGTTCCACCGCGCCTTCCTTCAGCGTGATGCCGCTGTACAGCGCGGCACTCCAGCCAAAGACCAGGCCACCCTGAATCTGCGCTTCGACCGTATTGGGGTTCACCACCATGCCGCAGTCGACCACCGCCACTGCGCGCCGCAACGCCACTTCACCTTGCGGCGATACCTCGACTTCGGTCACCACGCACAAGTAACTGCCGAAGGGAGCCGCCAGTGCAATGCCGCGACCATGCCGCGCCGGCATGGCGCTGCTGCCCCAGCCAGATTTCTCCACGGCCAGATCCAGCACGCCCTTGGCGCGCGGGTTGTCGCCTAGCATGGCGCGTCGATAGGCCACGGGATCCTTGCCCGTCGCATGGGCCAGTTCGTCGACGAAGCTCTCGACCACAAACACGTTGTGCGTTGGCCCCACGCCGCGCCACCAGCCGATGGGCAGGCCGTTGGGCATGTCATGGCGCACCCAGTCCACGCGCAGGTTGGGTATTTCGTAGGGAAGCTCGGCCGCGCATTCCACCATGTCGGAATCGAGGCCGTTCTTGCCCATGGCGCCCGGCGCGAAGGTGGCCAGCACCGAAGCGCCGGTGGTGCGATCCGTCCATGCCAGCGGCCGGCCATTGGCGTCGAGCGTGGCGGAGATGCGGTCGTAGTAGGCCGGGCGGTAGCGGTCTTGCGCGATATCTTCCTCGCGGGTCCAGATCACCTTGACCGGATAATCCACGGCCCTGCCTATGGCCACCGCCTGCCCGATGGAATCCTCGAACAAGCGCCTGCCGAAGCCACCGCCCAGGTACTGGTTGTGCACCTGGATGCGCTCGGCCGGCAGGCCAGTCACTTTCATCGCCACATCGACGCAACGCGCCGGCACCTGCGTGCCGACCCAGATATCGCAGCCGTCCGGGCGCACGTGCACGGTGGTGTTGATCGGCTCCATGGTGGCGTGCGCGAGCAGGGGTAGCTGATAGGTCGCCGAGATGACTTTGCCCTTGACCTTGCTCACGTCCCCGACTTCGCGCCCCATGATGGGGGTGCCGTGCTCGGACGCATCGGCCAGGTCCTTGAACAACTGTTCGGTGGTGAACGTACCGCCAGCGCCGCGATGCCACTGGATATCCAGCGCCTCCATGCCTTGCTTCGCCGCCCAGAAGTGTTCGCCGACGACGGCGACGGCGTTGTCCAGCTTCACCACTTTGAGCACGCCGGGCAGCGCCAGTGCGCGCGTATCGTCCACCGCGCCCAGCGTCCCGCCGAAGGTCGGGCATGCCCGCACGGTCGCCACCTTCATGCCCGGTACGCGGATATCGATACCGAATGGCAACGTGCCATTGACCTTCTCGGGCGTGTCCACGCGACGCACTGATTTGCCGATCAGCTGAAAGTCCTTGGGATCCTTCAGGGTGGGCTTCTCGGGCGGCGTCACCGTGGCGGCGGCTTCCGCCAGTTCGCCATAGGACAACGTGCGTCCGCTGGCTGTATGGGTAACCACGCCACGCGCCGTGGCGCATTGCGATGGGTCGACCTTCCAGTGTTGCGCCGCGGCCGTCACCAACATGTAGCGTGCAACCGCGCCCGCATCGCGCAGCGTCGTCCAGCAGAAGCGGATGGTGGTTGAGCCGCCCGTGGCCTGGTCGCCCAGCAGCCCATTGGTATAGAGCTTGCGATTGGCAGGCGCATGCTCGACGGCGATCTGGTCGAGCCCGACATCCAGTTCCTCGGCAAGCAAGGTAGCCTGGCCGGTATAGACGCCCTGACCCATCTCGACACAGGGCATCACCAGCTGCACGCTGCCATCGCTGCCCACACGCACGAAAGCGTTGGGTGCGAATGGCGGATGATCCGCAGTGATCGGGCTGCCTTGGGCGTAGCCCCAAACCCGGCTGGCGCCGCCGAGCCACATGAATGCCACCACCAGCCCGCCACGTTTGATCAGCTCGCGGCGCGCCGGGTTCTGCAGGTCCATCTCGTGTTGTACGGGGTCGGCGCGAAGCATCATGGCGAACTCTCTGCAGTCAGCGGCAAACGTGGTGGCGGAAACTCAGGCGATGGTCTGTGGCAAGGTGATCTGACCGGTGGCTGCCTGCTTGATCGCAGCACGGATGCGCACATAGGTGCCGCAACGGCAGAGGTTGCCGGACATGGCGGCATCGATGTCGGCATCGGTCGGCGTGGGTTTCTGTGCCAGCAACGCCGCCGCCGACATGATTTGCCCGGTTTGGCAGTAGCCGCACTGCGCCACTTCGATACCAAGCCACGCCTGCTGCACACGCTGGCCGATGTCGGTGGTGCTGAGGCCTTCTATGGTTGTGATCTGCTTGCCGACCGCACCGGTCACGGGCAGCACGCACGAACGCACCGCCTGGCCATCCAGGTGCACGGTGCATGCGCCGCATTGCGCCATGCCGCAGCCGAACTTGGTGCCATTGAGGCCAAGCACGTCGCGCAACACCCACAGCAGCGGCATGTCGTCGGGCACGTCGACCGGGGTGTCCTGGCCGTTGATGGAAAGGACGATCATCAGGATCTCCCTTGCGAGACGAATACGAATACGAATACGCGGCGCCCGTACGGCCGCGCCGGCACGGGGCTTGGTGGCGCTGGCAGCTCTGAAATCTTCCTCCCGGTAAACGAAAGACCAGGTGAAGGGCCTTTCACATGCCCAGTCGCCGCCGCACTGGTTTCGCCAGCCGGCTTGGCGGAACATCGACACGTTGCCTCGCCGACCGTACCCATGAACGTCGCCCAGGAATTTGAACCGCTATTGCGTGCCGCAAGGTCGCTGGATCTACGTGGAGGCACCAGCGAAGCCGCGCTGGTGACCATCACCCGCACGTGGGGATCGACCTTCCGCCGTGCGGGCGCGAGCATGCTGGTGCGTCGTGACGGCAGCATGGTGTGCGAGCTTGCTGGTGGATGCCCGCAACGGGATATCGTGCTGCGAGCGCAGCGTGCCATGGATCATGGCGTGCCGGCCCTGGTGGCCTACGGACGCGACAGCAATTACGACGTGATGATCGAAACCGGTTGTGGTGGCGAGCTGGAAATCCTCATCGAGCCGTGGCGCCAGCCCGATGACCTGCAATTCCTGGAGGCCATTGAAGCGCTTCGAACAAAGCGCCGGCCCGGCACCATGGCCTCGCTGTTTGCCGTCGACGGCAATGTCCTGGCGCATCGCCCGCTTCGTCTCGTCCATGGTGAAAGCACCGTCTGGACCAATATTGGCCATGCGCCGCTCCAGCGACAGGTTCTTGCGAATCTGGTGGCGCAATCGTTTCCTTCCCATGCCGCCGTGACGGGGCAGGTGGAAGATGCGGGCCAGCGTTATGACGTGCTGCTCGAATCCTTGCGCCCGCCGCATGCACTGGTAGTTATCGGTGACGCCGTCGGCGCGGACATGCTGGCCAGTCTCTCGCATCAACTCGGTTGGTCGACGACCTTGGTCCGCACCACCCGGCCCGCCGGCCGGGCCCCGAGCGAGGTGAGGCATGTCTACGCGACATCGCACTCGCTGACTTCCGAAGTCGCTTTCGACAGCCAGACGTCCGCCGTGGTGATGACCCATCGTCTGGAGCGCGACCTGGCCTATATCGCGCCATTGCTGGCGACGCCGGTGCGCTACATCGGCGTCATCGGCTCACGTCAGCGCGCCGACCAGGTGCATGCCGCCTTTCCGAACGCCGATCATCGACTGCATGTTCCCGCTGGCCTCGACGTCGGCTCGGAGACGCCCCAGGAGATCGCACTGGCCATCGCTGCGGAGATTCTGGCCGTACGCAATGGGCGAAGTGGCGGCCCATTGATCCGCTCGCAGACGTCCATACACCCATGACCGCGCTTAGCGTCAAAACCGGTGCCGTCATTCTCGCGGCGGGCAGCGCCAGTCGCTACGGAGCACTCAAGCAAGTCATCGCCATCGATGGTGAACCCATGGTGCGGCGCATCGCCAGAAATGCGTTGGCTGCCAGGCTTCATCCTGTGGTGGTCGTGGTTGGCGCACAAGGTGATCGGGTCATCGACTGCCTTGCCAATCTGGACGTTCATCCGGTGGGCAACGCGCAATGGGCGAGCGGTATGGGCAGTTCGCTGGCCACCGGCGTCAAGGCCTTGATGACCAGGCCGGAGGGTCTCGCGTCATTGATGGTGTTGTTGGCGGACCAGCCCGCGATCAGTATCGATGACCTCGAAAGCATGCTCGCGGCGCATGCGCGCTCACCTCAGCGCATCCTCGCCTGCGAGCACGAGGGCGACTTCAGTCCGCCGTGTATTTTCCCCCTGTCCTACGTCGACGAACTTGCCGCCCTGGATGGATCGACCGGTGCCCGCGTTCTATTGGAACTGCACGCGTCGTTGGTCGATGGTTTCAATCTTCCGTCCGCATTCCGCGACATCGACACGCCGAATGACTTCGACGCATGGCTGGCAGGCCGAGACAAACCGGCGCCGGGTGAGCTCAGCTAGGCAAGCCACCCGTTGCGCCGGAACCGATGTCTAGAAGCCCATGCACGCCCGCTTAGGTAAGAACACGTAAAGGTGTTCGGTATTCCTTCGCTTGTACTTCCTGCGGCCACAGGCCAAAAGTGGGGTAGACAGCGGCGCGAAACGGAGATGGGCGTGCGATATCGAATTCTTTGGTTGCCGCTTGCGGCACTTTCCCTCACCGCGCACGCGCAATCAGCGCTTGACGCTGCCGCCCAAAGCGACACGGCCGACCTGGCCAAGAAACTGTCCAACCCGGTTGCGTCGCTCATCAGCGTGCCGTTCCAGTTCAACTATGACAGCGAGATCGGGCCCGATGAGCGTGGTCATCGGCTCATCATGAATTTGCAGCCGGTCGTTCCCATCTCCATCGGTGAAGACTGGAACATGATTTCCCGCACCATTCTTCCCGTGACGAGTCAGGCTGACATCGTGCCTGGAAGCGGCAGCCAGTTCGGTCTGGGCGACACCACGCAAAGCCTGTTCTTTTCGCCCAAGCAGCCGACCTCTAGCGGCGTCATCTGGGGCCTGGGGCCGGCCTTCTTGCTGCCCACGGCGACAGATGATTTGCTGGGCTCGAAGAAATGGGGGCTGGGGCCCACGCTGGTGCTGCTCAAGCAGTCGCAAGGCTTTACCTATGGATTTCTGACCAACCAGATCTGGTCGATCGCCAGCGTGAAGAACAATCGCGATCGCGCGCCCTTGAGCAGCCTGTTTCTGCAGCCCTTCCTGTCCTACACCACCCCCACGGCGTGGACCTATGGCCTGAACGCCGAGTCGACCTACGACTGGCATGCGCATCAAGCGGCGGTGCCCATCAATTTGTCCATCGCCAAGCTCACGAAGTTCGGCAAGCAGCCCGTGAGCTTCACCGGCGATGTTCGCTATTGGGTCGCAACCAGCGAGACCAGCCCGCATGGCTGGGGATTCAGGTTTGTTGTCACGTTCCTGTTTCCCGAGAAGTGACTCAAACGGCGAGACACATCCGCCACCGGTTCAGTGCCCTTCGAGGTGAACGCCTAGCAGCTGCAGGCTATGCGTCAACGCGCCTATGTCGTTCTTGCCGTCGTCATGGAAGACGGCATGCATGCCCAAGGCGCGTGCCACCACGAGGTTGGCTTGGCTGTTGTCGATGAAGATGCATTCCCCCGGCGCCACACCCGCGCGGGCTGTCGCGTGCAGAAAGATTCGCTCGCCGTGCTTTCCGCTACCCACATCAGCGGAGACGACGATGGGATCGAACAGGGCATCCAGCCCTTGGTGATTCCTGAGGTGTTCCATCCGGTCCCTGGTGTTGTCGGTGATGATGCCGACCCAATAGTTGGCGCTTAACCTGCGCGCCAAAGAAAACATCGCCGTGTTCAGCGGCGTGCTCTCGAATGCGCGGGTGAGCAAACCGATATCCAATGCCTGGCCCATCGCCTCGCAAGCCTGATGCCAGATCTGGGCATGGCTCACACCACCGGTGTAAAGGTCGCTAGCGTAGGGACTGAATGCGGCGCTGATCGTGGAAGAGGCGATACCGCTCGTTTCGCTCAGATACCGGAAGGTGGTCAGCGAGCCGCTCTTGTCGGTGGTAAGTACGCCGTCGTAGTCAAAAAAGATCATCCTGATCACTTCGTGCTCCATAAGGTCGTGCAGATCCGCGGGACCTCTTGATGATACAGCCGCCGGCGCCCATCTCCGCCAGCTTTGATGTGGCGTGAAGTTACTCGTGCCAATTGCCCGCAAATACATTCATCGCTGCATAAATTTGACACGCCCGTTATCTGGGCACACCTACGGTCGGTGTAGCTGTGAATGGCGATCTCACGCCTGTTAGGGCACCAAGGAGGAAAAGCAATGTCACTGATACTTCTGATCGTATTGCTGGTGATCGTCATTGGCGCGCTGCCGTCGTGGCCATACAGCCGCGGTTGGGGCTACTACCCCAGCGGTGGCCTGGGACTCATTCTGCTCATTCTTTTGATCCTGCTATTGATGGGACGGATCTGATCCAACTTCCACAGGTTGGGCGCAACGGTCACGCGCGCACGACATGCGATTCACGCTGCAGGGAACAGCATCACTGGCCTTGTTGACGGCATCCGCCGCCCTGACGATGACGCCGGAGATGTAACCATGGCCTCGAAAAAGACCTCGCCCAAGCCCGCAAAAAAAACTCGGTCACCGGTAAAGCAGTCCGGTGACCGAGGTTCCGGCGATGAGCTTCACGAGCGCGCTGGTGGAAAACATCCGGAACTCACCACCAACCAGGGCATTCCGGTAACCGATAACCAAAACTCGCTGCGGGCTTCGCCACGCGGCCCGACCTTGCTCGAAGATTTTGTTCTTCGCGAGAAAATTACCCACTTCGATCACGAACGCATTCCCGAGCGCATCGTGCATGCCAGAGGAAGCGCGGCGCATGGATATTTCGAGCTGACGAAATCGCTGGCCGACTACACCAACGCCAAGATTCTCACTGAAGTCGGGGTGAAGACCCCGGTGTTCACACGCTTCTCGACCGTCGCCGGTGGCGCCGGTTCGGTGGATACGCCGCGCGATGTGCGTGGCTTCGCGGTGAAGTTCTATACCAAGGAAGGAAACTGGGATCTGGTGGGCAACAACATCCCGGTGTTCTTCATCCAGGACGCCATCAAGTTTCCCGATCTCATCCACTCGGTGAAGATGGAGCCCGATCGCGCCTTTCCGCAGGCCGGTTCGGCGCACGACACGTTCTGGGATTTCGTGTCGTTGATGCCCGAGGCGATGCACATGATTATGTGGGCCATGAGCGACCGGGCCATTCCTCGCTCATTGCGCATGATGGAGGGTTTCGGCATCCACAGCTTCCGCCTGGTGGATGCGGATGGTGCCTCCACCTTCGTCAAGTTCCATTGGCGACCGAAGCTTGGCATCCAGTCCACCGTATGGGATGAGGCGGTCAAGCTGCAGGCCGCCGACAACGATTTCCACCGGCGCGATCTGTTCGAAGCCATCCAGGGCGGGCATTACCCCGAATGGCATCTGGCCGTGCAGTTGTTTACGGAAGAGGACGCGGCGGCATTCCCGTTCGATCATCTCGATTCCACCAAGCTGATCCCCGAAGAACTGGTGCCGCTCACGGTGATTGGCCGCATGGTGCTGGATCGCTGGCCCGACAATTTCTTTGCGGAGACCGAGCAGGTGGCCTATTGCCCGGCCAACGTACCGCCGGGCATCGACTTCTCCAACGATCCGCTGCTGCAGGGACGCTTGTTCTCGTACCTCGACACCCAGCTCTCGCGCCTGGGATCACCGAACTTCAACCAGATACCGATCAACGCGCCGAAGTGCCCGTTCGCGAATCTGCAACGCGATGGCCATATGCAAATGCAGGTGCCCAAGGGCCGCGTGAGCTACGAGCCAAGCTCCCTGCAACAAGACGCGCCACGAGAAGCGCGCGAAGGTTTTCGCAGCGCCGAGGTTCAGGGCGATGATGGCGCGAAGGGCCGCATTCGCGCCGAAAGTTTTGCCGACCACTACAGCCAGGCGCGGATGTTCTTCCGTAGCCAAACCAAAACCGAGCAGGCGCACATCGCTTCGGCCATCACCTTTGAGCTTTCCAAGGTGGGCACGCCGCATGTGCGCGAAGCCATCGTTGGCCATCTTCGTCATGTCGATCCCGATCTGGCGCAACGGGTTGCGGCCGGTCTTGGGTTGGCCGCACTGCCGCCAGCGCCGCCTACGGCCGTGCAGCCGATGGACATGCCGCCGTCACCGGCGTTGCAGATCATTGGCAAGATGAAAGACACGCTGGAGGGCCGCGTGGTGGGCATTCTGGTGGATGACGGATCCGACGCCAGTGTCGTCAAGGCACTCCGCAAGGCGGCCGAAGACGCTGGCGCTACCGTGAAGCTGGTGGCTCCCAAGCTCGGGGTGACTCTTGCTGGCAAGCTCATGGCTGCCGACGGCCAGTTGGCCGGTACGCCGTCGATGGTGTTCGATGCCGTGGCCATCGTGTTGTCCGACGAGGCCGGCAAGCGACTCGCCAAAAACGGGTCCGCTGTTGATTTTGGCCGCGACGCGTTTGCACATCTCAAGGCGATTGCCGCTGATTCCGGTGGTCAGCTTGTTCTCAAGGCGGGCAATGTGGGCAAGGACGCGGGCGTAGTCGACACCGCAGACGTCAAGGCCTTCATCAAGGCCGCCAAAACACGGCAGTGGGATCGCGAACCCAAACTGCGGCTACTTGCCTGACGGGGTCTCACCCTACCCGCTCCCCTTTGGGGAGAGGGTAGGGTGAGGGGCCAATCTCGCGGTGGCCTGGCTATGAAGCGTGCTTTGTAGATGCGCTATCGCGAACACCCGCCCTTTACCACCTTTAGGTGGCTCACCTCAGTCCTCTCCCCGACGGGGAGAGGAAGCTAAGAGCAAGGCGCGCAGGTGTGGCATCCGCTTGCGTCGTGCCGTTTAGCGCCGACTCGCCAAAACACCGTCCAGCGCCAGTTCCGCCCTGAAGCCCGCCTTCTCCAGCCGCTTCGCCACTTCGCGCGGTACGTCACGATCGCTGGTGAGTTTGTTGGGGCTGCCGGTGTAGTGGAACATGCGGCCGCCGCGGCGCAGTACGCGCGCCAGTTGATCGTAGAACGCCTGGGAGTACAGCTCGCCGGCGATGCCGAAGCGCGGCGGGTCGTGCAGCAACCCGTCCACCGAGGCGTCGGCCATCTCCGCGATGGCTAATGAAACGTCGGCATGGGTGAGCTGCAGGCGGCCGCCGCTGGTCGCCGCGTCGGGATCGGGGGACCACGGGTTCAATGTGCGCAACCACAGCACGTCGGGGTTCTTCTCGAACGAGTGGATGCGTGCCACGCCGGCCTCGAGGCAGCAGGCAGCGAAATAGCCGAGCCCGCCGCACGTATCCAGCAGCACCTTGCCGCGTGGTTCCACCAACGCCACCTTGCGGCGTGCATCCTCGAAGGGCGATTCCTTCGCGGTGGGCAGCATCTTGATGCCGTCGATCTCGAACGTGGGTGCGCCCCATTCGGTGGGCACCAGCTTGATCAACGAGCCGGAGAAGCGCGACACCGGCGAAAACTCATCGCCGTCCCAGTAATAGATCGTGCGGTCTTTCAGCTTGGACGGATACGGATAGCGCGCGCCTCGCCAAAGCCAATGCTCCGCATGCAGCGAAGCGGCGTGGCTTGAACGGCCCAGATCCATCGAGCCCACCCATTCGGCAGCTCCGCCTTGGTGTGCGGCCAGTAGCGCTTCGGCGACGGGGCGCGTCAGCAGGGGGCCGGAATAGTGCGACACGGCGGGTCATCTCCAGGAAAGGCGGTGAAAACGAGCATGAGATGACCCGGGGGCAGGCGGACATCTTGGCCGGGACGACTCCCAGCCGCATCAGGATGTCCTAGAAATCCGATTTCGCAAAGCGCGCCACGCCCTGGTTTCGTCCGGGCGGATCGAGCGTGGTCAGGTCCAGTTCGATGGGTGTGCCGATCCAGTGTGCCAGCGTCGTGTGGTCGGCCAGGTCGTCGTCCGTGAGCGGATGCACCAGCGCGGTCAGCCCGGTGTCCTCGATGAAGCGGAGCATGGCCGGCAGCGCTGCCTTGCGGTAGTGAATTTCGAATTGTGGGATGGGGTGCGGGCCGGCCTTGTGGTCCTTGAGCTTGCCGACGAAAAGCAGCTGGGGCAGCGCGTCCGACGCCATCAGGTCGATCAGGTGCTGCCGCAGGTAGGCGGCCAGGGCGCGCGTTTCCGGCGTGTAGTAGATGTGCGCGTGATACGGCGCCTGGTTGTCGTTCATGCCATGGGCCTGTGTGGGGAGGGAACGGGCGTCAACTATCGGCCATCAATTTGCCACCCTTGGCCCAGGCCTCGCGCGACACTTCGCTGATCACGATATCCACGCTTTCGGGCGGGCAGGCAAGCGTTTCGGCGGCGACGCGGGTTGCTTCGCGGACAAAGGCGCGCTTCTGTTCCAGGGTGCGGCCGGGGTGCATTTCCAGGTGCAAGGTGGGCATGTCGGTTCTCCTCGTGCCTCACATCGGAGGCGGTGTGGATAGCTTGCCCGGCGCCCGTATGTTGATAAACATGCCATGATTTGACCCATACAAAACCTATGGGTTTGCAATCGTGAGCAAGCTGGCCAGCATGGAGATGTTTGTGCGCGTGGTGGAAAGCGGCAGCTTCAGCGCCGCGGCCGAGCTCAGCCAGGTGTCGGCAACCATGGTGGCCAAACATATCCGCACCATCGAAGAACGATTAGGCGCACGCCTGCTCCATCGCACCACGCGCCGCCAGCAGCTCTCCGATGTGGGGCGGCTGTACTACGAGCGTTGCAAGCAGGTGCTGGCCGAGGTGGAGCTGGCCGAAGCCAGCGCTTCGGAGTTACAGGCCAGCCCTCGCGGCCAGTTGCGGCTAATTGCGCCGGTCAGTTTCGGCAGCCACAGCCTGGTGCCGGCGCTCAGCGACTATATGCGCCGGCATCCCGAGGTCAGCGTCGAGCTCACCCTGGATAACCGCAAACCCAATCTGCTGGACGAAGGCTTCGAGCTGGGTATCCATATCGGCGACATCGACGATCCCGGCCTGGTCGCGCGCCCGCTGCAGCCTTATCGACGGCAATTGGCCGCGGCGCCCAGCTATCTGGCGCAGCGTGGTGAGCTGCAGCATCCGCGAGAGTTGAGCGAGCACGAGTGCCTGGGGCTTTCGTATTGGCGGCGGCATGATCGCTGGCGGCTGGTGGGGCCGGAGGGGGAAGTCTGCGCGGTGACCGTGCGGGGCCGCTTTACGGCGAACCAGGGCAACGCCCTGCGCATCGCGGCGTTGCATGGCGTGGGCATCGTGCTGCAGCCGGAAGTCGTGTTGGCGGATGACCTCGCAGCGGGGCGCTTGCTGCCTGTGCTACCTGCGTGGTCGTTGATGCCTTCGCCGATGTATCTGATTTATCCACAGGACCGGCGACCGACCGCCAAGCTGCGCAGCGTGGTGGATTTTCTGCTGGCGCGATTTGGACTCGACGCGCCGCCTCCCGCAGATTAGCTATCGCGACTCGCCTGCGCACTTGCCGCCGCGCGCTGCATCAGCAGCTCGCGTTCGCGCGTGTTGCGCGTGAGCGTGGCGGCGTGTTCAAACGCCTCGCGCGCTTCCTCGTGCCGGCCCAGTCGTCGAAGCAGATCGCCGCGTACGCTGGGCAGCAGGTGGTACTGACGCAGCAGCGGTTCGTCGCGCAGCGCATCCACCAGGGCAAGTCCGGCTTGCGGGCCAAACGCCTGGGCATGGGCCACCGCGCGGTTGAGTGATACGACCGGTGACGGCGTGCGTTCGGCCAGCCTGTCGTACAGGGCAGCAATGCGCGGCCAGTCGGTGTCGTCGATGCTGGGTGCTCGTGCGTGACAGGCGGCAATGGCGGCTTGCAGCGCATAGGGACCATTGGCCCCACCCAGCGCTTCGACGCGTTGCAGCGCAGCCAGTCCACGGCGAATCAACAGCTGGTCCCAGCGTGCGCGATTCTGTTCGCCCAGCAGAATCGGTTCGCCCGTGGGCGTGATGCGTGCAGCCGTGCGCGAAGCCTGGATTTCCATCAACGCCACCAGCCCATGCACTTCCGGTTCCTGCGGCGCCAGGCCGGCGAGCACGCGGCCCAGGCGTAGCGCTTCATCGCATAGCGCCGGACGCATCCAGTCGTCGCCCGCGGTGGCAGCGTAGCCCTCGTTGAAGATCAGGTAGATCACTTCCAGTACAGAGGCGAGGCGCACGGCGAGTTCGTCGCCACGCGGCACTTCGAAAGGCACCTGGGCGGCGCTGAGCGTGCGTTTGGCGCGCACGATGCGTTGCGCCACGGTCGCCTCGGGCACCAGGAACGCCCGCGCGATTTCCGGCGTGGTGAGACCGCCCAGCAATCGCAAGGTGAGTGCCACGCGGGCCTCGGTGGACAGCACCGGATGGCACGCCGTGAACACCAGGCTCAGCAAGTCGTCGCCGATCGGATCATCGAGCATGGCGTCGGCATCTCCCACGGTCTGTTCGAGCTGTGCCTCGATCTCGCGGGTGAGTTCGTCTTCCTTGCGTCGGTGCAGAGCCTGTCGGCGCAACTGGTCGATGGCGCGGTGCTTGGCTGTGGTCATCAGCCACGCACCCGGGTTGCGCGGCACGCCGCTGCCTGGCCACTGTTCCAGCGCGGCCACCAGCGCGTCCTGCGCCAGCTCTTCGGCGGTGCCCACATCGCGCACGATGCGGGCGAGGCCGGCGATAAGCCGTGGCGATTCCATGCGCCAGACCGCGTCGATGGTGCGATGGATATCGGTCGCCGTCATGGCGACCTATCACGACATGGGCTTGCGGTCGGCGCCATCACTGGCCCGCAATAATCATCCACTGCACGCCAAAGCGATCCTTGAGCATGCCGAAGTGGGAGGCGAAAAAGGTCTGCGTCAGCGGCATCACCGCTTCGCCGCCTGCGGCGAGCGCGTTGAACACCCGCGTGGCCTCGTCGCTATCCTTGGTTCCCAGTGAAAGCGAAAAGCCTTCGAATTTCGCCGCGCCCATGCAATGGCCATCGGAGGCCATGATGGTGTTGTCGCCGATGCGCAGCGTGGCGTGCATCACCTTCTCGGCGACCTCGGGCCCGGGGTTGGGGCCGCCCTCGCTGGGCGGCGCCTCTTTGAAGCGCTTCATGAACAAGACCTCGGCACCGATGGCGTTGCTGTAGAAATCCAGCGCCTCTTCGCAGCGCCCGTCAAAAATCAAATACGGTTGTACCTGCATGATTCGTCTCCGTGAATGGGTCAGGCTTGGTCAGCTATCTGTGCGCGCCTGTTGGCTTCTTGCTCGCGCAGCTCGGGGGTGAACTCGGCGCCGAAATCCTCCGCTTCGTACACGCGTCGAATCTCCACCTCCGACGCCATGCCATCGAACGGATTGGGCGCGCGCTTGAGCCATTCCACGGCCTCTTCCAGCGACGCCACCTGCAGCAGCCAGAAGCCGGCAATGAGTTCTTTGGTTTCGGCGAACGGGCCGTCGATCACGGTGCGCAGGTCACCGTCGTAGCGAATGCGCGCACCGCGCAAGCTGGGATGCAGGCCTTCACCGGCCAGCAGCACACCGGCTTTCACCAGCTCTTCGTTGAATTTGCCCATGTCGGCAAGCAGCTTTTCGCTGGGCATTTCGCCGGCCTCGGAGGCCCGGGTGGCCCGTACCATCGCCATGAATCGCATCGTTGTCGCTCCCTTCGGGTTACAGGTTCGAGCCGCCGATTTTCGGGGGCTTCAATCCTGCGTCGAACGAGTAAGGCCAGATTCGACACAGCCGAACAACAATATTGCGCGGGCAACTGTGGCCCGGCGGTGACGGCTCAGCGCACTGCCAAGGCCAGCACGATGCCGATCCATAGCGCCATACCCAGCCAGTTGTTGTTGCGGAAGGCCCACAGGCAGGCGTCGCGGGCACGCTCGCGCATGCGCCACAGCTGCCAGCCGAACAGGCCCGCGGCGACCAGCAGGCTCAGCCAGTAGGGCCAGCCCAGTGCGCCGCGCTGGCCTACAAACAGCATGGCCAGCAGGAAGGTCGCCATGAGAATGCCGATGATCGGCAAGTCGGCATCGCCAAACAGGATGGCGGTGGATTTGGCACCGGCCTTGAGGTCGTCGTCGCGATCCACCATGGCGTATTCGGTGTCATACACCACCGACCACAGGATGTTGGCGATAAACAGCAGCCAGCCCACTGCCGGCACCTGGTTGGATACGGCCGCGAACGCCATCGGAATCGACCAGCCGAACGCCGCGCCCAGCACCACCTGCGGCAGGTGCGTATAGCGTTTGGTGAATGGATAGATCGCTGCCAGCGCAGCGCCGGCAAACGACAGCTCGATGGTCAGTCGATTGGTGAACAGCACCAGCACGAA
>OUWB010010286.1_pt1 | contig 14353 bp, 14 predicted proteins | sample 1779821 | NCBI WGS metagenome assembly OUWB01 (sample SAMEA3914806, study PRJEB12502) | metagenome | biome: forest; material: soil | place: Canada | collected 2011-08-03 | depth 0.1 m
AGCACGGAGATGTAGGGGTTTGAGGCCGTTTGCAGCAGGGACAGGCCCGCGCCGATGAGGAACAAAGACACCAGGGTCGGCGGGAACATCCGCATCGAGGCGAACTGGCCGAAGCCGGCAGCGCCTATGGCCATGGCCAAAAGGGCCAGCGCCATGCCGGTCTTCATGCCGGTGGCGCGCAGGATGAAGGCCGAGGGCAGGGCCAGGAAGAAATAGGACAGATAAAAGACCGACGGCACCAGGAAGGCTTCGACGTCGCTCAGCGAGAAGGCCAGCTTGGAAAAAGTGATCAGCGGCCCGTTCAGCCAGGTCACAAAGCCGAAGATGGCGAACAGCAGGCAAAACAGCAGGACCGCGCCCCATGAGGTCTTGGCGGAGGGCTCTGCGTGTGATTGGGCTGTCGGCATGCTCACCCTCGAACTTTGGTAATGACCAATATAGGATATTTTAGATACAAAAACAATTTTATTGGTGGATGTCTAGGGAAATTTCATGCGGCTGTATTTCCGGGCAGGTCGACTTTCGCTCAAAAGGCAACCGGCGAGTCCACGCATCAATCATGCCTCCGGAACGCACTACATGACTGTAACATATCGGAAAATATGTGTATTCCACCCTTGAAATTCCCTTGATCAACGCCCGACGGATGGCCGAACGTCCTGAATTCCGTGAGGCACGATGGCCTGTCCGAGGTCCATTTTGACGTGAAACGCGCAGTGCATACCTGGTCGATTTGCGGTCCCTATTCTCGCAGCCGGCCCTCCATAGGGCGGCCCGCCGGCAAAACCGGTCCAGCGAATCGGCTACATCCACACCACGTGAATTGAGAGGTGGGGTGGACGCGCTACTTATAGGCCAAATTGGGCCGCCCATGTGCAGATTATTTAGGGCAAGGCCTTCGCCTCCCCGTGGTCGCCACGATCAAGGTCCGACGTGTCATCCCCGGCTGGGATCAGCCGATATCACTGAGTTCCGACATAAGGTCGTAGGCGTCGCCGCGATAATAGGATTGGGTGAATTCGGCGGGGCGTCCGTCGGCTAGAAAGCCCCGGCGTTCGATCAGCAGCCCCGGCGCCCCTACCGGGATGTCGAGCAATCGCGCCTGCTGGGCATTGAAGGCCACCGCCCTCAGCCGCTGCAGGGCGCGCACCGGCCGGGTGCCCGAGGCTTCCAGGGCGGCGTAAAGCGAGGCGTCGACCGATTCAAGCGAGGGCAGGCAGTTGGCGGGAACGGTCGAGTAGTCCAGCCCCATGGAGGTGCCATCGGCGAAGCGCATGCGATTATAGCGATAGACGGTCGTGCCTGGAGACAGGCCCAACGACAAGGCCTCTTCGGGATTTACGGTGCCGGCCGTCTTGGAGATCCACTTGCTGCTCGGCACGCGTCCCCGAGAGAGCATATCCTCCGTGAAGGAGGTCATTTTCGAATAACTCTTTTCGACACGCGCGGCAACGAACGTGCCGGCGCCTCGGCGGCGGGTGAGCAGTCCCTCATAGACGAGACCGTCCACAGCCTTTCGTACGGTGATACGGGACACCCTGAATTGCTCGGCCAGTTCACGCTCCGTCGGAATGGCCGTGTCTGCGGCGAGGCGCTTGCTGGTTATGCCTTCGCGAAGCCAGTCCTGCAGTTGTAAATAAAGGGTAGGGGACTTGCCGATTTCATCCGAGGCAGGCTTTATCGCGTTCATATGACGAAAAATGACTCCGGCGCGCGGCAACCAAGGCGCAGGCACGCGCCTCCCCAAATCCCCAGACCAGGTGATATATTGGTATTAAAACAGCTACACAAGTGAAACTTGGTAGATTCAGCTCTGGGCCGTGCATTGGGCGGCCAAGTCTTTCAGGCGACTTTCCCTATTGTCTGACAACATCTACCCAATCGACAACTATACCGTTTCCCAGGCGCCGGTCTTTTCCGAACGAAACAGGGCGTCGATGACCCGCATATTGGCACGAGCGTCATCCAGGCCGTAGGGCAGGGCGATCTCACCAAGCACGGCCCGCGAGAAATCCTCGCTCATCCGCGTATATTGATCCGAAACATCCATGGCGAACAGCTCGGCCGAAGACCCGTCGAGCGCCGAGCCGTCATTGATGGCGAAAACATTGGGGACGTCCGGCTGAGCATTGTAGGGGACGGGGATGATGAGGCGGGCATCGGCGCCCCAGACGACCAATTGCTGGGCCCGCGCCAGTTGCGTTGAGACCGAGAAGGTCAGTTGCCGGCCGTCACCGAAGTCGAGCAGGCCGCCGGTGACAACATCGGTGCCGAAGTCGGCATGGCGTGTGACTAAGGCGATGACGCGCTGGGGTTCGGCTTCGAAGAAAAAGCGGCCGGCGACGATCGGGTAACAGCCGACGTCCATCAGCCCGCCGCCACCCCATTCGACCTTGTTGCGGATATTCTCTGGGTCCTGGTTGTTGTAGCTGAAAAACGACTGAATCATTTGGGCTGCGCCGCCAAGCGCGCCTTCCCGCACCTTGTCCCGCGCCGCGTTCCATTGGAGGGAGTGACGCACCATGAAGGCTTCCATGATGTGCACCTTGCCTTCGACCTCTTTCAGCTGATCGATTTCGGTGGCGTTAAGGCTCATAGGTTTTTCGCATAGCACGTGCTTGCCAGCGCGCGCTGCCTGCAGGGTGAAGGGCACGTGTAGATGATTGGGGAGGGGGTTATAGATGGCGTCGATATCGGAATCGGCCAGCAGGTCTTCATAGCTGCCATAGGCCTTGTCGATGCCGATGGACTGCGCCGCATGCGTCGCGGTGGCGAGATCGCGCGAGGCGATGGCCGTTACCTCGACATAGGGGCTCTTGCGCATGCCGGGAATGACCTTGGTGACGCCGATGCGCGCCGTCGATAAGATGCCCCATCTCACCTTTTTCATGGCTGTCCCTTTACTAGACCCCGAACCTGCTACATCGGCCACATACAGGAGATCGTCGCGGTGGGCGACCGTTAATGTGGCCATGTGCGAAGAGGGCAAGCCTCTCCATAAGTCCAGGGGGCGAAGTTAGCTTTGGGAATGGACTAAATCAGCCGGCTCGACCACACGATCGGCGGATAAGAGGCGTCCCTGGGCGTCATAGCGGAGCTCGATCACCCAGTCGTATACCTCATCCGGCCAGGTCCCGTTGGGCAGGAGCTGCCCGGGGTCGGCCCCCAGGTCCGCCAGCAATTGCGGAAGCTTCCCGTGGTGCCAAGCTACAAGAACGACGCGGCCGGGTTGCTGCGAAGACAGCCACGTGGCAAGGCTCTTGACGTCCTTGTCGGCAAACGGCTGTTGAATCGGCAAGTTGAGCGCTTGGCTCAAGGGTGTCAGGGTCAAGCGCGGGCGAACACTGCCGTCGGAATCGGTCGTCGCCACGAGCTCGTCGATACGGACCCGCGCACCACCGATCTGGAAATGCCCGAAATAGGACACGTATGCTGCGGCGCGCGCCTCGCCGGCGGGCGTCAGGCCTGTCCCGTTGGCCGGCTTTTCCGCGTGGCGAATAATGAGCACGGTCCCGTTAGGCGGGCCGGCGATATCGGACAGGCCGTGCTCGTGGTGATGTGCTTCAGCGGCCCCAGGGACCAGGGTTAGTGCTGCGAGGCAGAAGGCGAGGGCCGCGATTATGTTTTTCATTCAAACACTCCAGAGCGGCAGACCTATATGACAAGTCTGACGGCACAATGATGAAGGCCGCCAAATCCCATTTGATTTTTCGGATTCCAGGCCGGTGAGTATTGTCACCTCGTCGGCCCGCAAACAAATATACTCAGATGATATGGCGTGGATGCCTGATCATTTGGTCCGGGTGTATCTGGAAGTGATCCGGGGCGGCTTGCTGCCCGAAACAGCTGAAGGCTCTGATGTCTTAATGGAGAAGGTGCGGAAGATCGAAACGAAGCTGAATTCTGAATAACAGAATGACGTCACTACTAAGCCCCGCCAAGCAGGACATACAGAAGGTGGACGATAGCTAGAATTTCACGTTTCTTGCGCGTCAGCGGGTGTCTTCAAATAGGTTTCGCGATCATGCCAAAAGCCCATGCCTACTCGGAAGACCCAGATAAACACAATAAAAGCCCAGATTCGCCAGTCGAAATGATTCGGACCAACAATCTCTTTAACAACCCAACCGCCCGAAATGACTACCGCTTGAAGGACGCCGTTACGCGTCTTGCGATATCTCGTTCCAACAAATTTTAGGGGCGATAGATCCATTGATTAACAGTACCATCAATCTTTGGTTTGAAAAGTGGAACCCGGGTCCCCCGTCGTCACCTTTTCTCCTTACGGCAGGCCCGCGGGCGTCCATTCAAACGCTGCAGCCCCCCCCATAAGGGCGGGCAAAGCTGTAGGAACTTCTTCGATTTGGCGTCCGTTCAGAGCGTCAAAACGCCAGACGCGGTCGGAATCGCGCGGTCGGGCGAGTTGGTTGAAAATAAACTAGGACTCCCAAGGCTTGCGTAAATTCCAAGGAGAGCGGCGAAGGCGGCCGCCAGCAAGCAAACAATCCTCGCATCTTTTGGTAGCTTGTCCCAAGAGCCAAGACATAGCAGCCCTAGGGATATCATTAATGCAATGACATTCATGGCGTGAACTTTTGTCAAATATACGCTTAGCCAAACTTTCCGCCCTCTTAAAGAGCTTCCACGTAATGTGAATCTGGTGCGGGCAGCCGGAATCGAACCGGCATGGCCTTTCGGCCGACGGATTTTCATACCACTTCGGCTTTCGCCGCCCTCGCCCTATGCTGAAAGCAGAAGGTGGGTTCGTGGTCTGGACTATCCCTTCACCGTGCCCAATGTGGGTTTAGGTGCTGCCCGTCTAGTCTCTACACCTTCCGACGACGCCGGCTTGGCTCGGGATTACCAGCAAAGGCTTCCCCGACTTTGAGCAGTTCTACTCCCTAGGTTTCCCCGGGGGCACTCAATCCTTTAGGTTTAAGTCCGTTGCGTCTACCAATTCCGCCATGCCCGCTTAAACCGTCGCCGTTATAAGGGGGGCGAACCTGGTAGTCGAGCCCAATTGTCGACCTATCCCCCGGATTGGCGGCGGCCATCGGTCTGGGGCTCTCCCACTGCCTATGTGTTCGGTGAGGCCGATCCGGTACGAGCAATGGCGGCGCTCCAAGACGTCATTGACGAGCGATTAGTGACTGCCCTAAGCTTCAAAAGATGAATATCGCTGCAACTCTCCGCACCTCCCGCGTGCTTCACGACCTCGGATTTCACGACGCAGCTAATTTTATTAGGATTCCGCGGCCATCGCCCCATTCGCGAATGCGGCACGAGAATACCTAATCTCGAGACGTTGGAACACTTGGCCTTCGGGTGACAATTGGTCCATTGCTGAATGATAGGCCGTATTCAAATTGCGCCGGCAATTAGAAATGTCAGCACATACCGCCGCGCCAATTAAACTTGCGTGATTTGCGACGTATAGGTAGAATGGTAGAAAATCGTCAGAAATTATAGATCGCCCACTGGACTGGCAGCCATGCACCTTAATATCAAAGACCCTGAAGCTCACCGGCTGGCGCAAACTATATCGCACGCCACAGGCGAAAGCATGACCGCTGTGGTCCGAAATGCGCTGCGTGACCGATTGACTAAACTCGAGCAACAGAAGAAGAAAGCAAGTGTTGGCGAGCTTCTTTTGATCGCTGAAAAGGCTGCAGCGCTGATAAAGCAGCCGTACGCGGATCATGCCGATTTGCTCTATGATGAAAACGGCCTTCCTAAATGATCCTGGACACCTCTGCCTTAGTCGCCATCCTTTATGGTGAGCCTGAGGCCGCGATATATACGCAGCTTATCTATAACGCGGATATCTGCCGCATCAGTGTCGCCAACTATGTTGAATTGTCGATGGTTGTCGAAAACCAAATGGGGGCCGCGGGGATGCGGCAGGTCCAAACTTTCTTCAAAAGAGCCGGCATCGTCATCGAACCCGTGACATTGGAACAGGGTGAGCTCGCCCAGCAAGCTTTTGTCGATTTCGGCAAGGGCCGTCACAAGGCGAGTCTGAACTTCGGAGACTGCTTTGCTTATGCACTCGCTAAGTCGACAGGCGAACCGCTGCTCTACAAAGGTAATGATTTCATTCAGACGGATATAGTCGGTGCGTCGGCCAACCCTTGAGGAGGGGGTCAGGTTCATTTGGCACCAGGCGAAAGAATGTAAAAGCCGACGTGCCTTTCGTCCAGTCGGTTCAGGTAAAGGTTCCATAACCCTGAGTATCTTTTATTTTCAACACGCTAGCTCAAAAAATTCGAGCTTTTCGCAATGAAATCAGTGACTTGCTTAACGTCACTTTTTGCACGAATGCGTCGAGACCCCCACATGGGTCGCATCGATTTCGCGCAGGAGTGCCTAAAATCTGAGGCACGGAGGCCCGAAGACGGCTCTCGCGCTGCGAGTCGCGGCGATTGCGCTCTCTGACAGTGGTTCTTGCGAAGGATCTTATCGATTGCCGGGAATTGATGTTAGGCGCGAAATCGATTGTCGTTGGTGGACCCTGCTGGCCGATGAAGGCAATCTTGTCCGTCGCTGCGCCTTGGCAAGCCGATCTTAGATGTTTATCGACAGCATCCACGGCTGCGAAAATTCAGAGACGTAGGGTGCCTCCGGATCCAGCTTACGCGACCCGCCGCGCTGAGCGAATGCCTTCCAAGCTTCAATTCGAGGGTCTTCGATGCCCAGGCACTCCGACAAGATGTAACCGGCTCGGACTTTTAGGATTTTCTCCTCTTGTGACTGAATAGCGGCGAGAATCGTTTCGAGATTTGATCGGGCGTGCGATTGCCAGATCTTGAGCACGTGCGTCATGCTGCCGCAGAGTTTCGGTTCCGCGATGGACTCGATGAAGGCTCGGCCCAAGGCAGATACGCGGACATGGTCACCGGCCACAACAAAGACCCCCATGTGCCGGGTTTCAAACGGAAAGATAGGTCGACGGCGAAGCTCAGTCGGAAACCCTATCCTGTTGAAGGTCGGGTGAGGGGTATCCCTATCGCCGGCAAACTCCCGTGTCGCCTGCGCTTCGCGCAAGGCCCTCCACTGGGCCCGTGCTGGAGTTGTCAAATAGACGCCGCCTCCGGGGTTTGAGCTCAGGCCATAGTGCTGGAGCGCCGACAGGTGGGAAATATAGCAAAATGGGTCGACGGCGCACGCGATCTGTTCGGCGGTCACGGCCTTGTCCTGGTGGACGAAGCGCCAGACGCCTGACGTGAAGTCGCGCTCGGAGACAAGTTCCCCCTTTTCGACAAGCCGGCCAATCGCCTGAAGATAATTCCGGCGCTCCCAGGTTGCGGGAACCCGCTTTAGCGCCTGGCCCTTCCACTGCTTTTCGCTGAGAAGGACGGTGCCGATCCGATAGACATCGTACTCGGTGATGATCGGATTTTCGTGTTCGAAAAGAGCATTTTCAAGAGCGATGCTGAACAGCATTTAAGGTCTTCGCCTGTAACTGCGTCCTTAGGACGCAGTTACAGGCGAAGATAGGCTTTGTCAATATCTCAAGCAATTACAGGGTCGTTTATTGACTTCTGTGCTCAGGCCGGATAAGCGTCCTTAGGACGCTTATCCGGCCTGAGCGCGGTGCTTTTACTGTCGTCACGGCGGTAAATGAAGTTGAAGCGGTATGTGTTTGAAGATTTCGCCGCTGCCTTGGTTGCGGCTTGAGATCGGCAGCCGAAAAATCACCAACCTTCAAAATATTTTGCAATATCAAAGCGTTGCTAAATCATCGCATTCCGGCGCCAAGATCGGCAATTTTTGTGGAAATTGGCAAAAAGATCATATAAATTCAAATATATGCAATTAATAAGGATCGGCAGAAGTAAAGAAATGTCCGCCATTGAAAGTCCGGGACGGATCGAGCCCTGTATCCTCGATGATGTTCCGCCGGAAATCATCGATCTAGTCGGCGAACTGATCCAGTCAGCCGACCGATTGGGTTTAAAGCTCCATCCGCGTTCGGCGGGCAGCCTGGCCGACCTCGTTCGGATCATGAACTGCTACTACTCCAACCTGATCGAGGGGCACAATACGACGCCGAGGGAAATTGAGCGCGCGCTTGACAATGAATTGGAAGAAGACACCACGCGTCGGAATCTCCAGATCGAAGCCAGGGCCCATATCCGCCTGCAAAAGATGATAGACGAGTTGCACACCCAAGGAGACTTGCCCGATCCGTCGTCAATTGACTTCATCCGGATGCTACATCGAGAGTTCTACGCCGGCGCGACAGAGGCAATGCTGACCATTCACGCGTCGGATCGCGAAATTCACATGCGGCCGGGCGTTTTCCGCCAACAGCCGCAAGAGGATGTCGATGTTGGTCGCCACCGCCCCCCATCTTCGGAATACGTTGAGCATTTTATGGAACGTTTTGCGTTCCAATACCGTCTCGATCGCTTGGGCAAAAGCGCGTCCCGTATCATTGCCATGCCGGCGGCGCACCATCGCTTCAACTACATTCACCCGTTTCTCGACGGAAACGGACGTGTCAGCCGCCTTATGAGCCATGCAATGGCGCTTCATGCCGGCGTAGGCGCGCACGGCCTTTGGTCGATTTCGCGGGGTCTCGCCCGCGGCTTGGAAAGCCGGGCCGAATATAAGGCGATGATGGCGCATGCCGACATGCCCAGGCAGGGCGATCGTGACGGCCGCGGCAATCTCTCCCGAGAAGCGCTGAAGGAGTTTACGATTTGGTATCTCAAGGTCTGCGTCGACCAAGTCGCGTTCATGACCAACCTGTTCGATCTGGACAACCTCCTATCACGGTTTGCCAACTATATTGAAAGTCGTGGCATCCGAAGCGAGGCCATGCCTTTGCTTGAGCATGTATTATTGAGAGGGGAGGTAGCTCGTGGGGACGCGCCAGCGCTAACGGGCCTTAAGGAGCGTCTCGCGCGCGATGTCTTGTCCTCCCTGGTTGCCGAGGGTCTGCTCGGCTCGGACACGCCCAAGAGCTCGGTCTCTATTCGGTTCCCAGTGAACGCGGTCGAAACCCTTTTCCCCTCGCTTTACCCTCGCGTTTAGCGGGACGGAATTGGTTGGCGCCTTTTCACCAATTTAAGGCTGAGTTATCTAGTGCTCAATGCGGAGAGTGAGCCCGTCTGAGGTGGCGAAGAAGTGCGGACGTTTCGTTCGGCTGGCCTGGCCGTATGTGGTTGCGCTATTTCGACACCGATCCATCTTGGTTTCGAGGCAAGGGCGACCTCCGCGATGCCGCACGTGACGTTGTAATCTTGGGCATGATTTTGGCCTTGAATTGACCTGGGCCCGTGTAATTCTGCCCCTGGGCCAAGGTTGCGTCGATGCCTTGCAGGATCATTTTCAAGACGCCGTCCAGAGACATAAAAGAACGCGTCACAAACCTATGAAAGTACGTCATATTCTGCAACTGAAGGAGGCGGCCGTTGTCCAGGCGGCGCTCAAAAAGCTCCTTGCCGTTCACAGTTCGACGTGAAAAGCCCTGGCCTTCCAAAAGGTGGGATAGGTGCGCAGGATTATATATCGTTATCACCATGACCTGTCCGAACAGGATGTCATGGAGCACCTCCGGTTCGAGCGGCCACCACCCCGGCGGCAAACTTTCGTCAGTGACAACAAACTTGTCTGCTGAAGTGGCGTCGTCCAACCAAATGGAGTTATCGGACCACCCTGACACCAAGATGCCTGTTGCCTGCGCTGGAACATCGGCAAGCACCTTATTTAAATCGCCGCTTGTCTTCGACAGGCCGCAAATACTCGTTCCTTTTCGACACCGTATCACGCCGATGACCATGGCCGGTCCTGCGGGCACCAATTCCATGCGGCCGACGCGACTCTGCTGCACTGCCTTGGCAAGTTCATCAAAATAGAATGGCATCTCTCCCGCGATCGCGGCCGTTTCTTCGAGTGCTTTTCGCGAGGCTTGCATGACAGCGCCCATGCGCTTCTTTTGACGGCCCAATCGTTCTTCAAGTAAAGGGGGAAGGGGCTGGACAACGGATTGCCTCTTTACGGAAGGCTGAACGGGAGGCCGGGGTAGGTGGGCCATCTCCGCGGCCACCATATGCACGCCTATTTCTAACTTATTCTCTCCTGCATCTTTTGTTTTGACTTCGCCAATCGCGTGGACCCGCATCGACTCCACATCGACAAAGGAGACGTCGCCGATGCGCAGAAACGAAGTGATCCCATGGTATAGCAGTAAGCGGCCATCCAACGATTTCATGCTTTCTGTGAGCAGTCGTTCGCCAAATCCACCGACCCCTTGCGGGAGCATCGCCTGCATCTGTTCCTTGAGATGTTCCGAAATTAGTTCGCGGTCTCGTTCGTAGAATATCCAGGCAAACGCATCTCCCAAGGCCCGGCCCGTGCCGACACATTCGCGCAGAGCATGGTCGTATGATGCCAGGGCTTTAAGACGGGCTTTCCGATACGCGCGGTTATAGCGGCCAGGATCACTTTCGAGAGGAAGTTTGGCCTTTTTAATAGCTCGAATAAATCGCTCGAGATTCCAGACGGCTTTTACGAGGCGGGCTTGATACGATAAAAGATCGACGCCGCGCGTGCCGTCGTCGGCCGATAGGTCGCCGCCACCGTGGAAGGTTTTCCAGCACCATTCGAAATCGGCCCTCGCTTCATCCAGTGCTTTTCGGACCGCGGGCTTCGAAAGGCGCGGGAGAGGTCTCTCAATAAAGGTCATCGATCGTCCGGGACATGCCTAATCGCGAAATTTCACCATACTTGCTGGTATTCGCGTCGATATAAAGAGGCCGTCGTTGGTTCAGCCGAGCAATAGTCTCACGAAGCGTAGTAATAGGATCGCGTCTGTTGGAGATATAAAGCGAGCTTCAGTGATATTTCTTCCAACCTATTTTGGCATTGGCGGCGAACGAAAAGCTCGATGGCTTGAAGAGGCCAGGATGAAGCTCGAGTTTGGAATGCTAAAGTTCGACGTTAGCGGCCACTCATTTGAAATCAAAGGAAAAGATATTCGAAAGGTCTATAATAAAGACGGCTTCCCGTTCTTCGTGGCCGACCGAATTATTGAGGTGGGAAGTTGAGCGAGTAGGTCTCCCCAGCCTGGCGGCATTTTACCCGAGCGGGCACAATATGAAAGGTGGGCCATTTTCAATTTCCCATAAGATATATTAGGCGACGTACGCCTTCAAGGCATACGAATTGACATTTTTGGGATGCTATGTCATATAGGCGGACTGCGGAGATAGTCATGCCAAGACCAGCCATCGATGATAATAGCCGCCTGGCTATTCGCCTTAAGCCTGCGGAAAAAGCCGTCCTAATGCGTGCAGCCGCAATTCAACGTACAAACTTGACTTCTTTCATCTTGAGCACAGCGATCCAAGCCGCGCAGACTGCAATTGACCAGGCCGAACAGGTCAACCTGTCGGAAAAGGATAGCCTTCGAGTGATGGCGCTCTTGGAGAGCCCTCCCCTGCCTAATGAAAAGTTAATTGCGGCGGCTCGGGCACTTCCGAAAGCATGAGCATACCTGCATGGCATGAAGAGGCAATTGGTCGCCATCATGATCGCAAAAGCTTCGATTGCGGCAATTCCGAGCTAAATAGCTTTTTCTGGGAGCATGCACGCAAGAACCATGACCAAGGAGCCTCTAAAACGTTTCTGGCGGTTCGCGACGACGATGGCAAAACCATTATGGGCTTCTACTCACTAAGTCCGGTCTCGGTACAGTTCGAGCGAACGCCTGCGATCGTTACCAAAGGATTGCCCCGCTACGACGTTCCAATGTTTCGTCTGGGGCGCCTGGCTGTTTCCACAGAATATCAAGGAAAGGGCCTGATGGGCGGCCAACTCCTGCTAGCCGCCGGGCGCCGTTGCTTGCGCGTGGCTGAAGAAGCTGGTGGTGTTGCCATGTTCATCGACGCGAAGAACGAGCGCGTCGCCAAATGGTATGAATCTTACGGCGCCGTCCCCCTTGTGGATCGCCCCTTGTCTCTAGTGTTGCCGTTCCAAACGATAAGAGCCGCCTTATAACTCATACAACCTGCGGCTATGAAGCTTTATCTGAAATATGTTAATAAAATCAATATATTAGCGAATTTTTCCAGAACGGCAATGCATAGACCCTATATGAGGTATCCCCTTATCGCTTGGATGCCTCCAAGCATTTGCTTCGAAAGGTGCTCAGATCGGCCATAAAACCCAAACCTGGCAAAGCGACCCAAAAAAACGCAATCCAGGCACAAAATGTCCAATCAAACGGGTGATGTGGACCCAGCATATCTTTGGTAAGCCATGCAGCCGACACGACGGTCGCTTGAAGGACGCCAACCAAAGTTCGGATATATTTCATCCTAGCTGGCTCGTTCGCTGAGTTGTCCATCTGCGACATTGGTTTTTCACCCGCAATTCGCCTGCCAAGTATAACACGTATAGGCCGCTCCGACACGCGCTTTCGATGCGTTGGAATGGCGCCAGAAACCCGTGCTGACATCTCTAATTCGCGGGCGAATTTTTCGCGCCTAAGAAGTATTTATGGGAAATATTAACAGTTAAATCAATATGTTAGCTGATATTCGATGAATGCTCAAGTCCTGGCACATCATTCGCGATGCAGCGGTCAGTCCTATCGGATATCCTGCACCATCTTCCAACCATCCTTGGTCTGAAAGAACCTATCGTGCTCCTGCGTCGGATAGCCGAATACGGCGACCTCAATATCGCAATTGTAGCCGATCAGACCGGTCGCTTTTTCACAGCCATCGAGGGTTATAGATCGCGCCATGGCGACCGCAGAATCCCCAAGGCGCGGTAGACTGTAGTTCAACCATGCTTGTCGCACTTCTTCCTCCGAAGGGGCACCCTTGGCCATCGCCTGCGGTGCGTAGCCTATTGCTGACAGTAGGATCAGGCACAAACCGGCCTTACGGAGAACGCGGTGGAAAGCAGGCATAGTTACCTCCTGTTTTTTGAAGCAGGATGCACATTTTTCGCTGGCGTAAAAGGTGAAAATTGAACCTGAAAAGCTCTACGGGAGCCATTGGACGAGCATTTGGCCGGAACTTGTATGGGGCATTTTCTGTCAAGTCGATTTTCACTCCTTTCATCAAATCCCTCTCGAGGTATCCGAACTCCTGTGGCCTGCCGAGGAGATCGTCAAGAATCGGACGCTGGCAGGCCACAGGAGTTCGGATACGGCTGGCTTGGCCAACCTTTTAACGCGCGAGCACAAACGATGCGGCGCGACAATCTGTAAGAGAGCCTCGTCTTGATTGTTGCAATATAAAACGAACCGAGGGGAGCCTGCCGTCTGCGCGCAGAGCCTGCGTCGCGTCCTTGTATTCGGTAGACGCCGAAGCGTTCACACCATGAAGCAAGCATTCGCTTCGTTGGCTAGGCTCCGAGGCGGCGGGCCCATTCTAACGAACGGCGCTGTGACCGTGTTCCGGCGCGGGTCACCGCCACCTCGGATCGTGATCGGCTTTCAGGACACGTTATGTGCCTCCGTCGACCAAACTGCTTTCTTTAAAGGAAACATTTCCAACATCAGCCGACCGCTTCTCGCAATACGACGCCATGCGGAATCTCGCCTGTGGTGACCATCCGCCACAATGCAATTAATAGCTTGCGGGCCAGTGCGACGATCATTTTCGTTTTCCGTGCGCCGCTTGGGCCTTCGGTCCGGCTTTTGAACCATTTGACCAAAGCGCTGTCCTTTTGAAAAAGCAGGAAACGCCATGCGAGCTGAATTAAGCCGCGGCGAACTCGGGCATTTCCTGTCTTTGCCAAGCCCCTTTCTCGACGCTTGGCGCCACTTTCGTCCGGTGCGCCCGTGAGCCCGGCGTAGCGCGCAACGGCTCTTCGATCTCGAAGGTTTCGAGACAGGATTTCCTGGACCAACATGTCGGCGGTCTCAAGGCCGACACCCAAAACGCTCACCAGCATTCGGATCATTGGGTTGGCACCGCTGTCGGGCGCCCGTTGAAGACGTTCCAAGCGGTCTTTCTCAATCGAATTTATTTGGTCTCGAACGACACCCAGCCTGGCAAAATCGCGGTACATTTCTGCCAGTGCGTTCGGCGGGATTGCCAGGCCCTCGGGCGTTCGGACTGACTCTAAAAGCTTTGGGGCTTTGCGCAGTCGCGGATTGAACCCGCGTATACCAAGCCGAATTAGGCTCGACTTTAGGCGGTTGATTATGCGGGTCTTTTCCCCGACCAAATTTTCCCGTTCTCGGCTTGGCCTCTTGGCGTCTTCTTCGTCAACCGTAGGAACCGCTACCATTCCACAGTGGCCTCGCTCTCCGCGCAACCACCCCAGGAATACCCTGATCAACATGATGGTGTCGAGACGATCGGTCTTAGCCCGCCGATGCTCGCGC
>OUWB010247492.1_pt1 | contig 14346 bp, 6 predicted proteins | sample 1779821 | NCBI WGS metagenome assembly OUWB01 (sample SAMEA3914806, study PRJEB12502) | metagenome | biome: forest; material: soil | place: Canada | collected 2011-08-03 | depth 0.1 m
GAGCAGGATGTAATTGCTCGCGTCCGAGCCCGTGGCACCGATGCCACTCACGTTGATCGTGATGTTGTTGCCGACATCGGCCTGCGTGAAGTTCGCGGCGGTGTCGGTAAAGCTGATGTTGTCGCCTGTCACCACGCCCGGGCTACTCAGCGTCACGTTGGCCGTGGTGGTGCCGTCATAGACCTTGTCGTGGCCAAGCGCGCCGACGGTGATGCCCAGTGCCGTAATGTCAGCGGTGATGCCAGTCGGCTGGATCAGCGTGTAATTGCCGGCATCCGTGCCCGAGATCGTCATCTGCGTGGAAACCGGCTTGTCGGTACCGACATTCTTGTTGTTGAAGGTGCCGGTGCTGAAATTGCCGAGCGTCACGCTGTCGGTGCCGAGCACGCCATACAACATGGCGCCATTCAACGCGGCAGCCGTCGTCCCGTCGTAGACCTTGTTGCTGGCCGCGGTGTTCAGCACGGTCAGGCTTGCCGGCGTGATGGTGACCCAGTCGGTGCCGCCGGCCAGGGTGTAATTACCGGCCAGGCCGGTGCCATTGGAGAGCGCCAGCGTGCCGAGGCTGCTGAGCGGTACCTGGTTGCCTACGTTCTTGCTGGTCAGCACGCCGGAGCCGGCAAGCGTCAGCACTTCGCCATTGACGCCGTTGACGAAATCACCATTGGCGAAGACGCTCGCGTCTGCGTCAGTCGTCGCATCGTACACGCGCGAACCGGTGAGGTTGATGACGGCCGGGGTGATCTGGCCAAGAACGCCACGGGCCAATTCCGGCAGCTGGTAATTGGATAGCAACGTGCCCGGGCCAGCGACATAGTCGGAAGCTTCCAGCGTTGCCTGCACGCCGATATTCGTGCCGACATTCGGTGACAGGTAGTCGCTCGATGCCGACTGGGGCACGGTGGCGCTTTGGCTGCCCACGAAACCGGTAATGGTGTAGTCAGCGGCGGTCAGCTTGACCGAAGTCGTACCGTCATACTGCTTGATCGGGTTGCCGGTGATGGTGACGGTCAAGGGAGCCGGCGTGATGTCCGCGGTCAGATTCGTCGGTTGCGCAATGGTGTAATTGCCCAGCTGCGCTCCGGCAAGGCTGAATCCATTGGATATCACGCGAAGGTTGGTGCCCACGTTCGGCGTGATGAAATTGCCGGTTGCGCCTGAGGACACCAAGGACACCTGGTCGCTGCCCAGCACGCCCGTGAGCGTAGCCCCCGAGGTGTCGAGGGTGGTGGCGGTCGTGCCGTTGTAGACCTTGTCATTGGCCGTGGCGCCAAGCACGTACAACTGCGCGGGCGTGATGTTTGCGGTGAGGCCGGCGATGGGTTGAAGCGCGTAATTGGCCGCAGCGCTGCCGGAAATGCTGAAGCCGCTTGCGGTGATAGCGATGCCATTGCCGACGTTCGGGGTGGCAAAGGTGCCGGTCGTGGAGGTATTGAGGGTAACGCTGCCCACGTCGGTGCCCACTAGCCCGGCCAGGGAAGCGGTGGCGACATTGAGCGTGTCCGCCGTGGTGGTGTCATAAACCTTGTCGGTTGCGTACGTGTTGATGACGAACAGCGGTGCCTGGGTGATCGTTCCCGGTCCGGAAGCGATCGTGTCCAGTGTGTAGTTGCTGAGCAAGGTGCCGCTGTTGGCCACATAGTTGCTCGGCACCAGATTGCCTGACACCGTCCAGCTGCCGGCATTGGCGCTGGCGTAGTTGAATTGCGTGCTCGGAACGATCTGCGCACCTTCGCCGCTTACGAAACCCTGGATCTGGAAATTGGAGCTCGCCAGCCGCGCGCTGGTGACGGCGTTATAGACCTTGGTGGGATTGTTGATGATGTTGACCGTGAGCGGCGCGGGGATGATCGTGCCCGAGCCGTACGCGTTGATCGGGAACGTGTAATTGTTGAGGTCCGTACCAGATGCGGCCGTAAGGTCGGCCATGGTCAGCGTCGCCGATACGGGCTGGACGCCGACATTCTTGGTGGCGTACTGGCCAGTGATGGTCTGCGAAACCACTGCGCTATCCGTGCCCTGGAAACCACTCAGCGTGAAGTCGCCCGCAGCGATGATGGCGATCGTGGTGCCGTCGTAGGTCTTGGACGGGTTGTTGGTGATCGCGGCCGTGAGGCTACCGGTGAGAGGCATCGGCACAATGGTGCCCAGGCCAATCGCCATGGTTGGCAACAGATAGTTCGACAGCAGCGTGCCCGTGCCCGCCGAGAAATTGGATGGACTCAGCGAGGTGGTCACCCCCTGAAAGCCGACATTCGGCGTTGCGTATTGCCCGGTGGTCGGCGCCGGGCTGAGATTGACCGTTTCGCCGGGAATGACACCCAGCAATTCATAGTTATCGGGCGCCAACGAAGCCGTCGCGGTGGAGTCATATAGCTTGGTGGGGTTGTTGATGATGTTCACCAGCAACGGCGCCGGGTCGATGATGCCGTTGGGTGTCGATATGTTCGTCTGGAACGTGTAGTTCGATATCGACGTGCCCGGCGCGGGCGTGAAGTCGGACGGTTCCAGCATCCCGGTCACGGTGATGCCCGTTCCCGCATTGGGTGTGGCGTAGACCACGTCGCCCTGGGAAAGCGTGGCACTTTGTCCGCCGACAAAACCGGATACAGCGAAATTGCTCTGTGTGAGCGTGGCGGTGGTGCTGCCGTCGTAGACCTTCTCCGGATTACCGACGAACGAGATGGTCAGCGGTGCCGGCGTGATGTTGGCCGTCACGCCCGCTAGTGCCGCCACCGAGTAATTATTGGCCGCCGAGCCCCCCAAGGTGAAACCCGTGGCCGACACGCGCAGGTTGTTGCCCACGTCGGGCTGGCTGAAGTTACCCGACGCACCGGTGGTGGACAACGTGACGTTGCCGGCGTCCGAGGGAATGACGCCAGAGACACCCCCGCTGCCAAGGTTGAGCGATGCGGCGGTGGTGGCGTCGTAGACCTTGTTGTTGGCAGTTACGCCCGTAATGGTCAGCAACTTGGGCGTGATGTCCGCGGTAAGGTAGAGCGGGACGACGATCTCGTAGTCGGCCGCCTTGGCGCCCGTCAGCACGAAGCCGCTCGGAAGCACGGATATGTTGGTGCCAACGTTGGGTGTGGCGAACGTGCCGGTTGCGCCTGTCGCGCTGAGCGTTACTTGGCCGGTATCGCCGCTGATCACACCAAATAGCGACGCTCCGCTGGTATCGAGCGTTGCGGCCGTGGTCCCGTCGTATACCTTGTCGTTGGCCAGCAAGCCGCTGATCAGCAGTTGCGCGGGACTGATCGTGCCGGGGCCAGTGGCCGACGTCGGCAGAATGTAATTGGAGAGCAGTGTGCCGCTGTTGGCGACGAAGTTGGTCGAAGTGAAAGTCGCGTTGACGGGAATGCCCGTGCCGGCGCTGGCGGTGCTGTACGCGACCGAGCTTGCCTGGTTGACGGTGACGCCCTGTCCGTCGACGAAACCGGTGAAGCCGTAGTTGTTGGATGTCAGCGTTGCTGATGCGCTGCCATCGTAGGTCTTGGTCGGGTTATTGATGATGCTTGCCGTCAAGGGCGCCGGTGTAATGGTGCCGATAGGCGAACTCGATGGTGTGCCCGAGGCGCGGTAGCCGTAGACGGGAATGGTGCCGGTTGCATCCGTCATGGTGACGTCTGCAATCGAGGTGGGTGAGTTGACGACGATAAGCGTGCCGGCATTGGCCGAGGCATAGGAACCTGTGGCCGACTTGATGACGTTGCCATTGACCAGGCCCGATACCAACAGGTTAGCGCCCGTCAAGGTGGCATCTGTGGTGCCGTCATAAACCTTGCTGACCGTGCCGGTAAGCCCGGAGTACGTCAGCACCGGCGCCAGGCTGTAGAGAAAACCGTTGCCAGAGGCCACTGCGGGATCGGGATAGTTCGTGTTGTACTGAATGAACGACGGCCTGAGACCGCCCGTCGTATCCAGCGTGGGATTGGTCGAATAGATGAGCCAGGGAGACGATGTGCCGGTGCTGATTGCCGCGCTGCCTGCGTTGTTCACGAAGTTGGCCGACGTCGCGAGAATCACTCCCGCGCCGCCCACCACCGATGCGCCCGAGGCAATGGTCAGATTGGCCCCATTGGCTTGCATGGTCACGATGCCTGCGCCGGTGACGGGAGCATTCACATTGATAGCGTGCAGCGCTTGCAGCGTCAGGTTGGCAGCGGCGTTGGTCCAGCTGATGGCGCCATTGACGTTGATGTCGCCAGCGCCCGGCGATTGCACGCCGTCGCCGGTCGTGCCGTCCGCGGTCGTCTGTTCGGTGACGCTCGTGCCGCCTTGCAACGTGGCGGAAATGGCAGTGGCGGTGGCTGGATCGATGGTCAGGTCGGTCGGATCGACCAGCCAGGTGCCGGCGTGGCCACGCGGCGATGCGGCCGTTATCTGTGCACCCGTGAGTAAATTGAAATGCGCGGCCGAAGTCTCGATCGACCCACCGTCGCCGCCGTTCGGAGCACTGGCATCCAGCGTGCCGCCGACGTTGACTTGGCCAGCCGCCATCCCGCCCAGCAAGGTAATCGTGCCGTCGTGATTTTCGACGGTTTGCGCGCGGACCTTGCCAGTATTGTTCACCGCACTGGCCAGCAGGGAGTTTCGGGCGCCGGCCGTCATGATCACCTGGCCGCCATCAGCCACAAGTAATTGACGGTTTTCGGCAAGATTGTTCAGCGTGCTGCCATCCACCTGCAGGTGGATCAGGCGCGAGCTGTCAAACGTCAAGGTGACCGCACTGCCACCCGCCAACGCTACCGTGCCTAATCGCGCCGTGATCACGCCCTGGTTGGATACCTGATTGCCGAGCAAGGCGGCATAGCCGCCGTTGGCTGTCGTGATGACACCTTGATTCACCACGCTGCCCTTGCCCGAACCACTGAAGGTGCGCGTGTTGCCATCAAGGCTGCTGGGGTCCACGTCCAGCGTGGACGCCACGATGCCACCGACGTTTACTTGGGCGCTCGGCCCAAACAGCACACCATTGGGATTGATCAGCCAGACCTGACCATTAGCATTCAGATGGCCATAGATATCGCTCGCTGTACTGCCAAGGATGCGATTGACCGCAATGGAGCTCGCCCCGGGCTGCTGGAAGTTGACGGTCTGATCCGCGCCGACGTTAAAGCTCTGCCAATTCAGTTGAAGCGTGGGGCTGCTCTGCTGGATGGTGGTCGTACTCCCCGATTGCTGGATACGCCCCGTGCCCGCGGTGATCTGTACGCCGCTGGGGCTGTTGCCCGCGTGCGCCCCGCACGCGAACAGAAGGGATATCGCCAGAAACGAAAGTGGCAGTGCGCCTCTGCCTGTCGGGCGAGTCTTGACCGATGCGCTCATTGATTTAGCGCTGGCCAACTCAGAAGCAACGATCCATTGCCCGATCGCGCGATTCCAGCACAGCCGATAAATACGATTCATGGCTGTTAACCTCCAAAAAAGGGAGACTCACGGGAACCAATAAGAAGCAGCCCCCAGAAGCACTTGGGCGGTTAAGTCGAAACAACAAACTCGTCACGGCAGCGATCTTCATTACACCGACGTATAGACAGTGCGAATGTCACTCGTCTGCGCATAGAAAAGTTGCCGGAAAGCTGCATGGATATCGCGTGTTAGCGCTCACCAATTAATGCATTTCCAAAGGCTATTCTTCCCCGGGTGGCACAAGTGATGTAGTAAAAATACGTAACTTCGTGTTGCCTTTATTCCGCTCGGGTAATGCGTCTGGTCATGGCCCGAAACACAAACAGGGAGCATGCCGACGTGGTGCGCGTGGACGGATGCAGGCGCTGGTTGCCGAATCAGTCGATAAACCGTTCACGCGCTTGCGTGCCGCCCAATTACGCATTTCTACTGATTCGCGCCACGGCATAAATACGGTAGTGCCCGCCACCCTTTTGGGCGCACGCTGTGCATGGATTGTTCCCCGACATCGTCGCCACTTCTACGCATTTCAGTCCCTGGGGTTCGCTGAAAAGTCGTGGCGAAGCGTGTTTTCTGGGAGGGCGTATGCGGTACTCAAGTCTCGCGATGATTGCCTGTGGAATCGTGGCTGCTGCGACTGCGCAAAGGGCGAGCGCCGACGATCACCCCATGCTCGATTACCTGTCTGTCAGCGTGGGCGCTTTTGCCAATAACACGACAGCATCGGTACGCGCGGATGGCGGCCTGCGGGGCTCGGGAACGCCGCTCGATTTCTCCAGGGACCTGGGGCAGGGCGGCACGCGCACGTTGCCCTATCTCAACATTACGTGGCGCCCTTGGGATCGGCACGAGTTTGAGTTCAGCTATTACCACGACTCCAACGACAGCTCGCACTACGTGAATTGGACGCTGCATTTCAACGGCGACACGCTTTCGCTAGGTGCGCAGCTCGGCTCACGCTTTACTCTCGATGCGGCGTCGGTCGGGTATCGGTATTGGGCATGGATCGGCGATCGCGGCGCGTTTGGTGTGTCGGCTGGGCTGCAAGCGTATCGCTTCAGTCTCAAGCTGTCGGGCAACGCTTTCGCGCAATCCGCTCAAGGTGCGGTTTCCGTCGGGGCAACGCGAACGGCCAGGGTTTCGAGCGATCTGCCGGACCCGGCCATTGGCGTTTCCTACCGGTACCAGGCAGCCGACTGGGTTCGCATCGTGGCTGATGCCGGTGCATTCAAGGCGAATGTGGATGACATCAATGCCACGCTATACAACGGTCGCCTCGGCGCCGAGTTCTATCCATGGGAACATTTCGCCATCACGACCCAGTACGCCTTCAACCGAATCGACGCCGACGTCTCGAAGTCCAAGTTCGACGGCGACGCCGATTTCAAGTTCAAGGGATTTCAGGTTCTTTTGAAGGTTCGCTTCTAGCCGGGCCGCTGGAATTTGGCATCGTCCGTTCTGCTGGCGGCTAACGGCATCCCATGGAGAAACGCCGAGCTAATGTCGGCGTCATCGCCAGGATCAAATCGCGGGAATGGACAGGAGCCTCAGTCGAGGCCCGCCCAGTGATGCCGTTCGGTCATGGACAACGCCAGTTTTGGACTGCGGCGGGCGACACGCTCGCGCCGTTCGCGCTCGCCGCGGATCGTCGGCCACGCCTCGATGTAGCTGGCGAGTGCGTGCGGATCGCATTCGTAGCGCGCCAGCGCCTCAGGCGTGGCTGCACGCAGCACCACCGCTCCGTTGTATCCGCCAAAGCCCTGGGTGACGCAGATCGCGCCACCGTTCGCATTGCCCGGCGACGGTGCCGCCTGCAATTGGAAATGACCGGCGACATCGGCCAGGTCCGGATCCAGTCGACGAAGGGTGGGCACGCCCGGCGCCGGGCGCCCCAACACGAACTGCAGTGCCTGGGACAACGCCTTAAGGCCGGTTTCGCCCATGGTGTGCCCATCGCCAACGGCTTTCGGCGTACCCACGAACAGCCGCGGTAGCGGACCAGCCAGCCGCTGTCGTTGGGCGGCGCCATGCAGGCCCGCCCACGCGGTGCCGAGGTCGGTCTTGGAGTTGGTGCGCGTGCCCGTCGCGTGGGCCGCCAGGTAATGAAAGTCGCCGACGCCGTAGCCGTGGCCTTGAAATGCCATGTCGAGCGCCTGCACCAGCGCGTTCTCGCCACCGAAACCGACGCCGGCAAAGTGCGCCTTGCCACCCGCTTCCGCGCTTTGCCCCCAGCCCACCACGATCGAGGTGATATCGAGCTGATTGCGCAGGGCAAACTCGAGCGTCGTGATCAGCAACCCGGAGCCGCCATGACCCACGACCGTGCCATCGGCATCCACGTCGAAAGGGGCGAGGGAATCATGCACGCTGCGCGGAGCCTCGCCGGCATGGGCGGCGTGCGCGGCGTTCTTGGCAGCGAGCTTTTCGCCCGTCATCAGGGCACCGCCACCGAAGGCTTCGAGAATGCCGTAGCTCGGCTTGAGCGCCGCATCAGCGGCCGTCAGCAGCACCATCTGCGGCTTCTGAAAGCCCGGATAGTCGAACAGCAGCTGTGGTGCGATATCGGCGAGTGCGATGAGACTCGAGGCGCAGGCACCGACCGCTGTCATCGGCGTTTGCGGTACCCGCATGAAACCCACGTCATCCGACCGAAGCGATTCGCGTAGCGCCGGATTCTTCAATACGCGGCTGATGCTGTACGACGGCGCCAACATGGTGGATACCAGGGCCGGCCCATGCGAACCCAGCGAATGGGCCAGGCGAACTGCAAAGGTGTCCTTGGGAATGCCGCCTTCGGGCAGCGGCGCGTCCGGCCGCAACCACTGTCCGAGCGCGTCCATGCCGCCGAAGGCCGTGGCGGAAGCGACACGAAAGCCGAACGGGTTGGCCACCAGCTCGGACAGGGGGCGAGGCAGCCCGGCCAGCGCGCCGAGCGCGCCATAGGCAAAAAGTTGCGATTGCAGCGAGGGGCTCAGCAAGGGGTCGTCCTGGAACAGCCCGTGCATGTCTCTCAAGCTGGAGCCACGAATATCGTCGAATCGCAGGCCGGCCAGCCGGCGCAGGCCGCCGTTTTCCAGATCGTGTGGCAAGGGCGCTGCGATATCGGTGACCACGCGCGGCGCAAGTTCGCGCACACCCGGCACATGGCGAATGCCGCTATGGGTCCGCAGTGAATCACCATGCAAGCGAGCGAGTTCCTCTCGGGTAAGCGACGCGCCTGCCTGCGCCCCCGAGGCCCAGCGCATGTTTTGCGCGGCGCTTTCAGCCTCCGGATCGATCTCGACCAGGCCGGCGTCAAACGCCGCCAACGGCAAGAATTCTTCCGTACCTGCCACCAGCGCTTGGTAGGTTTCCGTGGAGCCCACCGCGGAGATGGTGCAGGCGGTGCCGACTGTAACTAGAACTTGGTTGCTTCGGAGCATGTCTGATCGGTTGAAGTGCAAGTAAAAGGGAAGAGGAGACGGGCAAGTGCGCGACGTCGTGGGCAGACATTAAAGCATCTCTGCACGGTCGCGCGGATAAAAACCCGCCTTTTTAGCGGTAATGCCGAGGCACTTGCCAGGCCCGCGAGCACCAGATCCGTGCCGCGTCAATCGATGGCCAAGGCTTTCCCGCGGCCGGATACCATGCGTCCGCGCGGCAGTTACGTCCGCTCCACGGCCACATAGGGTTGATAGTGCGGCTCCCAGAAGAGGGTCTCGATGCGCTCGGACAAGGCGGCCTCGTCACAAGGCGCGGCCACTCCATCGGCCTGGGCCTGGCGACCGACCGCCTTGGCGACCGCGATAGCCACCTCACGCAACTGCGCCACCGGAGGCAATAGCCGTCCGTTCTTGTCAACGACGGTCGGGGACATCGCGGCGACGGCCTTTCCGGCGACCATGAACATGGCATCCGTGACCCGCCGCGCACCTACCGCGAGCACACCCAGGCCTACGCCAGGAAAAATGTACGAATTGTTGGTCTGGTTTATCGGAATCATCTTCCCGTCCCACGCCACCGGCTCGAACGGGCTGCCCGTGCCAATGAGCGCGCGGCCGTTGGTCCACGCGAGCAAATGCTCCGGTGTCGCCTCGGAACGCGAGGTGGGATTGGACAATGGAAAAATGACCGGACGCTCGGCATGCTCGGCCATCGCGCGCACCACCGTTTCGGTGAACGCACCGCGCTGCCCGGAGACGCCAACCAGCACTGTCGGCTTGGCATTGCGCATGACATCGAGCAGCGATATTTCGCTTGGGCTCTCAAGCATCCAAGAAGCAACAGCCTCCCGCTTCTGCACGAAGGGCATTTGCGCAGGCGTGATGCCCGACATGCCATCGATAAGCAGGCCGTTGCGATCGACCAGGAAGAAACACTGGCGCGTCTGCGCTTCGCTCGCACCTGCATCGATCATGGCTTGCAACAACAGTGAGGCGATGCCGCAGCCGGCGGAGCCGGCGCCAAGCACGGCAATGCGTTGATCGGTCAGCTTCACGCCGGTCACGTTGATCGCTGCCAGCAGGCTCGCCACGGCGACGGCCGCGGTGCCCTGGATGTCATCGTTGAACGTGCACAGTCGGTCGCGATAACGCGTCAACAGGCGACTCGCATTGGAACCCGCAAAGTCCTCCCACTGAAGAAGAACGTCAGGCCAGCGTTCGGTCACCGCGCTGACAAATTCCTCGACGAAATCGTCGTAGTCCTGGCCGGTCACACGCTCATGTTGCCAGCCAACATAAAGCGGGTCGACCAGGCGTTCCTGATTGTTGGTGCCCACGTCGAGCAGAATGGGCAAGGTCATGTCCGGGTGTATGCCGGCGCAACCGGTGTAGAGCGACAGCTTGCCAATCGGAATGCCCATGCCGCCGGCGCCTTGGTCGCCCAGCCCCAGGATCCGCTCGCCATCGCTCACCACAATCACGCGAACCCGATCGAAACGTGGATCCGCCAGAATCTCCCGAATGCGGCTCTTGTTGGGATAGCTTAGAAACAAGCCGCGCGGCTTGCGCCAGATCTCGCTGAAGCGCTGGCAGCCTTCGCCCACCGTGGGTGTGTACACCAGAGGCAACAGCTCGGCGAGATTGCGCACCAGCAATGCGTAAAAGAGGGTTTCATTGGTGTCCTGCAGATCTCGCAGGAAGGCATAACGTTCGAAATCAGTGTTGAATGCACGCAACACCTTCAGACGGCGCGTCACTTGTACATCGAGTGTGCCGACATGCGGAGGCAACAGCCCATGCAGTCGAAAGCGGTCGCGCTCGTCGACGGTGAACGCCGTTCCTTTATTGAGCATCGACGTATTGATCAAGTCGAAGCCGCTCAAGCGCGTCTCGATCGGGACGCCCCAAACAGAGGCTTGTAATTCATTCATGGCGCTCAGGCTCCCGTTGTAACGACGACCATTCGCAGCTGCCTCTTTACACAAGATTTGAACCGTTTATTCGCGCGAATGGCGACATGCCCTTCAGCATCGTGGCCGCGCGCATGCGTGGAGGGCGATCATCGCACGGGGTCCATCAATATCGCGTTCAAGAGCGCAGCCATAGGCCGTTTCATTCGCGTCGCCGCCAAACGCGCCATAATCGGCGCCAAGCTACTGAATGGGCTCGGGGAGGGTGCCATGTGGGCGACGCTGACCCGCCTGGAAAGTTGGCTCAATCGTATCGATCCAGGTACGCACCGTCGTATCAAGGGCCTTCGCCTGGTGACTGCCTACGGTATTGCGGCTGGGCTTGGCACTCTCAAAGATGTTTCTGCGGATGTTCCCTCAAGTGTGTCGCTGGCCACGCTTGCCGGTGGTTTTGCTTTATGGGCTAGCGTGTCCGAAGGGCAGGCCAGTCGCTATGCGTCCACGCGTGATTTGACCTTTCTTTGTCTCGCCTGCGCGCTGGGGGCCTCCAGTTACGCGTTGCTTAGTCCATGGCTGGGACAGTTCGGACACGCGTGGCCCGAGTCGATTCTGGTTGTTGGCGCTTTCCTGGTGGGCTACCTGAAGCGTTATGGCATCACCGGTGCCGGCGTCGGTTCGCAGATCTACATCGGACAGCTGCTTGCGTACGGCGCCAAGCTCACGCCATTGGACATGCCTGCCATCGGCATAGCGACCTTGATTTCCATCGTGTCGGCAGTGGTTCCCCGCGTGTTGAGTGGGCCCGCCGAACAACCCGTTCAACCATTGCCGTTGGCCTCGACGGCCGTGGTGCGAGATCGCATGGTGAGCGCTGAAATCGCCATGGGCCTTCAGGCGGCGACCGCCGCCTGTGTGGTGGTGATCCTCAATGGGCTCTTTGGTCTCATCGAGTCGGAATGGGCCATTACCGCATGCGTCTATGTCGTCGCCGGTACCGCTAGCGGCACCAGGGACAGAGTTCGCCGTCGTGTGGTGGGAACCCTCGTCGGGGTGCCACTTGGCCTCCTATGCATGCCTCTAGCCGGAAATGCCCCATTGTTACTTTGGTGCGCCGCCTCGCTCGCTATGGTCATTTATGCGATGGCGCTTCCCGAACGCTATGACGTCGCCTGTGCCGCGTTTGCCTTTGTGTTGGTAATTACGCTGGCGGTTTCTGGCGAGCATTCTTTTGCCTTCTTGTCGGCGCGCGCGTGGGAGACGATTTTGGGCGGGCTGCTGGGGATGATTGCCGCCACTTATCTGCTGCCTCTGCGTCCCTTGAGCGAGCGCCAGGAGACATCCATCTGACTGCTATCTTGATGATGGGATTAGGTTCACCGGAAGTTTCAGGCCCGATGCCGGCGGCAGAAGCTTGGCGCGATCGTCAGCATTTGCCATGGGGATCTTAGTCATGCTGGAGTCGATCGTCTTGCTGCCTGGACTTCTCTGCACCGAGGATCTGTGGGTAGATGTCACCCCTTCGTTGGCCGACATTGCGTGCCCATACACCGTGGACCTTTCGGCGGCGACGTCTATTGCATCGATGGCGAGCGACCTGCTTGAGCGTGCACCGCCGTCGTTTTCCTTGATCGGTTTCTCCATGGGCAGCCAAGTCGCCCTGGAGGTATACGCGCGCGCTCCGCACCGCGTGAACCGACTCGCGCTGATGAGCACAAACGCCTACGGATTGACACCGAATGTGCGAGCGCATCTGAAGGCCGCCATGGAGCGCATTGCCATTTCAGGACTGGACCCCTACCTGGCTGATGCCTTTCCGTTGTATTTCTCTGAGAAGGCGCGGGCGTTGCCCGTCATGCGCGAACGATTCGTGGGAATGGCCACCCAGTTGGGCGCTGCTGTCGCCTTGAGGCAAATGGAGGCGCTGCTGAGCTACGACGGCTTTTCATTTCCACTATCGATCATTCGATGCCCAACCACATTCATCTGCGGCGGTAGCGATGCGCGCACGCCACCCTCTCTTCACTACGACATGGCTCGCGATATCCCCAGCGCGAGTGTGTCGGTCATTCCTTCGTCCGGTCACTTCACCATGCTGCAAGCACCGGAGGTTGTCGTCCGACTGGTGAGGGAGTGGCTAGCTCGTTCCAATGCTTGAGCCCAACGCCGTCCGTTCGCGCCGCGTACCAAGACAGGGCTCGCATTACATGCATCCGATCACGATAAGCGCACCGGTGAGCGCCAGGTTCGATTGACAACTACGTATGAGCGCCTGGCGCTCGGCTCCCGACATGTGCCAGAAATCAAGCAGCATCAGCGACGAAATCACCGTGAACACGGCCAGGCCGATGGCTGCGGCGTGAGTGGCGATCTGGAGTGCCAGCAATGAACCCGCGATGATTTGAAATAGCGACCCGATGACAAGCACGGGTTTCGGCAACGGGATGCGTCGCTTGTCCAGCATCTGGGCGAAGAACGAGAGGCTCGTAAAGTGATGAATGCCACCGGCGACATAGAAAAGGCCGAGCAGGGCGTATCCCAGGGATGCGAAAGTCATAGGTGGCGTCATAAAGATTCCGTACTTTCGTCGACGGCCGATCGGATCGGTGACCACGAGGGGCCGTTGGTTAGTCTTGCGTTTCGATGAGGCGTCTTGACGATGCTCATTTGCACGGACGCAGCGCGCCCAACCCGTGCGGATCTACGGTAGCAGGCCGGTGCCGGAGAAGGACGCATCCAGGCGTTCGTTTTTGAAACGACCCTGCGAAATGACAATACCGACTCTCGACGCGGGGAGATCATCCCACTGGCGCTATTCGCGCGGTCTCACAAACGCGGGCATCTCCCTTCATGCGCCATCGATCCATCATTCTCGTATCCGTAACTCGCACGCGGCGACGGGCCGCTGCACGCGTCCTGGCCGTGGCGCTGCTGATAATGACGATGGTGCCGGCGCGGAGCGCCGATTACGAGCCCGAACAAATATCTTCCTGCGCCGAAGCGCCATCCGTCATCGCATCGCTGAAGCAACAGGTAGTCGCCACGCGTGTCGGACCTATGGGCTACTATCGATTTGGCAGTGGGCGCCCCCTGTTGTTGATCACGGGTTATCGCGCGACGGTGTCCGAATGGAACAGCACCTTCATCGCCGCGCTTGCGGCCCATCGCGACGTCATCATGGTGGACAACCCTGGAGTGGGGCGATCGCGATCCGATCATCCGCCAGAAACCATGGAAGGGATGTCGGATTCCATCAGCGATTTCATCGACGCCATGCATCTGGGGCGCGTCGATGTGGTGGGATGGTCGATGGGCGGCATGGTGGCCCAGCAGTTGGCCATTGATCATCCGTACCAGGTGAGTTCCATGGTGTTGCTGAGCACGACCCCGCCAGGTTCCGGCGCCGCCCCCGTGTCATCGGCCGTCAACGCGGTGCTGTCGGGGGAAGGCGCGTCGCCGTTCACGTCCATCATGGACACGTTGTTTCCGCCAGACGCCGCGGCCCGTGCCATCCGTTGTTTCCGGGCGGAGATGTTCCAGCCCGACGATTACGGCCGTGTCGCGGTGGACGCTCGCGTCGCGAATGCGCAGACCCAGGCCATGGA